>Ga0315279_10000273_pt1 | contig 111187 bp, 88 predicted proteins | sample YL17G06_20_MG_FD_203694 | JGI IMG/M metagenome (GOLD analysis project Ga0315279, IMG submission 203694) | Sediment microbial communities from Yellowstone Lake, YNP, Wyoming, USA - YL17G06_20 | ecosystem: Environmental > Aquatic > Freshwater > Lake > Sediment | place: USA: Wyoming | collected... | reverse complement strand
CGATGCAAGGCCCGCAACGAACGTATCTCTTCGGCGGTCAGTCTGAATCCATCCATCACCAGATACTTCGGCTATAGTCCAATAAGAACTTGAACAACCCGCCGAAATTTGATTCCTGATGGGTATACTCGAAAGAACGATTCCAGTTTCGGCTTTTCATAGTATACCCAGCCGGATAGAATGAGTCCGCTCTGTATGTGTGTTCTTAATACTGATGCAGAAAGGAACCAGTAAATTATGGCCTTGAACTTGGGCATACTGCCCCGGCCGCTGCGCGGCATTATTCCGCCGATGGTCACGCCGCTTCTGGAGCGCGACAGTCTCGATGTAGCTGGCCTGGAACGGCTGATTGAGCACATTCTGGCGGGCGGCGTCCACGGGCTGTTTATCCTGGGTACGACAGGCGAGGCGCCGAGCCTTAGCTACCGGCTGCGATTTGAGCTGATCGAGCGTGTCTGTGCACAGGTCAACCAACGTGTGCCGGTGTTGGTAGGAATCACTGACACGTCGTTCGTGGAGTCGGTGAACATCGCCCGCAAGGCGAGCGACGCCGGCGCCCGGGCGGTCGTGCTGGCGCCGCCATATTATTTTCCCGCGGGGCAGGCGGAACTACTGGAGTACCTTAAGCATCTGGCGGCAGAATTGCCGTTGCCGCTTTTTTTGTACAATATGCCCCGGTACACCAAAGCCATTTTCGAGCCTGAGACCGTGCGGGCTGCGTTGGACATCAGCGGCATTGTGGGCTTGAAGGATAGTTCAGGTGACATGATGTATTTTCACCGTCTCCAATCGCTGCTGAAGGGCCGTCCGGATTTCACGCTTCTGATGGGTCCCGAAGAGCTGCTTGCGGAAGCTATTTTCTTGGGTGCGCATGGCGGTGTGTGCGGCGGAGCCAACCTGCTTCCGCAGCTTTATGTTGATCTATACAATGCAGCGCGCTCGCTGGATTTGTCGGCGGCAGGGGCCCTGCATAGCAGAGTGATGCAGATCAGCACCACAATCTACAGCGTGGGCCGGTACGAGTCGAGTTTCCTCAAGGGCCTGAAGTGTGCGCTGTCGTGTCTGGGCATCTGCAGTGATTTTCTGGCTGAACCGTTTCATCGCTTTCGCGCCGCCGAGCGTGATACAATTCGCCGGCACTTGGAAGAGCTTGGCATTACGCCGGGAGGGTGAAACGGAACTCAAAAGGGCCGAAGATTATGCTCGCAAGCCTCAGTGCGATTGATATAGGCATATTGCTTATTTATTGCTGTGTTGTGGTCGCGATGGGCGTGTATTATGAGCGCAGGTCTCGCACGGCGGAACAATTTATGGTTGCCGGCCGCACTATTCCCGCCTGGGCGGCCGGCCTGGCGGTGATGAGCACTTATACCAGCAGCATTTCATATATCGCTACGCCGGGCAAGGCCTTCGACACCAACTGGCATCCTATTATCTTTTCGCTTTGCATCTTTCCTGTGGCTTGGTTTGTATGCAAGTATGCTGTGCCTTACTATCGAAAGATGAAGTTGATCTCGGTTTATAGCTTTCTCGAGGAAAAGCTCGGTCGGTGGGGACGCGTGTATGCTGCGTTATCGTTTTTGCTGTATATGGTCGGGCGTGTCGCAGTAATTCTCTATCTTGTTGGTCTACTTTTTAGCACATTTGTGCCTTGGAATATCTGTATTGTGATCCTGGTAATCGGACTTGTCACCATTATTTACACGCTGCTTGGTGGTATGGAGGCCGTGATTTGGACGGATGTCGTGCAGTCGGCGATTATGATTGTGGGCATAGTTTTTTGCGCCGTAGTTTTGTCCGTAGAGGTTTTCGCCGGGCCGAATCCTCTGATTCGATCGGCTCTTACTGCGAACAAATTTAGCCTCGGTAGTTTAGAATTATCCCTGTCTTCTCGAACGGTTTGGGTGATGATTATTTATGGCCTGACAGAGAATCTGCGGAATCTGATGGCGGATCAAAACTTTGTTCAAAAATACGGTTCGGTTCCCACAGAGCGGCAGGCGAAACGCTCGATATGGATTGCGATGCTGATTTACATTCCGCTGACGGCGATTTTTCTTTACATCGGGACGGCACTTTTTGCCTTTTATTCGCCGGGAGGGCACAAACTTGGCGCGGGGATAACCAGAGGAGACGAGGTTTTTCCGTATTTTATCGCCACGCAGTTGCCGGCTGGACTGAAGGGCTTAATTATCGCCGCGATTGTAGCGGCGGCGATGAGCACCATAGACTCAGCCCTAAATTGCTCGGCGACTGTTTCACTGCTGGATTTTCACAAGGTATATATTAATCCGAATATAGGGGAGCGTGCCAGCGTGGCGTTTCTGCGCCTTGCGACGGTGGCGTGGGGCTTATTGGGGACAGGTTTTGCCATACTAATGATTCGGGCAAAGAGCGCCCTGGATGTCTGGTGGCAAATCTCCGGCATCTTCGGCGGCGGAATCCTGGGACTGTTTATTTTGGCGCTGCTGAAAATCCGTCTGCGACTCTGGCAAGGTCTTATCGCGACCGGCGCGAGCATAGCGGTAATTAGCTGGGCAACCTTTGCCCGCAATCTGCCTGCCTCCTGGAAGTGGGCGCAGTGCGACGTCGAAGGCATTATTGTTGGCGCGGTGGGAACAGCGGCGTTAATGGTGGTCGCTGTTTTCTTTGGCTTGATGAATCGCACGTGCCGGTGCGGATCAAATAGTTAAAGGGTTTTCATTATGTCGGTAAATAAAATCCTGACTTCTGCCATCGTGGTCATACTTATCCAAGTTTGCGGTTATGGAAAGGTCGTTCTACAGTGGGACTTTACGCGAGGGACGCACGGCTGGTCGGCAAATAAGAGTGTGGAGGGTCTGATTTCTTCGCCCGATGGCTTGATCGTCAAATCAATAGCTGAGGACCCGTGGATAGAAGGGCCGGCGGTCGATTTGCCCGTCGATGGAGTGACACGTGTAACGATACGAATGAAATCTGGTGCCGACGCCAGCGGGCAGCTATTCTATGGCCGCGCTTTTCGTGAGGAACAATCTGCCCAATTCACCGTGCAAAGTGATGGCCGGTGGCACGACTACTTTCTGGTGCTCCGTGACAAGCTGGGTCCAGGCACACGTTTTCGTCTCGATCCCTGTGCAGGCGAGGGCGAAGTAACGGTCGCCTACATCAAAGTCGAGGCGATGCGCGAAATAGCTGCACCAGCGCTGCAAAAGCCAGAGAGAAAGACCGTCGGTAATCCCATTTCAGTCAGATCGGAAACGCTGGAGATTCAGCATTATAAAACCGGATGGGGCCGCTTCGTCATTAAAGTCGCTGGCGTGGAAATGGCAGCAGGATATGAGAAAGAACCAGTCGGGCTTCTATTTGATGACCGCGCCGAATGGCTGAATCTTGCTGACGCAAATACAACATTCTATTGCACAAGTGCAAATGAATTTTCCTGCAGCGCGGTGCTCAAGGATAGCGCCGGGGCAACGTGGCAGATACAAAGGCGCTTTAAGGCAGGCCAGCAGGCAGGGACACTTGTCGTGGAAACCGAATTCAAGGTGGACAGAGATCGGGACATTGTTTATCTGCCCTGGCTGACGATTTTTCCGGGCCTGGGGACGTTCGGGCAGCAGAAGTGCCAGGGACTTTTCGCCGGCGTTGAGTACTTGGAGGATGAGCCAGGCAGCAGCCAAGCCGACATCGAGACGCCGGAACATATCCGCCGAGTGCCCGACCCAGCCAAGATAACCTTTCCGCTGATGGCAATCGCCCAGGATGGGCGTTATGTGGGAGTAATTTGGCAGCCATCGGAAATGGCGGCAGCGACCTTCGATTCGCCGGACACGATTTATAATTCTGGCGCCCAGGTGATGGCGCTATCGGCGCCGGCGGTCGGACAGATGCGCTCTGAGAACGAGTTTTGCGCCCACACACCTTTTAAGCTCCTGGCAGATAAGCCCGTAAAGGCAACTGTGCTGATAATCGGCGGCAAGGGCAAAACCGTTGTGTCTGCGGTTAAGCATTATGTGGAGTTGGCTGGCTTACCGGATGTCCCGGAATTTGAAGGCGGTTTTGCCGCCGCGGTCACTTTGCTGGCGCACGGCTGGTTGGATTCGCAGATAAACCAGGATTTTCTTTTCAGGCATGCAGTTTGGGGCAGCAGCTTTGGTCCGACTCCTGCCGCAGATGCGGCGATGTTAATCGACTGGCTGGCTAATCACGCCAAAGATGATGAACTTGCCCGCAGACTAAGTGGCGCTAAAGATCAAGCGCTGCAGAAAATTCCGCCGAGCCAGCCTTTCTCCAGTGCTATCTCGCACACGCATCTGCCGGCGGCGCCTTTTATTTTCGGCAGACTCAGCGAATATGTGCAGCAAAGACGCGGCGAGGCGATGAGCCTGCTGGCGAATTTCGACCAGACTGGCGTAAAATTGTATAGGCCCGGCGGAACCGACTATTCGCGGACTCATTTCGCAAAACATGCTAACGGCTTTTCAGGCGGAGACGTGGTCAGGATTCTGGAAGGCGCAGTGCTGTCGGCAGATAAAGAACTTATCGAAAAATCGCTGGAGCTGCTTGATAAGCAGACGGCTTTGTATGGCGATACCGTTCCGCGAGGTGCGCAGACCTGGGAAGTGCCGCTGCACACGCCGGACATACTGGCTTCCGCCCACATGGTTAAGGCGTACACCCTCGGCTATATCATTTCAGGTAAGTATGAATATCTTGAGCAGGCGCGCTATTGGGCATGGACGGGCGTGCCGTTCATTTATTTTTATCCGCCGACCTCGGGCAGGGTAGGAGCGTACGCGACGATTCCGGTGCTGGGCGCTACCAACTGGAAAGCGCCATCCTGGTTTGGGCGTCCGGTGCAATGGTGTGGGCTTGTTTACGCTTCAGCTCTGCATTTACTGAGCGAATATGATACGCAAGGCCCGTGGCAGAAAATCGCCAACGGAATTACGGCTGCCGGCCTGCAAATGAGCTGGTCTCTGGCTGATAAAGGACGTCAGGGACTGCTGCCGGATTTCTTTGATTTGAAGGCTCAGGTTGGAGCCGGCCCCGCCATAAATCCGGGGACCGTCCAGGCACATCTGCCGGAACTCTATGACAAGGGCAAATTGTACGATGTGAAGAAATTGCCCGATCGCGGTTGGTTCATTCATGCGCCTTGTGCGATAAGTGACATTCGTGAAGACCAGGGTTCGGTGGCGTTTCTAGTCGACGGCTGGGCGGAAAAGTCCTACTACGTACTGGTATCCGGCGTTGAAAAACAGCCGAATGAGATTTTTGCCTGTAGAATTGGTCTTGAATCGAGCGACCGGGCGTCCGTCAAACCGGCAAAGACTGAACTCAGCATGGAGGACAAGCGCCTGATAATCAACTTGCAGGGCAAGTCGGAGATTCGTATCAGGTACTGATTTCCCGCCGCTGTCAATGGCATTGAGCTTCTAAATGCTAATGAGCAGTTGCAGCGGGATGATATGGGGGAGCTTATCGTAATTAACGAGGCGACCGGCGAACATACAAACCTACCTCTAATGAAGGGTAGGACAGGTTAGCCGGTAGACACCTCCTGTGCGGCTCTGTTTCTCGGACAACAAAACGGGCTGCAAGTCCGGCATTCTTTTTGGCGGACTCACAGCCCCATGCGCTTGCGTACAAGACGCGTTCGTCGATTACGAGATACGACCTACGACATACGAACTAAATCGTTCTGCGTCTTCGCAGCCAGCCGACCAGGCCTACGCCAATGCCGCCGAGCAAAATAGCGCCAGGAGCAGGGATTACGGCGGATTGGTACTCCCATAAGACGGCATGATGAACGCCGGTGAATGCCTGTGCTGCGACTCCCACGACGTTGCCGGCAGAGTCGATGCCATATGCATATGAATAGATATATCCAGGTGGAAGGTAATTATGCAGGTCTATCACACTGTCGGCTGTTCCCGACCACAGTAAGGCGTGCTCATAACTTCCTGTGGCGCTACCAACTCCACATCCGACCTGCTGGGCGCCGGAGACACCGTAAGCGCACGAGCTCTCAAATCCGGCGGGGTTCAAGTCAATGTAACTATCTGCCGTGCCCGACCACAGTAAGGCGTGGCCCCAAAGCCATCCTCCGCCATATCCGACCTGGTGGCCGTCGGAGACACCGTAAGCGCACGAGCTCTCAAATCCGGCGGGGTTCAAGTCAATGTAACTATCTGCCGTACCCGACCACAGTAAGGCGTGGTCCCAATCTCCTGTGGCGATTCCCCGGCCTCCGCCGACCTGTTGGCCACCGGAGACACCGTAGGCGTACGAATTACCAAATCCGCTGGGGTTCAGGTCAATGCAACTATCTGCCGTACCTGACCAAAGCAAGGCGTGGCTATAAGCTCCTACTCCTAGCGAGGTACCTGAGCTGCCACCCATGCCGACCTGCTCGCCACCAGAGACACCGTTGGCCTGCGATAGATTGATCCAACTGGGGTTCAGGTCAACGCAACTTCCCGCCGTACCCGACCACAGCAAGGCGTGGTACCCACCGGCATCTGGTGATCCGAAGCCGAACCAGCCGACCTGCTGGCCACTGGAGATGCCTAGGACGCAGGATCCACAGCAAGGCATAGAATCCACCGTCAATGATGAAGGGTTCAGGTCGACGTAACTGTCCGCCGTACCCGACCACAGCAAGGCGTGGCTACTGCCGCCTGTGGCGGTTCCCGCCCCAGCGCCGACCTGCTGGCCGTCGGAGATACCATAGGCCTCCGACCAATCGAAGCCGCTGGGGTGTAAGATAACTGCCGTATAATCAGCGGTAGCCGGTACGGTCTCCAAAACCCACAGTAATAGCACAAGAATTGATTGCCTTTTCATCGTACATCCTCCGACAGAATATTTGCGAATTCAATCCCCTTCCCTGGATTTGGCGCGCGCCTCCTACTCTGGTAATTCTACCACAGAGGTCTTGCGTTCGTCAAGTTGTGGAAACTACGTAATTTTGAGGGTTCAACCCTCATTTTTGCCTCAAAATCGGGGGTGGCAAAAAATTTTAGATTTTTCTTGAAAACTGTTTCGTGGAGGTGGTGGACGGTAACCTGCCGTAAAACGGCAGGCTAAATAGGCTATCTGAGCTTGGCGATCTCGACTTTAACAGTTGCGCTGTCTGTATATTCGTAAGGCCGGGCAATGAAAAGGCCGTGAGAGTTTTTGCTCACGGCCTTGATGTTTCTGTGCATTTAGTTTCCCGCGAACCGTGGTCTGGCTTGTCTTCTTACAGCGTTCTGAGTCTGCGTAGCCAGCCGACCAAAAGCACGCCTATACTGCCAAGAAGAATCGCGCCCGGGGCAGGAACATAGGCGGCATCGTGCGATACGGGACTAATCTTCCAGCCGGATTTGGTCGTGCAGCTTTGGACGTAGCCGTAGGCGTCGAAGTGGACCCAGCTAAAGCCGGCAACCGAGACGTTAAACAGTTTCTCTTCGCCGCTGCCTTCTACGGTTATAGTTCCGGTGGCAGCATTGTAGTTGTGCACAGGCCCGAGATTGTCGAAACTACCGATGTCGTAAATCAAGAAATTGGCAACGCTCGCGTTGAACGGGTAGTGCTTGATGAAGCTAACGGGCAGGAAACTTTGGTCACTGTATCCGTCGAGTCCCGCGACGTTTGTCAGCAGGTCGATGTTGGCATTGGCTTTGGGATTATAGGTGCCATATACCGGGGTTTTCGATGTCAGTAGGGTGACGCCGTCGCCGCCAGAGATTGATATTGTGCCTGTTTGACCTTTTGGCACTGAAAGTGCCAGCGTGACGTTGGTGAGGTTGTGTGTGCTGTACCCGTACGCACCGACAACGATCAGGTTGAAGGAACCGTGATCTGTGAACCAGGTATCCTGGTCTTGGCCTATCGTCCCGGCGGTAGCGCCTTGGATGTACGTCTGGAACGTTGGGACGGCCAAAGCTGCCTGGCTGACAGCAAGTACGATGCTTAGAGTTACGCAACCTGCTAAGTTCGACAGTTTCATTGCTACATTTCCTGCAAAAGTGTGCTTATTGCCCCCCTCAGACAGACCAAGTCTTTGCGCAGTTTCGTCGCGCACTCGGAACTATAGCAGGATGTTGCCGCCAAGATGGATTTGTCCTTGCTACAAGACTTATCTGAAGGCGTCCCCCATTACGACCTTTGTATGTAGACATGTTACCATATCAGCCAGGATAAATCAATCGCTTTAGGCTGTGTCCCTTGTGGAGATTGTGACAATTTTTGGAAAGTGTAGACGTCGGTCTGTGGACAAGATTATTTCCGGACGTGTGTGCTATTTTTCGATGGCAATAAGGTAAAATTTTTCGCCTAAATATGTTTTAATTGTTAACCCAATTTGGCATTACCCGCCTGGTCTCGCTTCTCCAGGTGGAAAAAAAGATTGTGAACTTAGCGCAAAGGAATTATCATAAAGGTGAGTTGGTTAAAAAGAGGTTAGTAACCATGGAAGGCGAATTGGTCGGGATAATTGGCGGGACGGGCTTCGGTGATGTGCTGGGGCGGCAGTTGACCGGGGTGAAATTTCACGATGTTGATACGCCATTTGGAAAACCCAGTGCGCCAATTATGGTCGGCGCGATGGGACAAAGACGTATCGCATTTCTGAATCGGCACGGCGAGGGGCATAGACTTTCACCGAGTGAGGTACCGTTTGCCGCGAACGTTTTTGCCATGAAAATGCTGGGCGTCCACACGGTCATCGGCAGCGGAGCAGTGGGCTCACTGCGAGAGGAAATCGCCCCAGGCGAACTGGTCATCGTGGACCAGTTCATCGACAAGACGTTCGGCAGGCTGAACACTTTCTTTCGCGGCTTCGGCGCGGTGCACTGCGAGATGACTGAACCTGCCTGCAGCCGGGTCAGGGAAGTTCTAATTGATGCTGCAAAAGAGACTGACGTCATGACGCATCCTGACGGCACGTACGTATGTATGGAAGGGCCGCAGTTTTCCTCGCGGGCCGAGTCGCTTATGCACCGCGGATGGGGCGGCGACCTGATCGGCATGACTGCTATGCCTGAGGCGAAGCTCGCCAGAGAAGCACAAATCTGCTACGCACTTATCGCACTTGTCAGTGACTATGACTGCTGGCGGCCACATCACGCCAAAAAGAGCAAGCAGTCTTTGCTCCAAGAGATAATGGCGAACCTGCAGACCGCAACGAACAATTGTCTGAAGCTGATACAGACAGTTTTGACCGGCAAGGCCGAACTTGTCAGCGAGGATTGTACGTGCAGAAGGAGTCTGGAACTGGCGGTGTGGACGGAGAAAAGCCAAATCCACACCGCTGATAAGAAGAAGCTGGAAGTCCTGTTTGAATAGCTCACGAGCTTGACACTAACTTCGCCGGAGGTATAGTGGCGGGCAAATTCTATCACTTTCGTATTTGTCATTGCGAGGCCCCGATGCGTCGGGGCCGCGGCAATCTTATTATTCGTGTCGCACTTTAGATTGCTTCGCTGCGCTCGCAATGACAATACGGCAAAAGAGTAGATTGGAAAGGATGACAAAATGAGAGGATTCATGCCCACAATATTAATTGGAGCGATGGGTGTTGTGGCTATGTCGTGTCTGAGCTGCCGGGAGCAGGAACTACCGGGCGAGAAACAAAGTAGAGTCATAGCGGCTGAAAATATGCAGTTAAAGCAGGAGTTGGCCCGGCGCGACAAGGAGATTGCCAAGCTAAAGGCCCAGCACGAAAAAGAGATGAAGCAGCAACAAGCGGAGCTGGCAAAGTGTGTGCAGCGCAGAGAAGCTTTGGAGAAACAGCTTCAACAGAACGTAAAAGAGCAGGTGGAGGGCGTTCTGACCGAGGTTGTAGAGGAAAGTTCGAGATTACAGCAGCAAATCAAGGAGCTTAAGGCCGAGATCGAAAACATGCGGCAGCAAATCCAGGTCAAGCCCAAGCCCGTGGAAGCACCCTGATTTTGCGGAAGCTGCTAATAGGTGTGTTCGGGCGTCTTTAGCGTGGCCTTTGTGCAATCGGGCAAATCCTGTTGCGGGTAGTGTTTTTGTAGTGCCGCCGCCACAAGTCCTACAAACATTGGCTGAGGCCGCAGCGGGCGCGAAGTCAGGCAGGGATGCGCCTGAGTGCCCATAAAAAACGGGTGCAATGGAATCTCTAAAATCTGCATAATCGGCTGACCAGGAGCCTTGCCGGAAAATACCAGGCCCGCTTTTTCAAGCATCTCGATGTAGCGGGGGGCAACTTCGTAGCGGTGTCTGAATCGCATCCTTACTGAATTTTTTTTGCCGAAGAGTTTCCACGCCAGCGTGTTGTGTTTTATCTCTACATCGTGCCCGCCCAGCCGCATATTTCCACCCAATTTTTCTATTTCTTTTTGCTCCGGCAGTATATCAATTGCCGGCTCAGGACAATCCGGCTCGATCTCGGTGCTGTTGGCCTGTTTCAGGCCGCAGACGTCACGGGCAAATTCTATGACAGCCATTTGGAAGCCAAAGCATAATCCAAGATAAGGCAGCTTTTTTTCTCTGGCATATCTTATACAGGCGATTTTTCCTTCAGCGCCGCGTGTGCCGAATCCGCCTGGAACGATTATGCCGTCAACGTCGGCAAGACAGTCGCCGACATTGTCATCAGTGAGATTGGTGGTTTCGATCCACTTTATTTTGGCGTCGCAGGAAAGTGTGATGGCGGCGTGCTCCAGGGCGTTGATTATCGAGGCGTAGCTGTCGCGCACGGCGGTATATTTGCCGGTGACGCCGATGGTTATTTGCCGATTGTGCGACTCTATTTTGTCGGTAAAATCGCACCATTGCGCCCATGCCTTGCGTTCGTGCCGCAGATTGATTCTGTCCTCGATTTTTAGTAACCGCAGAACCGCAAAATCGAGGCCGTTTTCCCGCAGCATCGCAGGTATCATATAAATGCTGGCTGAATCGGGCAGGCTTATAACCCTTTCCAGTGGCACGTTGCTGTAGACGCTGATTTTTTGCCGGGCTTTTTCGTTGACGGGGTTGCTTGCCCTGCAGACGATGATGTCCGGCTGAACGCCGCACTGCATCAGTTGCTTTATTCCTAATTGTGCGGCCTTTGATTTTTGCTCGCCGAGCGTAGGCGGTTCCAGGATGTAAGTCAGAGCCACGAAGCAGCTACTATTTGGGCCTTCCTCGTAGGCAAGCTCGCGCATGGCTTCGATAAAGTATGCGTTTTCCAGGTCTCCTACTGTGCCGCCGATCTCGACAAACACCACGTCAGCATCGCTGTCAACTGCCAACTGGCGAAGTCTTAGTTTAACCTCGCCGGTAACGTGCGGGATCATCTGAACGTCTCTGCCGAGATAATCACCGTGTCGCTCTTTGTTAAGAACCGAGCTGAATATCTGTCCGCTGGTGGTGAAATTTGCCCTGGTTAAATCCATATCGAGCATTCTCTCGTAGGTGCCCAGGTCCATGTCGGTTTCCATGCCGTCATCCAGCACAAATACTTCGCCGTGCCGGAAGGGATTGAGCGTGCCAGAGTCGATGTTCAGGTATCCTTCAAGCTTGATCGGCGCGACTTTAAGGCCCTTATCCTGGAGCAGCTTAGCCAGGCAGGACGAGAATATGCCTTTACCCAGCCCGCTCATCACTGTGCCCATCACAAAGACGTAGTGGGTTTTGCCTTTTTTATAACCGACCGGCATCGGCGAGAAAAATTCGCTCTCAGCCGATATGTCACTAACCGAAGCCAACAGGTCCCTGTCTTTGCTCATGATAATGGCCTTCTCAATTTATAGATCCGGTGTCTGTCGGATGTGAACGCATGCTAAGACGAACTTTCAAAAATTGGTTGAAACTTATCCAGAGCTTTTATGGTCCTCTGCAAACTCGGTGAGTGCTCTTTAGCAATCCCCGGGTCCCAGAAATTCTTGATAAAGTAAATAAGCCGTCCATTGTAGTCAGGGCCGATCTTTGCGGTACTCCCTTCTTCAGGGACTATATCCAAACGCAATTGTCTCTTCGGCGATCTTCTTACCAAATCAATCAGGGACTGCTTCGCATCCGGCAGTTCGTCCACATTAGTTGGTATCAAATTTTCTCTTATGGCGAGGAACTTCGCAAAGGCAGGACGACATCCAAGCAACCATGACTCTACTTCCCGCACGGCTACGCGGAATATCAGGTTGTGATGTTTAGCTGTCGAGAACCATGCATTTATGAGGACTGGCGGACACTGATATACATCGAGGTCTGTAAGTACTAAGTAGGGCATACCTCTGGCAGAATTGTTGAAGGCGTTAATCTTACTTTTGATACTCCCGTACCCTCTGCTATTGTAGTGGAATCCGACCATGTACTTCTGGCGCGAGCTGGCTAACAACCTGCGCAGGACAGCTTCACTCAAGCTATCTTCAAACACCAGATTTATTGGAATATAAGTCATTTAATAATAGCTGAGAGTTTTTTGGTTCTGTGAGCGGAATGATAGCTTCGGCTGGACTTAGCCCACTTTCAAGCAAATCCCGGACTGCTTTGATTGTGGAGGCGACCTTCACTTCAGTACCTTCGCTGGTAGGTGTGAGGAGCAACACTTCCTCGCCGCCGATCCCTCTGTCGGAGAGCAATTCCCAACTATGGGTACTTATGATGCTCTGGCGTCTTTCCTTGGCTTGCAGCCGGTGGATGATGGCTGGCAGTGTCCTGATAATCGCCGCGTTCAAAGAAAGCTCTGGCTCTTCGAGCAGCAAGAGTGGCGCATTCTCCAATAACGACCACAACAAAGCTATGAGCCGCAATGTGCCGTCCGAAAACTGATCTTCGCGCTGTTTTGCTCCTTGTGGGCGCCAGTGCTCGTAAACGGCCTCCAAGTGTGGTGTCCCTGTAGTCTTATCCAGAACATCTGTCAGGTCTTTTAGCTGGGGGACAGCTCTAACCAAAGCTTGCTCGATTCGCTTCAGACGTGAGCGTCGTGTCTTTTGTTGGGTTTTCATCATACGCTCAAGGAAATTACGACCAAAGGGATCCCCCGGTAATCCGGGTCCTGTAAAGGCGTTTGGGTTTCGGACAAGTTGTGGAACCAGATGCAAGTATAGAATTGAATCAAAGAAGGTCGCCACATCTCTGAACTCTTGATTCGCGCTGATTTGCTCAAGATGAGTTTGGGAGAGCCGCAGAGCATCCTTCTTATCAAAATCGTCAGGTCGTTTCAGCAGTTGATCGTTAGCGTGCCATATTTGTTCGTAAGCCAAGTACGGTAATCTGCTGCCTCTGGGTAGCTGTTTTATCGCAATGCTGTATTTCCATAGAGGTTTGTCATCTGCACCGTTCGACAAACGCACCTCTATTTCCACATTCGGTTCTTTACGGGCTGACAAACAGCGGATTTTGGAGATGCCCCCTCGGTCTTGTACTGCTTGCTGTAGGCCGCCTCCGCTTTTGACTATGTCTCGCAGAAACCTGAACACGTCGAGGAAGTTGGACTTGCCGCAGGCGTTCGGCCCCGCCAGAAACACCCTGTTTTTCAATGGCACATCCACAGAGCGGAAGTTCTTCCAATTTTTGAGGTGCAAGTATGAGATGATCATTCTTTGCTCTCCATCACCAGAGTTTTATATCTTTTAACAAATTCGGCATATTGTTCTGGCGTATCTATGCCCTCGCAGGTGTGCCGGACTTTGGCGACTAAAATATCGAAGCCATTTTCAATCGCACGTAACTGTTCGAGTTTTTCGATTTTTTCCAGCGGCGTTTGCGGCAAGGCGGTAATCTTCAGCAAAAATTCCTTGCGATAGGCGTAAATTCCAATATGCCGCAAATATTGTTTTACATCACCAACACCGGATTTTTCTCTATCGTAAGGAATCGGCGCACGCGAAAAATAAATTGCCCGGCCAATGCCGTACCGCATATTGCGTATTGCGTATTGCGTATTGTCATTCCCGCGAAGGCGGGAATCCATTTTCTTTTCGCACGACGCACGACGCATCACGCATGACGATATAACTACCTTAACGATATTAGGGTCTGCGACTTGCTGAGGGCTCTGGAAGTTTGCAGCCAGCGTGGCCATTCCATAGTTTTGAGTTTTGAGTTTTGACCCTTCGACTACGCTCAGGGCATGGTTTTGAGTTTCTATTAGGAGCTGGGCGACGTAGTCAATGTTAGCCGGGTCGATCTCCGGCTCATCGGCCTGCAGATTCACTACTATCTCGACGTCCAAATCGGCTACCGCCTCAGCAATGCGGTCGGTGCCGCTCTGATGCTCCGGCGAAGTCAGAACACACTCGGCCCCAAAGGTGCGGGCAGCAGCGGCGATTTTTTCGTCATCGGCGGCAATTATCACCTTCTCGGGCAGCTTGGCAAGGCACGCCCGCTCGTATGTGTGCTGGATCAGGAATTTGCCCGTATCTTTGGCGAGAACTTTACCGGCGAATCTTGTAGAACCATATCGAGCAGGTATAACAGCTACAACCTTCACTTTTTTTATATCTTTACGCCAGCCCCGATCAGTTTTTAGTTTCTTCCTATCCGCGCAGTTATGCTAAGGGCAAGCACAGAGTTTGTCAACAACGAACGAATCTTTCTTGTAATCCTCGGCTGAGCAGATATACTTTGTTGGCCATTATTCTATTGTTAGGGAGCAAAGACCATGAAAAAAGTTTTGGCAGTGGCTGTGCTTGCAGCCGTATTGGCGTTTGTCGTGGTCGGCTGTCGGCAGAAAGTTGAAAGCACAGGCAAGCGTCGTATCGCCGTCATTCCCAAAGGCACGACGCACATTTTCTGGAAGTCGATCCATGCCGGGGCGGTTAAAGCCGAGCAAGAGTTCAAAGACCTGGGCGTGGAAGTTATATGGAAAGGGCCCATGAAAGAGGATGACCGCGAGTCGCAAATCAGGGTGATGGAAGGCTTCATAACCAGCAGGGTGTCGGGCATTGTGCTGGCGCCGCTGGACGATGAGGCGCTTCGAGGCTCGGTCGAGGAAGCGGTCCGCAGCGGCATACCCGCGGTGATCATCGACAGCGATCTAAAGAGCGAAAAGTACGTCAGTTTCGTGGCGACTGACAACTACCTCGGCGGCAGAAAGGGCGGCAAACGCCTGGCAGAGATTTTAGGCGGCAAAGGCAAGGTGATTATGCTCCGTTATCAGGTAGGCTCAGCCAGTACGACCAACCGTGAGAAGGGATTTATGGATGTTCTGAAGGAAGAATACCCGCAAATCGAAGTGGTCAGTGCAAATCAATATGCCGGAGCAACAACGGAAAGCGCTTATAAAGCAAGCGAGAATCTGCTGGCGCCGCTGCGGACGCCCGATGGTGGGCTGACAATTGATGGCATCTTTTGCCCGAACGAATCGTCAACATTTGGAATGCTGCGGGCGCTGCAGGATAGCGGCCTTGCCGGCAAGGTCAAATACGTCGGCTTTGACAGCTCCGAGAACCTTGTTGAAGCGCTGCGCAAAGGCCATATCGGTGGGCTGGTACTACAGGACCCGATCAATATGGGTTACTTAGGCGTCAAAACTATGGTCGAGCACCTGCAGGGCAAAAAGGTGGAAAAACGCATCGACACCGGCTCGGAGGTGGCGACCCCTGAAAATATGAACGAGCCCAGAATGAAAAGTCTGCTGGAGCCGGACTTCAAAAAATGGCTGAACGAGTAGAGCGGCAGCAATCGGCGCTAAGCCTCCAGATGCGGGGGATATGCAAGCGCTTCGGCGCGACGGTGGCGCTACAGGATGTGAGCATCAGGGTTGATGGGGGGCAGGTTCTGGCACTGGTAGGCGAGAACGGCGCCGGCAAAAGCACGCTAATGAAGGTCCTTTCCGGGGCGGTTATTCCAGACGCGGGCCAGATGTATCTTAGCGGCGCACCCTATTTGCCCGGCAATCCGCTGGAGGCCCGCCGGGCGGGTGTAGCGATGATTTATCAGGAACTTTCCTTAGCCCCGCATCTTAGTGTTGAAGAAAACATCGTGCTGGGCATGGAACCGGCAGCGCTGGGCATAGTGGACTGGAAACAGGTGCGCCGGCGGGCAGTCGAGGCGATTAAGGAGTTCGATAATCCGGAATTGACGCCGGATGCGCAAGTCAGGAGACTATCCGTTGGCTCGCAGCAGTTGGTCGAGATTGCACGGGCACTGGCTATCGGCTGCCGGGTGCTGGTCCTGGATGAGCCAACCAGCAGTTTGACGCGGCAGGACGTCGAACGTCTGTTTGAGATTATAGGCCGACTGAAAAAACAGGGCAAGGCTATCGTCTACATCTCGCACTTTATCGAAGAAGTCAAGCGTGTTGCAGACCGCGTTACAGTCTTACGCGATGGACAGGTTGTCGGTAGCAGTGATGTGGATGTCATCAGCACCAACCAAATAATAGCGCTGATGGTAGGCCGGCAGGTTGATGACCTTTACCCTCGCTCGGTGCGCCGGCCGGGCGAAGTGGTTCTGGAGATTGAAGATTTAGCCGGTCTTGAAAAGCCTGAATCGGCAAGTCTGCAATTGCGTCGCGGAGAGGTGCTGGGAATTGCCGGGCTAGTGGGGGCAGGAAGAACAGAACTATTACGGTGTCTGTTTGGCCTGGAGTCGGTGCGAAAAGGGAAAATTCGGCTGGGTGTATATGCTGGGGCGGCCTCGCCGCTTAAACGGTGGATGCAAGGGGCAGGCATCTTAAGTGAAGACCGCAAGCAAGAGGGACTGGCACTTTCCTTGAGCTTGGCGGATAATGTGACACTTTCTAAGCTGAGGGGCTTCGGTCCTTTTGGGCTGGTATTGCCGAGCCGACAGGATGAAGCTACCGGCCGCTGGATAGAGCGGCTGGGCATTCGTTGTCTGGGTCCCAGAGACCGCGTATCGTCGTTGTCAGGCGGCAACCAGCAGAGAGTTGCGATTGCCCGGCTGTTGCAGCACGATGTTGACGTATTGCTGCTTGACGAGCCGACACGCGGTATCGATGTAGCTGCAAAGGCGATGATTTATAGATTGATTGATGAGTTAGCTACCGGCTGTCCGGCGGAGGGGCGCGCGCCCAGGGCCATACTGATGGTCAGCAGTTATTTGCCGGAATTGATGGGCGTGTGTGACCGGGTAGCGGTTATGTGCCGTGGGAGGTTGGGGCCGACGCATCGGATTGACGAAGTGGACGAGCACAAACTTATGCTGGAGGCGACCGGACAGAACGAGCGTTCAGCGTATAGCGTTTAGCGTTTAGCGTTCAGTCTGCACGCTGTACGCTCTGGTACGGGGACAAAGTAATGAAAGCGTTGAATTGGCGGCGATGGGTCAACACCTTTGGTCCGTTATTGGCTCTGCTGGGCGTCTATGGGCTGTTTGTACTTATCGCGCCGCCGAGTTTTGCCACCGTGCGGAACCTCGAGACCATTGCCCGGCAAACAACTATCGTGGGCATGGCGGCGCTGGGCATGACCGTGATTATCATAGCCGGCGGAATTGACCTGTCGGTTGGCTCACTTGTGGCCCTCAGCACAGTGGTCATTGCGTTACTGCTGCAAAATGCCGGGACAGGCCCTGTGATTTCGGCGGCCGGCGGCGTGGCGGCAGCAGCATTTTTCGGCGCCCTTAGCGGGCTGCTTATCACCCGCCTGCGCGTAGTGCCCTTTATTGTTACGCTCGGCATGATGCTAGTCGTACGCGGAACGGCCAAAGGCCTTGCACGTGAGCAGACAATTGCTGTAGATCCGGGGCGGCTTAGGTGGCTGGAATATCTGCTGCGCTCGGTAGCGGGCAGAGAGCAGAGCTGGATGCTACTACCGCCGGGCGTGTGGATGTGGCTGATTCTGGCGGTGGTGATGGCACTTTTTTTGCGGTACACCCGGCTGGGTCGGCATAGTTTCGCGATTGGTTCAAACGAACAGACGGCCCGTCTGTGCGGCGTTGCGGTCGAGCGGGTCAAAGTTCTGGTCTTCACTTTGGGTGGGGTGTTTGCAGGACTGGGTGGCCTTATGCAGTTCTCGCGCCTGACAAAGGGCGACCCCACGGTGGCGGTAGGACTGGAGCTAGACGTAATAGCCGCTGTTGTAATCGGGGGCGGCAGTTTGTCAGGCGGTGAAGGCTCGATCCTCGGAACCATCGTGGGTGCTCTGATTATGACAGTCATCGCATCCGGCTGCACGCAGATGGGCCTTCCCAACTGGGTGCAGGAGATTATTACCGGGGCGATTATCGTAGCTGCGGTAGCCGTTGATCGTCTGCGCCACCGCCACATTGCCTGACCTCACCCCGCACCAATTTTAGCGCTATTTTTTGCCAACACTTAGGTTTTCCTGCGCATTATAGTAATGGGCAAACGGCGGCTTTCTGTTTAGCCCCCGGACCTGTGCCGGGGGGTAAGCCCTGCCCACAGGTGGCAGGGCTAAGCGGGTGGACAACACGAACGCAGATTTTGCCGGGCAGGCCCCGCTCCGCCAAAGCGCTCCGTGGAGTCGAGCTGACCGAGCGGGCTTAATCGCAAGAGAATCGGTTATTTCTGGATCATTTTTTCGGGCAAATTTTTAAAAGAATCGGATTTTCGGGCATATTTTTCGGGTGATTTTTGGAGTCAATCCTTGTTTTTAGCTCAAAAATGAGGGCAACATGTCACTACAATCAATACGGTCGTTAAATCTTTCCCAAATTACGCTCGAAAATGAGCAAAAAATGACCGAAAAGTGACGAAAAATGACAGGAAATGAATGCTTTTTAACAAAAATGAACAAAAAATGAGAGATTTGAACAGGTTTTTTAGGGTAAACCGGAAAACCGGCCCTTAAAAAGAGGCACTGTTAAAATGGAGAAAATAAAAGAAATTAGCCACAGAGAGCACCGAGAACACAGAGAAATATAGCCACGAATCCATTCGACCGTGCTCAGGACGAGGTAACACAGATTTTTTAGCCACAGAGAGCACCGAGAACACAGAGAAATATAGCCACGAATCCATTCGACTATGCTCAGGATAGAAAGGCACGAAAAAAACACAAAGCGAATCAAGACCATAGACTATCTTTTAGTTTGACGGGAATTGCGGTTTTGGGTAGTGTATCGGGTTAAAAGTGGAAGCAGCCCTGGCGGAGCTGCCTGTGTTGACGCGAATTACAGGTTACGGGTCGTTCTCTGAGAAAATGATGTTTGCGATTTCATTAAGCACGGCCTTGTGTCAGCTCGAGGCCTTCTCGATATAGGAAGGGAAATTTAATATTCGTTTGCCCATCTGGCGATATTTCTTTCTTCACAAGACCAATTGAAACAAGATCATCTACGATACTTTCCCAATCTCTTCCAAGTATTCTTCGCAGCGCGACTTCGCTATACTGTGTTTTCCCTCCGATAAACTTTTGAATGTGCTTAAATAAATGGGGGAACTCCGCTTGCAAAAATGTAGTTCTTTTCCCTTTGGACATTTCAGCAAGACCATATTTAATAGCACTGGGTCCGATGATGAAGTCGGACTTGCTATATGGATCCATACTAAAGTCATCTTGTTGCCTTTGCTTCGCTCTGGTAAGTAACTCTATTACATCTCTGGGTGTAACAACCCCAGCACCGTCAGTTGTATGATGATAAATCCAACGTAATGTGTTGCTTTGTTTGGGTCCATGAGCAACAGTCGAAGGAAACACTTTATAAAATGCATTCTCTTGGTATTCTGGGCTTGCTACCAGTCGTTCCGAGTCTATATCGAGAAAATTTCGCACCTTCTCTTTTGCATATAAACGCCGAACGATCATTGTCAGAATTTGCCCTTCGGACCAGCATAGTGTATCTGCCTTGCGTGACGTTACGTGTGTAAGCGCAGTGAATCCTTTTCCTCCTGAGACGATTTGATTAAGTATATCATCTCGTAGAAACACTTTTACTCGTATCTCTTTAGATTCAAAGATCCGCAAAGTCCTCAATAAGCCCCGAAGAGCACATGTTTCAAGTGGTGAACGCCGAGGGAAAATCTCATCCAACCGATCCACCATTAACCATAGATTCAGTTTTGCCTTCTTAAGCACATTTTCTAAACTATCTTTGATAACATGCGCATATTGAGGTAATCTCGCCTTATCATTTTCTGTTTTCTTTTTGTCCTGTTGTGCCTCTTGTTCCCCCCATAGAGTTACTCCATATTCTCCACTTCCATTTGAAGGTCGGAACGTTAATTTAGGTTTAGGTCTGCATTTATTCAGTACTGCAAGTACCCATCCCAACACATCATCAAGGGGTTTAGGAGTGTTGAATTCTGGAATCATTGCAGCTCGACAAGCTCTATGAAAAGCATCAATCTCATGGGAACAACTTTGTAGATGTTCAGAATATCGTGGTCCTTTGATAAATTGTTCATTTGCGAGCGAGATAAGATATATACACCAAAAATCGACAAATTCCGATTCACTCATCTGTATAAAACTATCATTGTAAGCATCAAATATTTCATTACCATGTTGTTGTATCCCATGAGCTACCACTACTTTTCTGAGTTCCAATAAATGATCTGGAAGAAAATCAACAAATATTCGATAGAGAGCGCTCTTGCCAGAACCTTTAGTCCCAGGAATTAAGTCGACTGTATCATTAAGAAGTTCCGTATAAACGGAAGTCTCGACTCTTGCACTCTCGAGAAGTTGATCTGTTTCAGCAACGGAGGATCCAAAATCAATCAATTTTAGTATATCGGCTAACTGAGCTTTGCTGTGCATCATAATTGATTCCATTTGCCGTAAATAAGGGCATATTTAATTTACACCAAAATTATAGCACCTGTTGCCTACAGTACAAGAGAGAATATTACATGGGAGCACTTGCACGTCTTCTGCGCTCGGTTAGAATGAATACCTTGAAATACTACCGACTCATGTCATAATTGAGAAAGTACCCCATATGGTAAAATAGGGAGAATGCCCATCATTTACCGGAGAGAATGAATGACGAAAAACGTCTTATACTTCCGCGACAATTTAGAAATATTGGCAACTATGGAAAAAGAAAGCGTTGACCTTATTTACATTGACCCGCCTTTATAGGAGAAGAAGTACCTCAAGACAATTATTAATTGCCATGACTGTGCCGAAACATTGGGCAACGGCGACCAGGCAATAGAAGTGCGCAAGCTCAAATGCTTCGGAAAAGCCGAATCAGAAATCGCCGCGTTGCTCGGCGACCTTATGCGGTGGGCCTGCCGAGGAAATATGGATATTGCGAGGCAATTGCGCTTGACAAGTGTGGCAGCGGTTGGTATTATCTTATTACTATGAGGCAGATTAACCGCAAAATCGAAGATCCGTTAAGGCGGAACACCTGGACCTGGCGGTGGCCTGTTGGATGAAATCCAACGGGCGTGCGGTAGCCTGCTGTAGACAATTTTGATGGATTTACCGAAAGCGCAGCCTGTTGGATAGAAACAACAGGCTGCTTTTTTTATTTGTATTTTGTCCGGCTTGCGAATAACAATAGAACACAGCAGGCAGGAGACAGTATGCAGAGCCCTGAGCGTGAGCGAGGGGCTGAAGGGACTATATGGAACACTACAGGCAGATAATACACAGTGCCAAACCAGGCCAGATCATACCCATCGTCAAACAGATAAAAATTGACGAGCCGGTCGATTTTTTTGCCAAGCTGAGCGACTATGGCAGGGCAAAAAACTGCTGTTTCTTTGAATCACGGGAGTATCTGACCGGCAGCGGGGCGTTGAGTTTCGGCACGGCTAAGCCCGCACTTTATCTTGCCGGAACCGGAGCTGAGTTTACTATCAAGGCCCTGACCAGTACCGGCCGACGCATGCTGGAGTATCTATCCAGTCCCGACAAGTCCGGCGAGAAAAGATTTGGCTTTTGCGAGTCGGTAGAGTTCGCCCCCGATCAAGTCGGTGGGATTACTGGCCGGATTAAACAGGTGGAAAGGGTGGTTGATGAACAGACGCGCCTTGCCAGCATAAACCAGATGGATGTGTTGCGGGCGGTAGCATTTGCTTTCAGAATGGCCAGTAAGCCCTTCCGCGTCACCTGCGGCTTGCTCGGAGCCATAAGCTACGATTTCATAGATCAGTTTGAGAAACTTCCGCCCAGCAAAGAGGACCTGCTGGGCAACCCCGATTACGAGCTTTATTTTGCCGACAATATCTTCTTGATGGACCACGAGCAGGGCAAAGGCTATGTAATAGTCAATTGTGTCATAACAAATGGAGACCGTGAGGCCGCGGTTGCCGAGGCGCAGGACTGCTTCGATTACTATTTTAATATTGCCCGATTCGATACTCCGCAAGGGCAAAAATATACAGGGCGACTTCCACAGGCGTCAACTGATACTAGCCAATCTGAATACGAGGCGATGGTCAGAAACGCAAAGCAGCACATTATAGATGGTGACATCTTTCAGGTTGTCTTGAGCAGAACAATAATGGAGCCGTGTCCCGATGAGCCGCTGGATGTTTACAAACGGCTGCGGCAGGTGAATCCTTCCCCTTATATGTTTTATCTGAATACGCCCAGCACAATCTTGATGGGCTCAAGCCCAGAATTGAATTTGCGCGTCAGCGGCACGGAAAAACGCAGCGTGGAGATTCGACCGATAGCCGGCACAAAACCCAGAGGCCGAATCGCAGAGGCAATTGACCCCGACACGGATTTCAGATACGAGGCGGAGCTCAAGATAGACCGCAAGGAGCTGGCCGAGCACATGATGCTCGTTGATCTGGCAAGGAACGATATCGCCCGCGTTGCTGAGCCGGGTAGCAGGGTCGTGACGGAACTTCTTACAGTTGAAAAGTATGAGTCGGTTCAGCATCTGGTCAGCAATGTTAAAGGGGCGCTGGCGCGTGGGCTGGATGCGCTAAGCGCATACCTTGCCACGATGAATATGGGGACGCTGACCGGTGCGCCGAAGATTGAGGCGATGAAATTCATACGGCTGCTGGAAAAAACCAAGCGCGGCTACTACGGCGGAGCGGTTATGTATCTGACGGTGGATGGCCAGTTCGATAGTTGCATTACCATAAGAAGCCTGCAGGTTAAAGACCACATAGCGTATATTCGCGTCGGCGCAGGTATCGTGCATGACAGTGTCCCGAAAACCGAGTTTGAGGAGACCGAGCACAAGGCAAATTCCTGTTTGCGCGCCATTCGCGGAAAGTAGAAAGTATTTAGCCCCGCAATTCATTGCGGGGTTTTCGACGGGAAAAGATATGGAAAGAAAAGTTTTGTTTATAGATAATTTCGATTCGTTTACCTACAATTTGGTGGACGACTTCTGCAAGCGCGACTGTGAGGCTAAGGTCTACCGTGCGAATACGGAGCTTGAGGAACTCAAAGCGGTGGCCGACCGGTTTGTCCCTGATCTTCTGGTGATTTCGCCGGGGCCGGGCACGCCGGATACGGCTGGCGTCTCGCTGGCGGCAGTAGACTATTTCAAGGACAAAATGCCCATCTTTGGCGTGTGCCTGGGTCACCAGGCGATCGTACAGTACTTCGGCGGCAAGGTGGGCCACGCACCGGAGCCGGTACACGGCAAGCCCTCCAGAGTGACACACAACGAAAAAGGCATATTCGCCGGTGTGGAAAATCCACTTCAGGCAGGACGCTATCATAGCCTTATTGCACTGGACCTGCCGGAATGCCTGGAAAAGACCGCTGATTTTGAGGGGCTTATTATGGGCGTCCAGCACAAAGAGTTTCCGATATTTGGCGTGCAATTTCATCCGGAAAGCATTTTAACGCCCGCAGGGGGAAAGATAATCGAAAATATGTTGTCAATCGCGATAGCTGAAAAACAAGGCCACAGAGGTAGGTAATGGCGACAATAAACGACTATATCAAGCTGCTGCTGAAACGACAGGATTTGAGCTTTGAGCAGGCAACCGAGCTGCTTGATATTGTTTTTGAAGGGCAAGTGCCCGAAGTTCAAATCGCTGCCTTTTTGACGGCAATGCAGGCAAAGGGCGCAACATCGCGGGAACTGGCAGGACTTGCTAAATCTCTGCGGAACCACGCCGTGCGCGTAAAGGTCGACGTCGATAATCTGGTCGATACCTGCGGCACGGGAGGCGGAGCATTTAAGACCTCCAATATTTCAACTGCGGCGGGAATAGTGGCAGCGGGTGCGGGCGTCTACGTAGCCAAGCACGGAAACCGCGGTATAACCAGCAAGTGCGGCTCGGCTGATGTGCTCGAAGAGCTGGGCGTTAAAATTGATGCCGGGCCTGCGATTGTTGCCGAGTGCATAAAACAAGCCCATATCGGATTTATGTTTGCGCCGATGTTTCATCCGGCGATGAAGTATGTGCAACCAGTTCGCAAGGCTCTGGGTTTTAGGACGGTATTTAATATCCTGGGGCCGTTGGCTAATCCCGCTGGGGCGACTGCGCAGGTGCTCGGCGTAGGCGACGAAAGCTTGATGCAAGAAATAGCCCAGGCCCTTAAGCTGCTGGGCACCAGGTACGCGATGGTGGTTCACAGCAACGGGCTGGATGAGATAAGCACCGCTGCGAAAACAAAAATAATTGAGCTAAAAGAGGGCGAAATTGTCGGCAAAGAGCTGAACCCGGAAGATTTGGGCTTTGCGCTATCTGATATAGAGCAGTTGAAGGTAGCCGATGCCAGGGCCAGCGCCAAAATTCTCAGGGACATACTAAGCGGTAAGGAAACCGGGCCGCGTAAGGATATTGTGATTCTTAACGCTGCCGCCGCGATTATCGCCAGCAGTCTGGCGGATGATTTTGGCTCGGCAATAACAAAAGCGGAAGCCTCAATCAGCAGCCGCAGCGCGCTACAATGCCTGGAGAAGTTGATTGAGATTTCGAATAAAGCGCCAAACTTAAAAGGGAAAATGTAAAACCATAGTGTAAATTTCAAAAGTTTTAAGTTTTCAACTGTGGTTTTTAGTTTTTATCTTTCAGTTTTTATCTTTTATGTTGATAGCAAAAGTCAAGATTTGTGGCCTGACCAATTATGACGATGCTGCGGCAGCAATGGAGATGGGTGCGGATTTATTAAGCTTTAATTTCTATCCGAAGAGTCCGAGGTATATTCAGCCGGAGAAAGCGGCGCAGATAATAACCAAGCTGCCGGCTTTTATTGACATCGCGGGCGTGTTCGTCAATTCTTCCCTCGAGGAAATCCGCAACACGATCGACCAATGCCAGTTGAACTGGGTTCAGTTGCACGGCGACGAGAGCCCGCAGTTTTGCAGCGCACTTCTCTGGCATAATGTAAGGACGATGAAGGCGATACGGGTGAAGGACAAAGGTGACATTGATAGGGCACAGAGCTATTTTACTGATGCTATCTTGCTGGATGCATTCAATCCGCAGAAATACGGCGGCACCGGGCTGACCTTTGATTGGAATATCATAGGGCACGTCACAAGGCGAGTTTTTTTGGCGGGCGGCATAAACCCGGACAATGCCGCCAAGGCAGTTAAGCTGGGGGTATACGGAATTGACGTGTGCAGCGGCATCGAAGCTCAGCCGGGCAAGAAAGACCACAAGAAGATGAAAAAGTTGTTTGACAATATACGACATTTAAGAGGATAAATATGAAATATAAGGGCAGATTCGGCGACTACGGAGGCTTCTATGTCCCGGAGGTCTTGGTTCCGGCGTTAGAGGAGCTCGAGCAGGCGTTTTATCGCTTTTATCAGGACGGACAATTCGTAGGCGAGCTTGAGCAGTTTCTTAGAGATTACGCCGGCAGGCCCAGCCCGCTTTACTGCGCCAAAAGGTTCAGCGAATATGTTGGCTTCAAGGTGTATCTGAAGCGTGAAGACCTTCTGCACGGCGGCGCTCACAAGGTCAACAACACGCTCGGCCAGGGACTTCTCGCCAAATATATGGGTAAGACGAAACTCATCGCCGAAACCGGTGCCGGCCAGCACGGCCTGGCAACGGCAATGATCGGGGCGTTGTTCGGTATGGAGACGAAAATCTTTATGGGCGTTACCGACATCGAGCGCCAGAGCGTCAACGTGCACAAAATGAGACTCTGCGGCGCCGAGGTCGTTCCCATTGAAGGCGGCACGGGCACGCTCAAGGACGCTATAAACGACGCCCTTCGCTACTGGACTGCTCATGTTACCGATACGTTTTATCTTTTTGGTTCAGCTTGCGGGCCGCATCCCTATCCCACCATAGTAAGGCATTTTCAAAGCTGCATCGGAAAAGAAGCCCGGCAGCAGTGCCTCCAGCAGTTGGGTAGATTGCCGGACATAGTTGTTGCCTGCGTCGGCGGCGGAAGTAACGCCATAGGCATTTTCTCAGGTTTTTTGGATGACAAGGACGTCAAGCTGATCGGCGTTGAAGCTGGCGGCAAAAGTTTGAGCAGCGGCAAGCACGCTGCGACATTGGCAGCCGGTCGTGTAGGAATTCTGCATGGGGCAAAAGCCTACCTTCTTCAGGATGAGCAAGGCCAGGTCAGCGAAACCGAATCAGTAAGTGCGGGTCTCGATTACCCGGCTGTTGGGCCGGAACACTGCTATTTGAAGGATAGCGGTAGGGCACGGTACTTCGCAGCCCTGGATGATGACGTGCTTGACGCCTTTGAGATACTGACCAAAATGGAGGGAATACTGCCGGCGCTGGAACCTTCACACGCTCTGGCCTATCTTATCAGCCAGAAAGGAAAATTGGACCCGGAAACAATCGTGGTGGCAAACCTCTCTGGGCGCGGCGACAAAGATGTCTCGATTGTGGAAAGGTATCGGCCTCTGGATTGCCGATAGGAAGCCACAACAGAAGAGGGGACAAGTTTGCCACAATCGAAACATTCCAAAGTTATCGACGATAAATGCTCCGTAACCTTGCCCTTAACCCAAACAGGTCCGCCGGATGAGCAAATGCTTCGATACAATTGGATTTGATCGGGGAAAAAGCTTACTTCAGCCAGACCTGTCGAATCCTCCAACGTTAGAAAACCCATCACTCTGCCGTCACTGGTTCTTGCGCGGCGAGCAGTAGCTATAAAGCCCGCTACGGTTACCCTCCTGCCGATGAAGCCGCCAAGCCCCGCTGCCGGCACACACCTGATCCCATTCGCTACGCTCAGGGCAGGCCTTAGCAATAAAGCCGGGTGCCAACTAAACGGTATGCCGGTCAACTCGAGTTCGGCTTGCCCCCGCGCCTTCCTGTCGGAAGACAGGAGCGGGAGTAAATTGTCGGCGGGGTCCCTAAATAACATCAACTGGGCGTCGCCGGGCGCCAGGCCTTCACAGGCACCAACCTGAATAAGGTTCTGCAACTGCGGCTTGCGAAACCTTACCCGCCTTGCCAAATCATCTAAATCACTAAAAGGTCTAATTGCTTTTTCAGCGACAATTGCTTGGGCGCTGTTATGGCTTAAGGCCTTGATAATGCCCAATCCCGCTCGAATGGCCCGGCCCTGCAGGCGCCATTCGATATCGCTATAATTAACGTGCGGCGGCAAAACTTTTATGCCGTGTCTTTTAGCGTCCCATACATAGACCCGCAAGGGATACATCCCATGATGGTTGTTGAACAAAGAGCAGTAAAACTGCTGTGGATAATGGGCCTTCAAGTAAGCTGTCTGCCAGGCGATGTTGGCATAGACGGTGGCGTGCGCCTTACAATACGAATAAGCGGCAAAGCGTAAAATCTCATCCCAAATTGCTTCGGCGCTCTGCCGGTCGATACCCGCTGCTGTAGCTCTTGAATATACAAAATCAATATATTGCTCCTGTAATCGCAAGGCGGAAACCTTCTTTGAGACTTCGGAGCGGAATCTATCTGCGTCAGCAATACTGTAGCCGGCCACTTCAACGGCTATCCGCATCACATCTTCCTGATACAGCATAACGCCGTAGGTGTCGCTGAGCAGCTCTTTCATTTTGGGGTGTATGTACTGGAACGGCTTTTTGTTGACATATCGCTGGATGAATTCAGCTTTCATTCCGCCTGAAGCCGGCCCGGGTCTTATCAATGATAAGGCGATAGCCAGGTCTTTTCTGCTTTTGACTTTAAGGGCTCGCAGAAGCTGTCTCATGCCCGGCGACTCACTTTGAAATACGCCCAGACTGTCGCCGGCGCTTAACATCTTAGCTGTCTTCTGGTCTGCCGGGTCTACCACATCCACTCGGAATGTTGAATGTCCAACAAGGAATTTCGAAGTTCGAAGTTCTTTTGATCGATATTGGACATTCTCTTGCTCTTTGGTAATAATACCGACCGCCTCATTTACCGTTGAAAGCGCGCGGTTACCTAAAAGGTCGATCTTTACCAAACCGACCGCCTCCGCGGCGGTCTTATCGTACTGAGTAATAATTACGCCCTTATTCGCCCGCTCCAGCGGAGCAATGTCCCTTACCGGGCATGGCGTAATAACAATACCACCACAATGGACGCCCAAGTGCCGGGGAATACCGACTAATCTCTCGGCAAGTCGGAACAATGGGGAGCCGGTTTTGCTTTCCCGATCAGGGATGGCCGAGCCATCGCCTTGTTTGGCTAATTGGTTTATCTGAGCCGGCTCGAAACCGAGCGCCCTGGCTGTATCACGAATCGCACTGGCAGGGCGGTACCTATTGATGTTGCAGACCATAGCGACATTGGCAAAACCCCAATGCTCATAGCAGAACCGTATTACCTCATCGCGTCTTCGCCAGCATAAGTCGATGTCGATATCCGGACAGTCCGTCCTGCCGGAATTCATAAAACGCTCGAAATAGAGGTTGTTCTCGATGGGACAGACCCGCGTTAAACCCAATACATAGGCGACAAGCGAACCGGCAGCGGAGCCACGCACATCAACGGGTATGCTATTGCGTTTGGCAAAATTTACTATCTGGTGGACCACCAAAAAATAATCGCTGAACTTATTTATTCTTATAGCAGCTAACTCGTGCTCCAGCCGTTTAATTATTTCCCTGCTTATAGGGTTGTATCTTCTGGCAAGGCCGATGTGACAGAGCTTGGCCAGCTCCCTGTCGGCGCTCTTATCTTTGCCGAGCTTAAGCTCGGGCAGGTAATACTTTCCATTCAGCAACTGGAAATCGCATCGCTGTACGATCTGCTCAGCATTACTAATTGCTTGGGGGCAGCTTCTGAACTCGCGCTTAAATTGCTCCTCCGGGGTGAGTCTGTTAAAACCACAGTTATCCTGTGGCTCTGGGCCTGCCACGCTAAGCTGCCGTATTCTGGCTAAGAGCCTGGCGGTACTGACATCGTCATCTACCAAGCAATTAAGAGTAGCATAGGCGATAGGTGAGATTCCATTGGCTATGGCAAAATCAGCATCTTTCGGCTCTGTGCAACCGGCAAATAAATAATCCTTAGCAAAGAAGGTTTTTAGCTCCTCCAGCAGTTTGGGTTGATTACAGATACAAATTATGCCCTTATTATTGCTTTTTAGCTGCTCTATAAGGTCAAAATCCGCATCCAGGTTCCTTGCGGTAGTTATTCTGCAAAGATTTTTGTAGCCGGCTCTATCCTCAGCAAGCAGCACCGCTTTCTGGCTGTCGGTTAGAATCTCCACCCCGATAATTGGCTTGATGCCCGTCTGCTGGGCTGCCCGGCAAAAATCCACCACCCCACACATAGTATTGACATCGGCAAGTGCGGCAGCACCGTAGCCGTATTCTGTAGCTTTCTGAACCAACCGCTGCGCCGATACCGCACCCCTTAAAAGGCTGTAAAAACTTCGCAGTACCAGCGTAGCAATGCGCATACAATCCCCGCCTTGGCAAATGATCTCAAAGTTCATTGTTCGTTGTTCATCGATGAACTATGAACGCTGAACAATGAACGATCGGGCTGCCTATCTTATATCGGTTCTGATACAAGCTATAACTTTGCCGATGACGCGAATGTCTTTATCAAACTGCTTAACATATCTGGTTTTATAGCCTGCTTCTTTGTTGGCCGATTTTAAGGCTATTCTATCCTTCTGGATATATACCCTCTTAATAGTCGCCTCATCATCTAATAACACTACGCCAATCTGGCCATTTCCAATTGTCGAAGTCAGCTTAACCGCCACGTAGTCGCCATCCATAATGCCTTCGTCAATCATGCTGTCGCCGGATACCTTGAGCAGAAACATCCCCTCGGATTTATTGAATAATTTTTCGATATTTACATAGCCTTCTATGTTCTGCTCTGCCAGTATCGGCTCACCGGCTGCAACTCGACCGACGATGGGGATGCCGTTGGTCTGGCTTATCTTGTCCAGATACTCCTGCGACAGCCTGAGCCCTCGATGGCTGCCCGAATCCACCAGATAACCTTTTTTCTTTAGATAGCTTACCAGTTGATAAACAGCGTTCTGGGCCAGGCTAAATTGCCGGGCTATCTCCCTCTGGCTCGGCGGATTACTATCCCTCAGCCGGCTTTCAATAAACTCAAGCACCTTTCGTTGTTTTTCCGTTAGCGGTTCCATAATTACCCCTCGAAAACAATCCTTATTATAATATATGGTCGTTTGACCATACAGTCAACACAAATTTTTGATTTTCTTACATTTTATTTTTGCTCTGCCTGTAAGCTTCCTCGCAGGACTAATCTTTCCGTTAGCCTTGCCACACGGTTACATGAAGGTTATCCTATGCTCCACTGCTGAGTTTTGCATTTAGATCATTAACCGTTCACGGGCAGCAGAGGTATGCACATGCGGCCGATATGCCTGCATGACAAGACGAGCATAGAATCATTCCTGCGGAGAAACACCGACCTCCACATATACAGCATCGGCGACTTGGACGACTTCTTCTGGCCTTATACCACTTGGTATGCACTGCCCGGAAACAAGGAGCTTGAGGCCATAGCACTACTGTACACGGGGCAGGAATTGCCTACGCTATTGGCCTTATCCGAGCAGCCCGGCATAATGGCTAAACTTCTCAAATTGATTGTACATTTGCTTCCGCGGCGGTTTTACGCCCATCTCAGCTCTGGTCTTGAGGACGTCTTTCAGGCGGGGCACAGCATTGACTCCCACGGAACACACTACAAGATGGTTCTGCACCAGCCGTCGCGAGTTGGCGATCTTCAGGACTGCGACATCGTTCGGTTGGGCGGCTCCGACCTCGATGACCTATGCCGGTTCTATCGGGAAAGCTATCCGGGAAACTGGTTTGAGCCCAGGATGCTTGAAACAAATCAGTATTTTGGAATCAGGAGAGAGGGGCAGTTTGTTAGCGCCGCGGGTGTTCATGTATACTCAGAGACGTACCGTGTAGCCGCACTGGGAAATATAGCCACACATCCGGCTTACAGACGCAGAGGGTATGGCAGAGCCATTACCACACACCTTTGCCGGTCTCTGCTGGAGAAAGTCGACCATGTTGGCTTGAATGTAAAAGCGGACAATGAAGCCGCTGTCTGCTGCTACCAAAAGGCGGGATTTGAAATCAACGCGTCATACGGCGAATTTGTAATCGAGCGGAGGTCATAGGAGGTCAATGCTATGAAAGTGGAGATTGGCAATCGTGTTTTGGAGCTGACTGAAGGTGACATTACGGAAGTGGAGACGGACGCCATCGTAAATGCTGCTAACGCTCAGCTAATTATGGGCGGCGGCGTTGCAGGGGCAATCAGAAGAAAAGGCGGCCCGGAAATCCAAAAAGAATGTAACAAAGTCGGCGGCACATTCGTAGGCGGAGCGGTCATAACCACGGGCGGCAATCTCAAGGCAAAGCACGTAATTCATGCGGTTGGCCCTCGAATAGGCGAAGGAAACGAGAACGAAAAGCTAAGAAACGCCACCCTTAACTCACTGAAATTAGCCGACCAAAACAGGCTCAAGAGCATTACTTTTCCGGCAATCAGCACCGGCATTTTCGGCTTTCCTATCCAGCGATGCGCCGAAATAATGCTCAGGACAACTATCGATCATCTCAGGAGTTCAACCGGCTTAGAAAAGGTTGTCTTTTGCCTTTTTGGGGAGGATAGCTACCAGGTTTTCGCAAGGCAGTTAAAGCAAGAAACCACAAGCGATTGACATTACCGGCAGAGGCGGCGGAATCTTTGCCCTGGGCTGAATTATCAGTTCAATCTGGCCTATTTGGGCTTGATTCAAGCTGCAAAAAGGTATATACTTAATGTGATTTGCGGGTGTATAAAAATGTGCGTTACGATGAGGCAGATTCTTGGTGGGAAATGGTTCGACTTTGCTCACCATCCTGAGCTTGTCGAAGGACTCCTCTTTGCGAGAACCATGTGATTGAGGATTGCCGATTGCCAATTGACAATTGAAAATCGCAAATCGAAAATAATAGGCATGGAGACCAAATTTAACGTCTTCGAGATTTTGCAGGTAGCAGAGAAGGTCGAGCTTAGGGGTGCCAGATTCTATCTTAAGGCAGCCGAGCTATTCAAAGACCCGGAGCGCCGTGACATCTATCACAAACTTGCCAACTGGAAGGCCAGACACGCCAAGGTCTGGGCACGCCTGAGAAAGCGGTTCTCTGAGAAGACCGGTGAATTCGGAACGTTCGACCCTGACAATTATGTGCTGTCAAATCCGGGCGTAATGGCAGGTCTTACGTGGTTCGATTCTAAACATGGCGGTCCGAGGCGGCTGACGGGCGGCGAAACTAAAGAAGAAATACTGAGAGACGCCATCAGAAGAGAGAACGAAATCATCGTTTTCTACCAGGGCTTGAAAGATTTTGCCCGTGACCCCGCCAGCTCGGATGTAGTCAACCAAATTGTCGCGCAGGAGAACCGGCACATCACTCTTATCATGCAACTGCTGCAACAGGCATCAACGACATCGGATTAGTAGGCCAGTATCGTATTCGAGTTCGGGCAGTTTCTTCTTCAGTTCGCCAACAAAACGCAGGCCGTCCGTCCAGTAACCCGCGGTGGGCTTCAAATCCGGGCAAAGCAGCGCAAAGTAACGATTTATGCTGAGCATAAAAAGTTCACGCAAGTACTTGCTGACCATCGAGGCCAGCGAGACGGGCAAGAATTTCTCATCGCCGTTAACGACAAAATGCAATCGCATACTTTTGCCGTCCGCCTGCAATTGGTAGCTGCTGCTCTGGGGACCCTCGGCGATAATTCTCAAATCTATATCTGGAAACATCCGCAGGATGCTCTGCCGATACCGGACGCGGCCTCCCTGCCTATCGACTATGATTTGAAGATCCTGCCCCGCGAAATTCTCGAAGGCGTCGTGTACGAGTTGGCAAACGGCGGTAAAAAGCACGTTGGCCTTGTTTTTGACGTTGCTTACCATCCTATTGTAGTAGCCAACATCGAGACAACGGCTGTTCAAGCTCAGTAGTCGCACACCGTTTGAGGCCATGTCATCTGCCAGTACGCCCGAGGCAATTTTTATATCCGGCAGGTCAATCGGAATCTTCTGGTTATTTGTATCTTTGTACCAGGGATATTCGCCAAGCCCATCCAGGCATGTGGGACATAGTACCGCCAGAAGCTCAGTAAGTGTGCCGGGCTGCTGGCCAAGGCATCTCAAGCACGCCAGCACCGTCCTTTCCAGATGCTTGATTCCAAGCGATTTGCTGTGGGCATACTTACTGTCGGCGATTAGCAGGCGGCCTGCAAGGTGCTTTCGCTTGTCGCTCACACTTTTTCTAAGCACCTGCCACAGGGCCTGCCCCTTCGACAAGCTCAGGGCGGGCTCTGAGCCTGTCGAAGGGTCGGCTGACAGGATGTTTGCTGGAACCAGAAAGGCACTCGATGACACGACTAACGGCCCCAGAAGAGGCCCAAAACCAGCTTCGTCAATCCCTATCAGAACCGCCATCCCTGTAATCCTTATGGGTGTCACGATAGATATAGGTTATCTGCGACTCGCCATCGTGGCTGCCAGGGCCAGTTTAAGCTCTTCGGGAGTGAGCAGTTCAATTTGTCCGCCCAGGCGCAGCACGCTGCAACGCCCATCGTGAAGAGCCTCCGGCTCGTACACCAGGATATTTGCCGCCGGCATATCTCCAGTCTGACCGGGAATGTACACATATTCGGGCCCCTCTGTAGCCGGACAACGGAAAAGCCGCGAATTTTCGCTCCATTCTAACAGCGCATCCCTCGACTCCGGGAAGTTTCCGTTGGCAGCAGCATACATCTGCAGGTTCTGCCAGATAGTGCGCATATTCGTCTGGCATCTTACGGTAATGGCTGTATATTTTGTGCCCACTAAGGCCTCACCGTACTGCTGTCCCGCCTCTCCTACATTCTTGAACACCCACCAAAGCGCCAGGCCAAGCAGCAAAACGAGAACTAAGCCGAAAACGATATTGACTACGGCGCCGCCACACGAATTGCCTCGCCCAGCCGCTGGCGACTTTCTGCCGGCAAATTCTGGCAGAGAATTCTCTCGTATGTGCACCATAAGTCGGTCCCTATAATTTTCACTTCTGGTCTGGCGCTGGTCTCGGCTTGATCCGCAACTTCGCCAGATAGATACTGGCTCTGCCTTCGTGGCTGGAGTAGTAGCTCACATAAAGAAGATTCTCATGCCAGAGAAGTCCAGGATAACTCGTGTCGCCGCCGCTGGGAAGCCTGAACAGTCTGGCCATAGTGCCGTTTTTTACATCGACATAGGTTAGTGCCGTATGCGCACCGCCGTCATGCATCCTGCCCGCACCAATCTAATGGCCGCCGGCTATCTGAATAAGATTAGGGCCGCCAAAACCGTTGAAATCCGCTCCAAGGTCGTGCCACTGCCATTGAGTGTAATTTGGCCTGCTCACTCCTAACAACGCACTACTTGGCTGGTCCTCCAGCCGGTCGCGCCGGACCAGCGCATAACAGGTATCATCAGTGTCGAAACGCAACGTCGCTTCAGTCGGATAGCCTTGCCCGAACAGCTTCGGTACGTGCTCCTGGTATGTCAAACCGTCCGAACTGACAAGTAAATCAATGTATGGATGGCCTTTGCCCGCAGCATAGGATACGCCGTACGCTTTTGCCTTATGCCAGGTAACACGCCAGAGCCAGCGTCCCGGCTCAATGACGATTCGCGGCTCGGTCCAGTGCTGTCCGTCTTTTGAAAAACATACAAACGTGCCAGTAGGCACTGATTGATTATCTTGCTTACGCGGTGCAGCACCACCAAGCAGCATTAAGCTATTATCCGGCGTTACCGACACGTGCGGATCCCGCAGGTCATAACCATCAAGCGTAACCAGAGCCATTGGCTCCCACGAACCCGCGTTTTTGGATTTAAGAACACGAATCGCACCATTCGATGAAGCGTGTCCTCTGCCCTGGCGAAATACGCAGTAGAACGAGTCATTCCAGCGAGTAATATCTGTGAACGCGTTGTGCGGCGCCTGGTCCCAGATTTTAGCCAGGTCCACAAGCTCCGCTTCAATAGGTGCATCTGCAAAAACACCCGGCGGGACAATCAGCAACAGTGCCACACTGAAAAATGCCTTCTCTTTCATCCTTTCTTGCTCTTTCTTTTTAGCCGGGCGGCTTCAATCATATCTCTGATATTATATCCCAACGGTTTTTCCTGCTCGTACTTTTGGCGGGCGGAAATCAGGGCTTCTTCCACTCCCGCCGGCAGAACACGATCCTTCTCAACCTTTTCCGCTGGCAGCCACCAGCTCATCCTCTCACTATAACACCAGACGTACTCATCCGTGGTAGTCAAGGCGTAATATACGTTATGCTCGAAGAATTTGAGCTGCTGCTCGGGGCTGAGGAAATGGCTGGTGGTTTCGGTGGTGCGTTTTGCCAGGGTTTGGTCTATGTATAAAGCCATGCCGGCTTGCACCTGGGCGTTGTATTTCCTACGCAGTGGTTCGGACACCAGTGTTTGGGCGCGCTTCCGAATAAGGTGATAGGCGGCGTAAAATTCGTCCGGACCTTCGTAATAATACGCCGACTCGTTGCCGTCAATGAGAATGGTCCCTGGTGCGGCCCCTTCCAGTATTCCGTTATAAAAGGCCGGCAGCAAAACCATCCATTTCTTCAGCAGTTTTTGCTGGCGGAGCTGAGCATCCGGCTCATCTACGACGTCACCGAACAGGCCCAGTTGAAAGAGACTCAAGACCGTTAGCTGGGGCATGTGTTCTTGCAGCGCAGTTATGAACTGCCGGCCGCGGCGCCGCACCTGCTCAGCGACCTGCTCAAAGGGCTTATCCTTGTACGAACCTGGATATACCCAGGGATCAGTGCCATAAGGTTCCGGATCAAAGCACACGCCCACACAATGCCCTGACCGTACCGCCAGCGAAAACAGCTTCATGTTCTCAGCAATCACGTTCCAATGCTCATCGTTAAACCAGTCCATCTTCCAGTTATTTGCGGCGTATAGAGTAAGAAAATTGTCCCGAAATTTTTGCCATTCTATTTGTGCCAGCGTATCCAGTTGGCCCTGCAGAGCCTGCCCTGAGCCTGTCGAAGGGTCGGCCTGCTTCCAGGGACGAACGTCAAAGGCGTGGTTGAAATCCTTAGTGCGAAAGATGATGCCGTCAAAGGGGCGTTTTTCCATTTCGCGGATGTTGTCCCGAACGAAATCCGGATATGGCACGTCCCAACCATATTCGACGATTTTCTTTCTGGGCCGTTGCTCGGCGCTTAGTTCAACAGGAAAAAGCCAACCAAATACAAGGGCGATTGAACAACTCAAAAACAAACACGTTCTCGTCATGGTAAAACTCCTTCATCGCATATCCTGCACTGAAAAACGCTTAATTTTGCAGCTTTTTCAATATTTCCAGACATTCGATCATAGCTCTGCCATTGTGGTAGCCGGCTTTCCAGATGTTGCCTTTGTCGCCCTGCGGCTTTCCTTCGGGCGTGATATTAGCGTGCCACTCGCCATTTTCCCAATCGACCATATTATTCTGGATGAAGTCAAAAGTCTTCTCAAAGATGGAGCGGTATTTTGCATCCCCGGTGATGCGGCACATATACAGGGCGCTGACAATTGCTTCGGACTGAACCCACCAGACTTTAGTGCGTCTATCTGCCGGCTGATTAAACGGGCCGTTATCATAAAATCCGCCCTTGGTTTCATCGTATCCGTACTTTATTGAATAATCGAACAATGCTCGATACAAATCGAGCAGAGGGTAGTTCGGAAGACCTGCCGCATCACACGCATCCATAAGCAGCCAGATATTCTCAAGATCGTGCCCGTAGGAAATCCTGGCGTAGTTTCCTTCGAGCCTGGGCGTCCAGTCGCGTTCGTATTTATCCGTACAAGCGCCGAGGTCCTTCCGTACGACTGCGTTGCTCTCGATGTTAATTAGTTCTATCAAACGCTCACGTGCCAAGGGCAAGCGACCGGCACGGTAAAAGGTTGTCATTGCTTCGAGCAGGTGCAGATGGGTGTTCATCAGCTTGAGGCCTGATGGCGCACCCATATATGATATCTCTGTATCCGGCACCGGCGTCCAATCCTCGTTGAAAAACTCGATGTAGCCGCCATAAGTCCGGTCGTGGGACTTGGCTTCTAACAAATCAAAGAGTTGAATGGCAAAATCCAGAACTTCCTGTTTTTTGCTGGCCAAGTAGTACTCGGAGATGGCGTATAATGCGAATGATTGCCCATATAGGTGTTTTCGCGGCTTGAGCTTTTTGTCGCCGGTGACATCGACCTCCCAATAAAAGCCGCCATACTTGGCGTCCCACATCTTCTCTTTAAGGAAGCGATAGCCCAGGTCGGCAGCCTCGAGATACTCCTTGCTGCTATAACCCGCCCGCGCCATTCGAGAAAAGAGCCACACTGTTCGGGCCTGGGTGACAATCATCTTGGTTCCCTGTCCTTTGAGTTCACCCTTTGGACCAAAGTTGATCGTGTACCCGCCATTTTCACGGTCTAAGCTCTTGGCGTACCAGAAAGAGGCGATATTCTCTTTCAGTATCTTCTCGATCTTTGGGCTGTAGGTTTCCGCCAGGGTCTGGCGATTCTGGGTCGCGTAGATGCGAGCATTAAATAGCAGGCAAACAAAGAATGCGGTATGCCAAGCATACCCTACTAGTTTGGTCTTTCTTGCAGTCATCTTTTTTTCTCCTTCGCGTATAGGACCATTAACCGCAGAGAACGCCGAGACCGCTGAGCTTTAGAATACACACGATTTTCTCTGCGAACTCTGCGGGCTCGGCGGTAAATCTCCTGAGCTCTCTGTGCAGGGATGGCCGAGCCATTCGCTATTATACAAGATGAATTCACGATTTGCCATTGCGGGCAATGCACGAATTCTGTAGGTTTGTATGCGCTTGAAGCAGTAACCAAGCGATGAATATGCTAAAGGGGTATCTCATGCGACGTGAAGTCTCAGTAACCAATATTGTTCTGATGTTTCTAATCGCGGTTATTTTTTGCGCTCGAGAATGTATAGGCCAGCAAAAGATCAAGCTGCAGGCATCGGCAGATAAAGTGGGCAAATACCAGAAGCTGGAATTGCTCGTCCAGGTAGATGCCAGGTACGAAAATCCATTTGATCCTGACGAAGTGGACCTGGCAATTTTGCTGGAGACTCCCGAGGGTGATCAAATCGCGTCTCCTGCCTTTTTCTGCCAGGATTACGACCGATCCGCCCGCGTCGCGGCAAACTGGTATTATCCGGTTGGCAAAGGGACCTGGAGAGCAAGGTTCGCTCCCATGCAAATAGGGACCTATTCCGCCAGAGCCAGGCTGACAGACCGGAATGGCACGGTTCAATCAAATACTATGAGATTTGAATGTGTACCCTCTGCGAAGAAAGGTTTCCTGCTGGTGAGCCGGAATGACCCGCGGTTTCTGGAATTCAGCGAAGCCATGCCATTTTTTGCCATTGGCCAGAACCTGGCGTTCATCGGCGAAGGCCAATATGTCACCTTATCCAAGGCCGAGGAGGTTTTCGCTAAGCTCTCGCGTAACGGAGCTAACTTCCTGCGGATCTGGACGTGTTGCGAAGATTGGGCAATGGCCATCGAAGCCAGAAAAAGCGCGTGGGATAGGTCCTGGCACCGTCGACCAAATATTATTGCGCCCGTGCCGGGCAGTGGAAACGACCTCAACGCCCGCAAATGCGTGAACATTGCCGGTGGCGACGGCGCTTCAATCACTGTCGAGCCTTCCCATCCGGTAGGGCTGAAGCCGGGTACACGATATGTCCTCACCGGGCAGTTCAAGGCAGAGGGAGCGGTGGGTCTGCGAGTGAGCGTCGGCCGTGATGAAAAACCGCCGTTAGAAGCCGCCCCGGAAGGCCAGTGGCAGAAGTTCGCGCAAGAGTTTGTCGCGGGCGAGAACGATTTCTGGCTCGGCCGGGTGCTGCTTGGCCTGATAGGAAACGGCACTATCTGGCTGGATAACCTGTCGCTTAAGGAGGCTGGCGGCGGGGCGGAGCTTCTGTGGGAAGCAGAGATAAATCGCCCAATAAGGGGCTTCTACAATCAGATCGATTGTTTCATGCTCGATCAGATCGTGGAATCGGCGGAGCAAAATGGCATCTATCTGATGTTGTGCCTGATCACCAGGGACTTATATATGAATTCGCTCTCCGACGATAAGAGCGCTGACTATCAAAAGGCGATTGACGATGCTAAGAAGTTGATGCGCTATGTAGTGGCACGCTGGGGGTATTCAACAAGCGTAGCGGCCTGGGAATATTTCAATGAGATGGACCCGGGTAAGCCCACCGACCGTTTCTATGCTGAGCTGGGGGAATATCTGGAGCGGGTCGACATCTACCGGCATTTGCGCACGACGAGCACGTGGCACCCATCGGCCAGGGACTGCCGCCATCCTCGGCTGGATATCGGCCAGTTGCATCATTATATGCGGCCAGAGACTAAAGAGGACTTCAAAGATGAAGTAGCGACGGTGCTCGATAAGACGCGGTTCTTAAGAGAACACGCGCCGAACAAGCCTGTACTGATTGGCGAGTTTGGCTTAGCCACTCCAAAGTGGGGACTCAGTGAATATATGAAGCAGGATAACGAAGGCGTCCACTTTCATAATTCGCTTTGGGCGTCGGCGTTTGCAGGTACTTCAGGCACAGTGATGTTCTGGTGGTGGGACCAGTTCGACAGGCAGGATGCTTACCACCACTATAAACCCCTGGCTTCCTTTCTGACCGACGTCTCATTCGCGGGGCTGGAGCAGCTTAGGGCTAAAGTTAGCCCGGCAGAGATTCGCTTGCTTGGATACCAGGGAAATGACCGCGCATATATATGGCTGTTTAATCCGCAGGCTGCATGGTGGAACCTAGTGGTCGAAAAGCAGCAACTGGAGAAAATCAAAGGCGCCACGATCGAGATCGAGGGGCTGCGACCGGGGAAGTACCGCGTCGAATGGTGGCATACCTACGAAGGCAAGGTAATCGCGAGCGAACAACTTGCACTTGGTGGGGGGCCACTAGATATTGCCGTTCCGCCATTTAGCCGGGACATCGCCTGCAAGATCAGGCAGTAAGCCACGCCAACGGTGGCCAGTAGAAAGCATTGGGCGACAAAAGGAAAAATGGCCGTGCACTTTTCTTCGAATTGATTTTGCCAAGTTTGCTGCCCCAGCCAGCTCGAGCCGGGTTGTTCCACAGCACAACAAGCTGACGCTTATGGCTGCTCCGTTCCCGGCCTGACCAGGTTCACGCCGTTCGTTTGCATGGGACCCGGCTGTCAACGCCGCTTATGGCAGTATAGGCTCAGCTCAATCAACCCTCGGAAAAGAATTCAGCCTCGCTATAGCGGATTGCGAGTACAGGGCACCGCTAGCGCCCCGCTTAGCACGGCCATTTTCTATTCTCAATTCTCTATTTTCAATTGTCAATGGTCAATTGCGAGATTTATTCCTATAATATAGATTGGGAAGGTGTACGAGGATGGACTATCCCATTCGACAAGCTCAGGGCAGGCTTGGGTATGGCAAGCGAGTGAATGTACGGCTGCTCGCAGAGACCGCTCTGGTAACAACTGCTGCCATTATGACGTTGAGGCTCTTGCTGACGAGCTCCGGCTTTGGTTCTGCCTGGTATGTCGCCCCGGCTGTTCTTTTAGCCGCCGGTCTTATCCCGACGTTAATCAAAAAAGATGAATTCGTCAGCATTGGCTTGAGCCGCGAGCAATTTCGGCATTCGCTGACTCTTGTTGTTGGCGTCTGCATATTTGTTCTTCCAGCTTTGGCTGCTGGTCTATGGTTGCTCAAGCTGTGGGGAATGCAGCTGCCTTTGCGGCCTGTGCTGCCACGGGAACAAGGCCTGGCTCAATGGCTGCTGTATCAGTTTCTGTATGTTGCGGTTGCTGAAGAAGTGTTTTTCAGGGGTTATGTGCAGCGTAATTTTTTGCGATTGATCGACTCCTTCAAAGAACGTCCGGGTATGTTGTTGAAGTTTACAAGCATTGTTGTTTCTGCCGCTTGCTTTGCACTCGCGCATGCGATAGTCCAGGGCCAGATAGTATCGTTTCTGACATTTCTGCCCGGTTTGATTCTCGGGTGGATATTTATTCGTACAGGGTCGCTGCTGGCGCCGATCCTGTTTCACGGTCTGGCCAACGTCTCGTACCTGGCTATCTGCGGCCTTTTGGCATACCCTTGATAAAGGCGATTCTGGAGGACTATTCAACCGCGGTTAGAAGGCTGTCATATCACCGTTTATCGGACTTTTCGCTTGACATAGTCATCGGGTGAGGATAGTCTGGTAAATGTCCACAGGGAGGTAGGGCACGTTCTGAGATTGTGCAGGGCAATTGCCATCGCCAAGTCACGGAAGATTCTTCAGCAGCCCCGCAAAATAGGTTGTTCATAGGCTCAGTTTCATCGAGACAGACCAGCGTAAATAAGCGATTGCGGGTTAAGTGATTGCGGTAACCAGACGATAAGTTTTGAGCCGGAGAGGGTTTGCCTCAGACAAGAGAGGTGATACATTGGGTGTTCGTAAGGTCTTGTTTATAGCCAAGTTAGTGCTGGTTGCTGTACTGGCAATTGTGGCAGTTAGAACAGCGGTCGTGCTGTGGCGTGCAGCATGTGTGCCGACGCTGATCTCGACAGGCGATAGGAAGGGTACAACTTCAGTTAAGCCTACAACACAGGTAGATAACTCGACAAAGGATTACGCTGCTATCGTCGAGCAAAATGTATTCTCGCCTGCACGTTCATCATCAGCGATGCAGAAATCTTTATGGGACAGTAGTGCTACTGCGATGGTCCCATCAGCCGAGCAAGAGCTTGGCCTGGTGTTACTGGGCACGGTCGCCGGAAATCGCTTGCTATCAAGGGCGGTAATCCAGGACGGCACAAGTAAAATAGCCCAATTGTACAAAATAGGCGAGATCGTTGCGGGCGCTCGCGTCCAGAGCATAGAAAATGACATCGTAATTTTACTACACAATGGACAGAGCAAGATTTTAAGGCTGCAGATAGGTAGGAACGATAGCCAAAGTCAAACCGAGGTGTCTCGGTCACAGACTGGCACGGACGTTGCTCAAGCCGCGAGGTCTGCCACACGTGTTGCCGAGGTTCCTCCGCAACAAACTGGACCTGTAGAGACGATATTGAGTAATGCAGTTATCGAACCCTACTCTGTTAATGGCAAGACGGAGGGACTTAAAGTCAGCGGAGTGGAGAATCTGCCGATGGCCAAACAGATCGGCCTGAAGAACGGCGACATCCTGCGAGAAGTTAATGGCCACCAACTGACCGATAAGCGCAAGGCCTACCAGGTTCTCAAGAAAGCGAGAACCCAGCCGAGTGTAAGTGTCGAGCTGCAGCGCGAGGGAGAAACCAAAGAGCTTTCCTTTGCCCTGCGCTGAATTGCCGAGCAATTTAAGGACTTTATAGGGGGATGCGGACAAATGGGGTCTTATAATCCAGATAGAGTCAATGAGAAAGTGCGAAGACTATTGCGGAGGCTACTGTGCCTGGTGTGTCTGCTTGCTGCCGGCAGTAAAGCGCAATTATCTGCCGGGACAGCCGTTGGTCTTCCCAAACTGACAAATCCGAAGATGGCTGACGAGCTTATATCCGTCAACTTCGATCAGGTCGATATACGCGTTGTTTTGAAAACTATTGGCGATATTACAGGTATTAATTTTATTGTTGATGACAGTGTTCGCGGAACCGTTACCGTAATGTCGCCCACCAAGATTCGCCTGGGCGACGTTTATGAGTTTTTGGAGTCGATCCTGGAAGTTAAGGGATGTGCAGCTATACCCGCAGGAGACGTGGTTAAAATAGTGCCGCGAGCAGAAGCTGCCAAGCGCAACCTGCAGGTTCGTATCGGCAGTGACCCCTGCGAAATCGCTAGGACCGATTCGGTTGTCACTCAAATTATTCCCTTGACGCACGCCGATGTGACCGGGATCAGTGAGATTATCAAGCCGCTGCTGCCGAAGGACGCCTATATGGCGACTTACCCCAAAACAAATTCCATTCTCATTGCGGACACATCTTCGAACATACACTATATTGCCAAAATCATTCAGACGCTTGATGTGGAAGAAAAGGTCAAAATAATTCCCCTGAAGTATGCCTCTGCAAAGGTGCTGGGCGAGCAAATAACTCGTATGATGGAAAAAGGTCGGGCCGTTTCCGCACAGACGGGCGGGACCCGAGTTACGCCGCAAACCGAAGCTGGCATAAAGATTCTACCCGATGTAAGAACAAATTCTCTCATTGTTATCGCTAATCAGCAGGATGTCAGGACCATCGAGACATTAGTTGCCAATCTTGATGTTGAGCGCCCCAGTAGAGCCAGCAACGTTCAGGTGGTATATCTGAAAAACGCCCAGGCTAAGGAAGTTGCCACATCACTTACTGCGGCTCTAGCGAACTTGAAAATTACCGGCGCACTTGAAGGCGTCCAGGAAGTGCAGGTCAGCGCCGATGAAGGTACGAACGCGCTTATAGTTACCGCGTCGCCGCAGGACTTTCAGGTGATTGCCGACATAATAGACAAGCTGGATATCGTGCGAGAGCAGGTGGTCGTCGATATGCTCATTGTGGAGGTCAGCGAAGATACCTTGAAGGAAATCGGTATAGACTGGGCAACAATTGACGATGCTGTGGCAGATAGCGTTCGTTTTTTTGGCGCAACGAATTTCGGGCCGCGAGTTGATTTTATTGGTGGAGACTGGGAGGGTTTCAGCGTTGGTGCATGGAAACAAACCAGCTCAGGCCTGGGCATTGCAGCGATTTTACGGGCGCTGGAGCAAAAGTCCGGCGTCAACATACTTTCCAAACCCAATATTCTCACCTCGAATCATCATAAGGCTAAAATAATTGTCGGTGAAAATATCCCGGTTGTCTCTCAATCACGAATTACCGAGGCGGACCCCGCAACTCCTACTTCGATTCATACCTTCGAATATAAGGATGTTGGAATCAGTCTGGAGATAACGCCGCACATCAGTCAGGGCGGCCTTATTAGGCTTGAGATTGCCAGCGAATTCACAAAGCTTATCGAAAATGTCACGGTTAGTTCCGATATTGCTGCGTACACCCCAACCACTGCTAAGCGACAGGCGCAGACCGTGGTTTCTGTGAGTTCAGGAGCGACTGTTGTAATCGGCGGTCTAATCCGAGATGATAAGGTCACTCTGGAGGAGAAAATACCTCTGGTGGGCGATATTCCCGTGATCGGCAATTTGTTTAGGTTCAACAGGGAGCGGCTGCAAAAAACAAATTTACTGATGTTCATAACCCCACACGTCATGGCCAGCCAGGAAGATTTGGATAAGATGACCGCAGCAAAGAAAAGTGAAATGCAAGAGGCGACAAAAGAACTCAAAACTCAAAACTGAAAACTCAAAACTCACGACTAGGTGCAAAATTGGAAAGACAAATCCAGAGTCAGTTGGAGCATCAGTTCTTAGAGACCATACCCCCTGAGGGATTGGACCCTGAGCTGGTAAAGGGACTTCCGCTTGAGTTTCTCAAAAAGCAGTGTGTCATCCCCATCAGGTTGGGAGATGGCCAGGTCGCAATTGCCCTGGCAGACCCACTGAATATAGAGGCATACGATGCGATTTCGAGTGTCCTGGGTCAACCCTGCAGGAGAGTTGTCTGCCCGGCCTCTGAAATAGAGCAAGCGGTAAGCCGGTGCTACTATCAAAGCATGGGCACGGAAAATAATGGGAGAAAATCCGGTGCTGAGGTTTTGCCTGCCGGCGATAGCGATGTGGGTGGAACGGGCGCTCAAACCCAAGCTGAGGACCTGCTCAGCATCGCTAATAAGGCGCCGGTGATAAAGCTGGTCAATAAGATTTTCTTTCAGGCGGTGCAGAGCCGGGCCAGCGACATACATGTCGAACCATACGAAAACGAAGCGCGTGTTCGCTTTCGAATTGACGGAGTTTTGCACAATGTCCTTGCCTTGCCGAAGCAGCAGACCAGAGCACTTCTTTCAAGGCTAAAGATTATGTCCAACCTAGACATCGCCGAGCGAAGGCTGCCGCAGGACGGTCAAAGCCGAATTAAAATAGGCCAGGATTTGGTGGACGTGCGGGTCTCGGTCGTTCCCACGTTGGGCGGTGAGCGAGCAGTGCTCAGGCTGCTGGATAAAGGCAGCGGCGAGCTGAGCCTCCAAGAGATAGGATTCGGGCAAGATATACTTGAGCGTTTCAGAAGTATAATCAGAGTTCCACACGGCATAATTTTGCTCACCGGCCCTACGGGCAGCGGAAAGACAACGACTTTGTATGCTGCCCTTAACGAACTTAATTCTGAGGAGCGAAACATCCTGACGGTCGAGGACCCCATCGAGTATCAACTGCCTGGCATCGGACAGATGCAGGTAAAGCCGAAGATAAATCTGACGTTTGCCAATTGTCTGCGTCACATTCTCCGGCAGGACCCGGACGTGATAATGGTCGGAGAAATCCGCGACCTTGAGACAGCCGAGATTGCCATTCAGGCCTCTCTTACCGGCCATCTGGTTCTGAGCACGCTGCATACGAACGATTCGGCTTCGGCTGTTACGCGTCTACTTGACATGGGCATCGAGCCTTACTTGATTTCGTCTTCGGTCATAGCGGTTATGGCGCAGCGGCTGCTACGCGTGATTTGTCCAAATTGCAAGAGCGCGTGCCAAGGTAAAGAGCAAATGAGTTCTATCTGGAGTGAAAATGAAAGGACCTTGTTAAGCCACGGACAGTTGTATAAGGGCCTTGGCTGCGATAATTGTCTCAAAACCGGATATTTTGGAAGGACGGGAATCTTCGAGCTATTGATTGTCGACGACCAGATCAAAGAACTAATCATAGAACGGCGTGGCTCACATATCATAAAGGAAGCTGCCATGGGCAACGGAATGAGCACCTTGCGAGCGGACGGGCTGCGCATGGCGCTGGCGGGCCAAACTACCCTCGATGAAGTTTGCAGGGTCACGCAGGATATAGAAACAAATGTAGGGGCGACTAAACGTGTCAGTAGTTGAACCTGATTTGACAAGCAGCGAGCCGGTCTCAGGCTTTAGGACGGCTGATGGTGACGCCCGTGCCCACAGCGTTAAACGATCGAACGGAAGGGATATAGTCAGAAGAATAAGCACCAGAGAAATCTGCCGGGTGGCGTGCCAATTGGCAACACTGTTGCGTGCCGGTATGCCGCTTGTACAGGCGCTGTCGGCGTTAGTTGAGCAATTGCAGAGCGTCCCCACGCGCAGGATTTTTAGTCTTGGCACCAACGGCGATCCGCTCGCCCAGACTCTGGCGGAAGTGCGTGACAGCGTCAACACAGGAAGCTCTTTAGCTGATGCGCTGGGTAAACACGACAGTGTATTCTCGCCTCTTATCGTGAATATGGTGGCGGCTGGTGAAGCCAGCGGAACCTTAGAGCAAGTTCTGTTGCGGCTGGCACAAATGCTGGAAAAGCGCACGCAGCTTATTAGCAGGGTCAAGGCAGCCGTTGCCTATCCGCTGATGATGGTTATTGTGGCCACAGCAGTAGTCGTATTCCTTTTATCATACGTGGTGCCCAGTATTACACAGATTTTTCTGGAAATGAATCGTACCTTGCCAGCCCCTACCAGACTGCTCATCTCAGTGAGCGGCTTTATGAGGACTTATCTGCCGCTGATTGCGATTATGCCCTTCGCGGTTTTTTTTGGAATTGCAGCGGCGTATAAAACAAAGGAGGGCCGATCATTCGCAGACCGTACTAAGCTGAAGCTGCCGGTTTTCGGTAAGCTCTTTCTTAGGGCCGAAATAGCGCGTCTGACCCGCACGTTGGGAATGCTTCTTGCCAGCGGCATTCCGATAATTAGCGCGCTGCAGATCGCAAAGACAGTAACGCAGAACACCGTTATCGCAGATGCTCTGGATTCGGTAAGGGATTGGGTTAGTAAAGGAGACTCCGTAGCAGAGGCAATAAAGAGAACCGGATTGTTTCCGCCGGTAGTCTTCCATATCGTGGCTACGAGCCAAATTAGCGCGAATCTGGAGGCCGGTCTTATAGATATCGCCGAGATGTACGACAGCGAGGTGGAGATGACCACCAAGACACTGACCTCGCTGCTTGAGCCGATGATACTGCTGGTTATGGGTGTCATCGTTGGGTTTATCGTGCTGGCAATTCTGCTGCCCATATTCGAGATAAACCAGATGCTTTAGGAGGCTAAACGATGGCCAGACAAATGAGCCGGCGAAGTCGTGCCGGGTTTACTTTAATCGAGCTTATGATTGTGGTGGTAATTCTGGGCCTGTTAGCTACCATTGTTATGCCCAGGATTTTAAGCAGGCCTGAGCAGGCCCGGAGAACCAAGGCCAAAATTGATATACGTAATATTGAATCCGCTTTAGCCTTATTTAAGACCGACACCGGGCGTTTTCCTACCACTTCTGAGGGGCTTGAAGCGATGGTCTCTGACCCCGGCATAAAAGGTTATAGCGCCGATGGCTACCTCAATAAAGTGCCTCTAGATCCCTGGGGCAATAAATATGTCTACATTTCTCCCGGCGTTCATAACAGGGACTACGACCTGGAGTCCTATGGCAGAGATGGTGAGGATGGCGGCACAGCAGACGATGCGGACATTGAGAGCTGGAATCTTGAAACGTAAGAATGACATAGGATTTACTTTCGTTGAGGTGTTGGTTGCCCTTGCCGTAGTCTCGATTGCTCTGCTGGCACTGCTTAGGCTGCATCTACTCACTATCAGAATTGCCGACCGAGCGCGGCTAACTTCTCAGGCTATCTTTTTGGCAGAGGGAAAAATCGCAGAGACGCTGGCTCTGGGCTATCCGAAGGTAGGAACTAATTCGGGCACGATAGCCGACGACGCAGTAGCCCTCGACTGGAACGTGGAAGTAACAGACCTGCGGCTGCCTCAACTAAGCGCCGCAGCCAACGCCGGGCTGCGAAAGATACTGGTCGATATTAGCTGGAAACAGCGTCTCGGACGGAAGCATCTGCAGATGACAACTTATGTCGCACGGAGAGATTACATTGAGAAGTAAGTCAGCCGAAACCGGCTTTACACTCCTGGAGATTCTTATCGCTGTGGCCATAATTGCCGTCATTGTCTCGATGGTCTACGGCAGCTATTTTGCCACAGCCAGATCGACCGAGGCGTACGACGCGACAATGGAGGTATCTGAGCAGGCACGGCAAGCGTTGGCACAGATGGCTCGGCAGATACGCTGCGCATACGCCCCACAGTCCATAGATAGAAGGCAGAAGTTGCAGCCAGCTTCCGGCCAAATCCGAGGGACGACAGACAAGGAACGAACGACGACATACGAAAGTTTGGCTGAAAAAGTGCCCACCTATTTCACTGGCGGTACGGACAGACCTGATGGTGAAGCATTGGAGTTCATCACAACTGAGGGCTCTTCAGCGGGGCTGCAATTATCTAATGGGTTGTTTGAAGTGGTATATAGGTTCGACAAAAGCAGCGGAGTACTGTCTTTAAGCCGGCAGCGGTTTATTGAGAGGCCTCAAAGTCCGGCTGACCACAGAAACTGGCAGCCGGTCCTTACCGGCGTCGAGCGTCTTGAACTTACATTTTATGACGGGCAGCAATGGCTCAGTAAATGGGACTTTAAGGAGAAACGCCGACCTCCGCTGGCAGTAAAAATTGATATTACCTGTGAGGATAGAAACTATCGGCGATGTCGCTGGGCAACAACTGCATACGTGTCTTGTCACAAGAATCAAAGCAGAAAAACGGCAGCCGATACATTAGTATCTGTTGATGAGAAATGGGACTGAGAATAACAAATTCGAAATTCGAGATTCGAAATTCGAGATTGCCGCGCCGCGGGTTTGTGCTGGTCATCGTGCTGTGCACCATTATGCTGCTGGAGGTGTTGTTGCTTGGTTTCAACTTTAGATGCCGGACCGACCTGCGTGCGGTAGATCATTTGCGAAGATCGCATGATGCTCTGAATTGTGCAAGAGCAGGGCTGAATATAGCAGTCGCAGCTATCACAGATAATCCCGACATCTATAGTGATAAAGGCTTGGTGGATCTGCTTTCAGGCGAAAACAGTGTCACTGTGGGCCCGGGCCAGTGTTCGATAACCGTCGCGCAGGAGAGCGGCAAATTGAATGTGAACCTTCTAAAAGACAAAAATGGCAAGCTGGATCGAGCCCGAATAGATCATTTGCTTCGGCTCATCGACCTGCTGAACCGGGAGCGAGCGGGCGAATCCGCTATTGGGTACGGCCTTGTGCCCGCGATTATTGATTGGACTGATGACGATGATGATGTCACGTGCCTGCCCTTTGTTACACGCGAGAATTTGGGCGCGGAATCAGACTACTACAGTACGCTCGACCCTGCCTATCGGTGCAAGAATAAGCCCCTCGATGCGGTTGAGGAGATGCTGCTAATAAAAGATGTTACCGCCGAGATTTTTGAGCGTATACGTAATTACGTCACCGTTAATGGCGATGGAAAAGTCAACCTCAATTCTGCACCCAAGCTGGTAATTGAAAGTTTGTCCGAGAAGATGGATGCTGCTGTGGCCGCAATGATTGTTGAAAGGCGAAAGATCAAGCCCTTTGAGAGCGTCACAGAGCTGCGTGACGTGCCTGGCATGACCGACATCATCTATGAGGCGATTAAAAACATGGTGACTGTCAGTGCAGAAGATCAATACTATCATGTTGAATCAAGGGCAAACGTCGACCATCTCGGCTGTGCAATCGAGGCGGTCCTTAGAAGAAATCCGGAAACTAAAAGCGTGGAGGTAGTCTTTTACAAGGAGCACTCGCGATAAAACTGCCGGATAGAATATGGTCAAGAGATGCATTGGTATAGACATCGGTTGTTCGTATTTGCAAGCGGTCCAGATCGCCCGTGTGGAGGAAGGACTGCGCATTGAGAAGGTCTTCAGTTGCCAGCACCGGCGAAGCACGGACTCACTGTCCGACATACTCAAGTCGTTGCTGCGCCAGCACGGTTTTGACAGCCGAGCCGCCGTAGCCACCGCGCTGCCACAGGATGCCGTCTTCTACCGGAATCTCCAGACCGATGCTGCCGGCCTTGAGCAGATGCGCCAGCATAATTCATCCGCATTCGAGCAATATTTTCCGATACCGATAGGCCAGATTGTTGCCCAGCCTCACTCGTATCGCCAGCTTTCCGACGATAGATATAGTGTCCTCGCAGCGGCGGTAAGCAGAGAATTGGTGCGCCAGCGGTGCGGTCTTTTAGCTGAGGCGAAGCTGCATCCTGATCTGGCGGATGCTGCGATCTTCGCCATACGCGCTGCCGTCGCGGTCAACCATCCCGAAGTCACAGCAGGTCGTGCTATTATTGCATACGTGGATGACTCCCACCTTACGCTGGCAGTAACCGAGAACAACAATATCCTCATAGTTAGAAACCTTCGACTTGTCTACCAGTCCGACGGCAGTATCGGTTCACCAGAAAACCAGGTTGCCCAGATTCTGTCACGCGAAGCAGCAATTTCCTGGCAGAAGATATTCCACTGCGAGATCGAGCAAGATTCCAGGTTCTACTTGGCGACTGGAGGCGGTGTGTCCGCCGGCCTCAAAGCGGCTCTGGAAGAGAAGCTGCCTTGTCGGATAATCCGCATTGATCCATACACTAAGGTGGGGCGAAGCCCTGATTGTCAAGCCAACGGGGCGATATGCCTTGCTGAAGGTCTTGCTTTGAGGGTATTGGTGCCGGAGAAAGGCGAGGGAGTGAATTTTCTCGAGGCCGACGATACTGCTGCAGAGCCGGCGTTGAACCTGAGGAAAGAGCTGAGAATTTTCACGGTGCTGGCAGTCGCGATTGCAGCCTTACTGTTGGTCGGCCTACGGGCGCGATTATTTTATATGGAAAGAAACTATGCCAGGCTAAAGAACCAGATCACCGAAGTCTTCCATGCAGCCTTGCCCGATGAGAAAACCATTGTCAATCCGCTTGCGCAGTTAGAGCAAAGGATACAGTCTTTCCAGAAGGACTATCAACTTTTTGCTGCTTTCCATCCGACTAGCCTTGCGCCTTTGAATGTTCTGCAGAAAATAACCACGAGTATGCCACCGCAGGGTGCCTTCAAGGTTGATGATCTGTTAGTGACTCCCAGCTCAGTTCGAATAAGCGGAACCTGTAACTCGTTTGAATCAGTGTACCAGTGGCAGGAGGTTCTGCAGAAAGTTCCCGGCTTTGCGCTTGTCGATGTGGATGCTCAAAGAGAGCCTAAAAGCGGCGCGGTGAGCTTTACTATTTTGGTATCTTCCGGCAAGGCTACGGGCACGGTAGATACCCCCTCGGAGGCGGTAGCGACACAATGACAATCCTGCGACTAACGCCAAGAGAAAAATTACTAATCGTTGCCTCAGCGATTGTGGCCGCCGTTTGGATTCTATTTGCCTTCACAATGAAGCCTGTTATTGCCCGAATGGAGACACTGAAACGCACGATCCCTGGCAAGCAAAGCGAGCTTGCAAAACTTCGTGCCAGAAGCGCCGAGTATGCACTTTTGCGGGATAGCCTGGCCAATTTGCAGGCTAAAGTGGCGTCACAGGATAAAGGATTCGAGCTGTTGCCCTTTTTGGAGTCGCTGATCGGTCAGTGTGGGCTCGCAGAGAAAGTCTCAAAAATGAAGCCCTATGTACTGCCTCTCGGCTCCAATTATCGAGAGATTATAGTTGAGATAAACTTGGACAATGTGACGCTCGGTCAGTTGGTGAATTTTCTCTGCAAAGTGGAGTCACCGAACGCCCTGGTCAAGGCCCAAAGCCTGCACATCAAAAAGAATCCCACCAATCCCGACCAGCTCGACTCTACATTCCAAATCCACAGTGTTGAACTAGTCCCTTGACACTGCAAAGCGCAAATGTTACTTTGTGGTGCGCCCGTCGTGGGCCTGCACGTATTGGTCTAGTGGATTTGCAGGGAGCTGTAATGGATTACGGAAAATTCATTCGAGAGCAAATTGCCGATATTAAGCGGACCGTCGGGGGCGAAAAGGCTATCACTGCTCTCAGCGGCGGTGTGGATAGCTCAGTGACTACCGTGCTCGGTCATCGCGCTTTGGGCAATCGTCTTAAAACCGTCTTTATCGACAACGCCCTGATGCGGCAGGGCGAACCCCAGCAAGTGGTTGATACCTTTGCTTCTTTGGGTATCCGTGTGGAATTAGTGGACGCCCAAGAAGAGTTTCTCGATGCCCTGGCGGGGCTCTCCGACCCGGAAGAAAAACGCCAGGCAATAACCGACACATTTTACTCAAAGGTTTTCAGCCGAATTGTGAAAGAGTCCCTCGCAAAGTTCTTGTTGCACGGCACCATTCTTACGGACATCGAGGAGACCGTAGCCGGCATTAAACGCCAGCACAATATTCTTACCCAGCTCGGCATCGATACGGCGCAATCTTACGGTTATTCCGTCGTCGAGCCGCTCAAGACCCTGCGCAAAGACGACGTGCGGGAAGTGGCAAAGGCTTTGGACCTGCCGGCTGAAATCTACCAGCGGATTCCATTTCCCGGCCCGGCTCTGGCGACGCGAATCGTCGGAGAAGTGTCACGCGAGCGTCTGGCGACAGTCCGTAAGGCAACCGCGATTGTGGAGCAAGAGCTCGGCGATAGCGGGGCGTTTCAGTATATGGCTGTTCTATTGAATGACCGGGCAACAGGTATCCGAGATAACAAGCGCCAGTTTGGGCAGATAATTGTCGTTCGCTGTGTCGAAAGCACCGACGCTCGTACTGCAAGCGTGACCGAAATTCCCTGGGAAAAGCTTCACCGAATCTGCCGGCGCATCACGACCGAAGTGCCCGATGTCACTCGCTGCCTGTATGATCTGACGCCCAAACCTCCTGCCACAATCGAATATGTTTAGCCTGGTTTAGCCCTGCCACCTGTGGGCAGGGCTGCCCCCGGCACAGGTCCGGGGGCTAATTAATTCTGCGTTGCGATAAGGAGGCCATTATCATGCGTGGGGTACTTTGTCTTTTGTTTCTGCTCTTTTCAGTTAGTGAAATAGCCAGGGCGGATAATTTTGTCCCATTTGTTATTCCTGCCAAGCCGAATCCTGATTCCGCGATTGCAGTTCTTTCCACCAAGCCGATTGACATCGGCAGCGACCGTCTCATTGCGGATGGTCATTTTTATTGTGGTGGGCAGCGCGTTCGCCTTTGGGGGGTCAATCTGTCATTCGGAGCAAACTTTCCAAAACATGAGGATGCCCCATTCGTTGCGGCGCGTTTAGCTGCAGCCGGTGTTAACGCTGTGCGATGTCACCACATGGATACCGCGCAATGGCCTCGTGGAATCTGGAACGCCGAAGACGGCAAAACGATCTCTGCCGAGGCCCTGGATAGGCTGGACTTTTTTATCGACCAGCTTGCGCGCCGCGGGATTTTTGTCAATATCAACCTTCATGTCGGTCGTGCCCATAGCGAGTATCTCGGCCTGCCGAAGACAAATCGCCAATATGACAAGGTCTGCAACATCTTCACGCCCGCTCTGGTTGATGCTCAGAAACAGTATGCCCGCGAGCTACTGACCCACGTCAATAGGTATCGCAAGGTTCGTTATGGCGATGACCCCGCGCTGGCGATAGTGGAAATAACGAATGAAAACAGTTTTTTTATGTGGGATGGCGACAAGGCTCTTCGGGCATTGCAGCCTCACTACGCCACTATCCTGCACAGCAAGTATGACGCGTGGCGGCGGCAGCGATATGGCGCCGATGCAAATGATATTGCTCTATTTTCCGACAGTGAAACGCCCGAACAGAGGCTCGACCGGATGATATTTTTAGCCGAGACCGAAAAGGCCTACTTCGACGATATGCGAAACTTCATCAAGAACGAGCTTGGCTGCAACGCACTGGTAACCGGCACGATTGTCTTTGGGCCGCTGGGACTTTACGCCCAGTCTGACATGGATTTTATCGACACCCACGCTTACTGGCAGCATCCGAGGTTTCCGGGCCGGCCCTGGGACAGCAACAATTGGATTGTCGAGCAAAAAGCTATGACTGATTATCCACAGGAGGCGACTCTTTTCCGCCTGGCTGCCGAGCGGTTGCTTGACAAGCCCTTTACACTGAGTGAGTACAACCATCCTGCTCCGCTTGACTCACAGGCGGAATGTGTGCCCATGATAGCGTCTTTTGCGGCGGCACAGGATTGGGACGGCGTATGGCTGTATTCTTACTCGCACGGTACCGACAGTTGGGACCGCGAGGTTATGAGCGGCTATTTTGATGTCGATACCAATCCTGGCAAATGGGGCTTTATGCGGGCGGGAGCGGCCATTTTCCGACAGCAAGCTGTTGAACCGCTGGAAAATTGCCTCATCGTGTCACTCGGCGGCTCTGGGCAGTCGCTTTCATATCTTGTCGAGATGCAGCGTAAACACGACGGCAACATCTTCGCAGCCCTTGCAGCGACCTGTGGAACCAGCCGCAAAGATATGCTCGAGAACCGGGTTATTCCGACTCTTGCCGGAAAGGCTGGACGCGGCGTCAGAATCAGCCCAAGCGGCACGCTCGGCTGGACTGTTGAAGACGGGAAAGGCCTTTTCTGTGCAAGCGGTCGCGGCGCAGAAGTGTATGTGGGCCATGCCGGAAGATTCAAGCCTGCCACCCAGGGAAAGATTGCTATCATCGCACCTTCCTTTTTGGCGCTGACTGTGACAGCACTTGACGATAGGGTATTGGAAAAGAGCCAAAAGGTTCTGATCACGGCCTGCGGGCGGTGCGAGAATACGGGCATGAAGTTTTCGCAAGACCGCCGGACAGTAGGTACAGACTGGGGTGGCCCGCCCGTTCAGATAGAAACGGTGGAAGGAGCACTACGTTTGAGTGGGCGGTGGACATGTCAGGCTCTCGGTCCCGATGGGCTGCCAAAACAGGATGTTGTTGTGCATAACGAAGGTGAGCAGAGCCTGCTGAAACTTTCGCCGGAGTACAGAACTATGTGGTATGTTCTCACGCGTATATTTTGAAAGGGAACACGATGATGCGTGGTACCTGCTTGTTTTTGCTGTTGCTCGTCGCGGGTCTGTCATGTATAGTTCTGCTGTCCGCTGCGACAGGACCTGTGGATTCAAGTTCTGCTGGTCAGTTGCACCCGCTTGTTCTTTTTGATTTTGGGCAGGGCTTTGATACCGGTGCGGTGACAGTAACGGATGCTGAGATTTCCCTTTCACAGGCGGGGACATTGCGCATCCAAACCTATCCTTTCGACCCCGCTCAGGGCAGGCATAAAGAACCGTGGCCCGGCATTACGTTGAAGGCGCCGGCCGGCAAGTGGGACCTGTCAAAGTACGAGTATATATCCATCGACGTCAGAAACCTCAGCGACCAGCCAGTCACTGTGCACTGTCGTGTTGATAATCCCGGTGCGGACGGCGAAAAAAACTGCGTGACCGACACCATCACTCTTAAGCCGCAAGCGGCGGGAAAGCTGACCGTGAATGTGTTTCCTGCTCCCTGGCGGCTTTCCGAACCCTTAGAGCTTGTCGGTATGAGAGGATATCCTGTTTATGCCGGGAAGATCGATCCTTCGAATGTGACGCAGTTGCTTGTGTTCGTTAATAGGCCCAAGGTCGACCATGCTTTTCAAATTGACAACATTATCGCCGGCGGGCAAGTCGAGGTGCTGAATGCAAAGACTTTCTTGCCTTTTATTGACGAGTTCGGGCAATATATCCACAAAGACTGGCCGGGCAAGACCCACTCCGTAGAGGAGCTAATCGCCTACGGGCGAGTTGAAGAGAAGGACCTGGCGGCTAATGCGGGCCCAGCCGAGCGCAATCAGTACGGCGGCTGGTCTGGCGGCCCACAGCTTGAGGCCACAGGTTTCTTCCGTGTGCAAAAGTACAAGGGCAAGTGGTGGATGGTGGACCCGCAGGGGCGACTTTTCTGGTCGCACGGCATTGATTGTGTGCGAAGTGCAAGTGCCACTCCAATTTCCGGGCGGGAAAATTATTTCCAGAACCTGCCCAAGCCGGACTCAGCATTTACCAAGTTCTACGGCACCGGCAGTTGGGCGCCGCACGGCTATTACAGTGACCACGGCCCATACGAAAGTTACGACTTCAGTCAGGCGAATCTTTTGCGTAAGTACGGGCCGGACTGGCCAAAAACTTTCGCTGATGTAACACAACGTCGGCTCAAAAGCTGGGGCATGAACACCATCGCCAACTGGTCCGACCCGGACATCTATTTGATGCGTAAAACTCCCTATGTGGCCACAATTAGCTACGAGGCGAAAACGCTGGAAGGCTCAACCGGCTATTGGGGCGAATTTTATGACGTTTTTGATCCCAGCTTCCGTCAGGCTCTGGCTGAGCGTCTGGCAAAGGAGAAACAGGCATCTGCTTGTGACCCCTGCTGCATCGGTTACTTTGTGCACAATGAGCTGTCGTGGGGCGACGAGGTCTCTCTGGCGGTGGCGACCCTCATGTCACCGCCAGACCAGCCCGCCAAAAAGGTTTTTCTGGAGGACTTAAAAGCCAAGTACAAGACCATTGACAAGTTGAACAAGACCTGGGGCACACAATATGCCGCGTGGGAGGCATTGCTCCAAAGTCAGCAGACTCCGGACAAAGACAAAGCCCGGTTGGACCTCACGGCTTTTTACACTAGGATCGCGGAGACCTACTTTGACGTTATTCGCCAGGAGCTCAAAAAGGTCGCGCCAAACCAGCTTTATATGGGCTGCCGATTTGCTTGGGGCAATGACTTGGCGGCGCGGGCGGCTGCAAAGTTCTGTGACGTTGTTAGCTACAATCGTTATAGCTACAGTGTGGAAGACCTCCGCTTGCCGGATGCTCCCTCTGGCAGGCTCGGGATAGGCATCGACAAGCCCATAATCATAGGTGAGTTCCACTTTGGGGCATTGGACCGTGGCATGTTCCACACCGGGCTAAGGAAAACGGCCGATCAGCAGGACCGTGCCGCCAAATATAAGGACTATGTTCAAGGAGCGCTGCGGAACCCGTTCATCGTTGGCACACACTGGTTCCAGTATAAGGATCAGGCTACGACCGGCCGCGGCGACGGCGAGAACTATCAGATCGGATTCGTGGACATCTGCGACAGACCTTATCCCGAAACGATTCAAGCCTGCCGTGAGATTGGAAACAGCCTTTATGAATACCGCCTCAACGCCAAGTGAGAGAAATGAGCCGGTTTTGAGTGAAAACCTTACGGGTTTGTCCGCCCAGGCGAAGGAACAGCCGCTTTCCAGTTAATAACATCGTTGCCATAGTTGCTCGCCGCTTTGCGACTCAAGGATTTGCCGCCGCCATCGGCTTCCACCGGCCAAAGGTCTACGCCGCCAGGACAATCCTCCGGATGTGAACCATCACTAAAACTTACCCTGTCAATCCGGATATAATAACGTGTGCCAAATTCGTCCACGTCACCCGGCATACTTAGGTCCAGCTTCTCCCCGCCATTCTGCAACTGCCCATCATAAGGACCAACAACCACTACACCAGCAGGCATCGCACCATATCGGGCAGCAAAAACATCCCGATGCTTCACCACCAATAAATACCCGCCAGCAGGTATCGTAACTACCGGATCGGAAGGAAAAACAAACTCTATGCCATCAGTAAACCGCCAGGGCTCAGATTTGTCATAACGATATAAAGTCACCGGCTCGGAACTTATATTTAATAGCTCGATATACTCCTCATTTTGGTTGCCTGAGCCGGGATTGTACATAATCTCATTGATTACTATTGGCCCAACCTTCGGATAGGCGTTGGCCTTGCCGGGCGTATTTTCGCTCATCGCCACAAAGTTGTAGTTATTCGTGCTGCCTTTATAGTACCTGCCAAACGATACGCCCGTCTCAGAGGCGTCGAAATCTTCCACCTCTTGATAACCAGTCAGCACGCCATCCTGAGCCGATGACAGATATACTTGGTCGCCATTCTCGCTTAAGGCAAAAGCCGTGTGACAGCCTGGATCAGCCGGATTGCCGAAATGCTGGTCTTGATAGAATACAAGATAGCCGTTGTCGGCAATCACTGTGCCGTCGGCAATCTCGTATTTGGTCAAGCCTGTCCCGAGCGCAGCCGAGGGATCGGAGTCGGTGTCACTTAAAAACCAGCCGCCGATATTTATCGCTTCGCCGGTAGTATTGTAAAGCTCTATCCAGTCCGAGGCATCAGCGTGGGCGTGGGCCAATACCTCGTTTATTACCACCGAGCCAGGCTCAGGAATAATGCCGGTGTCGTCCCAGCCTGGCGAGCCGCCGTAGAATGCGCTTGCCCGCCAGGAGTCTTTTTCGCCCCAGCTATTTATGTCCGGATTGGCGGGATTGACGATGGTCAGCGAAAAACCTTGCCCATCGGTAATCTCACGCCAGGCATCGCTGTATTTGAATTCCAGAATTGTGCTGTTGGTTGAGTCCTCCAGTTTGAGCCTTTCTCCATTATTAGCTAACTGGCCGTCATAAGGGCCTAAAACTTGTACGCCGGCGGGTACAGTACACCGCGAGGCAAACGCAGCTTGATTCTTCACCACCACCACATAACCACCGGCAGCTAAACTGATGTCTGGGAAGCTGAAAGAAATTCCCTCGGTGAATTTCACGCTGGCCAAGAGAAGCGGGGCGGTTCCAATATTCTTTAGCTCGATGTACTCATACTCTTCGTTGTCAAATGCACCTCGTTGCGCCGGGTGGTACATTATCTCCGTAATCCGCAGGTATCTTTGCTGATCGCTGGGATTGCCCGAGTAGGTAACGCTGCTGACCGGCGTGCCATTTCTATCGAGCAGGTTTATAGTTTCGCCCCAACTGGAAAGATGCCCCTTGTAGTTTCCCTGTACGAGTAATTGTTGTCCGCTCTTTGGGCTGGTCGTGCGATTGCGGAAAGCCACCGCATTCGGCGTGACAAAGAGCGGACTACCTGCCGGGATGACCGTGCCCGGCGGGAAAATATGCTCTACAGCACCTTCCAGATGCCAGCCGGAAATGTCAACAGCAAATAAGTTAGGGTTGATAAGCTGGATGTATTCTTCATCCTGGTTGCCGGATGCGGGGTTGAATTCAACGGTTCCAAAGTTGATGGTGACATTGCTTGGCTGGGCATCGGGGATGCCGGCATTCTGGTCGTAACCGGGATTATGTATGCTGTGATCGATAAACAGATGGTTACGCCGGACCGCCAAATAACTCGTTTTGATCAAGTTTACGTTATTGTTCCAGGAGGCACTTCCCAACTCGGTGCTAAGCTGGGCCTGCAATTCGTCGATTCTTTTTTCGAGCTTGAGTTGAGCTACGGGAGTACCCGGCGGCTGAAGCAAATCGTCCATCAGTGTCCGCAGTCGGCGCAGGTACATCTGGCGGGTTACGGGATTATCGTGTAGGGCGTCAATAAGACAATTCCACTGGCGGTCGTTCTTCTGGTGCTCGGAACATCCGTAGAACGGGTGACTGGGTGAGCGCACATCACCCGGCCAATCCTGATCCGCAATGACGCCGCTAATGCCGTTGTTTAGACCGAAGGTAAGGTCCTTGTCCCACGGCAGGAACATCCACTCGTTAGTGCCATCAGGATTGTTGACGGGGTCGCAAGTGTCACGGTAGGCGTAATAGTTTTTGTGGGTATGGTCGTTGTCGTGCATGATTACCGTGGAGGCCCAGTAATTGATCATTGCGGGGATATTGACGTTATCGAACACGAAAGTATTGCGGTTGGGATTGGTGGTGTTTATGCCGGCGGCCAGTGCCAGGAGATCGCTGGCGTCCTCATTCAAACGGGTCTTTTTCCTATGGATGCCTTCGCCGTCTATTTGGCCATTTTGTAGGTCGTCGTACATTTTGTATAGCGCGCCATCCGGGTCGAGACCGGTTCGCCGCAGCAGATCTCGGTCCGGCTGCTCAATGAAAATACGCACATCGACATAGCTGCCGTTGCGTCGCACGTGCATTGGAAATGCAAGACAGCCCGGTTGGCCGGCATTAACATACGTTTCCCAGGCTAAGACCTGACGCATGTAGGTTGAGTCGGCGCCACGCTCATTGAGGTTGAATTCATCCACGCGCGGAAGGTTGGGATCGAAGCGAAAATGATGTCCGTCGTTGAATTCAAACTTTCGCCCGTGTGTAGTGTTAGCGCCGCGTAAGCGGACAAAAACATTGTCGTAAAACTCGTTAAGATAGAACACCGAAGCCCGGGTGCCTGCGCGGGTCCCTTCGGCGCTGGTATTGGCAACGAAGTACTGCAATACCGGCAACTTAGAATTGATGGATGGATCACGCACCACGGTGCCAAAGTATTCGGGCGATTGTCTTGTGCCGGTTGTTATGGCAAACATGGGGTTGTAGCAGGCCCTGCCTTTGGTATCGGATGCGGCAATCTTCCAGCGGACCATATCACCAGGACCATGCGCGCTGGCAGGAATGATGCCGGCGTAAATGCCATCTCCCGCCACGGCATCACCGGCAGTTCCATTATCTACCATCGGCACGGAGACTTCCTGGCCAAAATCGACACGGTAAATAAGCGTTACGACGGCGACCGGAGCGAATGTCTCTGTCACCTGGGCTGTGACAATCAGGTCATTGCTGTCACCCGGCGGAGGCGGATTCTCGGTGACGTTACGGATAGCCGGTCCGAGATCCGTAACAATTCCGCCGTTGATACTGCCGGGAGTCGGGCTGAAAAAGTAGCCTTCTACCACCGAGGAGAAATCCACCGTATGTGTCCTGTTCACGGTGAGCTTTGGCAGTATCAAAAAATCAGAACTATTCGTACCTTTGTTCAGGCCGTGGATTGCCAGCACGTTCGTGCCAATCTGAAGATAATCTATGTAATCATCCGGCAGCGCGAATTCCACGAAATTGACAGCCGCACTGTCGGGATTATCAGCAGTAGCAGCGGAGTTCCATTGGGGGCTCGCCGGCGCATTGGCCGAAGCGATAGGGTAACTGTTGAGGTAGGCAACAAATCCGTCGTCGTATTTCATCAGCAGTTTGAGCTGCTCCAAGTTGCTAAGGTCGTCAATCACAAAAGGGATGCGAATATAACAGGTGCCGTTCTTATTGTACATCTGGGCTCTGACATCTAATGCGATGTAACCTTCATAACCTGAGCCTGCTTCGAACCCGACGCCGGTTTTGCCTGTGAGCCAGCCGCCGCCCTCGGTAAAGTCTTTGTAAGTCCAGTTCAGACCAAGCGAGCCGTCCGTAGGTATCAGTGCCCTTGCGTTTGTGGACTCCGGCACAAGCACCAGTGTAGTGCTCGTGCCGCTTTTAGTACCTATGCCGTAAGAGATGTCGCCGAATTGCTGCGGGTACTTGTAGGCGTGCGCGATTGTCTTGCCGTCGGGCTTCACCAGGGCCAGGAAACCCTCGTCGCTGCCGAGCTGGAAATTGGTATGCAACTGGCCATCGGGACTGTCACGATCCTTGCCTGAGGCGAAAATTATTTTGAACTGGCCGGGGCCAAGCTGGATAGATGCCAATTCCCACCGGGTAAGATCATCGGGGTCATCAGTCAGATGCCAGCCATCCAGATTGACGCCCGTGTCCGCCGAATTGTAAATCTCGATCCAGTCGGAAGAGTCGCCGTCTTCGTCCAGCAGTTCTGCTGCGCCCAGCGGCGGCTTACTGCCGTTGAGTGCCATGAACTCGCTGATGACCACAGCAGAATCTTTTTTGAGCCAGTTGTCGGCCAACAGAGCAAAGTCAGCGGCGTCCACATCGTTGTCGCCGTCCAGGTCGGCTGGGTTGTCTGTGGCACCGAGCCAGTACTCAGCCAAGACACGAAGGTCTTCAAAATCCACTTGGCAGTCCCCGTTGAAGTCGCCTGCGGGACATTTGGCTTTGGCAGTGCCAGCCAGAGATAAAGATAGCACCAGCAGAAAAAGCGGTATTCTCACGAGAGATTCCATAAACGTCACAATTTGACCTGCTAACCTACCATTTTAGCATATAACAGGGGCGCGAGTCAATGCCGTCTCGGCAGAAAGGTGCTCTTGTTCTATAATAGCCTTGCTTTACACTACTTGCCGGTCCGCCCAAAGGCGGATAGAATCCAGTCGATTAGCCCCCGGACCTGTGCCGGGGGCTAAAATAAGGGCAAATAATGCAAATAAAGCTCAGATTTCTGGGCGCAGCCCAAAATGTCACCGGTTCTCGGCACCTGCTGGAAGCGAACGGGACGCGCGTGCTGGTAGATTGCGGGCTATATCAGGAACGACATCTGCTGGCAAGAAACTGGGAGGCGTTTGCTGTAGCCCCTGATAGCATAGATGCGGTACTGTTGACTCACGCACATCTGGACCATTGCGGCTTGTTGCCCAAGCTGGTTCGAGAAGGATTCAAGGGCAAGATATACTGCACCGCTGCTACGGCTGAAATTGCGCGGATAATATTATTGGATTCGGCCAAATTACAAGAGGAAGATGCCCAGTTCAAGCGCAGAAGGCACGAGCGTGAGGGCCGAAAGGGTCCGTATCCGGCGGTTCCGCTGTACACTCAAACTGACGCCGAGGCGTGCTTTCCGCAATTTTCGCCCGTCAAATATAAACAGCCCGTCAGGATCACCGAAAATGTTCAGGCAACTTTCTGCGATGCCGGGCATGTGCTCGGCTCTTCGATAATAAAAGTTACCGCCGCAGAAGATGGACAGGCCAGAAGCATCGTATTCTCGGGAGACATTGGTCGACCCAATAGACCCATCGTGCATGACCCAGCATATGTTGACCAGGCCGACTACGTGCTGGTCGAGTCCACCTATGGCGACAGAATCCATCAGGGCCGCGAGGATATGAAAAAGGCGATCGCTGAAGTGATAAATTCGACCAGGCGAGCACGCGGCAACATCATCGTTCCAAGTTTTGCGCTGGAGCGCTCCCAGGAAGTCCTATACTACGTAAATGAGCTTGTGCTGGAAAAGGCCGTGCCGCGCCTTTGGGTGTTTCTCGATAGTCCTATGGCTACAAGCATCACCAGGATTTTCGAACAGCATCCGGAGCTTTATGACCATGAGCTAACGGAGTATATCGAGAGGCACAAATCACCCTTCAGATTTCCGGGCCTTAAAATGGTTGAGACTGTGGCGGCGTCAAAGGCGATTAACCGCATGAAAAAACCGATTATGGTTATAGCGGGGTCCGGAATGTGCACTGGCGGCAGGATCAAACACCACTTGGTTAATAACATTTCCAGACCCGAAAGTACGATAATGTTTGTCGGCTATCAGGCATCAGGGACGCTGGGAAGGCGAATCGTTGACGGCGAAAAGCAGGTCAGGATACTCGGCAAAGAATATCCGGTTAAGGCAAGAGTCGTGCAAATAAACGGTTTCTCAGCCCACGCCGATAGGGACGAGCTTTTGAAATGGCTGAGCGGGCTGAAAAAGCCGCCCAGGCGAGTCTTTGTCGTCCATGGTGAGCCCGAAAGTACGGAGCATTTCGCCGACTACATCCGGCAGAAAACCGGCTGGCAAGTTAATGTACCTGCCTATCAGGATGAGGTCGTCTTGGATTGAAATGTATCCTATGCGAGCAAAAAGCCCCAATCGGTTGACATATTCCTGCTAACACTTGTATACTTGTTAGTCAATATCTTGCTCTTGAGGGTATGAGGTAGTGTTGAACATAGCCGAAAAACTTGAAATTAAACCTTCCACAATGGAATCTGCGCTAAGAGAAATTCAGCGTCTTGACCATGAATTGTTGCAACATTATAAAGACAAGTTTGTGATAGGTACCTCTCTAACTCGTTCGCTCGTCAGTTTTCAGGCTAATAAAACCAGAGCCTTTTACCGCTGGTATAAATACAAAGAAGCATTCTCTGCTTCTTTAGTTGAATATTTGTTTCACAAATATGAAATTGCAGCAGGGAGAATCTTAGACCCGTTCGCGGGTACCGGAACGGCACTATTTGTGGCAAGCGCTCAACGAATAAGTGCAGACGGTATTGAACTATTACCAATCGGACAGCAAGTCATTAACACAAAGAAACTCCTGGAGTCGGAATTTACAGAAGAAGACTTTGCCACGCTGAGGCATTGGTCAAGATCACGACCTTGGGAACAGTCAGATATTAGACAACCTTTACCACAATTGCGAATCACCAAGGGTGCTTACCCTGAGAAGACTCGAGATGCGATTGAGAAATACATGGGCGCATGCCAACAGGAAAACCATCGCGTTCAAGTCGTTTTGCGTTTTACTTTGCTATGTGTTCTAGAGTCGGTAAGCTACACACGCAAAGATGGCCAATATCTTCGTTGGGATTATCGATCTGGTCGCCAGGTAGGCAAAAAGCTGTTTGATAAAGGGTTAATACTTGACTTTGAACAAACGGTCTCTGGAAAGATAGAAGAAATTCTCCATGACTTACGCCCTCAACGAGGCCAACTTGGGCTTTTCCCTGCTGAAAGATTTGAGGGCGATATTCATCTTTATAACGGTTCGTGTCTTGAGGTAATGCCAACTTTGCCGGATGCGATATATGACGCGATAATAACTTCGCCTCCGTACTGTAATCGGTACGACTATACTCGGACTTATGCCTTGGAATTGGCGCTACTCGGCACAGACGAGAAAGGATTAGTCAGACTAAGACAACAGATGCTAAGTTGTACGGTTGAAAACCGAGCTAAGGACCTTTTGCAGATTAATCCTCGCTGGACAACCGCAATTGACGCAGCCGACCGGGAGGAATTATTGCAGGCCATTCTTAGGTATCTGGATGGTCAGAAGGAACAGGGTGTTTTGAATAATAACGGTATCCCGCGGATGGTTCGAGGTTACTTTTACGAAATGGCTTGCGCTATTGTGGAGTCCTCACGAGTGATGAAGAAGGATGCACCGCTTTTCATGGTTAATGACAATGTTCGTTATGCTGGAGCAAGTATTTCGGTCGATATGATTCTGTCGAGTATCGCAGAGAGATTAGGCTTTTGCGTCGAAAATATCATTGTGCTGCCCGGCGATAAGGGTAATAGTAGCCAGCAGATGGGAGAACATGGGCGTGAACCTTTGCGGAAATGCATTTATGTTTGGAGAAAAACCTAATGCTGATGGAAAAGCCTTACCTTCAGCATTTGACTTCGAGCGAGGGCCTTGTCACTACATATGAAGCCGTTCGAGCAGGTTTCGTCGCATTGGCCCTCGAGAAGAACAGACGTGCTACTCCCCTTGTAGCACAAGCGCGGTCGCTGCAAGCTTCTGCGTCGAGAGCCAAAACACCAACCGACCTGCTGGGCATTGAGGACATACAACCAGCCCTCCTGACAGCGGCCGCTATATCGGACAAAGCTGCTGGACATCTCCAGCGCCAGGACAAGGTAAAAGCAATACAAGAACTCATCAAGAATTTTCTTGAACCAGCCGGAAAGAACTTCGTCGAAGAACTGGTTTTTAGGTTTCTGATAACGCGGGGAGATACGCTGGGCGGTTCAGTGCGCAATATAGGCGGGATTCTAGCGCAGAGAAAGTTAACAAGAGCGATTATTTCCACCTTGAGGGTTGCTGGCAGGTCCTATAAATGGCTTCACTCAATCAACAAAACTTGGGCACAGATCACCGGAGACGACTCAGACATCGAGTTATATTTGAGAGGATTGAGTTGGCAACAAGAGCGTCAAAACCGAATGCTCGTTTATAACCGGACCGTTCCTTTTTTGAAAAACAACGTCGATTTATGTTTGTTTTGTTGCGGTCCCAATGAGGTTTCTCCAGCTACATATAAATCACCCGCCTTGTATGTCGCGCTCGGAGAACTCAAAGGCGGTATTGATCCCGCTGGTGCTGATGAGCATTGGAAAACAGCTCGAACTGCACTCAGTCGCATTCAAAAAGTGTTTTCCGATCTTGGACTCAAGCCGCACACCTTCTTCATTGGAGCAGCGATTGAGAAGAAAATGGCAACTGAAATCTGGAACTTATTGGAAGAAGGGACGCTTAAGAATGCTGCCAACCTGACTGACGATAATCAGATTGCGTCTGTGTCACGTTGGCTATGCAGCCTATAAGAGGGTGCGCTTAAGATTGCAGTTCAGAACCTTCCGACACGCGCCATTATCTTATAGCCATTCAATCTTGGCGGAGTTCATGCAGAATGTCCCAGTATGCGCCGCGGGCTCCCTTTTTGATTGCCTCTACCAGCTCGGTATTATCATTGTAATTGTGGTCAGTGGACTGGCCAGTTGTAACAGTTTCAGGTGATATTTCCTCCATTGGCTCAAAAAATCTTTTATCGCCGGCGATTAAGTCTTGTACGAGTTTACCTGGGCGTTGGCCCAAAGCCGCAGATATATAGAAAGTTGGCTTGAAAAAGTCTACCGGGCCGTCATATTTCCTGCGGATACTCGGATTTATCTGGGCTGAGCCTTCGCTGGCTACAACGTCGGCCATTGCCGTACCCGGATAGATTCTGACGCCGAGTGCGGCCCCCGCACAATCAGGCTCAGTGTGCTTGATAAAGTCGATTGTCTGGGCCACCGTTTCGGGCGTCTCGCCGGGTCCGCCAAGCAGCAGGTCTATCATTACTTTTATGCCGTGCTCACGGCACAAAGAGACCGCTGAGGCAAGGTCTTCTTTGCTGTGCGGCTGATGGTAGGCATTGAGCATTGAAGGGCAGGCAGAGTCGCCTGTGAAGTCGATGCCGACACAGCCTGCCCGGCTCATAATTTCGGCAAGCTCGGCATCGAATGGGACCACCGCCATATAGGCGTACCAGCGCACGCGCTCTGCGAACGACCGGCGAACGAATTCTTCGCAAACGGCATAGGCGTGCTCTCGCGGGATATTGAATTCAGAATCGCACAGGTGCAGCACTTCTACGCCCTGACCTATCAGCGACTCGACTTCGTCAGCAACTTCCAACGGGTCGCGCAGTCGCAACGTCACTCCTTTGGCCAGGTGGTCGGCACAATACAGACACCGGCGATCGCAGCCTCGCTTAGTCTCTACGCCGCACTGGCCGCCTCTTTGGAAGTAGGCAAAATTGTTTATTGTGTCACGGCTGGTGGCCAAAGAAAGCGGCGATGGCCAGGCTGCACGATTGCTACGTATAACTCCATCCTGTCGCCAGATTAGCCCATCCACGTGTTCAAAGCGTCTGCTCCGACGTAGTTCACTAAGCAACGAAACTACGGCCTTTTCGCCATCGCCACGTATGCCGAAGTCAGCGCCGGTGTGCTCGACAATACGCTCAGCGAAGATAGAAAAGCCAACGCCGCCAAGAACAATCGGTGCATCGGTCAGGGTTCGTATCTTTAGGATAGCCTCGGCCAGGCGTGGTACAAACCACTCGGCGCTCGGCCAGAAGGAGTCATCTGCGTTGCGGAATGAAACGCCCACCAATTCAGGGCTGTGAGCGCCAAAATAATTCTGTAATGCGGCATCGGGTTCGTCGCACAAGCACAGGTCAAGTACGTCCACATCGATTCCGGCTTTTCTGACACTTGCCGCAACGTAGTCCAGGCCGATCGGCGCTATGGGCGGCACCATTCTGTTTGTGTTAATCAGTGTCAACATAGATTGTTCAGTGTTCATTGTTCAGGGTTCACTGTTGGTCGATGAACAAGGAACAATAAACAACGGACGAACGGGATCGTTGCTAATCGTCCTGGGATTCCCTCTTTTTCTTTCGGCCTGCAAAGTAACTGAGCAGCATGCCTAACTCAAACAAGAGATACAGCGGAATGGCCAAGGCAACCTGCGAGAATGGGTCGGGACCAGGGGTGGCAACTGCTCCGATTACAAAGGCAAGAACCAGAAAATACTTTCTCGACTCGCGCATCGTCTGGATTGAGACTATGCCGGTTCTAGTCAAGAAAAAAACAGCCAATGGAGTCTGAAAAGCAAGGCCGAAGACCAGCATCAGGGTGCTGACAAATGATACATAATCTTTGAAGGTGAAGTTGGAATTGACCCCGAGGACATTTTTGTTGAAAGTTATGAGGAAACGAAGGGCGGCCGGTGCTATCACGAGCATAAAGAACAAAGCCCCTGTGACGAACAACGCTGCAGAAAAAGGTGCGACAAGGTATACGTAGCGTTTTTCGTGCGGATAAAGCCCAGCAGCCACGAACATCCACAGTTGATGGAAAACCCACGGTGACGATAATATCAGGCCTGAGATCAGGCCTATCTTTAGGTAGGTTACGAAACCGTCTATCGGCGCAAGAGCCTGGAGGCGGTTTTCCTGGCCGATCACTGCGGTATATGGTCGCTCCATAAACGCTATTATTCTGGAGCCAAAAATGAGGCAAATTGCACCGCCGGCCACCAGGCCGACAATGGCGAGAATCATCCGCACGCGCAATTCCTCGAGGTGGTCGCCCAGACTCATAGTGGAATCAAGGACCGGGTCGTACCTCTTCTGGTCCTTCTTTGTCTTCTTCTTGCCATTGTCCATTTCGCTGGCAGGCTCGAATTAAAGTAAGCCCTGAATCAGAGTCGTTAGTTGCCCTTGTCCAGGTCGTTTAACCCCGAAGCGTCCTTGGCCTGGTCTACGACGTCATTTTTCACTCTTCTAACGTCGCTGACGAAATCGTCTTTGGTATCTTTCGCTTCGTTGATACCCTTCTTAAATTCGGTTAAGCTTCTACCGACGCTGCGGGCAATGTCGGGCAGCCTTTTGCCAAATACCAGCACGAGAACGGCAAGAATAACAACAAGCTCCAGAGGCCCCGGTGTCCAAAATGCTAAATATGGTAGATGCTCGATCATTTCATTCTCCTTATTGCCCGTTCAAGGCAAGTCTACGCCATTCATTTTGTTTGATTATAGAGCGTTTCAGTTACATTGTCAATTTATCACTAAATGACGATCCGGGAAATAGTCGGTTGACCAGAACGTTCCCGGAAAGTATAATCCGATCCGGTTAGCGAGTCAAAAGAATAATACGTCCGGAGTTACTAATGAGTTCAGTTCCTGCTCCAGCAAGGCGTTTAGAATCTGCGGTGAGTATTTGCCTGCTGGCGATTCTCATTCTTGTAGCCGCTGGGGTTTTACTTAAACAAGCCGATGTGGATATGAGCCGGTTCGGCATGGATCCGGTTGCCGCCGGTGTAGTAGAGGCAAAACCGGCACCACTAACCGCACAAGGCGAAATATCGTTGACCGCTTTGCTGCCGCAGGGCTTCAAAAAACTCTCGGAAAGCGAATTCTACGACCCCGAAAATCTCTACGAAAAAATCAATGGCAAAGCCCCTCTTTACACCGAATCCGGTTTTCAGAGTCTGCTTACGGAGCGTTTTGCCAGCACCCAGGATGAAAGCCTGTGGATGGAGCTTTTCATCTACGATATGGCCAATCTGCGAAATGCGTTTTCGGTCTACAGCCGGCAGAGAAGAGCCGACGTGGAGATTCTGCCCGATACCCAGTTTGCTTATAGGACCGGCAACGGCTTGTATTTTGTGCACGGCAAATACTATATTGAACTGGTCGGCTCTTCTGAGTCGCCCGAGTTGTCCGTCCCAATGAGCCAGACCGCTGAGCAGATACGGACAGAACTCGCTATTGACAAAGACGAGCATATAGTCGAGTTGACGTTCTTTCCTCAGGAAGGTTTGGTTGCGGGTGGTAATAGGCTTTACCTGGCGAGCGCTTTCGGCTTCAAAGACTTGACAAATATCTTCACCGCTGGGTACAAGCTGCGTGACTGGACGATCACTGCGTTTATCGGCAGACGCCTGGACGCAAACGATGCCCGGAAGATGGCCGAAAGCTACCATCGTTTTCTGATCGAGAATGGCGGGGCGGCTAAACCGACAACCGATGAATCTTTCAAGGACTGGCAGGGCAGAGTTGTTGATTTCTACGGCACTACGGAAATTGTCTTTGCAGTGGGACCTTTCGTTGCCGGCATTCACGAGGCCGACGACCGACAAGCTGCAGAACAATTGGCTGCCGTGCTCGCCGGCAAGCTCGCCGAATCAGCAAAAGCGATAAGGCAATGACAGAGGCCAACGGCAAAAAAATCGGGCGACGAGACCTGCTGGCGAGAATCGGCCAAGCCGGTGCCACAATTGCCGGCTGCGGCTTGGCATCATATTTGCTTTATGACCCGACCGGGCCGGAAGCTCGTTCAGAAACGAAAGATCTGGCGACACTGCCGGACTTTTCCGTACCGCGCAAGGCCGGCCAGACTATCAGCATTGTTCGCGGGCAAGACAGGATAAAAACTGTTGACAAGGCAATAGAATTACTCGGCGGGATAGAAAGATTTGTCAAGCCTGGCGACGTGGTTGCGATAAAACCGAATGTTGCCTTTGCCTCGCCGCCGATTCTTGGAGCAACCGCCAATCCGCAATTAGTTGCTGAGGTGGTGAGGCTGTGTTATAGCGGCGGTAAAGCAAAAAAAGTCATTGTTACCGACAATCCCATCAACGATCCTACAAGCTGTTTTACCTTAAGTGGCGTTGGCAAAGCAGCCAGTGAAGCGGGAGCAGATGTTGTGCTTCCCAAGCCGCATCTTTTCCAGAGAACTACGTTGGCGGACGGCAAACTTATCAGGAACTGGCCGATATTCTTTGGGCCATTTGAGAAGGCGGACAAGTTGATTGGCATTGCACCGGTTAAACACCATCATCGAGCCGGCGCTTCAATGTCGATGAAGAACTGGTATGGGCTTTTGGGCGGGCGACGCAACATCTTTCACCAGGACATCAACACGATTATTGCTGAGCTTTCGATGATGGTAAAGCCGACCCTGGTAATACTGGACGGCACCGAAGTGATGATGACCAACGGGCCTACGGGCGGCTCCGTCTCGGACCTGCGACGGGCCAACACGCTCATCGCAAGCACTGACTGCGTAGCTGCTGATTCATACGGCTGCACGCTGCTGGGGTTGGCAGCTTCAGACCTGGCTTACCTTGCCCAGGCGGAAAAAGCCGGCGCCGGAACAACCGATTATGAATCACTTAAGCCGGCAATGGCGACTATAAGCTGAGCGTTCTCATGAGAATAGTAACGACGCGACGCATAAGCCAGGTATTCTTTTTCTTGCTGTTTGTCTGGTTCTGCATCGTGGCTACGGTCGGTAGCAAGTTCTGGCAACTGCGCGGCTGGCCGATTGAATGGTTCTTCCAGCTTGACCCGCTTGTGGCAGTCGGCACAGTATTGACCACACACACACTCTATTGGCCTTTATTGTGGGCGCTGGCGACAGTTGTACTGACACTTATATTCGGGCGATTTTTTTGCAGCTGGGTTTGTCCCTTCGGCTCATTGCATCATTTCGTTGGCTTTTTGGGCAGGCGCAGCAAAAAGCTTGCGCACAAAGTCAAGCTCAATAGATACCGCAAAGCTCAGCGAGTAAAATACTATGTTCTGGTCGCATTTCTTGCTCTAACTGCGTTTCCTTCCGCTGCCGCTACATTACAGGTCGGTATACTTGATCCTATTGCGGTCATAACCCGCTCATTCAACCTGGTCTTGCTGCCTATCGTCGATAGTCCGACCAGCTTCATTTTTATTTCCAGGCGGTTCTACGAGGGAGGTTGGCTGATTCTTGTGATATTTCTGGCGGCAGTCCTGCTCAACCTGGCGATCCCCCGCTTTTATTGCAGATTCATTTGCCCGCTGGGTGCTTTGTTCGGGATTATTGATAGATTTGCGATATGGCGAATCGGCAAGAAACAAAGGGAATGTGTAAATTGCATATTGTGCGAGCGTGATTGCGAAGGCGGCTGCGAGCCAGCCGGCAACATAAGAATAAGCGAATGTGTCCTTTGCTTCAATTGCCTCGATAGCTGCAAACATAGTGTAATCGCTTACCAGACCAAGACCTCAGCGGCAGGGGAGGTTACTAATCCTGATATTTCGCGAAGGGGTTTTGCATTGTCACTCGTCAGCGGCTTATTTGGCGTGGGCGCAATACGGCTGTCGAATAGGCTGGGCAGCAACTGGTACTACAAGGTTGTTCGCCCGCCCGGCTCACTGCCGGAAGAAGAATTTCTGAAAAGGTGTGTAAAATGCGGGCAATGTATGCGGGTCTGTCCCACCAATGTCATCCAGCCGGCAGGATTTGAAGGCGGACTGGAGAACCTCTGGACGCCCGTGCTGAACAATCGAATCGGCTCAAGCGGCTGCCAATTGAACTGCGTGGCCTGCGGGCAGGTCTGCACGACCTCCGCCATCAGGCCGATCACGCTGGCGGAAAAGCTCGGCGTCAATGAATTTGCCGAGGCCGGGCCAATCAAAATGGGTACCGCCTTCGTTGACCGCAGCCGATGCCTTCCCTGGGCTATGGATAAGCCCTGCATCGTGTGTGAGGAAAATTGCCCGCTTAGTCCGAAGGCCATTTTTACACGTGAGGAGTTTGTTACACTAAGAGACGGAGTTTTTACGGCAAAAAAAATTGGCGGTGATACAATAGAGATACTTGAAGGCAGCCTAAAGCCGGCTAAATTTGCCGGCGGCGATTATTATTGTGCGGTTGACGGTAGCGCGCGCTGGAAAATCACCGCAAATACCGAGACCTCGCTGACAGTTTCTGCTGACGAGCGGTTCAGGAAATTGGCTGCTGAAATCAGTAAGATCGAGGTTCAGGTTCGCCTTCAACGGCCTTATGTTGATATTGAGAGGTGCATCGGCTGTGGCATTTGCGAACACGAATGCCCGGTAAGTGGTAAGAAAGCAATAAGGGTTTCTGCTGAAGGTGAAACAAGAAGTGCTGATAGAAAGCTGTTGCTTGAACGCTAATCCTGTTGAGGTCGAAGAAGATGGGCAGAAAAAGAAATAGAATCGGTAGGAGGAACTTCTTGAAGACGGTAGGAGCGGCGGGCGTTGCCTCTATTCTTGCTTCGACCGATGTTTTAGACGCTGAAGGCCGGACTGCCGAATCAAAGGAGCAGAAGCCTGAGTTTCCACAGGTGCCCAGGCGAAAATTAGGCAAAACAGGCGTGGAGGTTTCGTGCCTGGCCCTTGGGACGATATTCGATGTGATGGAGAACCAGACTGTTTTGAGAAACGCCGTTAAGTGGGGCGTAACCTATTGGGACACGGCGCCGGATTACGCCGGGCCGAACAGTGAGCTTGGAATAGGCAAATTCATCGCCGCAAACCCGGATATTCGCAAGAAATTGTTTATCTCTACCAAGGCGTCCGATGCCGTGACGATTGTCGATATAGAAAAGGCTCTCCAGGCGTCCCTAAAGAGGTTGAATACCGATTATATCGACTTATATCACGTTATGGATCGCGTGGTGGGAGAGGGCTATGCTGGTCACGGCCTGTCTGACCCTGGGCAGTTGACGGACGATTTGAGGGAGTGGGTCAAAAGCGCTAAGAAACGAAAGCTGATAAGGTCCTTCGGTTTTCCGACCCACCAAAACATCCCGGAGTGTCTTACTGCGGCTGCCAAACTCGGCTGGATCGACGTAGTAATGTTCATCTACAATTTTAGATTGATGCAGGACCCTAAAATGGTCGCGGCAATTGACGTCTGCCATAAAGCGGGCATCGTTCTTGTCGCGATGAAGACCCAGGCCCGGCGTATCATCAGCGATGAGGATAAGAAACTCACCGATCACTTTATGCAGCGTGGTTTTACCGAGGGCCAGGCAAAGATAAAGGTGGTGCTGGAAGATAAAAGATTCAGCTCGGCCTGCGTGCGGATGGAGAATATTGCAGTTTTGAGCGAGAATGTCGCTGCCACGCTCGATAAAACCAAGCTTTCTCAGGCCGATATGAGGGTCTTCGGGGAATATGCCCGCCAGACTCAAAGCAGTTATTGTGCTGGCTGTGCGCGCATTTGCAGTTCGGCCTTGCCGAGTGTGTCGTGCGTTAGTGACATTATGCGCTATTTGATGTACTATAACAGCTATGGCGACGGGGCCAGGGCAAGGCAGCTCTTCGCTCAAATTCCCGAGCAGATAAAAAGTAGACTGCTGAGCATCGATTACGGCCCGGCGGAAGTCCGCTGTCCACAGCGTCTGCCGATAGGCAAACTTGTTGCTGAAGCGGTTGGCAAATTGGCGTGATCACTATTATTCAAAACTCAGTTGTTTTGGGAGTCTAATGTGATGACAGAAGAACAAAATAGAATGGGTAGAAGGGGATTTCTGAAAACTATGGGGGCGGCAGGGTTGGGCTCTCTCATCGCCACATGCAAAGGCAAAGAAGCAGGGTCGTCAAGCTCTGCTGAGGCTGGGACTTCACAACCAGCGGAGGCAAAGAAGTACCCGCAGGTGCCCAAGCGCAAGTTCGGCAAAACCGATATTGAGGTTTCGTGCCTGGGTCTTGGCACGATGTTCAACCTCGTTGACGCCCAGATAGTTCTACGCGGCACAATGAACTCGGGCGTCAAATACTGGGATACTGCAAACGGATACGCAGGTGGAAACAGCGAGCTCGGCGTAGGCATGTATCTGCAAAAGAACCCGGATGCCCGAAAGGAATTGTTCATTGCCACTAAAGCCTCAGGAGCCAGAAACGTCGCGCAAGTGGAAGAACGCCTTGCGACTTCTCTGAAGCGGATGAACACCAGCTACATCGACCTGTACCACGCCCCACACGGAGCAGACGATCCTGCCCAGCTTACAAACGAGTTGAAGGAGTGGGCCGAAAGCGCCAAGAAACGGAAATTGATACGGTTTTTTGGGTTCAGCACACACAGCAATATGGCCAAAGTGCTGACTGCCGCCGCCAAGCTCGATTGGATTGACGCCGTTATGACAAGCTACAATTTCCGCCTGATGCAGAATCAGGAGCTTATGGACGCTATCGAGGCGTGCTACAAGGCTGGCAAAGCAATCATTGCGATGAAAACTACCGGAAAGACAACCCTTACGCGATTCAAGCTGTCGATCGAAACCGACGCGGACAAGAAACTGGTCGCCGACTTTCGCCAGCGAGGTTTCAGCGAAGAGCAGGCGGCTGTGAAACTCGCCTTGCAGGATAAAAGGATAAGTGCTGCGCCTGTTCAGATGGAGAACACTACCGTTTTAGCCGCCAACGTTGCTGCCGTACTGGATAAAACCGAACTGACAGAATCGGATAGGCAGGTCTTCAAGGAATATGCCCAGGCAACATGCAGCAGCTACTGTGCGGGCTGTGCACATATCTGCAATTCGGCTGTGCCGGATGTGCCCTGCGTCAGCGATATCATGCGCTACTTGATGTACTACAATAGCTATGGTGACAGGGCCGGAGCCAGAGAAATGTTTGCTCAGATTCCCGGCACCATAAGAGGCAAACTGCTCAGCGCCGATTATGGGCTTGCTGAATATCAGTGCCCGCAGCACCTGCCGATAGCAAAGCTCATTTCCGAATCGCTCAGCAAGTTAGGTTGAGCGATTAGCCGCGCCCGGCCCAGACGCGAGCAGGCGGCGGTTCAGGCGGGCGAAAAATCTTATTCGCCGGCAGAACATAAGTGGTTTGTCGCAGAAGAGTTAGGTTCGATAGCAGTTGGTTTTTCTTGCCTTTTGGCGGCCTTTTCTGGTATAATGCTATCATTACAGCAGGGCGGAATTTAGAAGTTGGTTGTTTCAAAAGGCGATGAAGAACTTTTACTATAAAATCTGGGTTCCCTTTGTACTTACAAAAAAGCGAATTCTGATTCTGGCGATCGCCAGCTATGTAGCTTTGTGCTAAGAAGCATCACGTCGCAAGAAAAGAAAACATCGAGTAACGTCCCGCTACTCGATGTTCTCCGGAGGGGAGAAAAAAACCTTTTCGTACTCACATTATGACCGTGATAAAGCTATAGGGAATTACCCATTTTCACCATATTATACGCCATGCAGACAGGGCGGTTTCCCATTTTTCCTTACAATAGCGATTTTTTCTTTTGTAGGTTCGTTGAGGCTGCCCTAAGTCAGACAGGCTGGTTCGCGGGCCCGGCTGTTCCGTCTATAGACCGTAACCCCTTTACAACCAAGGCGATACGCTAGTTTGTAGATTTTGTCCACAGTTGTAGCTGATGTATTTTCGCTGAGGTTTACAGTTTTGCTGACGGCCGCGTCACAGTTCTGCTGAAAAGCGGCTTGCATTTGGACATGCCACTGCGGGGTAATCTCGTAGGCAGACTTGAAAACCCTCCGTATTTTGGCTGGAATCGCGGTTATTTCTTGAATGCTGCCGGTTTTGAGCACCTCATTTTCCAGCGTTTTGCTGCAGAAGCCGTTGATTTGGGCCACTTGCCTGAAAACAGGGTCTACTTGTAGTATTTTTGAGCCATCCGGCAGGTCGCGCAGAAATGCCAGCGCATGGACGGGCTCAATGCCGCAGGAGCAATCCGCGATGATACTTATTGTGCCGGTCGGAGCCACGCACGTAATGCAGGCGTTACGGATTTTTCTGCCCCTTTCGGTGCGCCAGATGCTCTGATTCCAGTTTGGGAAGGGCCCGCGCAGATCGGCAAGCTCGCTGCTGGCCTGGCGTGCTTCTTCATTGATAAACCTCATGACATCCGCGCCAAATTCGACTCCTTCCTGCGAGTCGTAAGGTATGCCAAGAGCAAACAAGCAGTCCGCGAAGCCCATTATGCCCAGGCCGACTTTGCGGTTTGCGCGAGCCAGACGCATGGTGTCTGTAAGCGGATAATTGCCCACGTCGATGGTGTTGTCGAGGAACCGCACGGCCAGCCTGACAGTCTCGGCTAATCCCAGCCAATCCATATCTGCCTTTCCGTTGGCGCACGTGACAAACTTGGCGAGGTTAATGCTCCCTAATGTGCAGGCCTCAAACGCAAGTAAAGGCTGTTCCCCACAAGGATTAGTCGCTTCTATCGGGCCTAGCGAAGGGGTCGGGTTGTCGCGGTTGATGCGGTCAATAAACACCACGCCGGGTTCTCCAGTTTTGTGGGCACACTTGACAATCATCTTCCAGATGTCGCCGACCGTGCAGAACTTACTGACGCTCTTACATGGCAGTTTTCCCTTGCCCGTCAGTTTGTGCAAATCACTGATTTTATAACTGGCAACGTTGATTCGATGCGGCAACAAATATTGCTCGCCTGTACGCGGATTTCTTACGACATGCACTGCCCGAGGAGATTTGAGCAACTTTCCCATCCAGGCATCGGTGATTTTTACGGAGATGTTGAAGTTGGTAAAGGCTGACACGTCCTGTTTGGCATTTAGGAACTTCAAAAGGTCAGGGTGTTCAAGGCTCATCATACCCATATTTGCGCCGCGATTAAAGATGCCCTGCTGAAGGGCATCCGTGGCATCGGTAAAAACACGCCAAAAACCTATGGGTCCCGATGCGCTGCCGCCGGATGCAATACGGTCTCCGGTGGGTCTCAGCTTATCGAAGGAAAATCCTGTCCCGCCGCCCGCCTTTTGAATGAGCGCCGCTCGTTTAACCGTTTCGAATATCCCTTCCGTAGTATCCTCGATCGGCAGCACAAAGCATGCAGACAGTGTTCCGCCTCGCCCGGCGTTCATAAGCGCAGGCGAATTGGGCAGAAATTCCAGCGAGGCCATCAAATCGTAAAACCTTCGCTGCCATTTCCTGATTTCGCTCTTATCTGCTCCATAGTTGATTTCAGCCTCCGCGACTACCGAGGCGACCCTGCTGAAAAGCTGAGTTGGCGTCTCGATACACTTGCCCTGCTCATCTTTGAGCAAGTATCTACTTTGCAGAAGTGCCATCGCACTATCGCTAAGAACTGGTGCTTTGCCCGGCGGAGCTACGATTTGAGGTCCAGTCATAAGGTCTACTTTGCAGCAACTCCTATCCGAGGCTAAATTTTCCTTAGCCATCTAAAACGAAATACGTCACGAATCTTCTCGGTAAATCGGATACCGAGCCGCTGAGTGCTTGTCTTGAACTCGGCACGCTTTAAGTCTTCGCCGGTCGGCCTGTGCACAGACTTGCCCACAAATGACATAATTACGCCCGCGAGCCAACCGAGAAAGGATTGCATTTTAATGCGAATAGCATCTCGCATCGTGCTTCCCGAATTGCGATTTACCTTTGTACGGCCACTTTCAAGGCAGCTAATAATTCCTGCCCGGTTCTACTTTCGAATTTACTCTGGCCAAAAAGTTGCTGCCTTTCCAGGATGTCGGGCTTGTAATCGTAGTACCTCTGCACAGCCTCGGTGCCGCCTTCGGCGGCGCCGCTGGTTTTATACTGGCCGTCCAGAAGCCAGGAGCTTACCTCGTCGTCGGACTCGGCTGGATAAATAAGAGCCACGACAAATTTACCGTCGGCATACTTAGCCAGGTGGAGTTTAGCCCGACAAGGTGGGCTGGACCGAACGGCTAAATTGAAAAGCTGTTTGAAATCCTGCCTGGCGGTCGCCAGTTCGTTCGAGTAGAAGAACATTCCAGCTTCGAGCTGAAACCTTTCTGCCAGCACGCCTTTTAGTTCGAGCTTGCCGTCGGGATATGCCCGATGGATCTTGTATACCTTGCAGTCTTTGTATCTTTCGCTTTCAAGTAGCTCAGCCACTTCTTCAGCGGTAAAGCCGACTCCGACATGGTCGCCGAAGTCGAAAATATACAGCCCAACATATTTATCCGGCTTTTGTAATTTTGGCAGTTTCATAGGTCTGGATTGTAACCACAGATTGCACAGATTGCACGGATTTTTTCATATCACAGATGGGGCATCGAATTTGCCGCTCTGAGGTGACTGAGGGATTTCTACCGGCGCCGGATGAGCTCGCCTTGAAGGATGAAAACGTCAAGGTGACAATCACTTTGAGCAAGGAAAGTGTCAACTTCTTCAAGAAGGCCGCTCGAAAACACTGTTTCCCATACCAAAAGATGATTAGAAAAGTGCTCGATTGCTACGTGACCTATTATAAAAGCGCCTGAGACCAGCGCCCTCGGCGAAGTCAAAGACCTATAAGCGAATGCATCTATCGGGTTTTTCTAATTTAAGCACCTTCATAAGCCGATATTATATCTGTCGACCCTAAGGTTATAGATTCTTTGTTACCTTATTAGGCACATTTTTGACCGAACAGGACCGGAGATGGAACCACAGGTGCTTTGTTGATATATGGCCGTACAGCAGGAAGTGCGTCCTTCTATTATCGGACGTATTTGTCTACCGAGAAAAGAGAGTCGCTCGGTGCTAGAATGTAAGGAAGGGGACCAGTATGCCGAAAGTCAAGAATGTCGAAAAAAGAATTAAGGATGTGGAAAGGTTTGCGATCCGAATCCACCAGCGCGATGGTAGGAATGCCAATGACAATACTAAAATTGAGCCGAAATATCATTTTAGAAAGGCTGCTCCCGGAAACTCCACCGTCAAAAAGTGGACATTGAATCGGTTCAAATGTCTCTACACCGGGTTTGACGCGGTAGTACTTAACGGAGAAGGTGAGGAGTGTCCTGGTAAGATGATGCTCAAAAACGTGAGAGCAACCTATTCCAATAACTGAACCTGGTCATGTGTCCTGGTAGGAAAGTGCGCGGCAGAATGATTCCTGACATTTCAGATCCAGCTCTGCGAAGTTTTGTTTATTAACCACGACGCAACGGTCACGCCATCTTTGGGGTAGGTCTCTCGGCCCGAGGAACTATTTTCCACCCGTCGGTACTTGCGCCTGAGTTCAGCCGCTACATGGTCTGATTATAAGCAGTGCAACGGCTTTCTGTTAAGCACGCCGTCGCCGTGCAGGCGACGGCTAAACTTGATTAACGGTAGAGTCTATCCCATAATGCGATGCGCGAATGGGAGCCAGAAACGAAGAATCATATCGTTGCTTTACCTTCAACAACTTTTATCTGACCAAATATTAGTTTGCCCACGCGGACGACCTGGCTGGCAGGCGTAATCTCCTGGTTTGGATCGATGATCTTCAGACCATCGATCGACACTGCTCCCTGCGCGACCATTCGTTTTGCCTCGCTGGCGGAGGCGACTGCTCCGCAGGAGACCAGCAGGCGTTTTAGCGAGATGGGCTCTGGCGGCAGCAGCCACTGTGGGATATCATCAGGCATCTGTTTTTTAGCGAACACCTTGTCAAATTCAGCAGCGGCGGCAGCAGCGGCAGCCTTGTCGTAAAATTGAGCGACTATCGTTTTGCCGAGTAAGACTTTCGCCTCCTTCGGATGCGTCCTGTCCGGGTCAAGTAGCTCAGTAATTTTGTCCCCCGGTAGATCAGTAAGAAGCGTAAAATAATTCTCCATCATATTGTCGGAGATGCTCATAATCTTGCCGAACATATCGTTCGGCTCATCGGTCACGCCGACGTAATTGCCCTTGGACTTACTCATCTTTTCTTTGCCATCTAAGCCGACCAGGATGGGCGTGGTAATTACGACCTGCGGCTTTTGGCCATACGCGCGCTGAATATCTCGCCCGACAAGGTTGTTGAAGGTCTGGTCTGTGCCGCCCAACTCGACGTCGCTTTGTATCGCAACCGAATCATATCCCTGCATAAGCGGGTACAGGAATTCGTGCGTATAAACGTCTTCATCCTGTTTCAGACGCAGCTTGAAGCTGTCGCGCTGTAGCATTTGAGCAACAGTTTTCTTGGCTGCTAAGCGAATCAGTTCCATCAAAGTCAGCTTTTCAAGCCATTCGCTGTTGTACCTTACTTCCAGCTTCTGCTCGGATGCATCCAGGATTTTGCTTGCCTGTTGAAAATAAGTCCTTGCGTTTTCCTCGATCTGCTCGGTGGAGAGCATAGGTCTGGTTGCACTCTGACCGGTAGGGTCGCCAATTCGGGCGGTGTAGTCGCCTATGATGAGCACCGCCTTGTGGCCGAGGTCCTGGAACTGCCGCATCTTCCGCAGCACCACGGTATGGCCCAGGTGTATATCGGGACTTGTTGGGTCCAGGCCAAGCTTTATTCGCAATTGTCTGCCGGCTTTTGCCGCCTCGGTTAGTTTCTCAGCCAGCTCCACCTCGGTGAAGATTTCGACCGTCCCGCGTTTGAGCAGTTGTACCTGTTGTGCTACATCCATAATCTGACCTACCATCCTGGATCAGCTCGAACCTGAGCCTTTAAGCCTTTGGAGCCAACAATGTAGATCGGGCTGGTTCCAAGGGGAACAGAAAGGCTGCTGGTTCTGACCTTATCGACCGGCACGAATCTTCGCGTTCCGTAAATATCGTAAATATCCAGCCCGTCTTTGTTATTGACCCGTATGTACGCGTATGGCTTTGTGCTCCAGGCTGCGATTGTATCTTTGCCGGTCGGCTCATCCGTAAAAACGGCGGCATAAACCTCCGGGCCAAACACATCGTTGCGGACAAACTTTTTGCCCTGCAGCATCCGCGTCATAAAAGCAAACGCATAAAAGGACTATTTGGGCGAGAGGTCATTGCGGACTAGACCTACCATATCAGCCTGGTCAAACTGCCTTGTTCCTACGTCCTTGAATGTCCACCAGAAAACCTTTTCGATCTTGCCAGACGCAATCGCAAGAACATAGAACCGGACTGCCATATCTGCCTGTCGTAGCTCGGAGCTGCCGTACGGGTGAATGTGGCTGTTCCAACAGATTTCCGTAATCCATATCGGCTTGGGTTTGCCGAATTTCGCCATCACTTTTACCAGTTCATCTGTCTGCTGAAGGAAATCCATCTGGACCAAAGGATAATCCGGCGTCAGCTCCTGACGGTGCCAGCTCTTGACATACTGGTCAAGCTCCCACCAGTCGAAACGCTCTTCCGGAGCGGACGGAACCCGGTAGGGATGAAAACACGCGATGTCAAAACAGTCATATGGAACCAGGCTCAATATCTTTTCTGCCCACAATATGTCGCAAAAGGCCATATTAAGGCCAAGAACCTTTGCGTTGGGATTCGCCTGGTGGATCGCCTCCCCGGCAGCAGCCAGCAGTTGAGCGTACTGCTGGGGCGCTCCCTTCCAGAAGCCGCCGTTCGGCTCGTTCCATATCTGCCAGTAGTTGACGCGACCGGCAAAACGCTTCACCGTTGCGCTGACAAAATCGCAGTAGGCCTGCACGCCCTCCGCGGTGGTAGGATCGTGAAAATTCGGGGCATAAGCCAGATTGCCAAAGAGCAAAATGCCGTGCTCGTGACACATCTCGACAAGCCGATCATAATCCTGCCAATCGTACCGGCCTTTTTCTTTTTCGATGCGGCGCCAGGTGAAATCCTGCCTGCCCCATTTTATGCCGGCCTCCTGCATCTTTTGCAGAATCTCCCCAAGGTTCGCGGCACCGGGCCGAAAGGCCGTATTTATCCCGAAGGGCGACTCCGGGACAAGGTCCGCAGCAGCACTCTGCACCGGCAGATCGACATGGAAACTACTCTTGGCGCTGGGCTGGTCGGCCAAGCAAAGAGCAGCCAACAAAACAATCGGCACAAATAGCACCGCGGACGGCCAGCGTATATGATTTGACAGTCTCATTTGCTCTGCAATCTTCTTATCTTTACACACGTCAGCGCCAAAATCCGCCTTAAAGGCGAGATTATAAACAAGAAGTGACGGAAAACAAGGAAGATTCAGCCCAGCGACGGCAAGGCAACAGGCAAGGCCCATATCATCACAGCGTCCGAATATTTCTCATCCGCTCACGCTCTCGATGCCCGGCAAGGACGGCGTACACATACAGGCCGATGGCTGGGACAAAAGAATATATACACAACGCATAGACCGTCTTGGTTTCTATCAGATGAACAAGCGGATTTGCGTGGAGCGGCCAAAACGGGTGGATGTCGGTCCAGCAAAAGCTGTCGAGCAGGATGTGGAACCAAATGCCAACCACGCCAGAGAAAGCCATCTTGGCCAAACTCGTTTGATAGGAAAGGGCAAAAAGCCGCATCAGCCAGCCGAATACGCCCCTTATCGGATAGGCAAGAACCCCCCAGGCAAGGCCTATCGCTGTGCCGAATAGAAACGTGTGACAGAGGCCGTGCGCAGGATAATGCAGACCAAAAAGCAGAACAATTCCCGGCTCAAAGTCGATAACCACATTCGCCAGCAAAAATACGGGAACATCAATCCACTTGCGAAATACTAGCCCGACAAATCCACTGGGCCCAAAATGATATGGCGTAAAAGGCATTCGAGGCACACTTTCGCAGAAGACGCCAGTCACAGACGGCGAGCAGCTTAACTCAGGGTTCTGACTCTGTCAAACTTTTAGCCAGCTTGCCCGTTCCAAACGCTTGCTCGGAGTTGACGGTCTTGGTATATTGGCTGCATACCTAAATCGTGTTTCAGGTATCTGTGTCGGCTTTTGACATCAAGAGTCGAGAGCTTAATCAAGAGGAAGACGTATGCTACTGAATCAACTCGTCAAGGTCAGCTTGCTGGCGGCCATGGTTCTGACAAGATCCGCCACAGCACGTGCCCAAGAATTAACATTTGCCGAGCGCCTGGGATGGCCGGCGGGCACAAAAGTTGTAATTTTCCATGTCGATGATGCCGGTATGTCACATGATTCGAACATGGGAGCAACAAAGGCCATTGAGGATGGCGTTGCCACATCGCTGAGCATCATGATGCCGTGTTCCTGGGTGCCGGAATTTGCGGCTTATCTGAAGACACATCCGAACATTGATGCTGGTCTGCATCTGACGCTCACATCGGAATGGAACAATTATCGGTGGGGAGCGGTTGCCGGCAAGTCGGCGGTTCCAGGCCTTGTGGATAAACTCGGTTACCTATGGCGAAATGTTCCCGATGTGGTTGCTCACGCTACTGCCGATGAAGTCGAAACCGAGATTCGTGCTCAAGTCGATAAGGCTATATCTATGGGGATCGAGCCTACGCATTTAGATGCCCACATGGGCACGTGCTTCCATCCCCAATTTGTGGACCGCTACGTGAAGGTGGGAATCGAAAAGAAAATACCCATTCTGATATTCGGCGGCCACATGCAACATATCGGCGATGAAGTTGGACAGCTTAAGCCGCTAGTATGTTCCATTGCTGAAAAGGTATGGAACGCTGGGCTTCCTGTTCTCGACGACCTTGTAACTGCGCCAACTAAGGCAAAGGATTACCAGCAGAAAAAGGCCGAGCTGATCAAACTTCTGCGTGATATGAAACCAGGTGTTACCGAGATTATTGTCCACTGTACTGTTCCGACAGAGGGATTCTCTTATATTTCTGGTTCGGGCCCGGCTCGCGAGGCAGAACTGCGTTTGGTGACAGACCCCGATATAAAGAGATTCATCGAAAGTGAGAGAATCATCCTGACTACGTGGCGTGAGTTGAAGAAACGTCGGGCACTTACGCAGACGCCCTTAGTAAAGGTGGTCGATATGGACGTGGGGGAATCCCAAACCGTGCCACTTCACGATGGTTCGCAGGCAACTATCAAACTGCTTGATCTGAAGGAAACACCAGATGTCATCCGCAATGCTGTTCGCCGGGCGGTAGTAAAAGTGGAAGTCAACGGCAAAACTATCTCGCTCGTCTCTTCGACATACCACTTGCCTGTTACCGTTGCCGGCGTACAGATCGATTGTCCGGTTACCAAAGGCTACCTGGAAAGAAGCAGCCAACAGAATGCCTGGGGACTGGCTAAAGATGCCAGGCTGAGGCTCTGGCCTGCTGATTCGCCGTGGATCAGACCCGGCACTTTCGTCTATCCAGTCAAGCAGCGCTGGTTTGCTACCGATACCCAGATGGCTAATGTGCCGGTTTTTGTAGATGGCGGCGAAGTCCCAGGCAGCAAAGACATCTACTACCATTACGGACTGGACTTCGGCGGCGCCGAAGGACTGGTCGATGTGATCTCTGCTACCGATGGATTGGTCGTATCGGCGGCACTGGAAAAACTACCAGGTTACGAAGATTCTCCAGTGACGCCTCGCTATGATGTGATTTATGTTCTGGACGATCAAGGTTGGTTCTATCGCTACAGTCACCTGTACAAGATCGACGATTCTGTGAAGCCGGGGCGGCAGGTCAAGATGGGGCAGAAAATTGGCATTCTTGGAAAAGAGGGCGGTAGCGGCGGCTGGTCCCATTTGCATTTTGACATCAGTTGCAAACAGCCGTCTGGTCTGTGGGGCATACAAAATGGCTACGCCTTTATCTGGGAAACGTACCAACGCCAGTACCGGCCCGAAATCATTGCCGTGGCGAGACCTCATCACGTAGGCTGGGCCGGAGACATGATCGAACTTGACGCCACTCGTTCTTGGAGCCGAGGGGGCACGATCAAGAAATACGAATGGACGTTCTGCGACGGGACCTCAGCAAACGGCCCGAAGGTACAACGCACTTATGGCAAGCCGGGGGAATATAATGAAATCCTGAAGGTTATTGATGCATCCGGCAACATCGACTACGACTTTGCTGTCGTCCAGATCTTCGACAGGAGTCATCCAGACCAATTGCTGCCGACTATCCATGCGGCTTATTATCCCACCTCTGATATCAAGCCGGGTGATGAGGTCACCTTCAAGGTGCGTTCTTTCCGTACTACCTATGGCAACGAGGTCTGGGACTTTGGCGATGGCACTGAAAAAGTGGCTGTACAGTCGGATGGGAACATTCAAGAGCACAATCCGCAGGGTTATGCCAGCACTACACATCGGTATAAGACACCTGGGCATTACATAGCTACGGTAAAACGCAGCAACGAACGTGGTCACGAAGCGATCACGCACCTGCACATATACGTGGAGGAATAATTATGAAGATGCGTGTATTTGTCGGGCCGGTTCTGGCCCTGGTGGCGGGCTGGGGTTCGTGGGCATTCACCCAGCAGGCAGCCGGAGAAAAACCGACTGCAAAAGTGCTGCGGATCGGGCAGACGGAAGATTTTGTCATAAACGGCAGGGGCGACGCGCCCGCCTGGAACAAGGCCGCTTGGGAACTGCTCCGCTTGCGTGTCGCCGACGGTCATCAGTATGAGACGCGCATCAAGATGCTCTACTCCCGGACCGGACTGTACGTACTCATGGAGGCCGAGGATCGCACGCTCACCGCCACGATGAACGAGGACTTTCTCGACCTGTGGAACGAAGATGTGTTTGAGTTCTTCTTGTGGCCGGACGAGCGGTACCCGGTTTACTTCGAATACGAGATTTCGCCGCTGGGTTTCGAGCTACCGATTCTCATCCCCAATTTCGGCGGTGAGTTTCTCGGCTGGCGGCCCTGGCACTACGAGGGAAAACGCAAGACCCAGAAGGCCACATCGGTCATAGGCGGTGCGAAGCAGTCGGGTGCCCACGTGACGGGTTGGAAAGCCGAGGTGTTTGTTCCGTACGACTTGCTCAAGCCTCTGCAAAATGTTCCTCCGCAGCCTCGAACGCGGTGGCGAGCCAATTTCTATCGCGTTGATTACGATGATGGTAAGAGCACGAGTTGGGACTGGGCACGCGTCGGATCCAGTTTTCACGAGTTTAATAAGTTCGGCACGCTCATTTTCGAGTAGAGTCGCGCCACAGATAGTAGGGGGGCTGTTCCTTATATTACGTCATCTCGTTTGTCGAAACCGAAATGACGGAGTCTGCTCTTAATTCTCTTGAAGTTTTGACCCGTTGAGGGTAAGCTAAGAGGGAATTTACCGGAACGTCTTTGAATTCTGTAGGTATAAGTTCCTGTCCGTAAAGAACTTGGGGCTCGTAGCTCAGCGGTAGAGCAGTGGACTCATAATCCATTGGTCGAAGGTTCGAATCCTTCCGGGCCCATTCGCTAACTCATTGGCCATCAATCATTTATGGTTGGTGGCTCTTCTCGTTCAGGACTCTCTGATGGGGCGAGCAATAAATGCGCAACAAAAATGCGTTCCATCACCCTGGAACTCGCCTGCCGCGCCTTGTCTACGAGATCTTTCTTCACAGCTAGGCAGAATCGCCTTGCTGTCTCAAAGCTGGCGTGACCTGCCATTTGAGTAAGATCGTGTTCGCGGAGTCCATCGGCAAGCCAGTTTGTCAGGCACGTTCGCCTCAGGTCGTGAAATGTCCCGTCAGAAATGCCAGCTCGTTCACGGATAGTCCGGAACTGGCGATCGAAATTGTTAAGGGGAGCCTTGCCACGCTCAACACTCCATTCGCCCCTCTTTCTGAGCTTCTGTATGTAGTCGTACCTTGCTGCAGGAACGGAGACGTAGGTGCATCCCTCGGGTTGCTCGGCTTGCTGTTTGGCTAAGAGAACGACCAGTTCGTCAGCGGCAATCTACGTCTGTCAGTGTCCTTGATGTGCCATGCCCAGGTGGAATCCGTGTCGGCCTTCGGAACGACCTCGACGGTCTTTCTCTCAAAATCAATGTCGCACCAAGTTGTGTTCAATAGTTCACCCCGTCTCATGCCCGAGCAAAGGGCACTTTTGATCAACAGCGACCACGCCATTAGTTGGGTCCGTTTCTTGCCTGATTGTACGGCAAAGCAGTCTTCAGCAGCACGAACAAGACGCAAACATTCGTCGTCGTTGAATGCTCGAATCTCCTGTCGAGGTACGCGTGGACGCCTCACTCTTTGAATGGGGTTTTCCTGCAACTGTCCTCTGTATATGGCCAATTGGAAGATCCTGTTAAGATGTCTCAACTTTTTCCCAACGCTCGCCAGGCTATTACCTGTATCAAGACAGGCTTGTACGAAGCGTTCGCCGTGAGTATGCTTCACACGATCGTACTCCATGTCGCCGACTACTCTGATGAAGTGTTCCATTGCAATTCGTGCCTGATACAACGTGCTCTCACGAACCTGGCCACGTGTCTGTTCCAGACTGTCTTTCATAAGTGCACTTAGGGGCATGCACCCTGCAGCAGCTACATCCATCCGCAATTCTCTTTCCTTCTGGCCATGCTGCCGCAGAGCCTTGCGTCTATCAGCGTGACCCAGCGAAATCTGCCGCCTCCTACCGTTTTCATCCTTGTAATCAAGAAAATACTTGAACGTTTGGCCATCACGCGATGGTCTTGTCCTAAGCCTTACCAGCGGTCGCATTGTTTCGCCTCCTTTCTGACACTGGCCAATTGGCTTGCGTTGATCCAAGCCAAATTATAACCAGGGGCAGCCCAAGCGCAAGACGATTATTCCCCGTATATCGTTTTTTTCTCGACCCACCTTCTAATCGCCTCTATGGGATAAAGTGGCTTGCCGCATACGTGTGTCCGCGGCATACCGTGCATCCGCTTTAAGTTCTCGACGACGTTGTGGTAATCCTCAGCGTTGCTGACTTCGGGAATGCGTAGAAAAAGCAATTAGTTCTTCCTCAGTCAGTAGCTCGGGGCAAGGAACAAAGCCCCCGTTGCCATCAGGCAAACCGGTAGCCAGCACGAACTCCGGAAATAGCTTGGAGTTCGCCGGCCATTGCCCCTTATTACTTTCTGGCCTGTTGTTTTTCATTGCAAATAACGAGAATTCTACAGAGAGGTTAATGCTCCAGCCTCAAAAGCCCAATCGCCGGTGATAACATACGTCACTCTGCCGGCGGAAATGTAATGAACGTTTTCATTTTAAGGTCCTTTCCTAAATCTGATTATCAATAGGGGAAACATCCTGCTTATTCCAAGAAGCAGTAGACACACAAGTATGGCTATCGCCATCGCGGTATAAGGTAAAAGGATTATCTCAATTCCGGTTTGACTGCTACTCTCGGAGGCATGCCCAGAAACCGCGTGACTGTCTTGGCCAGCTACAAGAAAATGGTGCAGGCCCATCATACATAGCACTGAGGCGGCCAAAGCTACAACATCGCTTGTGCCAGGTGTAGATAGCGACATTTCCTTCAGCGTCCTCAGTATCGTGGTAAAAAGAATTACGAAAATCGCAGCCGCACATAAGACTAACATTGGTATTGTAAAAGTCAGTAACAGCGCTTTCATCTCAGCACCTCACTTGCACCTTGTGGGCCATTGTCAACCGAAAGCTCGTCTGTCCTATCTCGCTCTGGTGACCGCAGTCGTATGAACTTAGTTATCAGCTCATTTTGTTTGGTACCGTTCATTGAATCCGTTACACAATTTCCCACTTTTTCATAACGCACTCTCAATACGGGATTTATAGAACGAGTATTTTTGGCGAATTGGCAGATAACGGGCTGTGCGGTTGTACTCTGGTTGTAGGTGGACCACGAAAGCTGATGTGGGCAAGCTGGATAATCCAGCCTGGCCAAAGCCTAACCAGCAGGCCAGAGTGCCGTAAGCATGATTCGACCGTAGCTGTGACGTTGTACCGTCACGTTGTACCCCGGTAATTATGACGCCACTGTGTACTGCTCTTGCTGGCAACCTCCTGCCTAATCTGAAAGTCTGGTCAGTTCAATGCCTCCTGCAGCATAACAATGTGGTCTGCAACATCGCGACGGATAGCATTCAGCTCACCCATATTGGCAGCTCTCTCCGGGCTCATTACGGCCATGCCATCAGCAGGGAAACGCTCGCCCCCGTGTGTGTAGGCGGTCCAGTCGTCGGCAATACCATCGGCGATTTTCTTCAGAAGGGCTTCGGCTTTCTTCCGTTCGGCGGAGGCTTTGCCAAGACTATTCGCACGGGCGATGAGTTTTTCGAGCATGAAAAGGTATTTGAGGTCGTCGATTCCCTCACGCGATCGTTCGTACTCCAACGTCGGCCAGATAGTTGCGCCTTCAGTTCGCACTACTGAGCCGCTGCGATTGTCCAGATTGTAATACCATTCCACTTTGCCCTTGACACCATACTTTGCCATTTTCCAGAAGAAATAACCGAAGGGAAACCGCCCCGTGCCGGCGTTGACGAACCAGGGGATCGCCCCGGTCTTTTCCTGCACCTCCAGAATGAACTCCCTATTTATCAGGTGGCGGCCCTTGTTGTGGTTGTCTATACCGTCCCACCCATCATTGAAGGTAGCCACATTCAGGTAAGGTGCCATTGCCATCACTTCCATGTAACCGTTCATGTCGCTGGTAGTGGCGATCTCTGGCAACTCCTCCCACACGAAGCGAGCAAGACGACGGGCAGTTTCTACCCCTTCAATCCCCTTGTTGGTCAGTTCGTCTCCGATGCTTATCAGCACTGCTATATTGTGTTTGAGCACCTCAGCGTGCAGATGCCTCATGACCTGAATGTACTTCTGTTGCCATCGCTTGGACGTTTCATCGCCATAGCCTGCCAAACTGCTAAGCTGGAGGTCCATCGGCGTGGCGAAGTACAATGGCGAAGGAAACCCCGCCCTCTTGTAACACTCGATGAAATTGCCCAGTTCGGCGGTATTTGCGTCGTGGACAGGCAGGTGAAAATTATAAAGCGGCGCAACACAGGTCATCCCGTGTTGGCGCATATCGGCCAGGTGTGCCTCTAAGGCGGTTTGATTCTTCGGATTCGAGTAGTTAAAGCCCAACGCAAATGGCGGGTCTTCCAACTGAATTGGAAGCACCTCCAGTACAACACCGATTGAACCAACCTCCTCATTCTGAGCGGTTACTACCACCTTGCCTCTGTAGAGACCCGGCTTGGCATCATCAGGTACCTTCACCGTGCACCAGAAGTGCTCAGTGCTGTGAGCTGGCATATTCCACTTCTTGCCCAGCCGCATCAATATCTTACGTCCCATCTCGCCGGAGCTCTCCACAGAGCACACCACGACATTCTCCTTTGGAATCCGCCCGGCATCGCCTGTCAAATCACTACCTGTGATAAACACTTCCTCCAGCGTGACTTTGGGCCGCAGAAGCAGGCTAAAAGGCTCATGCTCGCCAAGCGAGGCAAATATCCTGGCCTCCCTTGGGTCAGCCCCGCCCCTACGATCCACTGTGACTCGCAGAGGCGCATCGTAAGTCACCAATTCACCGTCAGGAGTCTTTATAGTGACCTGCTGTGGATTCACATACCTCAGCGGCCTATCAGCCAAAGGCCTTTGCTCGGATGAAGGCTCTTCGCCGTAATCAGTCACAAATAGGTCAACTTCGACCGCTGCCGCCAGGCCAGGCCAAACCAGACAACAAGCCACAGCTATAAGCATCACAATTACCTCGTTTGCTCTATTCGACTTTCCGTGTTGTGATTTCCCAAGTTTCGCTCTTGCCATATTTCCCATTAGCCGGCTGCCATCAATCCAGTTTGCCACCTACCGGCACGAGTTCCATATCGTCCAGCCAGATCGTCCCCACGCCGATGTGATACAAGTAGACGCCGTAGGTTTTCGCCTCAGCTTCCGGTTCGCCAATTACTGTGTATTGTTTCCATGCAGCGCCGATCTTCTCACGAAGCACGCCGCGTACACCTGTTTCAAAGTTGACAAAGAGGATGTTTTCGCCTTCGCCCTTTGCCCAGAAGGTAAGCTTGTACTGTTTCGCGCCGGGGACAGCCGGCAGCTCAGGCGTGAAGATGCCTATCCTTCCCCGTGAACCAACACATTGAATCCGTGCGGAGAATTTGCCGGAGTGAACATATTCAGGCCGCGTCTCCCAGTAGTTCTCATAATCACCGTCCCAGCTCCAGCCGCTCCACCAAAGCCACCGGGACCGATCCTTCTGCGAGTTTTTATTGACCTTCTCGAACCCACCGTTTTGGATGAAGTTAAGCGGAGGGTCTGTCACCGACAGCGACTCAGAAACATACCTGCCCGACAAACGGGCCTTAAGCATGTCTATTCGCTTCTGGTAGGATTTGTCACTTAGCAGACCGTCCCCGTACTGTTTCTCGACAGCCTTTATCGCATCTAGTATTCGGCTTTCTGGCCAAAGCTCCTTAGTCAGGGTCGTTTTGTCCGCCCTATTCTCTTCACCCATAAACACTGTGACAGCGGCAAGCAGTGCAAACAGCGATATGCCCAGAGTGCCTTTTTTTCTCATCGCGGTTACTCCGATAAGTGAGACCTAATATCAGCTTTCCTATAACCACCGTGAACCATCTGACATTATTGCCGGATTTAGGAAGTGCTGCAAGGTACTTTCTTATCCGCAAGTCCAGCCGCAGGAAAACCAAGCAGCAAAACGAGGATGACTGTGGATGCGAAATCCGCAAGAGCCTATAATTGTAGGGTATGCAAAAAATAAGCCAACTGACCCGTTCTGCGATGCTGGGGGTGCTCTTCTCCATTTGTCTAATTGTCCAAAGCATAGGTTCTGACAGGTGTACCACTATTGGCATTAGTCCCACCGGCCACTACATCGAGTACAAAGGCGAGGTGTTGATGCTAATCGGTGACAGCGGGACCCAATGTGCTTCCCAGAACAGTAACTTGGACCACCGTCAATGGATTGACGACTGTGCACGCCGGGGGATTCGTGCAATACATCTTTGGTCTTTTGTGCCCGTCCGTCAGAAACAAGATGGTTCTCAAATCGAAGAACGCTGGGGCTACGTAATTCCTGATGTCATGCCGTGGGCCAGAAGGACCTCAGGTCCCCCGGCACACGACCAGCGTCGTCAATGGAATCTTCAGGCTTTCGATGAAGGTCCGGGGGGCGATATGACTCATTACTGGCCGAGAATCCGTGATATGTGTTCCTATGCCAAGAGCAAGAATCTAATAGTGGGAATAACGATGTTCACCGGCTGGTCTAAACATGAGTATTCCTGGGCCTTTCATCCTCTCAACATCAACAATGGAGGCCATTTAACCAAAAAGGAAGATGCCGTGATTATAGCTTCCCCGGGAATCGAGGTCTGGGAGGAACCGTGGTCGGATTCATGGTCCAATGCCAAGAAGACCCAGTGGGTCTGGGAGCAACTCAGCATCAAGTTCATCAATGAATTGGGCGTTATGGGAAACGTGTTTTTTGTCTTCCTTGATGAACATTCTTACTCCGAAGGGAATATGGGTGATCATTTCATGCATTTTTTCCAGAGCCGCGGCCAGGTATGGGTGGATTGGGACAACCGTAGGACCAATGTCACTTGGGTTATGAGCAATACGTTAAAGAATACAGACAAAAACTCCGACGCTGTATCAGGCTTCAAAGCCGGTCCAACCAAGCCTTACATCAATTTGGAGGGCGAGCCTTACGCGGGTGACGCGGTGCGAACTGCCATCTGGACCTTCGCAACAGGTGGTGGATACTACTTTTTTCACGCTGATGCAGGTCAGGAGACCGTCCGCACCGGGATTATGGGCTATGACCCGTATGTACCGGGTGGCGATAAGGGAACGTACAAAAGAGACTGGCTCGGGCATGCAAGTCAGTTCTTCAACAGATGTCTTGATAATCTTGATGCCATGGCGCCTCACAATGAGTTAAGCAGCTCCGGCAGCTATTGCCTGGCTGACCCCGGCCGTGAATACGTCGTTTACTCAATGATCGACTCGCCAGCCACTGTTAGCGTGAACCTGAGTGCCGCGACAGGAAAAACCTTAGACTGCCGTTTCTACAATCCAGCCGATGGACAGTTTGAGCCAGTTTTCCGGCGCACGGGAGGCAGCAGTTATGAGTCGTTCGCCAAGCCAGACGAACGTGACTGGGTGCTTCATATAGTGGCGAAATAGCCATGAACCGCCGACCTCGCGCCAATGTCTTCCTTTGTAAGGCTTGGATTGGTGTGATGGTCAGCGGAAAATGAGTTGTGGTTTGCAGGACTTGACAGTTCTACTCCTCAAGGCAGAATGACAATGTACGAGACGATTGCTTGCGCCGACATTTTGGATCGGCACGGAATGAAGGAGATCACATTATGTTCGGTGAGCCAATTCTGATTCTTCTGAGAAACTTTATCTGTACGATACTTCTTGCAGGCCAGGTCCTCGCCCAGGACGCTCAGGTCATCGAGCGGCGGGAACTGGCCGACGGACTGATCCGCGAGAAGCTGCTTCTTCAGGGGTGGGACCCTACCGATCCAGTTCCAGGGATTGCCATCTATCCTAAAGGCAAAACCAAACTCCCCTTGGTGGTTCTGCTCCACTGGTTTCAGGGCAGCAAGGAGGCAATGGAGCCCTGGGCGCACGATTTGGCGCCGAGACAGCTCTTTGTCCTGATAGTTGACCTTCATTTTCATGGTGAAAGAACAGTGGCCGGAGTCTTTGCAAAGCCGAACCTCCCATCGCTCGGTGACGAGTATGCCGTTTTTATCCATCAAGCCTCGATCGCACATTCTGCCCGCGATTTTCCCTTTATCCTGGAGGGTCTCCAAAAGCGCAAAGAAATCGATCTTTCGCGCCTTGGCGTAGCGGGTATTTCTATGGGAGGCAGCCTGGCGATGGTTCTTGTGTCGCGGGAAAAACGTGTTTCTGCTGCTGTGTCTTTGGTGGGCGCCTGCGACTTCTGGTGGGATGTGACAAAAATCCCGCCTGGGCCCCAGCAGGAAAACAAGAAAAAAGAATACGGTCAAAGAGTGCAACGCCTGGTTTCTTCCATTGATCCTTGGCCGCGTCTCGACGCCATGCCGCCGACCGCGCTATTTGTTGCGAATGGGCGCAACGACCCCTTCATTGATATTGAATCAATGCGTAGGTTCAGCACGAAGATGCGTGGACTCTATGCGTCCCTTCCGGATCGCTTTGTCTTCTATGAAGAAGATGTTGGCCATGAAGCGACCGAGACCATGCAACATCAGGCCGAAGAATGGCTCGTCCGCCATCTGAAAGAACGGGCCCTTGCAGAAAAGGCAGACCACATAGACAGTCCTTGAGGTTCTCACTGTGGCTGTTTCCCTATACCTTGGTTCGGCAGGGAAATCCGAACGTATGAAATCGCTGAGGAAATCTGGTAGGATTAGGGGACTGTCGATTTAGTTGGAACGTTTTTTGCATCGGTTGTTGCCGCCTTGAGCAGTATAATCCGACTGATCAATTGATTGTCTGGGTTGTATGGAGGTAGCCACATGGGATATTGGTCCGAAGCCCCGATGGATCGAGACCAAATGGTATTATTCGCTCCTACCCTGGATTCCTGGATTCCGGAAGATCAGCCTGCTCGGTTGTTCGACGAGATCTTATCCACTTTAGACTGGTCGCAGTGGGAATCCCAGTATGTTGGCTGCGTTGGCCAACCGCCCATCCATCCGAAGATTCTGGCTGGGGTCATACTCTATGGTTTGAGTATGGGCATTCGCCGCAGTCGGATGCTGGAACGCTTGTGTGCGAATTCCATCGATTACCTATGGCTGACTTGTGGTCGAGGGATCGATCACTCTACGATCTGTAAGTTTCGCACGAAGTTCAGCAAGGAACTGAAAGACGTATTTCGGCAGATAGGTCGCATCTGCATGTCTATGAGGCTGATCCGCCTTAACCAGGTTGGGTTGGATGGCACGCAGATTCGATCCAATAACAGTAGGGATAGGGTTTATTCTGCCGAACAGATCGAAAAACGTCTTGCTGAGCTGGATGCACAGATAGAGCAGATGTTTTCAGAGGCTCAGGCAGCAGATGAACAGGACCACGATCTGTCATGATCTGACCAAAGCTGTGCCTGTATCCCAGTGGCACCACCTTGCTCGTACGAGCCAGTCCGGCAAGAAGTTAGCCAAGTCGGCATTTGTGTATGATGCTTCATTAGATTGTTCCAACCGTTAAACGGTTGCGGTTGCGCGGCTCGTTACGGTTGCGTTTAACGGAAAACGTCAGACGAAACGAGTAGCGCAACCCTTGGACGCATCACTTTCTGCCCGCGCATATCGTGACGAATTTGAATCTGCCCGGCAAAGGGCGATAGAACGGATGGGTTCTGCGAAGGGACAGGAAATCTACGCCAATCGCAAGTGGCTTTGCGAGACACCCTTTGCGGCTATTAAGGGATATATGAAGATACGAAGTTTTCTGCTGCGTGGTTTAGAGAAAGTCAGAACCGAATGGCTTTGGATATGCACGTCGTATAATCTGTCCAGGAGATTCTGACATATTTTCGGCCTTCATAATCGGTAAAGTTAACAATGGACGTGAAAGCAATGGTTCAAAATTCATAGGATACCCGAACCCGCAAGCCTCGGCTATAGACCCTCGCCATTCCTCTTTGGGATACGCCTGCTCGGCCACGGCTCCGTCGCTCATCACCGGCGGCCATCACTCCACCGCCATGCCTCCCTCGCCGACCCGGCGCCGCGCACGCAGGTGCCGGTGCCAATCTGTAGCCCGCATTTCTCGCAGCCATGATAAATATTTGGTTGACACCGGTTCGTGTACGAACTATATTCACGCTTGTTTGGATTGGGATGGTGTATAGGATGGCTTATGGCTGATATTCATGGCATCGCAGGGCAAATTGCCAGAATCAGAGAGAAGGCCAATGCCCTGATCGAGAAGGAGTTGCGGAAGCGAGGGATCAAAGGAATCGTCCCGGCCCACGGTCCGGCGCTGTTCTTTCTGTTCCAGCAGAGCAAGCCCGTTGCGATCAAGGCCGTGGTGGAGGATGTCAAACGCGTCAAATCGACTGTGACCGTAATCATCGATACGCTTGAAAAACATGGCTACGTTCGCAGGCTCCCCTGTGAGACGGACAGCCGGGTCACGTATGTGGAACTGACTCACAAGGGGCGCAGGCTCCAGAAGGATTTTGAGGAGATTTCCCAGGCCTTGCTGAGCAAGGTCTATGGTGACATGAGCAAAAAAGAGCGTGAACACCTGGTAGAGCAGTTGGAAAGGATCGAAGACAACCTGAGCAAGTAGCCTCTTTTGGGGGCCACATCGTTCGCGCACGAACAATATGCATCACAGAAAGGAACAGAAAGGAGCTTTTGCCATGAGCATCGTAGCCGATTTCCTGATGAAGAGCCAGGTCCAGTATCTCGCCACGGTCGGCCTGGACGACAAACCCAAGGTTCGTCCCTTCCAGTTCATGCTGGAAGAAGGTGGACGACTCTACTTTTGTACGTCCAACGAAAAGACAGTGTTTAAGGAGCTCCGGAAGCATCCGTATGTCGAGTTCTGCGCGTCCGGGGAGAACTATTCCTGGCTACGTCTGAGCGGCAGGGTCGTGTTTTCGAAGGATCGTGGGCTGAAAGCGAAGATCCAGGAGGCGAGCCCCCTCGTCAAGTCCATCTACAAGACTCCGGAGAATCCGGCCTTCGAGATCTTCTATTTGGACGAAGCCGTGGCGACCATTGCCGATTTCAGCGGCAATCCGCCCCAAACGTTCAGACTCTGATTCAAGGATACGATGCGAAGCATCATCACTCACACAACTCATGAGTTGGTTGAACTGACCGAGGCAACACAAGTTGCGAAAGTAAGCAACACATAGAAAGGAACCAGATCATGAACACGCGACAGGCAGTAAAGAGCTACTTTCAAAGTAGCCGTAGTAGCTGCGGTCCTCCGCCTCGGCCGAAATCTTCGGCAATTAGTTGACAGTCAAAGTAAATGTGAACCCCAAGAATTGGAAGGAGATCTTCCCATGATTCGAAATGTATCCGTCACCATGCTGTTGCTCGGTGTCATTCTCTTTGCGACCACCGCTTTCTCCGCCCAGCCTTTCGCTCCCAAGCAGGGGCTGTACTACGTGAAGGAAGTCGGCGGTGTGAAGTTTCACGTCTATACCTCTCCGATCCCGGCTGGGGCCTCGGTCAGTGTAGTGATCGAGACCAAGGATTCTCTAATCCTGCAGGACGTGCAGCAGAACAAACCCCAGATGGACGATCTCAAGAACCTGATCCAATCCATCGGCAAGCCCCTGAGGCGGATCTACATCTCCCATGACCATTCACATCACTGGGCGGGGCTGGAGATGTTCCCGGGCATCCCCGTCTATACCAACCAGGCGACCATTGATGCCATCAAGCAGAAGGGCGAAGGGGACCTGCAGGCGATGAAGAATCAATTCGGTCCCGAAGCCATTCCCTACACCAAAGTAGTAGTACCTGGGAACGTGGTGAAGGCGGGCAGCGAGGAGGTCATTGACAGCGTGCGCTTCGTCTTCAACTCCCCTGCACCTCAACTCACGGGGCCGGTGATCTTCATGGAGTTTCCCGATCAGAAGGTCATGATCACACACCACCTGGCCTACGTCGGAGTCCACGTTCCGCTGCCGCCGGTCGACGGGCGATTGGCTAAGCTCAACGAGATGAAGGGGAAGGATTGGGCGTGGGTGATCGGGGGGCACGGCATTCCCGTTGCCGGACCGGAATATTTCTCGAAGACGATCGACTATTACACCACGCTGGGAAAGGTGATCAAGGAGTCGCCGGATGTGGCGACTGCGAAGGATAAGATGATGAAGGCGTACCCGAGCTATGGCGGCGTCGCACTGTTGGACGTTCTGTTGCCTGGGTTTTATCAGAAATAAGGGCCAACCAAGCGTGGCCCGGTGGGCGTTCCTGCAAACCATGCCGTAGAGTGCGATGGTCCCCGCACTCTACGGCGATTGCGACGTCCCTATGATGAACTCACCGGTGCCAGGTTCCGATGAACTCACATACCTTACACTTAACAACCTTAGAGGATCAGCCATGAAACTCGTAGTCGACTTTCTCAAGAAAAGCCAAACCCAGTACTTGGCCACAATTGGGACTGACGGAAAACCAAAAGTTCGTCCGTTTCAGTTCAAGCTGGAAGATGGCGGGAAGCTCTACTTCAGCACTACCAACGATAAGCAAGTATATAAAGAGATTACACAGCAGCCCTATGTCGAACTGTGTGCCTGCGGTGAGAATTTCTCCTGGCTCAGATTAAGCGGCAAGGTTGTCTTCTCCCAGGATCGCTCCATCAAAAGCAGGATTATAGAAGAGGCAATTCCTCTCGTGAGAGCGATTTATAAGACGCCTGACAATCCGATATTTGCGCTTTTCTATCTCGACGAAGCTATCGCGACAATCGCCGATTTCAGCGGCAATCCGCCCCAAACGTTCAGACTCTGATTCAAGGATGCGATGTCATGAACAGGCGACAAGTTCTCAAGACGGTCCTTACGGCAGCCGACGGAGCCTCGCTTTCTCGCTCCGGCCGTATCCTCGCACAGGATGCCGCCGCGTTATCAATGGCTAGAGAATTGCTTTGCACAGGATAGGGTTTCCGGCTATACTTTCCAGGCGCGTGGCCAGTTTAGAAGCGTGATGACCACACCTTGCAGATTTTTTTCTCAGTAGGAGGTCAAGTATGTGTAAAGAAAGAGTTGGTGTGAACCGGCGGCGGTTTCTTAAGACGGCAGTACAGGCCGGTGCCGGCCTGGCGTTGGCACAAGTTATCCCAGGCACGGCGCTAGGCAAGAATGGCAGTGTGCCCCCCAGCGAGCGAATCTTGCTCGGCGCGATCGGGATCGGCAATCGCGGCCGGTACGTGCTCGGGTGCTTCCTACGCGAGCCTGATTTGCGGTGCGTGGCCATCTGTGACGTACGGGGCGACAACCGGCAACGCGCCAAGGACATGGTCGACGCACATAACGGCGACAAAGACTGCACGCCGTATGTCGACATGCGCGAGCTACTCGCCCGCGACGATATCGACGCCGTGCTGATCGCGACCGGTCCAAACTGGCACGCGACGGCTGCTACGATGGCAGCCAAGGCAGGCAAAGATGTCTACTGCGAAAAGCCTTGCACGAAGAACATCGCCCAAAGCCTGGCGCTTGCGGACATCTTTCGCCGCACGGGCCGCGTGTTCCAGGCCGGCACGCAACGTCGCAGCCTGCCCAACTTCGCCTATGCAGTCGAACTGGCCCAGACAGGCAAGCTCGGTCCACTTCGGACACTCCACGCTCACCCAGGCGGTTTGGGGGCCCAGATGAGTGGCTGGCTGCCGGCCGAGCCGGAACCATCCCGAGAGCAGGTGGACTGGGACATGTACCTGGGGCCAGCCGCCTGGCGGCCCTACACACGCAGACTAATGAACGCCTTCGAGTTCGAAAAAGGCGGCGGCATGGTCGGAGGCGGGTGCCTCGAATGGGGCTCCCACTGCGTTGACCTGTGCCAGTGGGCCAACGATGCCGACGGCACCGCGCCGGTGGAGTACGAGCCGGTCAACGGCCAATTGCATGCCCGCTACGCTAACGGCGTCAAGCTCGTCATGCGTAACGACGGATGGCTGCCGATGGGCTCGTGTCCGGTCCGCTTCGAGGGCGAAACCGGGTGGGTCGAGACCGGCGACGATGCCGAGTTCGCCGCCAGTTCCCAATCGCTGCTGCTCCGCAGAGGCACAAAGATACCGGGCTACCCCGCCGACTTTCACGTGCGGAATTTCCTCGATTGTGTCAAAACGCGGGCACTGACGCGGGCCAACGCCGAGGCGGCCTGCTGGGCACATATCGCCTGCCATGCGGCCAACATCGCGCTATTCCTTGATCGCAAGGTCAGGTATGACCCGAAGAAGAATGAATTCATTGGTGACGAGCAAGCCAACCGGTTGCGCTGCGAAGCCCTGCGGGAACCATGGCGGATATAGCATCCGGTCTTTCTAAAGGAACCACCCAAACTACGAGGATAATTATGATAATCAAGAAACGATATTTCCGCTGGTGTGTTATTCTCATCATGGTCACTGTATCCGCGGGGACCATCGCTCAGGGTAGGCTGGCCGCGGACGTGAAGCAGAACGACTTGATTGCCGTGCTGCAGTCAGATGCCCCCAAGAGTGAGAAAGCCATCACCTGTAAGAAACTAGCCATCTATGGCACCGAGCAATCCGTGCCCGTCCTGGCGCCGTTGTTGGCGGACAAGGAACTGGCGTCGTGGGCGCGGATCGCGCTCGAAGCGATTCCTGGACCCGTCGCCGACGCCGCTCTTCGCAACGCGTTGGGCAAGTTAGAGGGCCGGCTGCTTGTCGGGGCGATCAATTCGATTGGCGTGCGCCGTGATGTCCAGGCCGTCGATACCCTCGTGCAGAAACTCGACGATGCCGATATTGACGTCGCATCGGCTGCCGCCGTGGCGTTGGGACACATCGGTGGTGAGCAGGCAGCCAAGGCACTGGCACAATCCCTGGCTGATGCGCGGGCCGGCGTCCGCTCGGCGGTAGCCGAAGGCTGCATTCTATGTGCGGAGCGGTTCCTGGCACACAACAGGACTGCCGAAGCCGTCACGCTGTACGATGCGGTCCGTCAAGCGGACGTGCCCGACCAGAGACATCTAGAAGCAACCCGCGGCGCTATTCTCGCCCGCCAGTCCGCTGGTGTCCCCCTGTTGATCGAGCAGTTGCGATCGCAGGACAGAAAGAGGTTCGGCGTCGGCCTTCGCACGGCTCGCGAGCTTGTCGGTCGTGACGTGACCGAGGCATTGGCAGCCGAATTGGCCCACTTAAGTCCGGAGCGGCGCCCAATGCTGCTGTTGGCGCTGGCCGATCGCAACGATTCCGCTGTACTTGCGACCGTTCACAAGGCGGCTCAGAGCGGCCCGAAGGACCTGCGCATCACGGCCGTCAACATCCTGATCCGCTTGGGCGATGTCTCGTGCGTGCCGGTCCTGCTGGATGCTGCGATAGAGGACGATGCCGAGCTGAAACAAGCGGCGATGGAAACGCTGGTCAGACTGCCCGGCAAAGACGTGGATTCCGCCCTGCTCAATCGCCTTGCGCAGGCAAAAGGCAAGCTGCGGCAGGTTCTGATTGAGCTGGCCGGGCAGAGGCAAATCAGCGATGCCCTTGCTGCGGTCGTGTCGAGCCTGCACGATACTGATGCCGGTATTCGCGGCGCGGCCATACAGACAATCGGCATCATCGGGCAAGATAAACAGGCAGCGGACCTGGTCAAGCTGCTTCAAGAGACCAACAGTTCTGCTGAACGGTCGGGCATCAGAAAGGCGCTGCTATCGATCACTGGCCGTTGCGGCGCGGGTTGCATCCCGCACCTGCTACCTCTGACGCACAGCCGCGACAATGAGCTCCACATGATCGGGCTGCACGCGCTAGCCATCGTGGGCGGGCCAGAAGCGATGGCAGCGGTCAAATCCGCGATTGATAACGCTGAGCCAGCCGTCCAGGACGAGGCCGTGCGCATTCTATCGACTTGGCCGAACAACTGGCCCGAGGACAGCCAGGCGGGGCAAGCTCTACTGATATTGGCCACATCGGCTCAGAAGTTGTCCCATCAAGTTCTGGGTCTGCGCGGTTACCTCCAGTACATACGCGGCAATAAAAAGCTCAGCAACGAACAAAAGGTGTCCAAGGTCAAGGACGTGTGGTCGCACATCAAGCAACCCGAAGAGAAGCGTCAGGCCATCGCTGTTTTGGGAGAAGCGCCGAGCGCTAGTGCCCTGGAGCTATTGACGACGCTCGCTGAGGACCAGGCGGTTGCCGAGGAAGTCTATTCGGCCATGGTCGGAATTGCTGGCCAGGATATCCGCGGCGTTTCCAAGGACCATCGCCGGGGAGTACTACAAATGGTGGCTGAGAAATCAACGAACGATGGCACTAGGCAGAGAGCCCGAAAGACCCTCGATGGAGTTCGTTAAGCAGGCGTAAGGAGGAATACCTTATGCAGATCGGAATCGGTGTCGTCGCACAGTCTGATGGGACGTAGGGTTGAGGCTAATAAGATTTGCTGCAAATGCCCGAATAGAGAAATGAACCAATCAAGCCAGATCATAGGCTTGACCGGCCTGGCTTCATAGAGTATTCAACGTCTTATTCCAAAAGCCGTGGCGGCAAGTCCAGATTCTCTGATCCCCGTCTGCCATTTGTGGTGTAATTCAAGTGTGGGTAATGCTCGTGTGGCTGGCCATTGACAGCACATTGAGCTACCGGCCGATATTCGCATCTGCGACCGGGCGATTAAGCCCTAATAGCGATATTGTTGTGGCATGAAAAGGCAAAGGGCTGGCAGCCAACGACACTATCAGCCCTTTTTTTGTTGAGAGCGTTATTGGCTCGGAGTCGCTACACTTCATCAAATAGTTCGGATGTCGTAGTTTCCAGGTGTGGAGTTGACAATGCATGAGAAGACAAGGTTTGATTCCTTCAGGAAAAGACGTACTGCAATAGCAACGTCTTTGACGAACTAAGAGGGCATGAATGCGTGACAGGCCGAGCTTTTTCCCATTCACCGAACCGAGCGGCGAAGTGGATTTGCTGCTAACGGATAAGACCGGCAAAGAAAGCTGGGTGGAGATGGGTGGCTGCGGCATGGTCGATCCGAATGTCTTTGACGCCGTTGGAATAGATAGCGAGAAGTACACCGGCTGGGCGTTCGGCTTCGGCATCGAGCGCCTCGCTATGCGAAAGTACGGCATTCCGGACATCCGCCTGTTCTTCGAAAACGACCTCCGCTTTCTCGACCAATTCTGATTCTTAGCGTTGCACATTTTGGCCTGCTAAGTATCCGTGTTTCTACGTATTTTTGCAGCAAAAAGGCTTTTTGTGTCGAGTTTTGCTTGACGCCAATGTGCCCGCCTGTTAAATTATAGGACGTTGTGCGGAGCTTTTGCGGACGCTGGATTGGCAGAGAAGTGTATGCCCGGTCGGACGATTTTTGGAGAATTCGTTGAGTAAGCGCGGCTGCGCGCGGCATGCACCGTGAAATGCTGACAATCGAGAGGAAGCGAATATGAAACCCAGAAGCATGATTCTCATAGGTGTCCTGCTATTGGGCGAAAAGTGCAGCCGGAAGTCCCGAAAATACGTAGTTTCCACAATCGACACGCGGATGCCCTAAGTCGTATGCTGGATCAACAATAGGTTCAAAAAACAAGGGAGGAGTAAATGTGCATTGAACTGGGCTCGACTTTCTCGCCACGATTTCATTTGCAACCAGGCCGGTCTACAGTTGTTTGCTTTGGCTTACAATCTTGGCAATTTGCATAGTCTGTCTCTCGGCGGAATCAATACATGAGTTTGTGGAAGGACATAATATGGTAAGTCGCAAGTCTATGTTTATCTTACAGGTGACAATCGGCACTATTTGTGCTATGGCCCTGGTTTTAATTGGCGGTCAAGGGTACCGTGCAATCTACGGGCAGCCATCTTACGACCAGGTTCATCTGAACCAAAACACACTGAGGGAGAGCCAATTGCGTGAATCTTATGGTAAGATCAGACTACCGGCAGATCTTTCTATTAGTCTGGCCCAGGCAGAGAATGTGGGAGCCCCCGCCACGATCGTCGTTTCCGCATCGTCACTGATCCCTGTGAGTTCAGGCGTTATCACATTAAGGGTACCGCGGATCCGCACTGAACCTGAGAGTACGGAGGTGCTATGGTCAGGGACTCCTTCAGGGCTCGCTGCTGAGACAGCAGAGTACACGGTAGATGCCTTGCCGGTGGGCAAGTACCGCTTCATAGCCATTTTCGAATTTACACCCAATCGAGAAAACGCAGAGAAGCTTGTACTCTCAAAGTCCCTCTATCTGGACGTAAGGCCGGCTAAAGTTCTTTCTTCGAACGTATCATTCAATCACATCAAGCGAGTTGAGCTGTGGCAAGAGTTGGAAGAGCGTGTCGTGGCGAGTTTGAGACCTGGATTAGCAACGGCAGGTCCAAGAAAGATGGCCGGCGAAATTTCGCTCATAAAGGCGCGTGATCCTGGCCTAATAGCACGCAAGATTGCAGAGCTCAGGGCTACTGATCCAGAGGTAGCTCGCAGGATTATGGAACTGAATCAGGTCGAGGCAGAAACGACAGAGGAGACTGGCATTGTAGAGAAAAGTCGGAAAGCGCAACTGCCTACGGAGAGTGAGACCATGCGTGTTCCGTCTGCAAGATACCGAGGCCAACCGGCCTTTGAAGAGGCCGTGCCAATCCGCCAGAAACGTGCAGAATAATAGAAAAGGAAGTAAACAAAAGCGGACAATTTCTGCTTTTGAAAGGATACCAACAATGAAAACATCGTTGTCCACTCTAGAATTCCTTATTATAGTTACACTTGCCTTCACTTTTGTTCTGGCAGACGCTAAAGCTGGACCAGACTTATTGGTCCAAGGTGTGAGACTACCATATGCCCATGGTAACGACTTTACCTTCGATCCCGGCGACGAAGTCGCGGTTCAATTTTGGGTTAAGAACATCGGCAACCAGAATTCAGACAGCTTTACCATTCATTGTTACGCATCGAAGGATGCCAGTATTACGACAAGTGATTACAGCATGGGCTATGAAAATTACAATGGTTTGACACCAGGTGAACCTGAGAGCGACGAGGTGTGGTGTCACTTCCCTTACGACATTCCTGAGGGCAATTACTATGTTGGGATAATAGTCACTTGTTCAAACGATAATAACTTGGGAAACAACAAGGGTTACGAAGACACGCCTGTTAGGATAGTTGGGCTTGGTCCTCCAAATATAGCGATTCAATATGTGGATGCCATTGGCGACTTTTACCGAGCCGGCGACCAGATTGTGGTTAAAATTCTTATTGAGAATATCGCTGGCGGGACTTCAGACGAGTATACCGTTGATTATTATGCATCGACAGATACTACTATTACGCCAAGCGATTACAGCATAGGTCATGCAAGTCGCGGTGGGTTGGGACCGCGTGAAGGAGATGCCTTTCAAACAACGTGTGCGTTCCCCGACGATATCCCTGGGGCCCGTTACTTCATCGGGATAATAGTCACCTGTTCGAACGATAGTGACTCGGCTTGTGACTTCAGTACTGTTTGGGTAGGTCCAGCCCCAGATCTGGCAGTCCAGACTGCGGATGCGGGTGATGGCACTTACATGCCCGGCGACCAAATCGTAGTTTATAGTCTCATTAGGAACATTGGCGACAAGGTTTCAAACAGCTATACCGTTGATTATTATGCGTCCACAGACATGAATATTACGACCGGTGATTACCACATAGGTTATGTAAGTCGCAGTGGTTTGACACCAGGTGAGCAACACAGCTATAATACCGTCTGCCAATTCCCTCCCAACATTACTGTCGGCAATTACTATATCGGGCTAATAGTCACTTGTCCAAACGATAGTAACGGAGTGAACAATAAGGGATTCAATGGTTCGACGGTAGCACTCATTCATCCTGCAGGTTACGTTTGCGGCCAAGTGAAATATCAGGACATAAACTACAGAGAACATGCTGTAAGGTATGCCTTAATAAAGATTTATGATGATGACAACAATGGTAATCCATTGGATGACGCCGTGATCGGACAGACCCATACAGACCATAACGGAAATTATGGTACCATCGCACTGAACGCCGGAGGCAGTGGTCAAAAAATCTACGTTAAGGTTTTTACTGAAGGGGTTAGCGGTGCCTATCCGGGAACCATGAGTGAGATCTGCCATGTGAAAGACGATGTATTCGATCAGACCTATTATTTTAAGAGTCCTCTTTATTCGCATCCTCAAGATTCATCTCTCACGGTGGATATGACAGTAGCTAACAGTGGGGGAGCATTTATGGTCTATGATTCGGTAATCGAGGGCTTTCACAAGGCAAAGACGTTCTTTGGGATCGCACTGGGCGAAATTGCGGCATATTGGCCGTGTTCGGAAGACCAATCATATTACGCCCCTTCCGAGGGAATCTTCATTGCCCAAGAAGATCGAGCGGACCGAGATGTGATTATGCACGAATATGGGCACTACATTGCACAGATTTATGCTTTTGCACAGGGCTCAGTCGGCGACAACCCTGAACACTTTTGGGATCTAGACCTTCGATACAATCCAGTCAACCGCACCGATGAGCAAGCGAGAAATCTTGCGTTCCGAGAAGCTTGGGCTTCTCTGTTCAGCGTAGCAACACAGTATGGTGACACTTGGTATCCCAATTCCGGCGACACCAAGTACCAGGATTTAGATGAGCCAAGCAGAGAGACATTTGACGTCGATCTTGAGGAAGACACCGGTGACCGTAAGTCGCCGGGTGAGTTCTACGAAAACATGAACTGCTGTGCATTGTGGGATATCTTTGACGACCGCAGTTGTTATCAGGATGGCAATGATACGCTAAGCGACACATCCCTCTCCAAAGTATGGGCCATATCACGATGTTGTGGGCCTGACGATATCATAGACTTCTGGAATGGCTGGTTTCAACGGTTTGATCATGAGGATCAAATGACGCGCATCTTCCAAGCCCATCTGATGCCGCTCGCTGTCTACGTTGGACCGCCGACATGTTTCTGCACAGAAATCTACGTTGATGATGATGCTCCTCGGGACGCGGGGCCGAATGATCCGACTGTCAGTGATCCAAATGAAAATGGCAGCCCTGATCACCCGTTCGATGTGATTCAAGAAGCTGTCGATGTTGCTGTAGATGGATCCACGGTAATTGTTCTTGAGGGGTTCTACTACGAAAACATCAATTTGACTGGCAAGAATATCACTCTTACCTGCAGGGACCCCAACGATCCGAATGTTGTTGCAAGTACTATAATTGATGGGAAAGGCATTGGCAGTGTGTTCACCTTTATAAACGGTGAAGATGCCAATTGCGTGCTGGCGGGTTTCACCGTCACACATGGCCGTGCTGAGTTTGGAGGTGGGATGTACTGCAATGGCAGCAGCCCCACTATCGTCAGATGCACGTTCACCCTGAACTCAGCCAGTTACGGTGGTGGAGTAGCTAACCTTCTTGGCTCGCCGACACCGATTGGCTGCAGATTCACCGGCAACCGGGCCGAGTTCGGGGGCGCTGTCTATAACGCCGGGCGCCAAGATACTGGGCAGACACTGCTCACAAACTGTGCGTTCAGTGGCAATGTAGCGAAGCAGGCAGGTGGTGCGATGTATGACAACAACGCTAATGTTGGGCTGACCAACTGCACATTTGCCCAGAACTCGGCTCTGGCGGGGAACGCTTTGGCGTTGGCGTGTGACTCCGACGAGCAAGCTCATCTGACCAACATTCAGTTGAGCAATTGTATCCTCTGGGACGGTGGAGACGAGATATGGAATAGCGACGGTTCAACGGTCACGATCACTTACAGCGACGTGCAGGGAGGTCGAGGATCAATATATGACCCGTGTGAACAACTAGTTTGGGACAGCAGCAATATTAATGCCGACCCGTGCTTTGTCTCCGCCGGGCACTGGGTGGACGCTAATGACCCCAATATTTCCGGCGAGCCAAATGACCCGGATGCAATCTGGATAGATGGCGATCACCACTTACTTGTTGGCTCCCCGTGCATAGATGCTGGTGATAGCAATGCGGTGCCACCAGACACGACCGACCTGGATGGCGATGGCGACACAAACGAACCAACGCCATGGGATATAGACGGCGTTTCGCGATTTGTTGATGACCCAGCGATTTTAGACACAGGCAACGGTGTAGCACCTATCGTAGATATGGGAGCGTACGAGTTCGCGCCCCCCGTGCACCTGGCGGCTCTGAAGGTTATTGCCCGGCCTGAAGCTGGTGATTGCATTGTGACCTCAGCTCCTGAGCATTGGCCCACATACCACCAGCGCGACACGTTCTACATTGAGCTGTGGGCACAGGCTGCCTGCAGCACCCCCGATAGCAACGGGCTTAGCTGTGTGTTTGGCGATGTCACGTTTGACAGTAACATTGTGTCAGCCGAATCAGTAGAATATTGCGCGAACTTCTCCGCGTTCTCAAGCGGCACAATTACGGATGGTCTGGTAGATGAGCTGGGCGGTTGCACACTAACTGCCGGCTTTGGTATTGCACCGGAATGGGCTTTGGTCGCACGCGTGCAGATGACCGCCCTTGCTGAAGGCCAGACTGATATATCTCTGAGCTTTGCCGAGACGGGCGTGTCAGTTATTGGGCATGGCCTCGTCCCATCCAACCAAATCAGTCTTGGGTCCTGTCAAGTTACTGTCGGCGACATACCGGAGACTTGCCTTTATGATCTTGATGGGGACAACTCTATAGGGCCGGGAGACCTTGCCTTATTTGCCTGCTGCTGGTTGCACCCTGCTGCTGATTCCGGCTGCAGTGGAAGAATTCCTTGCTTACAGTGCAACTTTGACTGCGATGGTGCTGTTGGTCCTGGCGACCTTGCCTGGTTCGCTACCGGCTGGCTGAAGCAGTGTGGTCACGCCTCCATTCAGGTTCCACCCTGCTCGGATGAACAAACTGCCGCCAGCAATCTCTCAGCCTCCTCGCTGCAATCGTCTGCCTCAGATGTTGAGGTACATCCGGTCATTCTGGCATCACCATCGCTCTTAGACACGACCGGGACTTTGCCGACGTCGCTTTCATCTGTATCAGAGGGGCAGGACTATTATGTTGAGGTCTGGGCCAGTGATGTAGGTGGCACGAATACCGGCCTGACATCGGTGTATGTGGATATGTGTTTCATTCCGTCTGATGTTGTATTAGTTCTGGCGATTGACCACGGTGGAACCTTCACGATGTTTCCGTCGGGTATGATCGAACCGTGGGGGATAGATGAACTGGGCGGTTCATCTCTGGCAGGAGTTGGGGTCGAACCTGCATGGACGCGGGTAGCAGTTGTAAAGTTCCAAGCTCGGGTTTCTGTGACAATATCTTGCACCTTAAGCTACAGTAGCAGAGGCGTTGCTGCGTTGGCTCGTGGGTTGATTTCAGAGGCAAATACGCGGTTTCCCTGTAATGTTTCCTGCTTCCCATCTACTTATTCAACCTACAGTGACTGGGTGGCCATGGGTAAGCCCGCCTGCTGGTGCACACCGTATCAGTGCGACGGTGACGCTGACGGCAAAGATTCGGGAGGCGTAAACAAGTACCGCGTTTTCACCGGTGACTTAAGTCTGATTGTGGCCAACTGGAAGAAGAAAGCCAGCGACCCGACTCTTGACCCCTGCGCAGACATTGACCACAAGGATTCGGGCGGCTTAACCAAGTACCGCGTCTTCACTGGTGACCTGAGCAGACTCGTAGCCAACTGGAAGAAAAAAGATGCAGACCTGACAGGCGATTGTCCAAGGGCTGAATAGTCTCTTGGTTTGAGCTGGGCACTTTCTGGTCCGGCCTGATTGATGACGTGACGATATACGACCGCGCCATAACCACGTAATGGCGATAGTCTTGTGACACGGTAAGGCAAAGGGCTGGCAGTCAACAACGCTGTCAGCCTTTTTTGTTCGGAGTGTTATAGGTTCAAACGCGCGACACTTTAGCAAATAGTTAGGATGTCGCAGTTTCTGAGTTTTAAGGAAATTGAGATAACATTAGTAATCGATAAGATTTACACCAACTTGCCAAGAAGCAGGCAAACGCCGAAAAGGGCCATTTTAGGGCGTCATCGGTGCGCGCGCACTGACTCGGTTAGGCTGGCGGGACCGGTCCGGAAGCTTCTATCGTTTCATAGGGAACGACCATTGTTAAGTTAAGGGGCCGGGCGTTCTATATTTTCTGATTAAGACAGCCGGGGCCTATACCGACCTGCTCAGTACAGGCCCCGAAATGGTGCTACGTTTAGCCCCCGGACCTGTGCCGGGGGCAAGCCCTGCCCACAGGTGGCAGGGCTAAACATTAACAACACGTTGCGATTACGGCCACAAAATTTCCTCAAGCCACGAATCAGCTAATACAGCAAAATCCTTGAAATTAATCACGTTGTCCTGACGCAAATCAGCGGGTATCGACAATACCGAAGTATAGCCGGCAAGCCAAGCGACCTGGGCAGCGGACAAAACCGTCTTGTAAATCTGCACCTCGTCTACCAGCCCGCTAAAGAGACTGCCAGTGGTGGTAAAAGGCTCGCAGCCAATCTTCAGAGTACCTGTCGAAGTGCCAAGTACCGCTGTCGTAGCCATCTCCCTGTCCAAAACGCCATTGACATACGTCCTGATGTAATTGCCTTGAGAATAGACACCGGCAACGTGATACCAAACACCCGGCGTCAAAACCGTTCCCCCGGCAGTGGTTCTGTTGAGGGTCCCCGCGTTGGCAGAAGTTCGAATCTCAAACTCAACCTTGTCGTTGGTGAATACGGCGAACTTGTACCCGCCGGTAGTATTATCCTGATTGCCGGCAATCTTCTGATCGAGGCCTGATGCAGAAAGTCTGATCCACGCCGAAACCGTGACCGCACCTGTAAGATTCAAACTCGCACCGCTGCCACAATCAACGTAATCGTCGACTCCGTCAAGGCGAATTGCCTGGCTGAACTTGCCAGTACCGTATGTCGGCAAGCCCGTCGCGGTGCCATTATTGCTGCCTGCACTGTCGTTGAGGTTGCCATCGAAGGTGTAGTGCGCCACCAGGTTAGTAGTACCAGGATTGACCGGCGTAATCTCGAAGCCACTATCCAGCCACAGATCGGCCAGAACCTCCACATCAGCCTGGTCAACAACGCAGTTGCCGCTCAAGTCAGCAGCAGGCTTACCCTTCGAAGGAACACATCTGCTGGGATACACCCGAACATCATCGATGAATATGGTGCCCGTACCGCCAAGCGTGGGACTGGTTCGGTTGCCCAGGCCAATATACATCTTCTTGATAGCTTTCAGGTTCACGCCCACACTACTTAATTGCGTCAGCTCGATGTTCCACTCGTGC
>Ga0315279_10000272_pt1 | contig 111286 bp, 103 predicted proteins | sample YL17G06_20_MG_FD_203694 | JGI IMG/M metagenome (GOLD analysis project Ga0315279, IMG submission 203694) | Sediment microbial communities from Yellowstone Lake, YNP, Wyoming, USA - YL17G06_20 | ecosystem: Environmental > Aquatic > Freshwater > Lake > Sediment | place: USA: Wyoming | collected... | reverse complement strand
GCTCCTAAGTATCCAATGTTGGCCAAAGCGCATAGAATGCTTGAAAAGTGTGGTTCATTTCGAAAAAAAGAAAGCCAGACATCCGGTTAGGCTTAGGTGAATAGTTGTCCGTGGAAATCCAGGCTAGGGGCTAATTCGGGAGAGAAAGACCCGAAAGCGAAGGGTGGTCGCAGAACAGCGGTCACCCTTTTCTTTTGCCCGATCTCCGCTGGGCTGATGAGCGCATCCACAAGCAGTCACCTCTCCCCCGCCTGGAGATGTAGGAAGTTAAGGACGAAGTCCTGCAGTTGGCCGGCGATTGCCTCCGCGTTTCTGTTTCTGCAGCTCGTTGTGCTGATCCTCCAGCGCCCACGGCGATTCCTGCAGCCGGGTCCACTGCTCGGAGAGCTCGTAGATCTGGGCATTGACGAAGCGGACTGTCTGGGGGGTGAGCTCGCGTTCTACGGCAAGAAGGGCTGGCCACAGAAGCGGCTGAACGTCAAGGACGTCCAGACTGCCATTCGCGAGTATCAACGGACGACATCGGCCCGGGCCGTGGTCAATTCCTGAGATGTGTATCGACGAACCATCTCGGGTTGACGATCTCCACGTTTCTGTGACTTGACACCATCAACAGCTGCTTGTCTCCTGTGATAACATACTTGGCGGCACTGGCCACGGCGCACGCCAAGAATTTGTCGTCTTCGGGATCACTGCACACGGGTTTGGGCAAAGGTGGAACGTGGGCTATTTCTGCCTCAACCATGAGAAGATTTATAATCTCAGAAACGTCAACTCCAGGGAATTGCTGCGCCATCTCATCCGCCACACGCTGATACTCTTTGAGGATCTCCGTCGAAATTACCAATTGTATTTTCCCATCCCGCCATGCCTTGAGTATCTCATAGGGAGGTCCGGAGAAAAATATACCCGACACGAGTACATTGGTGTCCAGTACGATTTTCACTTCTGAGTTCTGACTTTGGCAACAACCGCTTTCATGTCCGATCGTTTCAGGCCAGCCCGTCTAGCTTGCTTGCGTGCCTGGGCGATGAGCCTATCGAATTCTTCCATCGTGGGTGGTGAGATTGTTTTAAGAATTACCGTGTCCTTTTCCCCCACAACAACAAATTGGGATCCAGATCTTAACCTCAGGCGTCTGCGTATGTCCTCCGGTATCACGACCTGGCCCTTGGAGGACATTTTGGTCGTTGCAATTTCCGTCATTGTATACTCCTGCATAGAATCTTACATGTAAGAATAGCGAATTCAACGAAAATTGGCAAGCCTGTATTTATTAGCGTTGTTCATCGTTAAGAAATTGAAAGGACTAAGTCGCCCCTGTTTGTCCGAGCCGATGTCAGTTGATACACTCGCTCTGACCATTCCTATGATAGCGTCGTGGAAGCGCTATAGCTCCTACCGTAGTAGGGGTTAAGGCTATAGATGAGCTGCACGAAGAATGGGCCTGCCTTGGGTTCGATTCCCCTAGTGTCCTGTAACTAACGCTTCTTTGCAACGGGCGACCTTGGAGAGGATCATGTCGGCGTCCTTGGTCCACACGAATCTCTTCGGCGCCAGGTTGTACTGATCAAGATACTCCTCGATCGCAGCGACCAACTCTTTCACGCTCTCGAAAGACCCACGGCGGATCCGCTTCTGGCTGATGTCACCGAACCATCTCTCCACCATGTTCAGCCAGGAACTGCTGGTAGGGGTGAAGTGCAGATGGAATCGCTTGTGCCGTAGCAGCCACTGCTTGACGGGTGGGCTCTTGTGGGTGCTGGAGTTGTCCACGATCAGATGAAGCTCCCGATCCGCGGGGGTCTCATGATCGATGCGACGCAGAAATCGGATGAACTCCTCCGAGCGGTGTCGCGGCAAGCACTCCCCGATCACTTTGCCGTCCAGCATGCTTAACGCGGCATACAACGTCGTGGTCCCATGGCGGCTGTAGTCGTGCGTCTGTCGTGCCGGAATCCCAGGCCGCAAAGGCAGCAGTGGCCTCGTGCGCTCCAGTGCCTGTATCTGGCTTTTCTCATCCACCGACAGCACCAACGCCTTGTCTGGAGGATCCAAGTACAGCCCCACCACATCCCGCAACTTCTCCACGAACCTCAGGTCCTTCGACATCTTGAACGTCTCCACCCGGTGGGGAGCAAGCCCGTGCTGCTTCCAGATGCGGTGTACCGAAAGGTGCGAGATCCCCACCTCCTTGGCCATGGAGCGTGTGCTCCAGTGCGTCGCCCCCCGAGGCGTGCTGTGCAGCGTCTTCTCGACGACCTTCTGCACCACCTCTGCCGAAATTGCCTTCTTCCTCCCCGGCCGCTTGGCGTCTTTCATGATCCCCGGCACCCCGAACGAGCTGAAACGCCCTCGCCACAGCAGTACCGTGGGTCGACTTGTCACCAACTGACGGGCAATTGCGTTGTTGGCAACTCCGTCGGCCGCAAGAAGCACGATCCGTGCGCGCAGCGCCACCTTCTGGGGCGTCTTGCCCGAGCGAGCCAGGAAGCGCAACCTCTTGCGTTGGTTCTCATCCATGACCAGGGCTGATGCTGGTGCGAACATGAGTCAAAGATACCGCGAGAATGGATAATTGTAAAGCTATTTCTGTTACATCACACTAGGGGGCTAAGAAGAGTGAGAGGGGGACTTCTCGGAGGTCCCTCTGCTGCGAAGACGTGCTTCCCTGTTGGAATTCCGACACGCCTTCGGCAATTCAAGAGCTTGACAGCTCCCGTAGTGCAGACCTACCCTATCGTGGTCGTCAGAAATCTCACTTTATCGAAGGAGGAGTCTGAGATGTGGCGTAGAGTCGTATCTGTCCTGAGCATCTTTCTCGTCCTAGGATTCTCCCTCGCCCTCACGGCGTGCGGCGGCGGGAAGAGCAACAAGCTGGAGATCTTCTCCTGGTGGACGGCGGGCGGCGAGGCCGACGGCCTCAATGCCATATACGCCGTCTACAACAAACAGTACCCGAATGTGCAGATCGTCAATGCCACGGTATCGGGCGGTGCGGGGACCAACGCGAAGGCAGTTCTCTCCACCCGGCTGACCGGCGGCGATCCCCCCGACGGGTTCCAGCTCCATGCGGGACTCGAGGTCGAGAAATATGATCCCGAGAAGTACCTGCAGCCCCTGGATGCCTTCTACAAGTCCGAGGGACTCGACAAGGTCTTCCCCAAGGACCTTCTGAGCCTGTTGCAGTACAAGGGGCACTACTGGGGCGTGCCCGTCAACATCCATCGGGCGAATGTGATGTGGTACAACAAGAAGCTGTTCGCCGACAACAAGATCGAGCCTCCCAAGACCTGGGACGAGTTCTTCAAGGTCGCCAAGGTTTTCAAGGCCAAGGGAGTCATCCCCCTGGCCATCGGGACAAAGGAAGGCTGGGAGGCCGGACACACCTTTGAGACGGTCCTGATCTCCGTGCTCGGAGCGGACGGCTACAAGGGGCTGTGGACGGGCGCCACACCCTGGACTGACCCGAAGGTGACCGAAGCACTGGAGACATTCAAGAAGCTGATCCCCTACGTCAACAGCGACTATTCGGCTCTCACCTGGGACCAGGCCGCACAGTACCTGGTCGACGGCAAGGCCGCCATGCACATCATGGGCGACTGGACCAACGGCTGGTTCTCCTCCAAGAACTATACCGGATATGGCTGGCAGGTGGTCCCGGGACCCGCCATCTATGACGCTCTGTCCGACAGCTTTGCCCTTCCCAAGGGAGCCAAGGACCAGGCCAACGCCATGAACTGGCTGAAGGTCTGCGCGTCCAAGGCCGGCCAGGAAGCGTTCAACCCGCTGAAGGGCTCGATCCCCGCGCGCACAGACGGCAATCCCGCACTGTTCAATGAGTACCTCCAGTCGGCGATGAAGGACTGGACCTCTGAACCCATCGTCCCCAGCGTCGTGCACGGCGCGGCCGCGGTGGAGAAGTGGGCCACAGTGTACAAGGACATCCTGAACACCTTCGCCACCAAGGGCGACGTGGCGGCAACCCAGAAGGCGCTCGACCAGGCAGCGGTCGACAACGGCGGGAAGTAACGCCCCGACACTACGTTCTACACGACCTGCCAGGCCCACGCCTGGCAGGTTTTTTAAGGAGCCGTCATGAAGGGAGTCACTCGGGACCGCTCGATCTCAGTTCTCCTGGTCGCCCCGTCGATCATCCTGATCGCCGTCTTCGTGTACGGCTTTATCGGCTTCACCGGATTTTCCTCCCTCACGAAATGGGATTCCTTCGAGCCTGACTTCACCTTCGTCGGGCTGCGAAACTTCCAGAAGCTTTTCGGCACAATGCCCACGGACCGGTTCCTCTGCGACCTGCGCAACACGGTGACGTTCACCGTTCTCTTTCTCATCGCCTGCATCGTCATCGGCTTCCTTCTGGCCGTGCTCCTGGACCGTCATGTGAAGGGAGAGGGGATCTTCCGCAACATCTTCCTCTTTCCCATGGCGATCTCGTACATCGTCACCGGCGTCGCCTGGCGCTGGATTCTCAGCCCGGGCAATGCCCAGACGGGAGCCACGGGGATCAACCTGCTCTTCGAGAAGATCGGACTGGGTTTCCTGAAATGGGGATGGTTCACGGACCCGACGATCCTGTATATCCACCCGGAGTCGGGATTCGGGACATTCCTCGGGCATATCGGCCTGGGGGGGCTGGCCAGCCCCTACGTCGGGGTGTCCCTCGCCATGATCTCGGTGGTGCTCGCGGCGACATGGCAGATGTCGGGCTACACCATGGCCATGTACCTCGCGGCGCTGCGCGGCATCCCCACGGAAATGCGTGAGGCGGCACGCGTTGACGGGGCCACGGAGCTTCAGGTCTACCGCCGCGTGATCATTCCCATGATTCGCCCGGTAACCTTGAGCGCGATCATCGTTCTGGGTCATATCTCGCTCAAGATCTTCGATCTGGTGGTGTCGATGACGGGACCAGGGCCTGCCTTTGCCACTGACGTGCCGGCGTTCTACATGTGGGACACGACCTTCCGCGGAAACAACTTCGCGCAGGGCGCGGCTATTGCAATGATCCTCCTGCTCCTGGTCGCGCTCCTCATCATCCCTTACCTCGTCTCCACCACGCGCTCCGAGGTGCGCCGATGACCGCATCATCACTGCGCCGTCCCGTCCTGCCGGGCAGGATGCTCACGTATTTTCTCCTGTGCGCCGCCTCGCTGCTCTTCCTCCTGCCGGTCTACGTCCTGCTCATCACCGGCTTCAAGAGCTTCCAGGAGGTGAGCCTGGCCACGATGTGGAAGTTTCCCTCCAGCTTCAGCTTCGCCAGCTTCGTTCAGTCGTGGGTCGGGGTTCCTGCGGCCGGCACCCGGGGCCTCGCCGAGAACTTCATGAACAGCGTCTACCTGGCGGTGCCGGCCACTCTCATCTCCGCCATGCTCGGCTCCATGAACGGCTACGTACTGTCGAAGTGGAAGTTCCGAGGCGCCAATATTCTCTTCCCCCTGCTGCTCTTCGGAATGTTCATCCCCTACCAGAGCATCCTCATCCCGCTCGTGCGCGTGCTCCAGCAGATCCACCTCTACGGAACACGCGGGGGGCTGATATTCGTGCATATCGTCTACGGGATCCCCATCACGACACTGATATTCCGCAACTACTACGCCGCGATACCGGATGAGCTTCTGGAGGCGAGCAAGATCGACGGCGCGGGGATTCTCGGCATCTACGCGAACATCCTGTTTCCCCTGTCGCTGCCGGGCTTCGTCGTGGTCATGATCTGGCAGTTCACCTCGATCTGGAACGATTTCCTCTTCGCGGTCATCATCACCAGCCGGCCTTCGCTGCAGCCCATCACCGTGGCCCTCAACAACCTTGCGGGCAGCTTTTCGGTGGAATGGAACGTGCAGATGGCGGGTGCGCTTATCGCCGCTCTGCCGACCCTCCTTGTCTACATCTTCCTGAGTCGGTATTTCATGAGCGGGCTGCTGGCCGGATCCGTGAAGGGCTGACAGACGGGACGCGAAAGCGTCCCTTTCCATTTTCGCCGAATCGGCTATCATTCCATGGTCATTTGCTCATCGTGTCGGCGCTGCAGGGGAGGGCGACATGCGTGTTCCTCCGCTTTTCTCGTCCCTGTCGACGCGCTCGCGAAGGAAGGTGGCCGGGCTCGCCGCGGTCCAGCAAACGCTCTTCCGCTGGCAGCTGTCGGTCTCCTTGATCTTCGGGCTGCCGGCGGTCGTGCTTGGCGTGGCGCAGGCGGTCAGGCAGGGCCGTTGGCTCTATGCCGTGATTTACTGCATCCTCTACCTTCTCGCCGTCCTGGACCTCGCATTCGCCCGGCGCTTGCCCTTCCGTCTGGGCGCGGGATTCCTGCTGCTCGAGCTGTATGCTCTGGCCATTGCAGTCCTCCTCCGCGTGGGTATCGGCGGAGCCGGCATCCCGTTTCTCATCACCTGCTGCGTGCTGAGTATCATGCTCTTCGACCTGAAATGGGCCGTGGTCGCTCTTGGTTCGTGCATCGCTGGATTTGTGACGGTTGCCGTGGGGATGGTGAGCGGCTTCTTCCCGGCTCCATCGATCCTGAGCTCTCTTTCGCCGCTTTCGTGGTTCAACATGGGGGCTGTTTTCCTCCTGGTGGCGGTTGTGATGATGATCGCTTCCCAGGTCCTCCGAAGTCATCTCGAGGGCGGTCTCGACAGGATGGAAGAAACGACCCGGGAGCTGGAATCCGCCAACAGGCTCCTGCTGGAGGAGGACCGGAATCGACGCGCCGTGGAGGAAGCACTGCGGAAATCGGAAGAGCGCTACCGGCTGATCGTGGAGAATGCTCACGACGCGATATTCATCGCGCAGGACGGGCTTCTGAAGTTCCCCAACCGCCGCGTCCTGGAAATTACCGGCTACGGTGCGGAGGAGATCCTCTCCATTCCCTTCCCCGAGTTCATCCACCCCGAAGACCGTGCACGAGTCGTCGACAACTACCAGAGGCGCCTGCGGGGAGAGTCCGTGCCGTCGCTGTACTCCTTCCGCGTGGTCAGGAAGGGGGGCGAGGAGGTCTGGATCGAGCTGAGCGCGGTGCAGTGCACCTGGGAAGGCCGACCGGCGACCTTGAACTTCGTGCGGGACATTACAACACAGAAGCGTCTCGAGCTGAACTCCCAGCAGGCACAGAAGCTCGAGGCAATCGGAACCCTCGCGGGAGGGATCGCGCATGACTTCAACAATCTGCTGCAAGTGATCCGGGGCTACGCGGAGCTGCTGGCGGTGGACCCCCGGCAGGACCCGCGAGGGTCCCAGGAGATCGCCCAGATCGAGCAGGCCACGGCCCGCGGGAGCGAGCTCGTCCGGCAGCTTCTCCTGTTCAGCCGCAAGATGGAAAGCGCGCTGCAGCCGATGGACCTCAACCGGCAGCTCGAGAAGTCACGAACCCTTCTGACGCGCCTCATCCCCCGGATGATCGGCATCGAGCTGAGCCTTTCCCCGGCATTACCAAGCGTGAAAGCCGACCCTGGTCAGATGGAGCAGGTCCTCATGAACCTCGCCATCAATGCGCGCGATGCAATGCCCCAGGGGGGGACTCTCACCATCGAGACCGAGAGCTGCGAGCTCAGCGAGCAGTTCTGCAGGCCGTACCCGGACATGCGACCGGGGATGCATGCCCGGCTGCGCGTATCGGACACGGGAGAGGGCATCGACGGGGAATCCCTGCCTCATGTCTTCGAGCCTTTCTACACGACAAAGGGTGTGGGGAAGGGGACAGGGCTCGGCCTTGCGATCGTCTACGGGATCGTCCGCAACCATCATGGCGCCATCGCCTGCGATAGCACGCCGGGTGTCGGGACGCGTTTCACGATCTATCTCCCCTTGGCAGGCGCGGCGGTCGAGACGCCTGGCGATCCGTCGGAGGAACCGTTTCCCCGCGGCTCCGAGACGATTCTCCTGGTCGATGACGAGGAGTCCCTTCGAGCGTTGGGCCAGCGGATGCTGCGCCAGGCCGGATATGAAGTTCTCGTCGCATCTGACGGAGAGAGCGCCCTGGAGATCTATCGGAGCCGGGCGGCGGAGATCCACCTGGTGATCCTTGACCTGATCATGCCCGGCATGGGGGGGCGGCGGTGCCTTGAGGAAATCCTGCGTGCCAATCCGAGGGCGCGGGTCCTCATCACCAGTGGATACGTTCCCGACGCGCAGTCGTGGAACGCCCAGGTGGCGGGGGCTGTGGGTCTTCTCATGAAACCGTACAGGAGAGGCGCGATTCTCGAGGAGATCCGCAAGTCACTCGACGCTCAGTGAGGCCGTCGACCCTCCTCATCCGTCCGCGTCTTCGGCGGCAAAATTGTTGTAGTAATACTCGATGCCGTCGATGAGCGCCTGCCACGACGCCTCGATGATGTTCTCGTCCACTCCCACCGTGTCCCACGTCTGTTCGCCATCGGAGGTCGTGATGAACACCCGCACGCGCGCGGCGGTCGCTTTCTCAGGATTGAGGACCCGTACGCGGTAATCCGTCAGCTTCAGCTTCTTGAGGAACGGGTGCAGGGGAAGAAGCGCGTCCCGCAGGGCGCCGCTCAGGGTGTCCACGGGACCGTCGCCGACTGCAGCGCCCATGAGCAGGTCCCCGTTCACGCGGACGAAAAGCCTGCCCACGGTCTTCGTCGGAGTGCCGCCCGCCTTGTAGTTTTCCAGGTGATAGTTGCTCAGCTCCAGGAGCGGGCGGTACAGCCCGAGGGCCCGACGGATGACGAGGTCGAAGGAGCCCTCCGCGGCTTCGTACTCGTAGCCCTTCTCCTCGAGACGCTTCAACTGCTCGAGAAGGACCGAGACGACCTCGGAAGATTTCTCGAAGTCCCCGTAGCGCGCCATCTTCTTCACGATCGTGGATTTCCCGGCGAGCTCGGACAGCAGAATCCGGCGCTCGTTGCCGACGCTGGCCCCGTCGATGTGCTCCATCAAGTGGGGAGCCTTGCTGATCACGTCGGCGTGCTGCCCGGCCTTATGGGAAAAGGCAGCCTCCCCCACGTAGGGGTGGCGCTTGTCCGGAATGATGTTCGCCTTCTCGGCGACAAAACGTGAGAGGGCCGTGAGCAGCTTCAGGTTGGTGCAGACCCCCGCCGTGTCTCCCAGCTTCAGGCAGAGGGTGGGGATCAGCGTGCAGAGGTTCAGGTTCCCGCACCGTTCTCCCCAGCCGTTGATCGTGCCCTGCACATGGGTCGCGCCCCGCTCCAGCGCCACAAGGGCGTTGGCCACGGCATTGCCCGTGTCGTCGTGGAAGTGCACCCCGATTGGTCCCAGCTCGGCGATGGGGAGCTCGCTCAGGATTCGAGACACTTCCGAGGGGAGGGTGCCGCCGTTGGTGTCGCAGAGCACCAGGCAGTCGGCGCCGGCGGCATGCGCCGCGCGCAGGGCGGCCACCGCATACCCGGGGTCATCCTTGTAGCCGTCGAAGAAATGCTCCAGGTCGTAGAACACTTCCCGGCCCTCCGTCTTGAGGGTGGAAAGAGAGTCCGCGATCATCGCCAGGTTTTCCTCCGGTGTGGTCTGGAGGACTTCGTGGACGTGCGCCTTCCAGGTCTTGCCGACGACGATGACTGTGGGGGTTTCCGCTTTTAAAAGTGCCGTGATCTGGGGATCGGAGCCGGCCTTCCCGCGCGGTTTTCGCGTCGAGCCGAATGCGACGATCTTCGCGTGATGGAGGTTTTCCTTCCGCATGCGCTGGAAGAATTCCGCCTCTTTTCTGTTGGACAGCGGGAAACCTCCCTCGATGTAGTCGATGCCGAACTCGTCCATGGCGAGGGCGATCTGGATCTTGTCCTCCAGCGTGTAATTGATTCCCTGGCCCTGCATTCCATCACGGAGAGTCGTGTCATAGATGACCGTCTTCGCCCCATTCATTGTATGCCCTCCACCATCGAATCCTGCGCAAGGAGATAGGGAATCCATCCCCCGTGCTCGACGATTGCCTGCATGAATGGTGGAAAAGGCGAGACGGGCAGTCGGGCGCCGGAGGGGAGCACAAGCACCCCGTGCTCCAGGTCTATTTCGATGAAGTCGCCTTCCGCCAGCATGCCCGAGATTCCCGGGCATTCGACGATCGGCAGGCCTGTATTGATCGCATTTCGAAAGAATATCCGCGCAAAGCTCTCAGCCACAACGCAGCTGATGGCCGCCGCCTTGATCGCGATCGGCGCGTGCTCGCGCGAGGAACCGCAGCCGAAGTTCTCCCCGGCCACGAGGATCTGGCCGGTCACAATGCTCTGCGCGAACCCCGGCCGCACATCCTCCATGCAATGAGCGGCGAGGACCGCGGGGTCCGATGTGTTCAGGTACCGTGCCGCGATGATTTCGTCCGTGTTCACGTTCTCGCCGAAGACGCACACTCTGCCGCTGAATCTCATCTAGACTACCTCCGAGGGTGTTGTGATCCTGCCGGTGACTGCGCTCGCCGCGGCTGTGGCCGGCGATGCAAGATAGACCTCGCTGCCCGCGTGGCCCATGCGGCCGACGAAATTCCGGTTCGTGGTCGAAATGCAGCGCTCGCCGTCCGCCAGGATGCCCATGTGGCCGCCCAGGCAGGGACCGCAGGTCGGTGGGGAGATCACCGCCCCCGCGTCGAGGAACACGTCGAACAGCCCCTCAGACAATGCCTGCCGGTACGCGTGAGGGGTCGCAGGAATGACGATGCAGCGGACGCCCGAGGCCACGCGGTGTCCCTTCAGGACGCTCGCGGCAACCCGCAGATCTTCGATACGGCCGTTGGTGCAGCTACCGATGATCACCTGGTCCACCTTCGCGTCGGTCTCTGCCGCGGGCCGCACATTCTGCGGAAGGTGAGGCGCCGCCACCAGCGGGTCCAGCTCCCCGGCATCGATCGTCACGACACGCTCGTAGGACGCATCCTGGTCTGCAGACAGCGGTGACCATGAGCGGCCGGCCGTGCGCGACGCGAGGTAGGAGGCCACTTTGTCGTCGGCGGCAAAAATGCCGTTTTTCGCTCCGGCCTCGATCGCCATGTTTGCCATGGAAAGCCGTGCTTCGACGGAGAGAGAGTCGATGGCCGGTCCGGAGAACTCCAGCGCCTTGTACATCGCCCCGGACACCGAGATCGTTCCGATCAGGGCGAGGATCAGGTCCTTCCCCGTCACCCACGGACGGAGGACGCCGTTGAAAACCGCCTTGATTGACGGGGGCACGCGAAGCCACGCCTTGCCGCTGAGAAAGAACCCCGCGAGGTCGGTGGAGCCCATTCCCGTGGCAAACGCGCCCAGTGCGCCGTAGGTGCACGTGTGGGAATCGGCGCCGATGACCACCATCCCGGGGACGATGGCACCGAGCTCGGGGAGGAGCGCGTGCTCCACCCCCACTTCGCCCTGCTCGAAGAATCGGACCCCCGCGTGCCGGCCGCTGAAGTCACGCATGATCTTCACCTGCTCGGCAGAGAGGATGTCTTTGTTCGGCGTGAAGTGATCCGCCACGAGCCAGATGCGCTCGGGAAACCGGCAGGATCGGGCGCCGGTCTTCTCGAACTCCCTGATCGCGATCGGCGCGGTGATGTCGTTCGCGAGTCCCAGGTCGGGCTCGATCTCCAGAAAATCCCCCGGCGCCACCCGGTCCCTGCGGGCAGCCGCGGCGAGTATCTTCTCAGACAACGTCATTGGATTCATCGTCCCCCCTGCGCACGGACTGGAAAGCTTTCCACCGGTTGAGCGCATTCACATATGCCTTGGCACTGGCTTCGAGGATGTCCGTCGATGCGCCGCGTCCGACGAACTTCCTGCCGTCGATTTCCAGGGAGACGCTCACCTCGCCGATTGCCTGTTTTCCCGGGGTGACGGCCTGCACGACGTATTCCAGGAGCTTCGTCTGGACGCCCAGGGCCCTGTCGATTGCGTTGAAGATTGCATCGACGGGTCCGTCACCGGTTGCCGCCTCTTCGTGGCGCTCCGCGCCGTCAGCGATCCGGACCGTTGCCGTGGGAACGGCGACGTTGCCCGACTGGATGTTGAAGTAGTCCAGGCCGTAGGTTTCCGTTTCGTGGCCGAGTTGGTCGGAGACGATGACATACAGGTCATCGTCATACACCTCCTTCTTGCGGTCGGCGATCTCGAGGAACCGGACGTACGCCTTCTTTGCCTCCTCCTCCGAGAGCGAGAGCCCGAGCTCCGACAGGCGATTCTTGAAGCCGTGCAAGCCCGAGTGCCGTCCCAGCACGAGCAGGCTCGCATCACGCCCCACGGATTCGGGGGTCATAATCTCATAGGTCTCGCGCTTCTTGAGGACGCCGTCCTGGTGAATGCCGGATTCGTGCGCGAAAGCGTTCTCTCCCGTGATCGGCTTATTGCGCGGGATGGGGAATCCGATCGTGTTCGACAGGAGGCGAGAGGTGTTGTAGATCTGCCGGGTATTGATGCCGGTGGTGTAGGGGAGGATGTCGGAACGGACAGACAGAGCCATCACGAACTCCTCCAAGCACGCGTTGCCGGCGCGCTCGCCGATTCCGTTCACCGTGACCTCCACCTGCCGTGCGCCCGCCCGCACGGCAGCAACGGAATTCGCCACGGCCATGCCGAGGTCATTGTGGCAGTGCACGGACAACACCGCCTTGTCGATGTTCGGCGTTCCCTCCATGATCGCCCGGAGGAAATCCGAGAACTCCGATGGCATCGTGTAGCCCACGGTGTCCGGCACGTTGATGATCCGTGCTCCCGCGTCGATCACCTTCTCGATGACCCGGCAGAGGAACGGCACCTCGCTCCTGGTCCCGTCCTCCGGGGAGAACTCCACCTCCGCGGCCTTGTTCCGCGCGTATTTCACGGCCCGCACGGCCATCTCGACCACCTCGTCGGGCTTCTTGCGCAGCTTGTATTCCATGTGCAGCGGAGAAGTGGCGAGGAAGGTGTGGATCCGCGGATGCTCCGCCTCCGACAGCGCATCTGCGGCACAATCGATATCCTTCTCCACCGCGCGGGCAAGGGCGGCGATGGCTGGACCCCGGACCTGGCGCGCGATGAGGCGGCAGCCTTCGAGCTGGTGCGGCGAGGAGATCGGGAAACCCGCCTCGATCACGTCTACGCCAAGGCGCGCGAGTTGGGCCGCGATCTCGAGCTTCTGCTCGACGCTCATTGAGGCGCCCGGCGACTGCTCGCCGTCTCTCAGCGTGGTGTCGAAAATGGTGATCCTGTCCATGCGCGGACTCCTTTCAGCTATCGCTCTTCCTGCTTCGTTCCATTGCCACCACGCCGCTTCGCGCCATCTCGGCGATCCCGTAGGGCTGCAGAAGCGCGAGAAGGTCGTCGATCTTCTCGGGGGACCCGGCGAGCTCCACCGTCATGCTCTCGTGGCCGACGTCCATGATCTGAGCCTTGAACACGTCCGCCACCTGGAAGATCTCCCCCCGCTGGGAGCCCTTCGCGTTCACCTTCACCAGCATGAGCTCGCGGTTCAGGGACGGGACGCCCGTCAGCTCGGTGACCTTGATCACGTCGATGAGCCGGTTGAGCTGTTTCTTGATCTGCTCCACCACGGCGTCGTCGCCCCTGCAGGCAAGGGTGATGCGGGTGACCGTGGGGTCGGTGGTGGCCCCCGCGGTGATGCTTTCCAGGTTGTACCCCCGGCCCGAGAAGAGCCCTGAGATCCTCGCCAGGACGCCCTGCTGGTTTTCCACGTGCAGGCATATGATGTGCGTCATCCGCTCCTCCCCTCAGGCGTTCATCATCTCGTGGATGCCGGCGCCCGCCGGCACCATGGGCCACACGTTGGCCTCCCTCTCGATGCGGAAATCGAGGAAGATCGGCCTGTCGGTGATCTGACGAGCCTCCCGGAGCGCGGGCTCGATCTCGCCAGGCGCGACGACCCGGATTCCGACTGCCCCGTACGCCTGTGCGAGCTTCACGAAATCGGGGGAATAGGGCGGGCAGTTCTCGTCCGGCTGCGCGCAATCAGGCGGGCAGCTTGCGGTGCGCTCGAGGCAGACTCCGGAGTAGCGTCGCTTGTAGAAGACTTCCTGCCACTGCCGCACCATCCCAAGATAGCCGTTGTTCAGGATTGCGACGATCACCGGCACGCCCTCGCTCACTGCCGTCGCCAGCTCCTGGATGTTCATCTGGATGGAGCCGTCCCCGGCGATGTCGATGACCCGGCGGTGGGGATTGCCCAGCTGAGCGCCGATCGCCGCGGGGAACCCGTAGCCCATGGTTCCCAGGCCTCCCGAGGTCAGGAAGGAGCGCGGCTGGCTGAACGAGTAATACAGGGCGGTCCACATCTGGTTTTGGCCTACCTCGGTGGTCACGATTGCGTCGGGAAACGCAGCGGAGATCGCCCGGATGACCACGGTCGGCGAGAGCCGGGCGTTGCCGCCGATCTCCCCAAGCGGGTGAGACTTTACCCATTCGTCGGTCTCCGCCACCCACTGCTCGTGGGCAGGCCTGCGTGCATGGGGGAGGAGATCCTCGAGCACCATCCGCGCATCTCCGACGATAGGGATCTCCACGGGGACGTTGCGGGAGATGGAGGCCGGATCGATGTCGACGTGCACAACCGAGGCATGGGGGGCAAACTTCGCGAGATCACCGGTCGCCCGGTCGTCGAACCGGGTCCCGACGGCAAACAGCAGATCGCAGTTCTGCACGGCGGTATTCGCCGCGAAGGTGCCATGCATGCCGACCATCCCGAGAAATCTCGGGTGATTGCTCGGAAGTATTCCAATGCCCATGAGGGAGGAGACGGTGGGAACGTCCACCACCTCCTCGACCTTGCGGAACGCCTCCGCCGCGTCCGCGATGTGCAGGCCTCCGCCCACGTAGAACACGGGCTTCTTCGCCTTCGCCAGCGCCTGCGCCGCCTTGCGGATCTGTAAGGGATGGCCCTTGTAGACGGGATTGTAGCCGCGGATGGACACGGACTCCGGCAGCGGCTCGGACGACTCCTCGATGAGGACGTCCTTCGGCATATCCACGAGCACCGGCCCGGGCCGGCCGCTCCTGGCGATGTAAAAAGCTTCGCGGATGATGCGCCCGAGGTCGGCGCGGTCCGTCACGAGGTAGTTGTGCTTGGTCACCGACCGCGAGATGCCGACGATGTCGGCCTCCTGGAACGCATCATTGCCGATCATGTTGCGCGTCACCTGCCCGGTGAGAACGACCAGCGGCACAGAATCGAAGTTGGCGGTCGCCAGCCCCGTCACCGTGTTCGTCGCGCCGGGCCCGCTCGTCACGAGGCAGACCCCGACGCGTCCCGTGGAACGTGCATACCCGTCGGCGGCATGAACGGCGCCCTGCTCGTGCCTCGCGAGCACCAGCCTCAGGTCCCGCTCGCCGTACAGCGCATCGAACACCGGGATGACGACCCCGCCGGGAAAGCCGAAGACGATCTCCACCTTCTCCGCCTTCAGGGTATCGATGACGAGCTGGGCTCCGCTGCGCTTCATGGTGCGCTCCTTTTTCCCTCCGTCAGGGCCCCGCACGAAGCGGGACCGACGCGGGCTGCGTAAGAATCGAGGAACCTGCTGCCGGTCGTTGTGGACTTCGGGTGGAACTGCCGCACGCGCTCCTGCCACTCCCGCTCGTCGATCAGGAGGTCGAGCCGCTTTCCCGGGATGTCGATCCTGATCCGGTCCCCTTCCCTGACGATGCCGATGGGGCCGCCCGCGGCGGCTTCGGGGGTGATGTGCCCGATCGAGGCGCCCCGGCTCGCCCCGGAAAAACGTCCGTCCGTGATGAGCGCAACTTCCTTGTCCAGCCCGATGCCGGCAATGGTCGCGGTGGGGGAGAGCATCTCGCGCATCCCCGGCCCGCCCCGAGGTCCCTCGTAGCGGATCACCACGATATCGCCGGACTTGATAGTCCTCGAGACGATCGCCTCCTGCGCATCCTCTTCTGAGTCGAAGACGCGCGCCGGACCTTCGTGAACCAGCATCGACGTGTCCACGGCCGCCTTCTTGACGATGCTCCCGTCGGGAGCAAGATTGCCCTTCAGCACGGCGAGGCCTCCCTCGCGATGGTAGGGCGACTCGGGATGGGCGATGTACTTCCCGTCGGGCTCGGGTGCGGACCTGTACGATTTTTCGATCGCGGAGCCCGTGACCGTGAGGGCACTGCCGTCGACTCTGCCCAGGCGAGCGAGGAGTTTCATGACTGCCATGACGCCTCCTGCCGAGTGGAGGTGCTGCATGTAGTAAGGGCCCGAAGGGGCCAAGGAGCAGAGGTGAGGAACCTGCGAGCTCAAGCGGTCGAAATCGTCTAGTGAGAGCGGCACGCCCGCGGAAGCCGCAATCGCGGGCAGGTGCAGCGCGGTATTGGTCGAACCGCCCAGCGCCATGTCCAGGGCGACTGCGTTCAAAAATGCCGCGCGCGTGAGAACCTTGCGGGGAGTGAGGGAGTCGCGGACGGCATGGACCGCGGCGCGTCCCGCCTCACGCGCGAGGATCGCCCGGTCGGCGTGCACGGCCGGGATGGTCCCGTTCCCCGGCAGAGCGAGCCCGAGCGCTTCAGAGAGGCAGTTCATGGTGTTTGCCGTGAAAAGCCCCGCGCAGGAGCCGGGTCCCGGACAGGCGCTGCATTCCAGCCGTGCGAGATCCGCATCGGTCAACGTGCCGGCGGTATGCTTTCCCACGGCCTCGAAGACCGCCTCAAGCCCGACTTCCTTCCCATCGAAGGTGCCCGTGAGCATCGGCCCACCGGAAACGATGACGGAGGGAATGTCCAGCCGGGCGGCGGCGATCAGCATGCCCGGCACGATCTTGTCGCAGTTGACCACCAGCACGAGCCCGTCCAGCGCATGGGCCTGCGCCACGATCTCGATGGAATCCGCGATCAGGTCCCTGCTTGGCAGCGAGTATTTCATCCCGACGTGCCCCATCGCAATGCCATCGCACACGCCGATGGTGCCGAACTCGCAGGCCACGCCGCCCTCCGACCAGATACCTTCGCGGACGCTCTGGGCGAGCTGGCGCAGATGTTGATGCCCGGGGATGAGCTCGCTGTAGGAGTTGGCAATGCCGATGACAGGCCTGCCCAGAGCCTTGCTGTCCCAGCCCATGGCGTGGAGCAGGCTCCTGTGGGGAGCGCGCGGCGCGCCCTCCTGAACCGCGGCGCTGCGGCGCGTGTGAGTCCCGGTTGTCATGATCCCTCCTCGCGGTCAAAGTAAAAAAAAGGGCCGTTCCCCCGGGAAGGAGAACGGCCCCGCGCTCTGCGTCGTCAACAGCTGCGCGCTACCCTCCCGGGCGTCGGAGTCTCCTCTCAAGGAGGACGCGAATAAGGACGAGCCCGGAAAAAAGAAGTGCCCTGCAGCCAAAGGTCATCGTGCCGTATGTATATGCGGACTCTGGATGAATGTCAAGTATTTTTCTCGGGTATTCTCTAGAAAGTTGCGGCGCGCCGCTCGAAGGAATTCTGCAGCCTCTCGATGACTCTGCGGCACTGTTCCTCGGTGCGGATCCCGAAATCCAGGATCACCGGTCTCTCGATCTGCTCGAATGTGATCAGCTCCCTCTCGAGGTCGTGGAATGCGTTGGCCAGATAGACGCAGAAAACCACGTCTTTGTACTGCAGCGGCGTCATCAGGGGCTCGTGGTGGTACTTGATCCCCTGAACAAGCTGCTCGGGAAAGTTCCATTTCCGGGCGATCAGCGCGCCGATGTCGGCATGGTTGAGCCCGAAGCTGAAACGCTCGAGAATGCGCGGCGGGATGTCCTTGTCCCTGCAGAAGCGCATCATCTGGTCCATCGCCTGCGGGTGCAAGTAGGCCACGATGATCTGTCCCAGGTCGTGAAGGATACCCGCCACGTAAACGTCGTCCAGGATGTCGGCTTTCTGCTTGAAGCTCCGCGCGAGCATGAACGCGTAAAACGCCGTGCGGTAGGAGTGCTCCCACAGTTCCTTCATCTCCGCGTATTTTTCGCCCAGGATCTTCTGTGCCCCGTAGGTGTACAGGAGATTACGCAGACCCTTCATACCGACGATCTTCACGGCCTGGAGAATGTTGTTCACCCTGCGGGGCAACATGTAGTGGGCCGAGTTGACGAGCTTGAGCAGGTCGGCGGTGAGAGCGGGATCGGTGGCGACCCGGCCGGCAATCCGGGCCACCGTGGCGCGGGGATCTTCCGTGAGGTGGATGAGCTCCAGGATCGTCTCGGGGAAATGCGGCAGCGAGTCCACGTCCCTGACGATGGCCTGGGTGAGAACGCTGATTTTTTCCAGCTGGACCTGGTTCATGGGGATGGTGAGAGCGGCCACCGTCTCCCCGTTCTGCGCCTCGATCACGAATGCCTCCTCGCCCAGCCCGATGCGCTTCAGGAACTGAAGGAGGATCAGGATTCCCAGCCCCGCGCCTTCCGTCGAGTCGATGGGCTGGGCGAGGGCCTCCACGAACGAGTGAAAGGCCCGGGCCCGGGCAATCCTGTCGTAGATGCGCGTCTGCTCGCGGGCGGTGAGCTCCGCGCTGTTGCGAACGGAGATCAAGAGGCTTCCGCTCTTCGAATGGAAGGTGATGCCGATGTACTGCGCGTGCTGCTTCAGGAGGTCCAGCCAGTGCTCCAGGCGCTCCGAGAACTCGGTCCGGAAGTCGCGCATCCCGGTGTCGTAGTCGGCATCGCTGTTGATGTCGAGTCCCTTCTCCTCGAAGTACAGTCGCTTGGTGTTCGCCTTCTGCGCATTGATGATGAGCTCCTTCAGGCAGTAGGAGAGGGGCTCCATGATGCGCTCCTGGCCCAGCTCCACGAGGTACGCCTCGAGGATCCGGTCCAGCAGAGCGTGGGCTTCGTGGGGCAGGCTCGTGAGCCTGAACGTGAGGGGAATGGAGCGCAGCGCGGCTTTCTGGATATCGGTGATGTCGATTGTCGAAGCCATCCCGCCCTTAGTATAGCAGGATCGAACCCGCGGCGAAAGCTTTTTTCCCTGCCGCGCGGGTCACGTATCCGACGCGGTCAGGATGTCGACGATGTCGGGGTCGACCGCACGGACAGCGGTACCACCAGCGGTGTACGCTGTCAATTCAAGCGAATTCTCTCTATACTATCGGGCAGGAGCAGCTCATGAAAAGTGTCCGCGTTGCCCTCGTTCTCCTGCTGAGCGGATGCGCTTCTGCCTGCGCGGCGGATCTCGGCACCGTGTGGACCCCCGTGGTGCCGGAGGCGCGGACCACGTGGCTGCGGAGCGAAGGAACACTGGACGCCGGCTCCTACGCTCTCATCGTCGGCCCCACCATCACGACAGACGTGATCTCGCTGGACGGAACCGAAGTCGAGCATCCCGCCGCCGGGGGCGTTCCCCAGTACCGTGGGTTCCAGTTGCCCAGGCTGGACACGCGGTCCTCGCACGTCATCACCGTTCGGTTCCATCAGGCCGTTTCCGAGGAACCTGCCCCCGTGCTGCGGATCGTGCCGCAGACGGGGCTTGCGGCACGGCTGGTTCTCATGAACATCCCGCTCGTGCATGTGAGGTTTTTCGCCGGCCTGATCTCCCTGCTCCTGTCCCTCCAGTTCTTCGCCCTCGTGACACGCCAGCGCATGCGGGAGACCTCTTTTCTTGCCATCGCACTGTTCTTCAGCGCACTCGCGGAGCTCGTCCCCTCATTCCTCGCCTCATTTCTGCCCGTGGCGATGGCGGCGAAAATCTCGAATGCGGCATTCCTTGCCGCAGCGCTCCTGATCGCGTATTCAATTCTCTCAATGCTGAAATCGAGCAGGGTGCAGTTCACGGTCCCGCTCCTCCTCCCGCCGCTCCTGGCCGGGTGCGTCCTCCTCTTCGCCCGCGGTACGGACCTGCTGAGCCTGGCTGCCGCCGTGATGCGCGGCCTCATGGCCGTTTCCTTTGCCGTGATCGCGCTGCTGGCAGGCATCAGCAGGGCGCGGGCGGGCTTCAAGCGCGCCGTGCAGCCCATGTTCCTCGCGTTCGCCCTCTTCCTGGGGCTGGCCGCGGTCGTCCTGGGAGACGTTTTCCTCCCCGGGCGGGGGCTGCTCGCGTTCCTTCCGGGCACCATCTTCGCCCTCTTCCAGAGCTGGCTTCTCACCACCGACCTCCTTCGCACGCAACTCATGTACCGGCAGACCAGCCAGGAGCTGATCGAGCGCATCGAGACCGACTGGGAAATGATCGAGCGCATCCGGGAAGGCAAGGAGCTGCTGGAAAAGCGCAATGTCGACATCATGAAGCTTTCCGGCAAGCTGCTGGAGAGCGCGCAGAAGCAGTCCTTCACCATTGGAGGCCTCATCGTCTCCCTCGAGGATGCGGGGACGGGCGAATCCCGAGTCGTCGCCAAGGAGAAGGATATCCTCGGCTACACGGAGCAGGTCGACGGGCTCATCACGAGCTTCAATGCCCAGATCCACGAGACCCTCAAGGAGATGGAGGCGCTGAACCAGCGGTCCATCGTGATCAGGAAGGCGGTGAGCCAGATCATCGGCATCGCGGAGAAGACCCACATGCTTTCCCTGAATGCCTCGATCGAGGCGGCAAAGGCGGGGACCGCCGGCAAGGGATTTAGTGTGGTCGCCCAAGAGATCCGCAAGCTCGCGGACCTCACCCGGACCGTCTCTGACCAGGTGAGCGCGACGATCAGGGACACGAACAAGGGCGTGGAAAAGGGCGTGGAAAGGATTAAAGGGCTGGGAACGGGCTTTTCGGAGATCGTGAAGCGAAGCGAGGAAATCCGCACAATGATCTCGGAGAACTCACGCGCGCTGGAAGACGTGAGCCGCGCCCACACCCACATCCAGGACGGTCTCGCTGGTGTGGACGCGCTTATTCGGTCCATCCTTGAGGTGTCGCACGACATGCGCGAGATGACCGATCGGCTCGCCGCCGCCTTCTCGTGGTTCGGCGAGACTCTGAAGCTCAAGGAAGAGTCGGCGGGCGCTCTCCCGTCCCACCCGCCCACGGGCGAGGCGGCGGACAGCCAGATGGAAGCCGCCGACGTCGAAGAAATTCCCGCGGAGGGCTGAGGTGTCAGGAAACCGCGACGGTTCTTCTACCGCAATGGCACGGCTGCAACGGCCAGAAGCGACGCCCGATACTGCGCTGCGCGCAGTGTGCTCTATGTGGTGGGCGCGTCTCCGATCAGGCAGAGCCACTCGGCTTCCGCCGCGAGCTCGTCGCCCACGTAGGCCTTTCCCGCCTGGCGGAGCATCGACTTGCTGACTCGCAGGTTCCGCACGACGCAGCGCACCTCGTCGCCGGGCTTCACCTGCCTTCGGAATTTCGCCTTCTCGACTGACGCAAGGAAGAAGACCCCCGATCCGCCGGTCGTCATCCTCAATCCCGCACCCCCGCACTGCGCCAGGGTTTCGATGAGGAGAACGCCCGGGACCACGGGGTACTGCGGAAAATGCCCTGCGAAAAAGGGCTCGGCTCCCGTGAAGCGCCGATATGCCACCACTTCTTCTGCGTCCGCCTTCTCGATCCTGTCCACGAACAGGAACGGATCCCTGTGGGGAAGGAGAGACTTGATGTCGGTCATGCGGGGAGACTACCACGATCCGTCGCGAATTGACACTGCCGGGGGGCAAATGCTAATTTCCGACTAATTTAGTAATGGACGCAGCTCGAAGTGTCGCACTTTTCCAGGCCCGAACAAGAGGTTGAAACATGGAACTGAAAGAATTGTACGCCTTGATGGAGAGATTTGAGAAAAGCGGGCTGTCGGAGATCGTGTACAAGAAGGACGGGGAAGAAGTGTGCCTGAAAAAGGCCGGGCCTGTTCCCGTTTCCGTCTACGCTCCGTCGGTCGCCGCTTCCCCTGCGGCACATCCGGCCCATGAGGCTCCTCCCGTGAAGCACGGGGCGGACACGGAGTTCATTCGTGCCCCGCTTGTCGGGACCTTCTATCGGGCCCCTGCGCCGGATGCGCCGCCCTTCGTGGAGAAAGGGGACACGGTGAAAAAGGGAAAGCCGCTGTGCATCCTGGAAGCCATGAAGCTGATGAACGAGTACCAGGCGGAGTTCGAGATGGAGATCGTCGCCATCCTGGTGGACAACGGCAACATGGTGGAGTTCGGCGCCCCGCTCTTCGAGGTCCGCCGGGTATGATCCAGAGTCTCCTGATCGCCAACCGGGGGGAGATTGCCGTCCGCATCATCCGTACCTGCCGGGAGATGGGCATCAGGACCGTGGTGGCGCATTCCCAGGCTGACAGGGATTCGCTCCCCGTCCGGCTTGCCAACGAGCACGTGTGCGTCGGCCCGGCGCCGGCGCGCGAGAGCTACCTCAACATCCGAAACCTCGTCACTGCCGGCGTGCTGAGCGGCTGCGACGCACTGCACCCCGGGGTCGGCTTTCTCGCCGAGAACGCCGGTTTTGCCCGGGACGTTCAGGAGGCGGGGCTGATTTTCGTCGGGCCGGACCCGGAAGTCATCGAGCTGCTCGGCGACAAGATCCGGGCGAAGCACTCGGCGAAGGACCTGGGCATTCCCGTGATCCCGGGCAGCTCCGGTTCGGTGGACAATGCCGAAGAGGCACTGCACGCGGCCGACTCGATCGGCTATCCTGTGATCGTGAAGGCCGCCGCGGGGGGTGGCGGCAAGGGCATGAGGATCGTGCACAGCGGCAGCGAGCTGGCCGACGTCCTGGCCATCGCCTCCCAGGAGGCGGAGAAGGCGTTCTCCGACGGCACGGTGTACCTGGAGAAATACCTGGAGAACCCCCGGCACGTGGAGATCCAGATCGTGGCGGACCGCAAGGGCACGGTCGTCCACCTCGGCGAGCGCGACTGCACGGTCCAGCAGAACCACCAGAAGCTGATCGAGGAGAGCCCCTCGCCGGTCGTGACCCCGGACCTGCGGACGAAAATGGGCGAGGATGCGGTGCGGCTCCTCCGCGGGCTGGGATACACCGGGGCAGGGACCGTCGAGTTCCTCGTGAAGGATGGGAAGCACTATTTCATGGAAGTCAACGCGCGCGTCCAGGTCGAGCATCCCGTCTCCGAGATGGTGACGGGAGTGGACATCATCCGCCAGCAGCTCCTGGCCGCCAGCGACGAGTCCCTGGAGATCACGCAGGACCAAGTGCGGCTGGGGACCTACGCGCTGGAGTGCCGCATCAATGCACGCTCGGCGGGGCGCGTAACCCAGTTCGTGAGCCCTGGCGGTTTCGGGGTGCGGATGGATACCTTCCTTTATCCCGGCTACCATGTGCCGCCGTGGTATGATCACCTCGTGGCGAAGCTCATCGTCACCGGGCAGAACCGGGCCGAAGGCATTCGCCGCATGGAGCGGGCGTTGTCGGAGCTCGTCATCGAGGGCATCGCAACGAACATCGAATCGCAGAAGAAGATCCTGGCGCATCCCCGGTTCCGCTCGGGGAACTACGGGACCGGCCTGCTCGGCGAGGTCCTGAAGGAGGGCGGGCTGTGAAAGACAACAAGGGGATCCAGGGCTGGATCCGCGACCTCATTGAGCACCAGGTGAAACGCAAGCGCGACGAGCGCTCGGTGCTGGACGAAACCAACTCATGTCCCTCCTGCCACCGGAGGCTCACGGCCCACGAGCTGGAGGCGACCTTCTATACCTGTCCGCACTGCGAGCACCATTTCCGGCTCACCGCGTGGGAGCGCATCCGCATCACCGCCGACGAGGGCGTGTTCCAGGAGCTCTCCGCGGATATCGAGACCGCCAATCCCCTGGAGTTCCCCGACTATGAGAAGAAGCTCGAAGCCGCGGCGCAGAAGACCGGGATCACCGAGGCCGTGGTCACCGGACTGTGCAAGGTGGACGGCCACGAGGTGGTGCTCGCCGTGATGGATTTCCGCTTCATCGGCGGGAGCATGGGCTCCGTGGTGGGAGAGAAGGTCATGCGCGCCATGCTCGTGGCCGCGGAAAAGAAGCTTCCCATGATCGTCTTCACCTCCTCCGGCGGCGCGCGGATGCAGGAGGGAATCCTCTCTCTCATGCAGATGGCGAAGACCGCGGTTGCCACGCAGGCGCTGGAGAAGGCGCGCTGCCCCTACTTCGTGGTCCTCACGGACCCCACCACCGCCGGGGTGCTCGCCTCCTTCGCCATGCTCGGAGACGTGACCCTCGCGGAACCAGGGGCCCTCATGAGGTTCGCCGGCGCGCGCGTGGTGGCCGGCACGATCCGGGAGAAGGTGCCCGAGAACTTCCCCCTTTCCCAGTACCACCTTGAGCGGGGATTCATCGACCTGGTGGTTCCGCGGCAGGAGCTGAAGAAGCGTCTGAGCTTTCTGCTGAAGACGCACGCGCCGGTGCAGGGAGGTCGAGGATGAGCGAGAACCCTCTTCGGGACACTTTTGCCGAGCTGAAGAACCTGGCGGAGAAGGTCAACGTCGACATCAGCAGGGAGCTCGCGGAGCTGGAAATGAAGCTGAGGGCGCCGCAGCCCGTCGAGAACGGGGCGTGGCGGAGGGTCGAGCTGGCCCGTCATCCCGAGCGGCCCACGACCCTGCAGTACGCCGAGAAGATATTCGACGATTTCACCGAGCTGCACGGGGACAGGACCTACGGGGATGACTCCGCGTTGGTGGGCGGGATCGGCATTCTGAACGGGATGCCCGTCACGTTCTTCGGCCACCAGAAGGGCCAGAACATGAAGGACAACCTGAAGCGCAACTTCGGGATGGCGCACCCCGAGGGCTACCGCAAGGCACTGAGGCTCGCCCACCAGGCGGCGAAGTTCGGCCGGCCCATCCTCTCCTTCATCGACACTCCGGGGGCCTATCCCGGGGTGTCCGGCGAGGACCGGGGGATCAGCCAGGCCATTGCACTGAACATGAAGGAGTTCTCGATCCTGCCCGTACCGATCATCGCCACGATCCTCGGTGAAGGCGGGTCGGGTGGGGCCATCGGGATCGGGGTGGCCGACATCGTGCTGATGATGGAAAACGCCTACTACTCGGTCATCACCCCCGAGGGGTGCGCGTCCATCCTCCTTCGGGATTCGGCGAAGGCCCGGGAAGCCGCCGCCCTGCTCAAGCTGACCCCCCAGGACCTATTGAGATTCAGGGTGGTCGACAGGATCGTGGCCGAGCCCGAGCAGGGGGCGCACAAGGATCCTGACGGGGCTGCCGCGGCGCTCAAGGCGGACATTCTCACTTCGCTGAACGTGCTGTCACGCCGCAGCGTCGAATCGCTTCTCTCCCAGAGGAACCAGAAGTTCCTGAGCCTGGGCGTGATCGTCGAGGAAGAGGCGCGGAGGAAGAGCCTGCTGCAGCGATTGAGGGACTTTTTCTAGCACGGCCGCAGGCCGTGCGAAAGGGGCCCCATGCGGCAGCCGGCTCCGAAGGAGACGGCGGGAGTATGGGGAGCGCCGCTACAATATCCCGAACTTCTTCCCGGCTTTTCCGGCGATTTCGAGGATTCGCTCGCACTCCTCGTCGGTGTGGATTGCCATGTACGAAGTGCGGATCAGCGTGCTGTCAGGCGGCACGGCCGGGCTGAGCACGGGATTCGTGAAGACGCCGCCGTCGAAAAGCTCTTTCCAAAACAGCACCGTCTTCTCCATGTCCCCGATCAGGAGCGGCACGATCGGCGTTTCCGTGACGCCGACATTGAACCCAAGGGACTTGTAGCCGGCAATCATCCTGCGGCCGATTTCCTGGAGGCGCCGTACGCGCTCGGGCTCTTTCTCGATGATTTCGAGGCTGGCGGACACCGAGGCGATAGTGGCCGGCGGCATGGACGCGCTGAAGATCAGGGGCCGCGCCTGGTGCTTGATGAAGTCGATGACGTCATGGTCGCCGGCCACGAAACCGCCCAGCGACCCGAAGGACTTCGAGAACGTGCACATGATGATGTCCGCGTGGTCCTTCACGCCATAGTGCTCTTCGGTGCCCCTGCCATTGTCGCCCAGGACGCCGAGGGCGTGGGCCTCGTCGAGGTAGAGGCGCGCCCCGTACTTCGTGCACAACTCCTTCATCCGGGGGAGCTTCACGATGTCCCCCTCCATGCTGAACACGCCGTCGGTCACCACCATCTTGGCCGCGTCCCTCGGTTCCTCTGCGAGGAACTTCTCCAGGCTGTCCATGGTATTGTGCAGGTAGCGGTGGACGCGCACCTTTCCCTTCATGCCGGCGGCCAGGAAAATGCCGTCCATGATCGAGGCGTGGTTGAGCTTGTCGGAGAAAATGTGCTCGTCCTTGCCCAGCAGAGCGGAGATGGCGCCCAGGTTCGTCTGGTAACCGGTCGTGAAGCAGAGGGCGCTCTGGCGTCCGACGAAATGCGCGAGGCGCGCCTCCAGCTCTTCGTGCAGCGCAAGCGTGCCGTTGAGGAATCTCGATCCCGAGCAGCTGGTGCCCCACTTCTTCGTCGCTTCGAGCGCGGCTTCCTTCACCCGGGGGTCCCACGAGAGCCCGAGGTAATTGTTCGAGCCCGCCATGATGAGCTCCTTGCCCTCGATGACCACCCGCGTGCCCCGGCTTTCCTGGATGGGGATGAAATAGGGATACAGGCCCTTCTCCTTGGCCTCTTTCGCAGCATCGAAGGTGTAGCACTTGTCAAAGATGTCCAAGCCGGCCTCCTCCCTCCAGGCATTCGTTCCTCGTGAGTCGGGTATAGTGATACACTGCGCACACCGGGCGTGTAAAGGCGGTCAGGTGCGCGCCCGCACTCGCACGGGGGCGCACGTCGTTCTGAGAGAGCCTTACTGCGAGAGCAGGGATTCGAACAGCGCGACTCTCTCGTCGCTGGTCCAGGCCGGGCCGTCGATGCCGATCTTCCGACCCACGAGCCTGCCTCCCTTGTCGACAACGTAGTTGGTGGGAATGGCGCGCGCCGCGTACGGACCCCCCCCAACCTCGCCCGTCGAATCGAGAAGCACAGGGAACGTATAGCCGCTGGTCTTGACGAACGCCGCGACAGTGGCCTTGTCCTCCATCATGTCCACGGCCAGGACTTCAAAACCCTTGCCCTTCAGCTTCTGGTAGAGTTTCTCCATGGCGGGCATCTCCTGCTTGCACGGGCCGCACCACGTGGCCCAGAAGCTGAGGAGCACGACCTTTCCCTTCAAAGAGGAAAGGCTCACTTTGCTGCCGTCCAGCGCTTCCAGCGTGAAGTCTTCCGACATGACATCACGCGCGGGAACGTCGAGCCCGGCCTTCCTGAGCTCATCTGCGATGACCGCTGGTGAGACCGGGGCTTTGACGGCGTGGGTCTTCAGGCCGCAGGAGGAGAGCAGCAACACCGCAAGCGCCGCAAACAGGAGGATGGTTCTTCTCATGGAGGATGACGGCCCTTTCACCTGGGAAAGAAGATATGCATCGCCGCCGCTTCGGGCAATGCATGGGGCAGCAGCAGGCCCAGGCAGAGCACCAGCGTGTTGTACGCGCCGTGTGCAATCGCCACGACGTGGAGGCTGCGGCGGCGCAGCCATGCGGAGGCCAGAAGAACACCGAGGCCCGCGGTGATTGCGACAGCGAGCGGCCCCTCGTAGACATGGCCGATGCAGAACAGAGCGGTAGAGGCAGCAACGGCAAGGGGAACCTTGACGCCGAGCTCCTCCAGCCGGCCCAGCAGGTAGGACCGGAAGAAGAACTCTTCCCTGTAGCCGGCCGTTATCCCGAAAAGGAGCGCGAGGGGGATCTGTGACGCGCCCTGGAGCCCCCAGCGATACCCCTTTGTCAAGGAGCGCGTCACGTCGGCGGGAAGCGCGGCGATCAAAGCGATGAAGGGGGCAACCACGGCGAAGCAGCCGAGGAGAAGAATCGCAGCGCGCAGGGCATCCCGCAGCTCGAACCGCACGAAACCCCACTGTGCCGGCGGCGTTGCGCCAGCGAAGACCGCCACGTACGACATGAGGAGGAACTGCGGGATCCCCGTGATGATCGATTGCAGCATGAGCAGGTCCGTGGCGGGGCCGGCAACAGCCATGAAACCCTGGGCAGCATAGCCGGGGAGGAAGAATGCGGCGAAAAGAAGAAGCATCTCGGCCAGGACGCGTGATCGTCTTGTTGTCATGTCATTTCAAGAAGGGTATGGAAATATAGGTCATATTTCGCGATAATTACAGACGCAAGATGATAATTGTCGTGGTTCTCCTCGCAATTGCATTTCTCGCCGTCCTGGCGGTGATCCTGCTCCGCCGGGCCGGGGGAGGCCGGTTCCCGTGGCTGCAATTCTATATGAAGGGCAGGGAATCGGGCTTCATATTCCATGAGATCAACCTGCTCCGACGCGTTTCCATAGCGTCCAAGCTCGAAAATCCCACTGCGCTCTTCTGGTCCATCAAGATGCTCGACCGGGCCATCAAGGGAACAATCATCAAGTACCGCGCACGCTCGCAGGAGCAAGATCCAGAGTACAACCTCCTGCTTTCCAAGCTTTTCGAGCTGCGCAAGCGGGTGGAGTTCGACCAGCCCAAATACAAAATGGGAATCAAAAGCTCACGCAAGCTCATGCCGAAGCAGAGCCTTCGGATCATGCTCCCGGGACTTGGCCCATTCGGGTCCATCGTCGTGGAGAACCTCACCCGCTACATGGCCGTCTCACATCCGCAGGGTCCGAAGCTTCCGGACGGTTTCAACTGGAAGAATCAGAAGGTGGGCATCTATCTCTGGCGGGCGGAGGACGCTGGCTACTTCTTCCAGACGAAGGTGCTGGAGGATTTCATCGACCGAAAGTACCCGATCCTCCACATTGCGCATTCGGACAACCTCATCCGCACCCAGAAGCGCAACTCGCTGCGGGTGGACACCGACATGACCGCAGAGCTCTTCCCGCTGAAATCGATCGACCAGGCGAGCGAAGGCCCTGAGGATTCCCGCGGGCTGCGCTGCAGATTGGTCGACCTCTCTGAGGGAGGCGCGGCCATCCTTATCGGCGGAAAGGCCAGGGTCGGACTGCCGGTCAAGGTCCAGTTCTCCATCCTGGACAGCGTTGTTGCCATGTCCGGCGTGGTGAAGGGCATCACCTTCGACCAGAAGAAGAACCGTTCCCTCCTGCACATGCAGGCGGCGGCATCGAGCGTGACGATGCGCAACCGCATCCTCACCTATGTCTACAACCTGTTTGGCGAGCGAGAAACAATCGCGGTGGGCAAGAAGCCCGAGGCTCCTCCGAAGGAGCGGGGCTCCGAAGGAATCATGCTGAATGCGTCTCCCCCCGGGCCGAAGCCCGCTGCGGGCGGCGCTGAATCCTGAGGACGCCTGCAAGCAACCGCTTCGGTTGCCAGAGCGGCGCCGCACAGGTAGAATGAAGTATGAGGGAAACTGGAATGAGACGTGCCATTTTCATGAGTGTTGCATTCATCGCCGTTGCCTCGCTCGGCTACGCACAGGATGCGCAGAAGATCCTGGACACTTTCCGCCGGAACTTCGCCATCGGCAGCCTGGATGTGAAAATCCAGATCCTCCAGGACGCGGCCGCGGGGAAGACCGCGTCCGCGATGGGTCCTCTCTTCCAGCAGGCGGTTGATTTCGCCACCGACAATGCGAGCCTCATTCCCACGGACGCACGCTTCAATCAGCTGGCCGCGATCGGCGCCGAACAGATCGGTGTCGTAGGCTACACCGCCGGCAAGAACTCGGTGTGGAAGCTCTTCACGGTAACGACGGATACGCAGACCCTCGCCAAGGCCGCGGCCGCTCTCAGTGTCGTCGGCGCGGGTGACGCGGACACCATTGCCAACCTGAATCGATACATTGACTCGCAGAACGCGTTTTTCGCCTCCGGCAAGACGCCCGATCTGGCCGTCGTGGCCGCAGGTTTCAAGGCGCTGGGTGCCCTCGGAGATCCCAGCTCGTTCCCCGTGCTGTTCAGCGCGATGAACCTTGGCTACCCCGATCAGGTCACCGCGATTGCGAAAGACGCGCTGCTCTCGATCAAGGGGGATTTCAAGGAGATGCTGCTTGGCGTCATCAAGGGCAGACCTCTTCCTGAGAAGAAGATTGCCCTGCAGATGGCCACGGACAGCGACAAGCTCACCGACGAGCAGAAGGCACAGATCTCCGAGGTGGTGCTGGACATCGGTCTGCACTCCAGCTCGTCGGATGCGGCGGGCAAGGCAGTGCTCCGCGACATCCGGTTCCAGGCGGCGGCGGTCCTCGGGGCGCGCAAGTGGTCCCACGCTACCGGGCTTCTCATCGAGCACCTGGACATGAGCATTGGAGAGTTCGACAAGGGCCTCGTTGACCGCAACCACCTCCTTGATGCCATCGGCGACCTGGGGGCCATGAACGCTCATGATGCGGCCGTCCGTCTCACCCAGTTCCTCGTGCTCATCAACTCGTACACGGAGAAGGGCAAGGTATACGACGACCAGGTGGTTTTCGCCGTGCTGCAGAACCTCGGCGCCCTGGGCGACAAGGTCGCGTTCGACGACCTGATGTACACCCAGTACCTCAACTATTCCACCGGCGTGAAGAAGGCGGCCCGCACGGCGCTCGACAAGCTGAAGTGGTAGCAGTCATCAATCCGCAACCGGCGGGCCGGGCTCGGCCTCGCCGCCGAAGGTGGATTGAATTCCGCAGCCGAAGGCGGATTCATCCCGCCGGATGATCCGCCGGCACGTCACACCCGCTCTCGCCGCCTTTCTCGCGCTCCTCCTCAGCTGCCTGGCCGGCCCTCTGCTCGGGCCGCGATGGTGGCCGACAGTCGTGCTCTCCCTCTTTTCTGCGGCAGGAGCGGCGGCGATCCTGGCGTTGCGTGGACCCGGCCGACCCGCACAAGCCTGGCGGCGCGCAGGGATCCTCCTTGCCAGTGTCTCGGCGGGGCTTCTGCTCGGGGCCGGATCCCAGGCTCGCATGTCGATTGCAGCCGCGCGTTCCTTCCTGCCGATGCCGGAGATCGAGGTGACGGATGTTGCTGGAACCGTTGTCCAGGACAGCAGTCTCTCCCGTGGGGGAGACACGGTATTGAGGCTGACGATGAGCGAAGCATCGTCTTCCCGAAAGGGAATCGCGGCGCGCGCGCGGGGCAGCCTCCTCCTCTTCGTGTCCGGCGACTACCGTTTCTCCCTTGGCGAGCGGATCCTCGTGCACGCCCAGCCATCACGGCTGGCGGGCTCCGGCCCCGAGCGCTGGGTTGCGCGCGCGCGACGCGCCGACGTGACGTCCCGCGGCTTCCAAGGTCCTGTGTGGGCATTCCGTGCCGAGGCGCGCGGCTGGCTGCACCGAAAGGTCTCACGCGTGGGGTACCCGGCATCAGCGCTCCTGGAGGCGCTTCTGATCGGTGTGCGGGAAGACGTGCCGGGGGACCTCTACGACGGCTTCATGCGCACGGGGAGTCTCCACATCCTGGCCCTGAGCGGTCTGCACGTCACCGTGCTGTACGGCGCCGTGGCGGCGCTGCTCTGGTTCCTCAGAACGCGCTGGCAGAGATTCCTCGCGGCCACGCTCGTCCTGCTCTTCTACCAGTTCCTTGCAGGGTTCATGCCGTCTCTTCTTCGCGCCACGGTCATGATCGTGATCGGTGGAATCGCGGTGCTCCTTGATCGGGATCATGAACCCATCAACGTGCTCGCACTTTCAGGTATCGTTCTCCTTTTGATCGATCCCTTCCAGGCATTCACCCTGTCTTTCCAGCTCTCGTTTCTCGCGCTCGCCGGTATCCTGGTCATCGGCGCCCTGTTCCAGCGGCCGCTGGCTTCACACCTCCCCCGGTTCCTCCTGCTGGCTGTCGCGATGTCCGCGGGCGCCCAGGCAGCGACGCTCCCCTTAGTGATTGCGCGGTTCGGGTCGTACTATCCGTCCGGCCTCGTGGCGAGTCTCGTCCTGGTCCCGCTGACCACGGGCTACCTCTGGGCGGGTCTTGCCTGGCTTCCATTTTCGATCGTTCCCTGGCCGCTGCTCCACGATTTCTTCGCGCGTGCCTTCTCGGTTTTCTACGAAGTCGTCCGTTTCTGCGCGGACGCGCTGTCGCGTATTCCCGGCATGACATTCACACCTTCCATCGCCCCGTGGCTGGCGGCGGGCGCCGCGATCGTCCTGGTTCTCGCCGCGACGGTCCTCCCCGTGAAGCGCGGCACGGCATGAACCCCGATTCGCCGGCGGATATCCGGGCCCTGCTGGAACAGAGAGGACTTGCCCTGAAGAAGCGCTGGGGCCAGAACTTCCTGGTGAACCGTGGTGCCCGGCAGCGGCTGATCGAGATCCTTGCACCGCGCTCCCACGAAACCCTGTGGGAGATCGGTCCGGGGCTCGGGGCGATGACGGTAATGCTCGCTCCCGCAGCGGCAAGGGTTTATGCATTCGAGCTCGATCGGGGCCTTTGCCGGTATCTCGAGGAGAGCCTGCAGGGCCTTCCGAACATCACCCTTGTACCGGGAGATTTCCTGGAAACGTGGAAAGGCACGATGGAGGCGGAGGGGACACCGGACCGCATCCTCGGCAACCTGCCATACAGCTCGGCGTCGCTCATGATCGCCGACATCATCGAGTCGGGTGTGCGCCCGGCCTGCATGGTTTTTACCGTGCAGAGGGAGCTTGCCGACCGGATGGCCTCACCTCCGGGACAGAAAAGCTATTCGTCCTTCTCGGTCCTCTGCCAGTCCTGCTTCACCGTGCGGGGGAGGGGCGACCTTCAGCCCGGCAGCTTCTTTCCCGCGCCTGACGTCGTCTCTTCCATCGTGGAGATGACGCCCGCCCCATGGGCGCCCGCGGGCGAGGAGCTGAAGGCGCTCTCGGGCCTGGCGCGTGCGCTGTTCTCATCCCGGCGAAAGACGATCCGCAACAATGTGAAGGATGAAGCGGTCCTGGAGGCGCTGGCTCAGGAAGGCGTCGGCCTGGGTCTCAGGGCAGAGCAGATCGCGCCGGAAGTGTTCGTGCGGCTCGCGCGCCGGCTTACAGGATCTTCATCTCCTTGAGCGTTGCCTGCAGGGACTCCCGGTTTTTCGCGGTCATGGCGCACATCGGCAACCGGTAGGTCTCCGCGATCATCCCCTTCATTGCCAGTGCCGCCTTGATCGGGATCGGATTCGTCTCGATGAAGATCGCCTTGAAAAGCGGAAGAAGCTCGTAATGCATCTTCCGGGCGGCATCCCAATCGCCCTTGAGTGCTGCGCCCACGAATCGCGACATCTGCTGGGGAACGAGGTTGCTGGCGACCGAAATCACGCCCATGCCGCCCAGCGCCATGATGGGGAAGACCAGGTTGTCATCGCCCGACAGCACGGTGAACCTCGAAGGCTTTTTTGCGATCAATTCCATGATCTGGCCGATGTCCCCGCTCGCTTCCTTCACGGCAACGATGTTCCTGTGCTGGGCCAGATCCAGCATGGTCGGGTTGTCGATATTCTTGCCCGTGCGGCCGGGAATGTTGTAGACGACGATGGGAAGGTCCACCGCATCCGCGATGGCGCGGAAATGACCGAGGAACCCCTGGGTGGTCGGCTTGTTGTAGTAGGGGGCGACCTGGAGGGTCGCATTGGCGCCTGCCTCCCTGGCATCCTTCGCGTAGTGGATGGCCTCGGATGTGGAGTTCGAGCCGGCTCCCGCAATCACGGGCACCCTGCCCCGGGCCTGCTCCACCACGATCCGGATGACCCGCTTGCACTCATCGCCATCCAGGGTCGGGCTTTCGCCGGTGGTCCCCACGGGGACGAGCCCGCTGACGCCGCCCTCGATCTGAAAGTCCACAAGGCGCCTCAGCGCCTTCTCGTCCAGCGCGCCGTCGGCGGACATCGGCGTCACCAGCGCCGTGTATACTCCCTCGAGCTTCATACGCCCCTCTCACCCTGCAGAATGTCGTGGATGAAATCGTTGACTTCGAAGAGCCCCTTTTTGCTTCCGAGCCATTCTGCCGCCCTCACAGCCCCGAGCGCAAAACCCCCGCGGCTGCGCGCGCGGTGAGTCAGCTCGATCGTGTCAAAGGAGGAGTCCAGGAGAAGCGTGTGGGTGCCCGGCTCCTCGCCGCCGCGGACGGAAGCGAAGTGCAGCTCATCGGGCGCGGGCGCGCGGTCCAGCCGTTCCGTGACGACCTTCGTCTTTCGCACGCTCCTGCCTGTCACGATCCGGGCCAGCGTCAGCGCGGTCCCCGAGGGGCTGTCCTTCTTGCGCTTGTGATGCACTTCCCAGCCCATGAGGTCGTACTCGGGGCAGGGGTTGGCAAGCTCGGTGGCGGCCGCGGCAAGGGCGAAGAACAGGTGCGCGCCGATCGAGAAATTGCTGCCGTACAGGTAGCCGATCTTTCCGCCGTCCAGGAGCTTCTTCAGCTCGTCGATCTTCCCGAACCAACCCGTCGTGCCCACGACGGCGCTCAGGCCGGTCTTCACGCAGGCGCGCGCATTGTCCAGCACCGCATCCGCGTGGGAAAACTCTATGGCGATGTCGGAAGCGCGGGCGATCTTCTGGGTCAGCTCCTTCGCATCCGCGCCCTGCTGCACGGGGTCCACCCGCGCCGAGACTTCGTGTCCCCGGTCACGCAGGACCTTCTCAACCTCGCGCCCCATGCTCCCGTAGCCGATGATCGCGACTCTCATGGTGACGCGATAATACTATTTTCCCAGCGACTGCACCAGCGTGACCACGGAGGTGTTGACCACGTCGTCCACAGAGCAGCCGCGCGAGAGATCGCTCACCGGCTTCGCGAAGCCCTGGAGGAACGGGCCGTAGGCTTCTGCCCCGGCGAATCTCTGGACGAGCTTGTACCCGATATTGCCGCTCTGGAGGTCAGGGAAGATCAGTGTGTTGGCCTTGCCGGCCACCGCTGAGCCCGGCGCCTTTTTTGCCGCAACGGATGCCACCAGGGCTGCGTCCGCCTGCATCTCCCCGTCCACGACAAGCTTCGGGTTCCTCTCCTTCACGAGCTTCAGCGCGCTCACCACCTTCTCCACCAGGGCGTGGCTCGCGCTTCCCTTCGTGGAGAAGGAGAGCAGGGCCACCAGCGGCTCGGTCTTCAGGAACGTGCGGCAGGACTCGGCGGAGGAAAGGGCGATGTCGGCAAGCTGCTCCACGGTCGGGTCGGGGACGACCGCGCAGTCGGCGAAGATCATGTGACCCTCGACTCCCCACTTGGTGCCGGGCAGGTACATGACGAAACAGGAGGAGGCGGTTGTGATTCCGGGCGCGGTCTTCACGATCGTCAGCGCCGCCCGGAGGACCTTCGCTGTTTCACTGTCGGCGCCCGAGACCATTGCATCGGCCCGGCCCTTGCGCATCATCATGGCGCCCCAGTGCTGGGTGTCCCCCATGAAGACCTTCTCCGCATCCGCGCGGGAAATCCCCTTGCTCTTCCGAAGCTCGAAATAATCGTCGACGTAATCCTTCTTCAGGGGAGAAGAGGCGGGTTCTTCCACGTTGAGGCCCGCAAGGCTCACGCCCTGTTTCTTCGCTTCCGCCTCGATCTGGGATTTCTGCCCGAGGAGCGTTACCTCGCTCGCCAGTTTCTCGTCGAGGAGGATCCGCCCGGCCTTCAGCGTGCGGGTTTCGTATCCTTCGGGGAGGACGAGCTTTCGGGGGTTCGCCTTTGCCTTTGCGCGCATCTCTTCTATGAAGTTCATTTCCAGACTCCTTTCGCTGCGACGTACTCGGCGCATTTTGGGAATGACGCGGCATTGGTGAGGCCAGTATAGTATAATCGTGGCGATGACAGTAGGTGTGTATGGGCTCGGCAGATTTGGTTCGTTCTGGGCGGAGATGCTCGCGCGGTCGGTTCCCGTCTGTGCGTATTCACGTTCCCCCGAACGATCGACGCCTCCGGGCGTCAGGCGGGTGGGGGAGGATGAGGTCCTCGCCCAGCCCGTTATCGTGTTGTGCGTCGCCATCTCCGCAATGGAGGACGTGCTCCAGAGGAGCCGCGGGCGGCTGGCCCGGGAGGTGCTCGTGATGGACACCTGCTCGGTGAAGACTCATCCCATGGGCCTCATGGAGCGGCTTCTTCCCGCCACGGCGTCGATCCTCGGGACGCATCCCATGTTCGGTCCGGATTCCGCCCGCGGCGGCGTGGCCGGTCTGCCCATGATCCTCTGCCCGGCGAGGATCGCGACCCGGGAGTTGGAGAAATGGCGCGCGTTCTTCTCCTCCCTTGGGCTTTCGGTGTCCGTCATGACCCCTGACGAGCACGACCGGGAGGCCGCGTTCACCCAGGGCGTGGCCCACTACATCGGGAGGGTGCTCTCGGACTTCGGCGTGCGGCGCTCCCCGATCGGCACCGTCGGGTACAACAAGCTGCTGGAGATCGTGGAGCAGACATGCAACGATCCACTCCAGCTCTTCCTCGACCTCCAGAGGTACAATCCGCACACACGGGAAATGCGCGTCCGGCTGGAAAAGTCCTTGCGGTCGGTCATGACGGCCATCGACGGATGACTTCGTCATCTCTCGGGATGACTGCGTCATCTCTCTGGGTTGACATGCCCATGGGCAGCAGGTAGGTTAGACGGCATGGCGGAAGTGCGAATCAAGGACATCGACGAGCACGAAATCGACACGATCCTCGCGGAGGACATCGATTTCGAAGGCTACCTGACATTCAAGAAGCCCCTCATGATCAAGGGCAAGTTCAAGGGAGAGATCAAGTCCACCAGCTCCCTGTACATCGGGGAGAAGGCCTTCGTGGAAGCCGCGACCGAGGCGGCCGTCGTCTCCTCCAAGGGTACGCACAAAGGCGACATCGTCGGCCACTCCCGGGTCGAGCTGTTTTCCACGGCCCAGGTGGAAGGGGACATCACGACCCCTGACTTCGTCGTGGAGAGCGGCTGCAAGTTCAATGGCTACTGCAACATGGGGGGAGCTCCGCGGAAGGATAGCGCTCACCATGCGCACGTGCAGGGCCAGCAAGGACACCCCCAGCAGGCGCAGGCGAAGCAGGCCCCGGCTCAGCCAGGCGGGGCTCAGCAACAGGGTGCTCTCCCTCTGTCTGCCGCGCCGCAGCAGGGCGCCCAGCCGCATCAGAATCAGCATCAGAACCAGCAGCAGAGCCCCCAGCAAAATCCGCAGCAGAATCAGCAAAAACCTGGCGCTCCTTCGACAGGGTCGGGAGGCCCGCAGAGATGAGGTCCCGGGCCGCCGCCCTGATTCTCGCCGCCATCGTCGCGGCGCAGGTTTCCGCCCAGGACAAGCCAGATGCGCTGGAGCTGTACCGGGCGAACAAGTTCGCGGATGCCATCAAGGTCTGCCTGCAGGAGCTGGCCATATCGCCCAACAACATCGACTCCTTCGTGGTCATGGGCTGGAGCTATCTCCGTCTCCAGCAGTACCCGGACGCGATTGCCGCGGGCCAGAAGGCCGCAGCCCTCAACCCGAACGACCCCCGGGTCATCCAGATCATCGGGGAAGCCGACGTGTTCCTCGGCAGAATCGACGATGCCCTCAAGAACCTCGAGGAGTACGTGGCGCTCCGACCGGGAGGGGACCGGATAGGGCGCGTGTACTGGCTGATGGGTGAATGCTACATCCGGCTCAAGGAGTTCCAGAACGCCGACATTGCCATCTCCACGGCGGTCTACTACGAGCAGAACAACGCCGTGTGGTGGACCCGGCTCGGCTACGCGCGGGAGCTCGCCAACGCGCTGAAAGAGGCATCCGATGCCTACTCGCGCGCCCTGAAGCTCGATCCCAACATGGGAGACGCCCAGCGCGGCAAGGACAGCGTCGACAAGAAGCTGAAGGGCTGAGATGGGCGTCGCGGCGCGCCGCGTGCGCCGGGTGGCATTCCACACCTTCGGGTGCAAGCTCAACCAGTTCGAAACGGAGGCCCTTGCATCGTCCTGCCTGGCACACGGGTTCTCTGTCGTCACGGCCGACCAGGAGGCTGACGCGTACGTCATCAACACCTGCACGGTGACCTCCCGGGCAGACCACAAGGCCCGGTCGCTGATCCGCAGGATTGCACGGCAGCACCCCAAGGCTCCCCTGGTGGTCACCGGGTGCTCGGCCCAGACAGAGGCGGAAGCACTCTCCGCGCTGGCCGCGAACATCGTCGTGGTGCCGCAGTCCGAAAAGTCGAGGCTCCTGGAGCTCCCGATGGCCCTTGCCGAGACCATCGAAGCAGGAGAGGCACAGCATGGGAGGCTTCTTGCCGCACTCCAGGGACATCATCCGGCAGACCCATTTGCGCTGACAGTCACCGCCTCCGCTTTCCACACGCGCGCGTTTCTGAAAATCCAGGACGGCTGTGACTGCCGCTGTGCCTACTGCAGGGTCCCGCTGGCCCGCGGCCGGTCGGTGAGCCTCGGTATCGATGAAGTCCTGGGCCGCGCCGCGGCGCTGGATTCCCAGGGCAGGCGTGAAATCGTGCTCACGGGAGTCAACATTTCCGCCTGGCGGGCCAGCGGGACCACACTGCCAGGCCTCCTCGTCCAGCTCCTGCGTGCCGCCCCGCGCGGGCGGTTTCGACTTACATCGATCGAGCCTGAATCCATCACGCCCCAGCTCGTGGAGGTTCTGGCAGAGCCTCGGATCTGCCCCCACTTCCACATCCCCGTCCAGTCAGGATCGGACACCGTTCTGGCCCGGATGCGCCGCCGCTACCTCTCAGCGAAAGTCTTCGACGGGGTCCGGCTCCTGCGGGAAGCCCGGGACGATCCCTTTGTTGCCGCCGACATCCTCGTCGGCTTCCCCGGCGAAACAGTTGATGACTTCGCGCGCACACGGGAGATAGTCCAGCGGTTGGAGTTCGCCGCACTCCACGTGTTCCCGTTCTCACCGAGGCCCGGCACTGCCGCCGCCTCGATGAAACCCGTGATCCCCGAAAGAATCCGGCGTGAAAGGGTCAGGGATCTCACCGTCATAGCGGAGGAGCTGTCCGCATCGTATGCGCGGCGCTGGACGGGGAGGGAGGTCGAGGTGGTCCTGGAAGGCAGGGCAGGGACGCGCGCCCACGGAGTGTCCGGCAACTACCTCAAGGTGGTCGTCGAAGGTGCGCCGCGGGAGGCGGCAGTGCCGGGCCGCGTCGTGCGCGCGGAGATCACACGCGCGGGCCGGAGCTGTTCCGCGCGATTCCTGGGGTTTGCCGACTGAACTCTGGTTTTCGACTCCAGTTTGAGCTATAATCAAAGATGATCACAGGGAACAGGACGTCATGCACGCGGTGTTCCATTGGCGGAGGTTGCCCATGGCGAGGACAAGAGCTTTTCTACTGATCGTCGCCGTGCTGCTCGCTCTCTCGGGCTGCAAGGCGTTTTTCGATTTCAATGCGTTCTCCTCGCTGGACAAGGCCTCTGTGCCCAACCCGAGCAGGTACCAGGGCGCGGGCGGCCTGGCCAATCTCCAGAGCGATCTTGCATCACCGGCCACTGTGAACGCGCTGAAAGGCGATCCGGCAACCGTCAACATAATCCTGTCGAACCTGGATTCGACGTACCACGTGACTACGGGACCCCTCACGACCCCTGACCAGCAGACCGCCGCGATTCTCTATTCCGACCTTGCGCTGAAGAGCACATCCGGCGACGTCCTGGTGAACAACATCGTCTCCAACATCCTCACGCAGGCGCCGGGAAACCTCGCATCGATCCTGCAGGCGATCGTCCCCCCCGACGTGGCAGCCGACATCACGAAGTTCAGCGCCATGGTGAACGGCCTCCTGGCAGCCAACACTGCCTACCAGGTCCTGGGCGCCACGCTGGTTCCGGCATCGCCGCCCCCCGGCATGAACATGGGCGACGTCGCGCAGAAGGCGTCGGTGGCCTACCTCATGGAGCGCGTGAACGCCGCTGTCGTCGGCACGGTGGGAGCCGGCAGCGCGATGGCAGAGATGTTCGCCCTGGTGAACAATCAGCCCAACTCGATTGCCAGCGTAATCACGACCCCGGCGAATCCGCTGAACCCGCTGCCGGCCTGGCTCAAGAACATCTTCGACGCGGCAGGCGCTCCGTACCCCGCATGAAAGTCGAAACCAAAGGACGAGGCGCCGCTTCATGAGAAATTTCATCGCCGTGCTGCTGCTCTCTCTCGGTGCCGGCATGGCATTCGCGAACACGTACAACGAGATTCCCTTTGTTCCCATGAGCCCCGAAATCATCGGCCGCGGAGGGTCCATCATTGCGGATGCGCGCGGCTACGATTCGCTCTTCTACAATCCCGCGGGCTTCTCGCGTGATCCCAGCAGCTTCACCCTCGGTGCGACGAGCTCCTGGGTGTATTCCCGGCCGGACGAGTTCATTGGGCTCGTCGGACAGTTCGCCGGCGGTACCACCACGCCGTCGTCCATCTTCACTTTCCTCAACAACCAGGTGACACGCGGCGGCATCGGGGCAGGCGCCTCCTGGGGCATCGGGTACGTTGGTGGCGGGCTCGGGCTGGGCGCATCCCTCATCCTGGATTCCGTCCTGAGCGGCCCGAGTCTCCTCGGAGTGAGCGGGGACCTCACGGGGACGATCGGCTTCATCGGCGGGCTTTCTGTTCCGTTCGAAGTGGCAGGCTTCAAGGTCCATGTCGGCGGCGACGTTCGCCCGATGATCCGCGTGCATGCACCCCTTTCCAACACGGTGGCCGTGAAGATGCTCAATGCGCTTGCCAACGGCGGAGATGTGCTTGCCTCGCTGGGCTCCGGCACCGCGCTGTACGGGGTCGGCATTGGCCTGGACGTGGGCGCCATCGCCGAGCTGGGCTGGTTCAACCTGGGTCTGTCCATCCGGGATCTTGCAGGGACTCAGTTCAGGTACAACACCTCGTCATTCAGCGTGCTGCAGAGCGCCCTCACCTCGTCGCTCCAGTTTCCGACCACCGGGACACTTGTCTCCGCGGACCAGTACACGATCCCGATGGACATCGCGGTAGGAGTAGCCATCCATCCCGATTTCGGCACGTTTAACAACATCATCGATCCTTCGATCAGCCTCGACATACGCAATATCGTCGGCGCACTCTCCGGCCAGGTCTCTCCCTGGACGCTTCTGCACGCGGGCGTCGAGACACGGCTCTTCTCCTTCTTCACCCTCCGCACCGGCATCAACCAGGGATATCTCACCCTCGGAGGCGGGATGAAGTTCCTCGTCTTCGACATGAACTTCGCGCTGTTCACCCGTGAGCTCGGCGCGCACATCGGGGACCAGCCTCTCTCCGGCATGAGCCTGGACGCGGCCATCCGCTGGTAGAGCGTTCACGCGCCTTTTTCCGGGTTCCCCGGCGCCCGCGTTCGTGCTATAGTGCGTGAGGATCTCGGGAGGAACGTCATCATGAGAAAAACCGCGGGCTTTGTGCTCCTTGCATCGCTCATCGTGCTCGGCGGATGCCAGGCGATCTTCACGTACTCCCCCTTCTCCGGGCTTCGGCGCCCCCCGTCCAGCATGACTCCCGCCCAGCGCCTGACCTACGCGCAGGATGCCCTGGCCAGCGGGGACGCCGCAGCGATGAAGAGCGCCTACGATGCCATCAAGAATGACTCGGGGTCGGACGCCCAGTACACCGCGGCGCAGCTGGGCATAGAGCTTTCAGGCGTTCCTACGGTGCTTCGCGAGATCGCAAGCGATCCGAGCACGGTAACGACGCAGTTGAATACCATTAGCGCATTCATTGCCGCCCATAATCTCGATCCGACGTACATGGTGGCGGCAGCGGCCCAGCTGAGCGCCGCGCAGGCCGCCGGTGCAACGCTCACCGAGATGGACATGGCCATGGGTGCGATGGGCATCCTGCTGGGAGGCGCGCAGGGCGCGGCGTGGGACGTCACGACGCTTCACGGCACCGCTGCCCAGGCGAGCTCACTTGCGTTCCTCGCCCCTGCCGTCATGCAGGTCGCTTCCCTCCCTGCAGGTGATCCGCTCAAGGATTTCATCACCCAGCTGAACAGCTACATCGGATCCATCTGAAAGAGCCGCAGAGATGAGCAAGTCAGTCCGCGTTGTTCTTGCCCTGCTTCTGACATTTGCCTCGGCTGCCGCTCTTTCCGCGTCGCCTTTCATCTTCGAATCCATGCGGTTCCCATCGGCCCGCATCGATTCACTCGGCGGGCTTCATGCGGCCCTCGCGGATGACATCTCGGTCCTCATGGCCAATCCCGCGGGATTCCGTTCAGCGGGCCCCCAGTTCTCGGTTGCGGAGCTCACGACCAATCTCAGCGGTCCCATCTTCAGCATCGCGGACGTGATCTTCCGGATCGTCGGCGGCACGAGCCCGACGTCGCTCCTCCTGGAACCTGACGTGCAGAAGCTTCTTACCAGCCTGTACGCGGGTGCGACCATCAACGGGCCCCTTGCTCTGGGCTACATCGGGGAGGGACTGGGCTTCGGCTTCTTCAACTCGACCGGTTTCAACTTTGCCACGCAGGGCACCGTGCCTACCGTGACCACGCAGATGAGGGAGGACCTGCTGTTCGTCGCGGGCTACGGATTCCGGATCCCGCTGCCCGATAAGCTCCAGAGCACCCTCGACCTGGGCTTCTCCGTGAAGGCCTTCACCCGCGCCGGCATCCAGTGGTCGGAATCGATCCTGAGCTTCTTCTCCCTGATCACCTCGCCGTCTCTCAGCAATTTCCTCGATCAGCCCTTCACCCTGGACGTGGGATTCGGCGTCGATGCCGGCGCTCTGTACGCGTGGAACAAGCTCATCTCCGTCGGCCTCGTAGCGCGCAATCTCTACTCTCCCGTGGCGCGCAACTCCTATGCGTCCGTGAACGCGTTCAGCTCGGGCGCCGCGGCCAGCATGTCCTACGGGATTGCGCCCCTGGACCTCGCGCTGGGTCTCCTGTTCACGCCCCGGATCGGTTTCCTGGATGCATACATGTCCAGCCCGAAAATTATGCTGGACTACAGCGATATCGTCGATTTCTGGACGCATCCCGACACTGCGTCCAACCCTCTCCTCCATCTCGGCCTGGGCGCCGAGGTGACGCTGCTGGACGTCATCGCTGTCCGCGCGGGATTCGGTGACGGCTACTTCTCCGCCGGCCTGGGGATGAACCTCACGGTCTTCCGCCTGGACCTCACCATGTTCGGCAGGGAGCTCTCCACCGAGCCGGGGCTCCGACCGTCCTACAACCTCATCGTGAGCACGCTGTTCCGCTACTGATGCAGCGCACGTTCTGGCGGAGCGCGGCGCCCGGGAAGCTCGGGGACCCTCCTCGAATTGACAAATCAGAGCCAAGTGATTAGATTTCCTCCGCACCCGGGCCGCTAGCTCAGCTGGTAGAGCAACAGCCTTTTAAGCTGTGGGTCGCCAGTTCGACTCTGGCGCGGCTCAATCTCCCCCGTGGCGCGATCAGGTCTCTGATTCAATGGCGACAGGCAGCCGGCTCGTCGTCTTCTGATCACGGCGGATCATGATCGCGGTGAGATCATCGCCTGCAATTGTCGCAGCAGAGCCTTCGCAGCTCGCCGAGCGGCTGGGAATGGTTTTCCACGCGCAGATCGAATCCGACCTCCCGCCTTATGCCGGAAGCGAGATACCGTTGGAATACCGGCAGCACTGGGTATTCATGGAGCTTCAACTCTAGGATCTATTACGGTGAATTGCCCGAGCGAACGTCCGGGCGGCTCGACAGCCGGCTGTCACTAGTGTCCTGGGAGACCCCATGCGGCTCATCAAACTTGACAGCAGAACTCAGGTATGTGATACTTGGAACGATCAACCAAGTCCTATCAAAATGAAACAGGAGGTCCAGGGTGAAGAAGTCTCTTTCCTTTGCCGTTCTGATCATGCTTCTCGGTGCGACAGCATTTGCCCAGGATTTCAAAAAGGACGAGGTGCTGTGTCGTTCTGAAGCAGGCAATTTCTTCGTGGGCAGAGTCCTTAAGGCAGCGAGCAGCGATACGAACAATCAGCTCCAGGCTCTTTCCGTAGCGGATGGCTCGACCGCGTGGGTCGACCTCATCCTGCCTTCCCACAAGGCGCGGAAGGACGAAATTGTCGAAGGAGCCTGGGCGATCTACCCCGACGGGTATGCGGACTCGGACTCGATGAGCGCGGATGACTATCGGAAGGTGTCGTGGAGGGCCGGGCGGATCACCTCGACGCAGGAAATGTTCAAGAATTATGTCGAGATCGACGGGGGCAGATACAACTGGAAGCTCGTGCGAGTTCCGGACAACGCATCGGTCCTCGAAGCAGGCAACGAATAGACGTTTCAAGCGGATCGAAAGGAGTCAGAATGAAAAGGCGTGCAATCCTTCTCCTGTGCGGCGCGATTGTTCTCGGCCTTGTGGCGTGCTCCAGCCTCCCTAGCGGAGTGCTGGGCGATGCCGTCTCCAAGACCGTAGAATCGGGCACCCTCGATTTCCAGTCGGGGGAAGTGCTTTGCGCCGTGGAATCCGGCACCCAGATGGAGACATCCTACGCGCTGGCCAAGATCCTCACCCCCGCATCAGACAAGACCAACAACGAATCCGAGGTGGTTTTCGTCAAAGACGGCTCGAAGGGCTGGTCGCGTTGGGTGGTTCCTTCACGTCGGGCGGAAAAGGCGGATTTCAAGGTCGGTTCAGTGGTGCTCTTCATCCCCGGATGGAGCGGCTTTGAAACGATGTCACTGGAGGAGTATCGGGGCGTGTCTTGGAAGCTCGGAAGGGTGACCTCGACCGATCAATTGTTCAAGAACCTGGTGGAGGTTTCCGGCCAGGAGTTCGGCGTGAAGATCCTGCGCGTCCCGACCGTTCCCGTGGAGGAGTAGGACGCCTCGAAGCCCGGACCCCGGTTCTTCTCACGAGTCCTGAGCGAATTTCAATGCGCTCGATCAGCAGGATGCAGATCGAGCGTTTTCGTCAGTCAGAAGTGCCGCAAGGAGACGATCGGAAGGGAGGGACACCCCTTGGAAAAGCTGAAGGTCTCGAATGGCATTTTCTGGGTTGAGATTCCGGAAGCCGATCTGCGGATCCTCTGCGGATGTCCCGCGGACAGCGTCAAGCACCTCATGCGGCGGGGACTGATCGCCCAACGGCAGAAAGGCGGCGTGACCTTCGAGACCGGCCCTAATGCCATTCTCCTGTGTGATGCCCCGATCCAAAAGGGGACCTTCACCAACCTCTCCGAGTTTCCCGTCCTGCAGATGCTCTATCGCCAGGGGATGATCATCCCGGGCCATCCGAACAACACCGGTCGAAAGCCGATGCTGATCGGGCTGGACGACCAGGTCCGCTCGCAGAGCGAGTACATCTTCCGCGGCAATTACGGACTCTCGTCGGAGGAGGAGATCGAGGCCACCGGGGTCGCGGCGGAAACCGCTCGCGAGATGATGCGCATCAAGCGCTGGTTCGCCTTCGGGCGGATCCGGCCGACGGATGAGCTCATCGACCAGCGAATCGTGGACGGGGCGGCAATCGAGCTTGCGCCCGGCGTGTTCGTGCACAGGAAGGGGATGAACCTGTGGGAGTTTCTCACGCCGGGAGATTCGCTGGAGGTTGATCTCAACCTCGGCGAAGGGGAGGAGTACCAGGCCCCCTTCGACCTGGGCGCGCGCACCATCAGGCGGGAGTATTTCTCGGTGATCCACGTCGGAGAAGGGGACGGGTGGGACCCCGGCAAGCCGTGCATGGGGAGCATCCTCTGCTTCCAGGGACGGCTGTACCTGATCGATGCGGGGCCGAACATCATGCATTCGCTTACGGCGCTGGGCGTCGGCGTCAACGAGATCGAGGGCATCTTTCACACCCATTGTCACGACGACCACTTTGCCGGACTCGCCTCTCTCGTCCGCTCGGATCGGCGGCTTCGCTATTTTGCCGCGCCGTGCGTGAGGGCAAGCGTCGAGAAGAAGCTCGCCGCTCTCACGGGGATCGATCCGCAGCGGTTCGGAGAGCTCTTCGACGTCCACGCTCTCGTGCCCGATGAGTGGAACCGCGCGGAGGGGCTCGACGTGCGCCCTCTGTACTCTCCGCATCCGGTGGAAACCACGGTTCTCTTCTTCCGCGCGCACGGGGAAACCGGGGCGCGGACATACGCCCACCTCGCGGACCTCCCGTCATTCGACGTCCTGGATCGGATGGTGTCCGACGACTCCTCCCGCGACGGCATATCCGCATCGTCGCGGGACCGATTCGTCCGTGACGTGCTCGAGCAGTCCGACATCAAGAAGGTCGACGCTGGCGGAGGTCTCATCCACGGAAGGCCCGAGGATTTTTCCGCCGACCCATCCCGAAAGATCATCCTCAGCCATATGGGCGTCCCGCTGACAATGGCGCAGAAGGAGATCGGCTCGAACGCTGCTTTCGGGCAAACCGACGTGCTCCTCCCCGTCCAGCACCAGACATATCTGCTGCGGTCCGCTTCCAAGTACCTGAAGTCGTACTTCCCCGAGGTCCCGCCCGACGAGCTGGGGATGCTGATCAACTGCAGCATCGTGTCTTTCAATGCCGGCTCTCTCATGATCAAGAAAGGCGAGCGAAACAAGGAGATCTTCCTCATCCTGAGCGGGACCGCGGAGGTCATCGACCGTGACCTGGGTTTCCACAGCAGGCTCGCCGCCGGCGCTCTGGCGGGTGAGCTCTCCGCGCTCTTCGACGAACCCTCCCCTCGAACCTTTCGAGCGGAAAGCACAATCGCCGCCCTTCGTGTGCCTTGCGACACCTACCGGCTTTTCATTGTCCGCAACGGCCTCGAGGAATCGATTCACAGGATCCGCGAAAACCGGCGCATCCTTTTCAACACCCGCCTGTTCGGGGACATGGCATCCTTCACCGCGCAGAGGGAGATCGCGCGGGTCATGGAGCGGAGGGTGGCGGCAAAAGGGGACGCTATTCGGCACGAGGCCGAACTTCGGCTGTACCTCCTGGCCGAAGGAGAAGTCGCGTTGCGGTCCGAGAAGTTCCTCATGGAGGTCATCCGCGCCGGTGATTTCTGGGGAGAAATCGCCGTCACGGGCGGACGCGCCCCCCTGTGCCAGGCGCAGGCGTTGAGCGACGTGACGTATTTTGCGATCCCCGCTGCATCGCTGAAAGAGTACCCGGGCGTCTACCTGAAGCTCCTGGAAACGTTCGACCGCCGGATGAAGATCCTGCGGACGAAGTTCGGGTTCGAATGGCAGGACCTGTACAGCGTCGGTGTTGCGGAGATCGACGACCAGCACAAGGCGCTGTTCGGGCTCATCAAGGCGCTCTGCGAAAGGACTGACGACGTGGGCGACACTGGCGCCTACCGTGCTGGTCTGGCCGGGCTCCTTGCGCGCGTGCAGTCCCACTTTACAGATGAAGAGTCTTTCCTGGAGCGCCGCGGGTATCCGCGCCTGGCGGCCCAGCACGAGGAGCACCGCAAGCTGCTGGCGCAGCTCGAGGAGCGCATCGATGAAGGCGGCACGACGCTCGCTCATCGTCATTCCGCGGAATCCTTCTTCAAGGACTGGCTCATCGCCCATACCCTTCTCGAGGACATGCAGTTCAAGGATTTTATGACCAGTCCTCCGAGCGGGAGAACGGCCCGCTGACAACCTGCGCGGGGTGGGTTAGAATATCCTGACGATGAGATTCCGAGTTGCGGCTGCAACGGCTCTGGCGTCTCTACTCCTGCTGTCGTCGGCGTATGCCCAGTCGACTGACCTGTTTGCACTGGCCCGGATAGGGACAACGGGACAATTACGGGACGCGATAAAGGCCGGGGCCGACGTGAACGCCCGCGACATCGACGGGCTGACCCCGCTGATGTGCGCGGCGGCAAGCAACAGGAATCCGCAGGTGATCACGACACTCCTGAAGGCGGGCGCGGATATCAAGGCTCAGGACAGGTACCGCACGACTCCCCTGATGTTCGCTGCCGGATACAGCCGAAACCCCGACGTCATCAGCACGCTTCTGAAGGCAGGCGCCGAGGTGAAAGCGCAGGACATCGACGGCCTTACGCCGCTGATGCACGCAGCCAAGTTCAATCCGAACCCTGAGATTATCGCCGCGCTTCTGAAGGCCGGCTCGGATGTCAACGCCCGGGCCACCGACGAGTGGACGGCGCTGATGTTTGCAGCGGGGAGGACCCAGACCCCCGGGGTGATCACCGCGTTTCTGAAGGCCGGCGCGCAGCTCGAATCACGGGACACGGACGGATCCACGGCGCTGATGCTGGCGGCCGCGCTCAATCCAAACCCCGCAGTGACGACCACGCTCCTGCAAGCGGGTGCCAACGCAAAAGCCAGGGACACGCGAGGGAAGACGGCTTTCGATTACGCGCAGCGGAATCCAAAGCTGACAGGAACCGAAGCCTATCGGAAGCTCAGCGAGGCGCTCTAAGTCCGGGTCAGCTTGGCTGTGACCATTTCCCGACATTCGGACGACTCGACGGGCCGCAGAACATCTTTTCTTGACTTCCGTTGGACGGATTCGTAGCTTCTTGATCCGGGAGGGGCTCGCCGTCCGCTGGGCGCACGTCGACAACCCGCCCAGTGCCAACGGCGCTGGAAAGGGGAAGTCATGGCAGCCCACGCCTCGTGGAAAGGTTTCCTGAAATTGAGCCTCGTCTCCGTGCCCGTCAAGGCATATACCGCGACCGCGACGGGCAACGATATCTCGCTCCATCAATTGCACGCAAAGACTCTCACGCGAATCCAGTACAAGAAGTTCGCGCCCGAGGTGGGCGAGGTCTCGGGTGAAGAGATCGTCAAGGGCTACGAATACGACAAGGGGCAGTACGTCATCATCGAGGACGACGAGATCGACAAGCTCCGCACCGAAAGCGACAAGTCGATCCGGATCGACGGTTTCATCAAGCCCGACACGCTGAGCTCGATCTACCTGGGGGGCAAGACGTACTATCTCACCCCCGACGGCCCGGTCGGGCAGAAGCCGTACAATCTTCTCCTCAAGAGCATGGAGACAAACGGCGTCTCCGCTATCGCGGAGGTCGTCATCTCGCAGAAGGAACAGGTCGTGCTCCTGAGGCCGGTCGACGGGCTCATGGCCATGACGGTGCTCAACAGGAAGGACGAGGTGAAGACTGCATCCGCCTTCAAGGACGAGATCAGTGAGACGCCGGTCACCGAGGCGGAGACGGCCCTCACCGACACGCTCGTCAAGGCTTCGATCATCAGGAAGTTCGATTTCTCCCGCTACCGCGACGTCTACAAGGAAAAGCTCACGAAGCTCATCCAGATGAAGATCGAAGGCAAGGAGGTGGTCCAGGTCCGGGATCCCGAGGAGCCGAAGATCATCAACCTGATGGAGGCGCTGAAGCGCAGCGTGGCCGAGGCGCAGGCAGCCAACGGCGTGAAGACCGCGGGAGGGGAGAAGAAAGCCGCGAAGGCAGGCCTCAAGCAGACTTCGAGCGCGAAGCCTGTGAAGGGCGCGGCGGCCAAGAAGAAGAAGGTTGGCTAAGCCGCGCTCGCCGCTCAAGCCGGACGCACACCCGCCGCTCAAGCCGCACGCGCTCCCGCGCTTCGTGCCGCCCATGCTGGCGGTCCCGGGCCGGCCTTTCGATTCCGAACTGCATTTCTTCGAGTTCAAGTGGGATGGAATCCGCACCCAGGCGATGATCGAATCTTCCGGTGTTCGCCTCATGAGCCGCAACAGAATCGAGATGAGCGATCGCTACCCGGATCTGTCCGGACTGTCGTCCTTGCCGAGAGGCCTCGTGCTCGACGGAGAGCTGGTCGCATTCAGAAATGGCAGGCACGATCTGGAGACGGTGCTGGGCGCGGCAAAGGCGGGAAAAAGGAAAAGCGCCAAACCCGTCGTGTTCGTTGCCTTCGACATCCTGTTCGAGCGGTATTCTCCGCTCATGAATCTGCCGTTCATCGAACGCCGCCAGCGCCTCGAGCGCGTGGTTGCATCGTCACGCTGCAAAGCGCTCAGGCTGTCTGAGGGAGTCACGGGAAGCGGCATAGCCCTCTTCAAGACCGCCGATGCACAAGGCCTGGAAGGCGTTGTGGGCAAACGGCTTTCCAGCGCCTACGCTGCCGGCAGGAGAAATGGTGCCTGGATCAAGGTCAAGCGAAGGGCGAAGCTTCAGGCCGTGATCATCGGGTTCATCGAAAAGGACGATGATTTCAAGAGTCTTCTCCTTGCCGCCAATGGTGAAGCCGGGCTTCGCTACGTGGGGAAAGTCGGGGGAGGATTCACAGACGCCCAGCGCGTCCAGCTCAACCGTATATTGCGCGCGAAGCCTCGGAGGTCGCCGCTCGTCCCCTGCGACGAGCGTGCACGCTGGATCGAACCGGAGTATTATTGCACGGTGAGCTTCGCTGATTGGACCCAGGGAGGCATGCTCCGCGCCCCGGTATTCGAGGGAATGATCGAAGAGTAGCCGCATGCCCCTGGAATCACTGCGCGGAAAGGAAGTGGCCCTGACGGGGCGTCTTGCGTCCATGAACCGATCGGAAGCTGTTCGGCGCATCCTGGAAGCGGGCGGACGCCACGTGGACGCGCCCGGCGCCTCCACGGCGCTTCTGGTCGCGGGCCAGGCAGGCCACCTGACCTCCGCAGGGGGTGTGACGCGCAACATGATCCGTTTCAGGGACCTCAAGCAGAACGGCGCTCCGATTCGTCTCATCGAGGAGGCGGAGTTCCTGAGGCTTCTCGGCGCGGCGGACGAGCTTAGCGATTTTTCCCGCCTCTACACGGCCGCACAGGTCAGCCGGATCATCGAGACGCCTCCCGCCGTGGTGCGCTCGTGGTTGCGACAGGGCCTGATCAGGCCTGCGCGTGTCGCAAATCGCCTGGCATGGTTCGAGATCAAGGACATCCTTGAGGCCCGCAACCTGAGCAGGCTGACCTCTTCCGGGGTGCCGGCGTCCCAGATCCGCTCCAGCCTCGAGCAGATCGCCCGCTGGCTGCCGGACGGCGGGCAGATCATGGGGAGGCTCGACTTGCTCGCCCATCGGCTGCGGGTGCGACTTTCCGACGGGGGATGGGCCGACCCGAGCGGTCAGCTCCTCATTCCTTTCGAGCACGGTGCGGCCGGGCCCGGGGCCAGAGTGTCGGATTTTCCTTCCAGGGACCTTCTGTCCGAGGCGGAGGACGCCGAGGAGCGCGGGGATCTGGCCGCGGCGGAGGACGGATACGCCAGGATCGTGGAGAGCAATCCCGAGGCGGAGGCATTCTTCAACCTGGGCAACATTCTGTACCAACTCGCGCGAGAGGGAGAGGCGGCGGCTCGATACCTGCAGGCTCTCGAGCTCGACCCCGAGTTCGCCGAAGCCTGGAACAATCTCGGCAATGCCCTGGTGGCTATCGGAAAGTCTGAGGACGCCATCAAGGCCTATACCAGGGCGCTGTCGCTGGAGCCCGATTACCCGGACGCACACTGCAATCTCGCAACGATCCTCGAGCGTCTCGATCATCACGACGAGGCGGCGGTCCACCGCGCGGAATGCGTGCGGGCCTTTCCGAGCGAGGCCCCCCTGCGGCTCCTCCGGGCGCCGGCAGATGACGTGGAGAGCTGAGCTGCTGGTCCTAGAGCTGGCGACTCAGGGAGCGGATCGCTTTCGCGAGATCGTGCGGCTGCCGCAGCGCAGTTCGGAAGATGTCTCCTGTCCGCTCGACGCGCGCCGGCGCTGTGAGAATCGTGAAGTCATCGATCTTCAGGTCACCTTCGAGCTCGTCCCATGACAGGGGCATCGACACCGATGCAGCCTCGACGGGCCGGACAACGTACGGGGGGACCACCGTCTGCTCACGCCTGTTCTGTAGAAAATCGATATAGACACGACCCGCCCTGCGGCTGACCGCGCGGTCGACGGTGGCGAGGTCGGGATGCTCGCGCACCACCAGGCGCGCAAGCGCTTCGCAGAACATCCTGCTCTGGTCGAACGTGGAGCCCGTCTTCAGGGGTATGCAGACGTGGATCCCCGTCGAGCCGGAGGTCTTCAGGTACGGCTCGATGCCGATCCCCCTGAGGAGCTTCCCGAGGATTCGCGCTACCTTCACCACGTCCGAGAACGGCGCCTCCTTCGGGTCCAGATCGAGGATGGCCCAATCGGGGGAATCCAGGCTGCCGCGCCGGGAGAGCCAGGGATGGAGATCGATGGTGCCGAGGTTGACCAGGGCAAGAAGCGTGCGCCGATCGTTGCAGACCGCGTAGAAAGCAGGCTCCGCGCCTTCCCGCGCAACATTCGTCGTTTCGATCCAGTCCGGCGCTCCTTCCGGAAGCTGCTTCTGGTAGAACGACTTGCCGCGAATGCCGTCGGGCCAGCGGTAGAGGTGAAGAGGCCTCTCCCTGAGGTAGGGGAGGAGCCAGCCCGCCACCCGATCGTAGTAGGCTGCGAGGTCCTGCTTCGTGAATCCCTGGTCCGGCCAATACACCTTTTTCGGGTGCGTGACGGCAGGAGATGCTCGCGCGCCGCCCCTCGTCGCCTTTTTTCGCTGCGCAACCCTGCTCACGGGGATCCTCCGCCAGTCATCAGAGGTTCCCGATCGATACGGGCTGGAGCATCGCTTCGCGATGACGGCAGGGAAGCCCGATTCCGCGGCGGCCTGCGCAAGCACTTCCCCGCGCTCAGACAGGGCATCCACGAGGAGAAGTTTGTCCGATTCGGGGAGCAGGGCGCGAAGAACTGACCTGCGCTCGGCAAGCGGGAGGCGCCGGAGGTCCCAGTCCTCTGCATAGAGCGCATCGAAGACGTAGAGCACGCACTCCTTGCCGCCATTGAGCATCTGATCTTCCAGCGCCGCCTCGCTGGGCGAGCCCTTCCTGTCGAGGGCGACCACCACCCCGTCGAGGACAGCCCGCTGGGCGCGCAGCCGGTCCAAGTGAGCAGCGATCAGCGGCAGGCTCGGGGCCAGGTCGCCGGAGCTGGCGCGCATTGAGACGTGGGAGCCCTCGATGGAAGCGAGCACCCGTTTGCCCACCAGCGCAGGCTCGAAGAGCCATTCCGCATCAGTGAAGGGCTTGAAACCGTCGGCAGGCTCCATCCGGGAAACCCGCCGGCTCATCGGCTTTGCGAGCGCACGGCTCATGTCCGCGCCGCCGAACAGGTCGCTCCCCGAGCCGGCATAGCGGTCACGGGCCTTGAACAGGAGCCAGTTCCTGCCCTCTGCGGCTTTCGTCCGCACCATGTGCCATTCGCCCCTCAGCCGACGTCCCATGAGCTCAAGCTTCAGCTCGCCCTTTTCCAGGGCGCTGGAGATGGCGGGGGATTTCCTCAGGATGTACTCCCCCGAATCCCAGATCTTCATCGTGCCCGCCCCGTACTGCCCCTTCGGGATGGCGCCTTCGAAGTCCTTGTAGTCGAACGGATGGTCCTCCGTCCGTACGGCAAGCCTCTTGTCCCCCGGGGCGTAGGAGAACCCCTTCGGTACTGCCCAGCAGGCGAGCACTCCGCCCGCCTGGATCCTCAGGTCATAGTGGAGGTTTCTCGCCTCGTGGCGATGGACGACAAAGATGGTACCTTTTGCCGGGTGAGCGCGGGAGGAACGCGTAGCAGGGCCGGGCTCGGGGGTCCGCCTGAAGTCCCGCTTGAGGCTGTACTCCTCGGTTGCCATACTGCCCCAATGTACCCACGCGCGAATCGGGGGGCCATGCAATGACGCAGATACCCTTGAAAATCGACACGCCGACGGGCCGCAAATCCGGGCCGACGATCATCCTGGCCCATGGCGCCGGCGCCGGGATGGACTCTCCATTCATGCAGGAAATGGCCGAAGCCCTTGCGGCCGGCTCCATTCGGGTCGTGCGGTTCGAGTTTCCGTACATGCAGGAATCCAGAAAGACACACTCGTGGGCCCGGCCGGATCCGCCCCGGGTGCTGGAAGAGACGTGGCTCAACGTGATCGAACAGGTCGGCAGGGCAGAGGATCTCGCCATCGGCGGCAAGTCCATGGGAGGCCGGATCGCCAGCGTGGTGGCCGACCGGGCGGGTGTCCGGGGGCTGGTCTGCCTCGGATACCCGTTCCATCCCGCGGGCAGGGCCGACACCCTGCGCGTCGCCCACCTGGAAAAACTGAAAACAAGGACCCTCATACTCCAGGGGACCCGGGACACCCTGGGCAGCAGGGAGGAGATTGCCGGCTACTCCCTTTCCCGCGCAATCAGGCTGGTGTTCCTCGAGGACGGCGATCACTCCTTCAAGCCGCGCAAAAGCTCGGGCCGGACCTACGCGCAGAACTTCCAGGAGGCAGTGGAGGCGATCATCGGCTTCTGCCGGGCGCTGTAGGGGGTCAGGAATCCAGCACGGAGCGCACCGCGGCGAGCAGGCTGCTCTTGTCGAAGGGCTTGCGCAGCAGGCGCGCTCCGCTGGGCAGTGTTCCGCTGGATTCCAGGGCCTGCTGGGCGTACCCCGAGATGAAGAGCGTGCGGACTGAAGGGAGAGCTCCTGAAACCCGGGAGGCAAGCTCAGGGCCTCCCATTCCCGGCATCACCACGTCGGCAAGCAGGAGATGGATCTTCCGTCTTTCCTGGGCGATGAGCGCAAGGGCCTTGTCGCCGCTGTGCGCTTCCAGCACGGTGTACCCGCGGTCTTCCAGGACCCTTCGCGCGTACGTGCGGACTGCCGCCTCGTCCTCCACCAGAAGGATCCTCTCGCTGCCCCCCGGCGCGGCGGGCGACGGAGCAATCACCCTCGAGGGCGCGGCGTCCCCTTCGAGAAGCCGGGGGAAGAAGATCGTAAACGCGGCACCTGCGCCAGGGGAGCTGGCGCAGTAGATACGCCCGCCGCTCTGGGCGACGATGCCATAGACGGTGGAGAGTCCCATGCCGGTGCCCCGGCCCTGCTCCTTGGTGGTGAAGAACGGCTCGAAGATGTGCGCCAGCGTGTTCCTGTCCATTCCGTAACCGGTGTCGCTGACGACGAGACGCACGTACTCTCCCGGCTTCAGGTCAGAAAATTCCGTTTCCATCGCGCCCGTGGCGGCCTGGTTGCGCGTGGAGATGCGAAGCTTCCCACCCCGCGGCATGGCGTCCCTTGCGTTCACTGCCAGGTTCATGAGGACCTGCTCGATCTGGCCAGGATCCGCCAGGATCCTGCCGGTGTCCGCGGCCAGGTTGGCGGCGATTTCGATGTCCTCTCCGATGACGCGCTTGAGCATCATCTCGATCCCCCGGATCAGGGCGACGGGATCCACCAGGCGCGGCTCCAGGACCTGCTTCCTGCTGAAGGCGAGGAGTCGTGACGTGAGGTCTGCGGCGCGATCCGCGGCGCCCTTCACCTGCGCGATGTCCTCCGCCAGGCGGCTGCCCTTCGGCACCCCGCTGAGGACGAGGTCGCTGAAACCCTTGATGACGGTGATCAGGTTGTTGAAATCATGGGCAATTCCGCCGGCGAGCCTTCCGACCGCCTCCATTTTCTGTGCCTGCCGAAGCTGGTCTTCGGTCTGTCGGGAGGCGGTGACGTCCCTGACGAAGAAGGCGAGCCGACGGACCTTGCCGGACGCATCGGTGATCGGAAAGATGCCGAGCTCCAGGATCGTCGATTCATGCGTAAGCTCGACCCGTACCGGGGAGGCGGTCTGGATCACCTTGTCAGCATGTTCGTGGACCCGGATGTCCAGCGGAAGCCCCCGGAGCTCCCAGATGGGGCGTCCCGCCAGCTCTGCCTCGTTCTGCGCGCCTGCGGCCCTGGTAAAGGCTTCATTGCAGGCCCGGAGCGTTCCGTCGGACTCCACGAGGAATGCCATGTCCGTCGTGGCGTTCAGAAGCGCATGCAGCGTCTCCTCGTGATCGCAGAGAGCCCATTCCGCGTTTTTCCGCTCGCTGATATCCCGGATGGTGGCCAGCACCATGGGCTTTCCGTCCATCTCGAACAGACGGTTGTTGATCTCCACCGGGATTTTCTTCCCCTCGCGGGTCACGTGCATTCCCTCCCACTCCGCGTGGCTCTCGGCTCTCAGCCGTCTCATGGCCTCGGGAATGGCAGGCAGACCTTCCGGGGCATCGATGTCGCAGGTGCTCATGCGGAGAAGCTCCTGCCGCGAGTAGCCCAGCCTCTGGCAGGCAACATCGTTGACCTCAACGAAAACCTCCGGCGAAGAATCCTCGTGGAAGGGATGCACGAGGATGACGTCGCTGATGCTGCTGAACAGGAGACGATAGCGTTCTTCGCTTCGGCGCAGGGCATTCTCGGCGCGCTTGTGCTCCGTGATGTCCAGGGCGATGAACGTGGCGTCGCTGTCCGCATCGCCCGGCTGGATCTGGGATGAGCCCAGGAGCACGTCGATGACGCTCCCGTCTTTCCGCCTCCACCGGGTTTCCGTCGTCGTGGTTCCCGTGCGCTGGATCTCCCGGAAGCCGTCGGTGCCGACCCTCTCGAACTCTTCTTCCGTCAGGTAGAGGAGCCGTGAGCTTCGACCCACGAGCTCCTGCGCGGAATAGCCGGTCATCTCGCAGAGCTTGTCGTTGACCTCCACGAAAACCCTTCGGGCGACGATTCCCATCCCGGCAGGACTGGCACGGTAGATGCTCTGGATTCGAGTCTGCAAACGCTCGTTGTCGGGTGTCGTGAGCATGCGGCGAGTGTAGCACGGGAAGGCCGCTTCACGGTATCTTCATCGTATGCGGATCTCGAGGTTCGTTCTTGTGTTCTTTATCCTAACAGGTGTTTGTCGGGCTTTTCCTCTCGGTATTTTCGAGCAGCCCGTGAAGCTCACCGGTACCGTGATCCCTCATCCGGCCGCGGCGCCGGACTTCACGCTCATGGACCAGCATGGCGTGCCGTTCCACATGTCGGACACGAAGGGCAGGGTCGTCGTGATGACCTTCATCTACACGCATTGCACGGACCTCTGCCCGTTCATCACAATGAAGCTGAAAAGCGCGTACGCTAAGCTGGGAAAGGACGCGGACAAGGCTGTGTTCGTTGCCGTGACCACGGATCCTGAGCGTGATACACAGAAGGTGATCGCCGCGTACAGCCGGGAGGCAGGGCTCTTCGACAGCTGGCATTTCCTTACCGGGCCGGACGCCGCGGTCAAGGCCGTCTGGTTCAACTACGGGGTGGGAGTGGAAATCCAGAAGGAGCCCGAAACGTCGGCAGGGAAGACCGGCACCGCGACGGACGAACCTGAGCCCACGCAGGGACTTTCCGATGCGGAGCTGGGCCAGGCCCGGCGGATCGTGGACCAGTTCGGGGGAGGCTACAACGTCTCACACTCCGCGCCGTACTGGATCATCGACAGACAGGGCAGGATCCGGGCCTCCATGGATGCCGACGTGCTCCCCTCGGAAATCGAGGGAAACGTCCGCGCGCTCATGAGCCGCTGAATCGCCGCTTTCGCCTTCTGCTCAGGACGATGAGCCAGGCCACCAAGGCGCCCGCCAGCACCAGCGTGATCGTGGCCATGACCCTCGTCATCTGGAACACGAGGGTGTGACTCTTCGGGTCCACTCGGAAGCATATCCGGGCGATCTTCGCGATGGTCGGGCCGATCGTGCCCTTCTGCGCTTCCATCAGTGAGAGCTTCAGATCGGCGGGGAGGAAGTCGGCGCCGAGCATGTACCGCACAACCTTGCCGGCAGGAGAGAGGATTACGAGGGCGACGGGGTGGTCAAAACCGTCGCCGTTTCGCACGTAGTGGAAGCCCACGGAGTCTGCCACCGCGTCGATCTCCTCCTCGTCACCCGTGAGGAATCTCCATGAGTCCGGCGGAATCGGCTTCTGGATTGCCTGCAGGCTTCTCCTCTTGGACTCCCGCGCAACCGCGGGGGTTTCCTTGGGATCGATGCTGATCGTCACGACATTGTAGTCCCTGCCGGGCTCGGCCGCCAGCGGTCCGAGCACGCCCGCCAGGCCGGTGAGCAGCAGGTCACACACGTTCGGACACTGGTAGTAGACCAGCGCCAGGATGGTGGGAGCCGTGACGAGCTGGCGGAGGGTGACCTGCTCCCCCTGCTCGCCCCTGAACTTCGTGTCCAGCGGGACTGTGGCTCCCAGCTTCTGGTCGATACCGATGTCATCGAACGCGGACTGGGCGTTGTGCGCGCTGGCGCTTGTCGGGAGCATGAGGCAGAGCGCGATGAAAGCGAGTGCCGGGAGCCGTGGCGCAATGTTCAGTGGCATCATGGCAATAATAGGGACGCAAACGTGGAAAGACAATCGCGATTGTTTTCTATACTATGCGGGCGTATGCACGGCAAGGCACCGGTTCTCGGGCTCCTTCTGGCCTCGGGGATCATTTCGACAGGCGCTGCGCAGGACATTACCCTGTCCGCCGCGGCCAGCCTCACCGACGTCCTCCAACAGATCCAGGAAGACGCGCAGAAATTCGTGGGGGCCCGGATCCTTCTGAACCTCGGCGGTTCGGGCGCCCTCCGGCGGCAGATAGAGGAGGGTGCACCCGTCGATGTTTTCTTCTCAGCATCCCGTGAGGATATGGACAAGCTGGGAAAGGAAGGACTCATCGTGCAGGGGTCGCGCAGGGAGCTGCTCCGCAATTCGCTTGTCATGATCGGCGATGCGGAGATGAAGCCCGCGGCAGGACCGTCTGATCTGAAGAATCTCATCTCTTCCGCGCGCGTCGTTGCCATCGGCAACCCGGACGCCGTGCCGGCCGGACGCTATGCGGTGGAGGCGCTGAAGAAGTACGGGCTGTACGATCTCGCGCGGCCCAGGCTGGCACTGGGCGGCACCGTTCGCGAAGTCCTGCAGTTCGTGCAGAGCGGTTCGGCTCCGGTCGGAATCGTCTTCCTTACCGACGCCCTGTCGGCCCAGCCCGCGGGATCCATCGTCCGGGTTTTCCGTTTCCCCGCAGAAACTTTCTCCGCGCCCATCGCGTATCCCGTTGCGGTGACGACAGCGTCAAAAAATCGCGCTTTGGCCGCAAAGCTGATCGAATTCCTTCACGGTGATGTCGCCCGAAGCGCATTCCTGAAAGCAGGTTTTGAGGTCCCTTGAACGTCCTCTCGCCCATCCTTATTTCTTTGAAGGTCGCCGCCATCGCAACCGCCGTTACCGGAATCGTCGGGCTCGGCCTGGCGCGGCTGTTCTCGACGCGGCGGGTTCCGCTTCGACGTCTGTGGGAGGCCCTGCTCCTCCTTCCGCTGGTGTTCCCGCCGACGCTCACCGGCTACCTGCTGCTCGTTCTGTTCGGGAAAAGAGGGCTCCTGGGCGGACTCCTCGCGCAGGTCGGGCTCTCCGTCGTGTTCACGTGGGCCGCTGCCGTCATCGCCTCATCTATCGTGTCGCTCCCTCTCATGTACCAGAACTGCAAGGCGGCGCTCCTGGGAGTGGAGCCGCAGTACGCGCAGGCAGCCCGGACTCTCGGCGTGCCGGAGGGCAGGATCTTCCGGCGGATTACGCTGCCCATCGCCGCGCCAGGCATCCTGAGCGGAACCGCGCTGTCGTTCGCACGAGCCCTCGGGGAGTTCGGGGCCACGCTGATGGTGGCAGGCAACATCCCCGGCAGGACGCAGACGATACCGCTGGCGCTGTACAGCGCAGTGGAGGGCGGTCGGACCACCGAGGCCAACATCCTGCTGGCGGTGACCGTCGTGCTTTCGTTCGGCCTGGTGGCCGTGGTAGGGTGGGCCGAGCGGCGAGTGTTCTTTCCCGGGCGGGGCCGATGATTCTCGTTAATTTCGAGAAACAGCTCCCCACATTCGTTCTCAAGGCTGCGCTGATGATCGAAGGCAGGGAGACCGCGATCCTCTGGGGGCCCTCCGGCGCCGGCAAGACCACGGTCCTGAAATGCATCGCGGGGCTCACGGATCCTGACCGGGGGGAGATCCACGTCGAGGGAAAAACCGTGTTCTCGCCGGAGAAGGGCATCAGGCTGCCGCCCCAGGAGCGGAAGGTCGGCTTCGTCTTCCAGAACTTCGCCCTGTTTCCCCACATGACGGCAGAGGAGAACGTGGCCTTTGCCATGCCGCGCGGGGAACGGGGGGAGGCGGCGGCGTTCCTGGAACGATTCAGGCTCACGACGCTCGGGCAGAGAAGGCCGGCGGAGCTTTCCGGTGGCGAACGGCAGAGACTGGCACTGGCCCGCGCCCTGGCCATCCGTCCGAAGGTGCTCCTGCTGGACGAGCCTTTCAATGCGCTGGATCGACGGACCAGGGACGAGACCTACCGGGAGTTCCTTGCGCTCCGCGGCACGATCGACATGAGCGTGATCCTTGTGACGCACGACCGCTCTGAGGCGGAGCTCCTGGGGACCCGGATCTACGAGCTTCGCGACGGCGAGGTGACGGAATAGAGGCAGCGCGGTGGGAGCAACGGTGGAGGGGAGGATGGCGTCATGAGCGTGGAAGTCATAAGGGCAGCGGCCGGCAGCGGCGGGGGTGTCGCACTTGTCACGGTGATCGGGACGCAGGGCTCGGTCCCGCGCCACACCGGGTCCAAGATGCTGGTGCGGCGAACGGGAGAAATCGTCGGCACGGTGGGCGGCGGCAAAGGCGAGGCCATGGCCCTTGATGCGGCTTTGCGCGTCATCTCGGAAAAGAGCTCGCGAACAATCACCGTGGAGATGCAGGGCGTGGAAGCGGAGGGTCCGAACATGGTGTGCGGCGGTACGGGCACCATGCTGGTCGAGTACGTGCCCGACAGCGTGCCCTATCGCACGGCCCACCGCGCCCTGGAGGCGGGCCGCCGCACCGTACTGGTAAAGAAGCTGGAGGGCATGGCAGGAGGCGCTGCGGGACTCGTGTCCATTGCGGTGCTGGAGGAATCGGGCCCGCCGCCGAGCGGCCTCGACCTCGATCAGCAGGCCGCGGCACTCTGCATGGCAACCGGAAAGCCGCTGCTCTCCGAGGACCACGGCCTCTTCTATGATCCGGTCTTCCCCCAGGAGAAGCTCCTCATCCTCGGCGGCGGGCACGTGGGGCAGGCCCTCGCGGCCATGGCCGCGGGTCTCGACTTCGAAGTGACCGTGGTGGACGACCGCAAGGATTTCGTCTCCGCGGGCCGTTTCCCGACCGCCGTGAGGACTGTCTGTGCCGGCTACACGGATGCGATCAAGGCGTTTCCCTTTGACTCGGCGACCTATGCCGTCATCGTCACCCGTGGACACCTCTTTGACCTCGAGTGCATCCGCGGCGTGCTGGGCAGAACCTATCGCTACGCAGGCTTCATCGGCAGCGCGCGCAAGGCGAAGCTCCTCCGCGCGCAGGCAGCCAGCGATGGATTCGACAAGGCGCGCGTCGATGGGCTGCATGCGCCTATCGGGCTGGACATTGCGGCGGAGACACCCGCGGAGATCGCCGTCTCGATCCTCGGGGAGATCGTGGCCGTGCGGAGAAACGCGGGGATGGGAGTAGCGGGGATGGGAGCAAAATGAAGGGCCTGACATCGTATTCCCGATTCGCCGGGTGCGGAGCAAAATTGGGGCCGGGCATACTGGATAAGGCGCTGTGCGGTCTCTCACAGCGCACATACCCTCAGCTCATCACCGATTTCCAGCGCAGCGAGGACGCAGGGGTGCTGCGTCTCGATGACGAGCGCGCGCTGGTGCACACGGTGGACTTCTTCCCGCCGATCGTGGACGACCCGTTCACCTTCGGCCGGATCGCCGCGGCCAACGCCGTATCCGATGTGTACGCAATGGGCGGCAGCCCGAGCACGGCAGTCTGCCTGGTGGGATTTCCCGTCGAGACCCTGGACATGGAGATCCTCGTGAAGATGATGGAAGGCGGCCTTGCCGCCCTGGACGATGCCGACTGCCCACTCGTCGGCGGGCACAGCATCGATGATACCGAGCCGAAGCTGGGATACGCAGTCACGGGAATCGTTCATCCCGCAAAGGTCTGGCTGAACAACGCGATCAAGGGGGGCGAGCGGATCATCCTCACCAAGCCGATCGGCACGGGCCTCATCACCACGGCGGCAAAGGCGGGCAAGGCATCAGCCGAGTCGCTGGCCGCGGCGTGTGATAGTATGAACGCGCTCAACCGCACGGCGTGTGAGGTGCTGCGCGGCTATCCCGTCACTGCCTGCACAGACGTTACGGGCTTCGGCCTGCTGGGGCACGCCTGCGAGATGGCGTCCGGCTCACCCTGCGACATCAGGATCGATTCGGGCGCGGTGCCGCTTCTGCCCTCCGCACGGGACTACGCGCTTATGAAGACGATCCCGGGCGGCACGAAGCGCAACAAGAGCTTCAGGCTGAAGTTTATCACCGGGCAGAAGACCGCGGACGAAGACCTCGTGAATATCCTCTTCGACCCGCAGACGTCGGGAGGCCTGCTCGCGGCGGTGAAGGCGGCTGAGGCCGAGGCCGCCCTGGATGCGCTTCGGCACGCTGGAGTGCCTGCCGCACTCATTGGTCAGACTGTACCGGGCACGGGACTGATCGAGCTCACCTGACCACTTTCAGCAGGCCGCGCTCCCGCCCGATTGAAAGTGCGGCTTCCAACGCCGCCCTGCCGACCGCCCGCGCCTTGTCGGAAACCACGGAGACGAAGCGCGCGTCCGCGCGCGGGTCGATGTCGCCGATCTTCATCCCTCGGGACACCCGCGTCTTCTCGGAGATCAGGCCGCGCAGGCATCCGCTGAACGGGGCGATGACCGGCACGTCCTCCACCCTCATCACGACTTCACCCTGGGACACGATGTCCCCAATCCGCCTCGCATGAGTTACGCGCCCATCCCGCGGCGCCCTCAGCACCCGGTCCGAGGTCCTGCCGGCGACTTCCCCGGGTGTCCCCGTATTTGGGCTTGCGCATCCCTTGCGGATGATCCGGCCCAGCTCGTGGCCTCTCATGGTCTCGATCACCGCATCGACGTCCCGTCCCGCGGTGAACCCCGGGCCGAGGGCGATGACGACGGCGCCGTTCTTCCGGGCCGTTCCCGTGTTGGCCTTGGCCATGATTGCATCCACGATGACCGTGGCGCCGGCGCGCTCCAGGACGGCACCTCGAGGGTCCACCAGCACCGCAACGTTCCCAGCCTCCAGGACCGGCGGCCAGCTCTCCATGTCGGTAAGCTCCGCCCGCACTCCTTCCACCGCGTGGCTGCCGGCGTAGACGGCTTCAGCAAAGGACACGCTGAGCCGGATCGCCGTGGGCTCGGGGAGCTCGGTCATGATCACGTTGAACCCAGCGGCTCGGAAAGCGAGCGCCGCCCCCGTGGCAAGATCGCCTGCGCCCTTCACGACGGCCAGAGGCCTGCGGTCATTCATCGGTTCTGTCGTACAGCTCCCCTTTCAGAAAGGACACCAGCGCTCCCCTGATCCCGTACATCTCCCTGGCCAGCCTCAGCGCCTCGGAGGCTGTCTCACGTTTCAGCTCGAGATCACCCTGGTTCAAGAGGAGCCGGAAGGCCATGCCCGAGAGGACCCCCTTGCAGCATCCTTCGGGATCCGCGGCCAGGGCCGCAATTTCCTCTGGCTCGAAGAAACTGCCGGTCCTTCCCACAAGGGTCAGCGCCTTCTGGTGGTTGTAGCAGTGCGTCTCGTCGATCGGCTCGTCGAAGGCGCCCGCGCCCATGAGCGCGAAAACCGTGCATGTGTTGGCGGGAATGACGGGCTCGCGGCTCTCCGGCGCCTTCATGGGGCGCTTCCTGGACCCGTCTCCTTCCACGAGGAGCACCGTATCGGCGCGTACAGAAAGATCTTCTATCAGTCGCGGATCCAAGCCCCGGTACTTTCCCTCCTCGGGAAGCACGTCCGCGACGAGAAGCCTCACGGGTGCATCGTCCCTGAGTGCCTGCGCGAAGTCCGCGGGCCCGCGGACAAGGGTCACGGGAATGCCGTCCAGCTCGTCGATGCCGACCCTTGTTGTCGTCGTCAGCCTGGCTTTCACGCCCGTCTCCGCCAGGTAAGCCGCGGCTTGCTTCATGGCAGTCGTTTTTCCGCCCGCCCCGACAAATGTGTAGACTGCACCCGGCAGGAACCACTGCGAGAGTGCGTCGCGGAACCGCTGGGCAGGCGTCGACATGGGCTGAGTATATCCAGGGTGCAAAATCACCGCCACCCGGGGTTCAATAGGCATCATGAAACACGTCGTCGTTCCGTTCCTCCTTCTCGGCCTTTTCTTCGTGGCCGTGATCTGCCGCGCGCAGGAAATGCCTGCCGATGAAGCCCTGTCCTTCATTGCCCGGACCGACAAGCTCATGAGCCCGGCCGAGTACGAGAGCTGGATGGTGATGACCAACTACAAGCCCGGCCGACAGCCGACAAAAAACCGCACCCACGTCTACCGGCGCGAGGACAAGATGGTGGCGATCTTCCTCGATCCTCCCATTCAGAAAGGGGAGGCGTTTATTCGGTCGGGCGATGACATGTGGATGTACCTCCCGAGGTCCAAAAAGGTCACGCGCATCGGCGCGAAAGAGACCAGCATGGGCGGCGAGGCTTCCAACGCCGACCTCATGCGGGTGGACCTGGCCCGGGACTACACGGCAGTCTCCGCGGTCACGGAGGACGTGTCAGGCCGCGCGTCGTGGAAGATCGAGCTGAAGGCCCGGGACCGTTCAATCTCCTATGACAGGATCATCTGCTGGATCGACAAGGATTCAGGAATTCCCTCCAGGCGGGAGTACTACGCCCTTTCGGGCCGCAAGATGAAAACCATGACCTTCTCCGATGTGCGGATGCTCGGCTCGCGCCAGAGGCCCGGGGCGATGCTGATCGTGAATGAGGACAATCCCGAGTACCGCACAGAAATGGTTGTAGAGACTCTCAAGGAAGGGCTTGCGCAGGGAGACCAGATCTTCACGCCCTCCTACGTCCAGCAGGGTCTCCTGCGTTGAAACTGCGCCGAAAGGAAACAGAAGTGACGATCGTCAGCTTGAAGGACGTGGTGAAGGACTATGACCTGGGCAGCACGGTGGTGCACGCTCTGAAAGGCGTCAGCATGGACATCCAAAGTGGTGAGTTCGTCACCATCGCGGGAGCCTCCGGTTCTGGCAAATCCACGATGCTCAACCTCATCGGCTGCCTGGACCATCCCACGGAAGGCCACGTGCGCGTTGCGGACAAATCGGTCTCCGCGCTCGGGGAGCGCGAGCTGAACAGGCTGCGCCTGTACAGCATCGGGTTCATCTTCCAGTCCTTCAACCTCATTCCTGTGCTGAACGTCTACGAGAACATCGAGCTGCCCCTCCTGATCGTGCCGCACATCGGCCCCGCTGAGAGGCGTGAGCGCGTGATGCACTTCATGAAAGAAGTGGGTCTGGAAAAACAGCTCAGGCAGAAGCCATCCGAGCTCTCCGGCGGCCAGCGCCAGCGGGTGGCCGTTGCCCGCGCGCTTGTCACCAAGCCGCCCATCGTGCTGGCCGACGAGCCTACCGCCAACCTGGACTCGAAGACCGGCATCGAGATCATCGACCTCATGCACCAGATCAACCGGGAGGAGGGTACGACCTTCATCTTCTCCACGCACGACCCGAAGATCATCGCGCGCGCGGACCGGGTCATCCACCTGGAGGACGGCCAGCTCTCGGGGGAGAACGGGAAATGAGGCTCCTCCGCCTGTGCCTGAAGAACATCCTGCACAACAAGACCCGGGCATTCACTCTAGGGACCTTCGTGCTGGCCATCGCCTTCATGATCGTGATGGCAGGAGCGTTCAGCACCACGGTCCGCACAAGCATGCAGGAGATGATCGTGGCCAGCGTCACTGGTCACGTCCAGCTCCGACCCGCTGCGAATCCCGAGAAGGACATGTTCGCCTTCGACAACAACTGGGAGACAACAAGCAAGTACGCGATCTCAGGGGAGACGCTGGGAAAGGTCGAGGCCGCTGCGGCGAAGCTGTACCCGGGAGCCCAGCTCGTTCCCCGGGTCCGGGCAAACGTCATGCTCGTCTCCGACACCGAAAAGGTGGGGGCCATGCTATTGGGCACGGACCCCTCGGACCGTCACGTGGATTTGTCGTTCAGGCTCGTCTCCGGCCGCATGCTCCAGCCGGGAGACGACCATGTGATCGTGCTTCCCCGGCTGACCGCCGAGAAGCTCGAGGTGAAGGTCGGAGACACCGTCGGTGCGATGGGTGTCACCCCGGACGGCTATCCCATCGATGCGGGCCTCACCGTGGTGGGCATTGGGGACAACGGCATGAGCTGGAAATACGACTTCGGCTTCCGTATCCCCTATCTCGACCTCGTTGCCGCCCGCGAGCTGGCAGGCCTGAACGAAGGAGAGGCCACTGACGCAGTGCTCTTCCTGCCCGACACGTCACAGGCAGCCGCGGCCGCGAAGGCACTGGACGCTGATTTGAACGCGGGACTGCCCGAGGGCCAGCGCCTCAGGACCACGACATTCGCGACCATGGGCGGCTTCATGATGACGCCGCTTTCCTTGTACAACGCCATCTTTACATTTTTCATCGCCATCATCGCCATCATCGCCGCCATCATCACCATGAACATCATCCTCATGATGGGCATCGAGCGGCGCCAGGAGATCGGAACGATGAGGGCAATCGGCTATTCGCGCGGCAGGATCGTCGGCCTGTTCGTCGCGGAGATCCTCATCATCTCCGCTTCCTTCGGGCTCCTGGGCGCAGGCGGCGCCCTGGTACTGGTGAAGTGGCTGTCCAGCTTCACGATGAACGTGGCACGTCCCGTGAGCTACGCCACCGGCAGCGAGTTCAGGATGCTCTTCAGCCTCGGGTTCGCCGTTCCCACGGCGATCATCGTGCCGGCCTTCGCGGTGCTCGCCTCACTGTATCCCTCCCTGCGCGCCTCCCGCGAGAGGCCCGCGGCCACCCTGCACGAAGAGTAGAAGGAGACGATGATGAGACCCATGATCCGCATCGCCGCCAGGAACGTTCTGAAGAGCCGCAAGCGGTCGCTCCTCGTCGCCTCCACGATTTTCATTTCCACACTGCTTCTTTTCTTGAGCGACTTCACGATGAACGGGGTGGAGACCCAGGTCCTCAAGGGCTACGTGAATCTCCAGACGGGAGATGCCTGCATGGTCGGGCCCGAGGTCAAGGGAAAGCGCCTGAACGACCCCGCGAAATACATCAACCCCGACCTGCCCGACCGCAAGGGCTTGGAGGCCCGGCTGAACGCCCTGCCGCGGATGACGAATGTGCTTGCGGGTTTTGCGCCCGAGGTGTCATACATCGAGCGAAAGATCGTGCGCTACGGCACAATCAGCAAAGACAAGGTCTCTTCGACGTATGCGACGTTCAACCTCAGCCCCGAGCACCGCGACCGGCTGCTCTCCACGAACACCATCCAGATGCTGGACGGGAAGCTCGACATCGAGACCCCCTGGTCCATTTCCATCTGCCAGGAGATGGCGAAGAAGCTGGATGCCCGCGTGGGAGATGCGGTCACGCTCTCCATCCAGACCGTGCACGGCGCGCAGAACCTGCTGGACTTCGTCGTCCGGGGGATCTACAGGAATCGGGCCGGCTACGATAACTGGTACGTGTTCATGTCCGACTCCGATGCGCGGGCTTTCCTGGACGCGGAGCCGGGTTTCTTCGACATCGCCATGATCTTCCTGAAGAATCCTGGCGATGCGGCCGGCTTTGCCGCCCGGCTGGATGCGCGACTCTCAGAGAGCGGGATTCCCGTGGGTGTCGAATGGTGGTACGGCGGGTCCGAGTTCTACCCGCGCAACGCCCAGCTCTCCAAGACGATGTTCGCCTTCTTCATCTACGTGATGCTCATCATCATCGCCCTGGGCCTCCGCGCTTCACTGCGCATGAACCTCTTCGAGCGGATGAAAGAGTTCGGCACCATGCGCGCCATGGGCTTCAGCCGCCTGCGGTGCTACGCGGTGATATTCACGGAGATCTTCGTCATTGCCCTTGCAGCGTACACTGCCGCGCTCGCACTCGGGCTCACCTTCGCTTTTGTCTTCGGCACCTCCGGCATCTCTATCGGCAACGGCGCGATGAGCTACGGGTTCGGCGGAGAGCGCTTCTGGCCGCAGGCCCGGTTCAGCGACGCGTGGTTCGCCTTTATCGTGATCATTGTGTTCTCGGTGTTTGCCACGATGGGCCCCGCGCTGAAGCTCAATTTCCAGCCCATCACGGACACAATCGCCAAGAGAGTGCGCAAGGTCTCTGCGATCCGGGAGATGTTTGCGGAACGGCGCCGCAGGCGCCTGGCCCGGGAGGCGGAAGCATGAGACGGCTCGTCCTCGGGGCGCTTTTTTCGCTCCTTGTCTTGTCAGCTCTTGCGGCACAAGAGCCGGCCGCAGGACAGCCCCTCGAGCAGCCGTTCACTGTTTCCGGCTCCCTGCGTGCCGAGCTGACGGGCAACATCCCGGCAGATTCGAGCATCACGCCTTATGCGGGGAACCTTCTCCGCCTGTACTCCATAGTGGATCTGGCTCCGGTCAGGAGCGCTCGTTCCCACCTCGATGTGGAAGCTGACTTTTCAGGCCTTTCGAGTTCGGCGGATTCCAGCCTCCTGGAGTCCACGAAGGCCCAGCTCAATGAGGCGTGGCTTCGCGCCGATGTGAGCGATACGATCGTGCTCCTGGCAGGCAAGCGGCGGATTGCGTGGGGAACGGGCTTCTTCAATAATCCCACGGATTTCGTGAACCCGCCGAAAGACCCCTCCGATCCCGAGGCGCAGCGCATGGGAGTCTGGAGCGTGCAGGCAGGCATCTACCTGCCGGCAGTCTCCATCGAGCAGGCTGCGATCATCTACGACAAGCTCGACTCCACCGGCTATGCGGCAAAGCTCTCCACCTCCGCGCTCATTCCCAGCACTGACGTCAACCTTGTCGTCTTCTACGCCAAACCGGAAGGTTTCAAGACCGGCGGCTCATTCGATACCTCGCCCTTCGGAGACCTGCCCGTCCTGTCGGGCGTGAACCTGCACGGCGAGCTTGCAGTGACCAGCACCTGGACCGTGAAGGCACTCGGCGGGCTGCGCTTCCTGGCGCCCGGGACCGACACGTACTTCGTTGCCGAGTACATGTACCTGGATGACTCATCGTACAGGCACAACCTGGCGTTCACGTTCGTTCAGCCCAACCTCACGAGCAAGGTTTCCGCCTTCACGGACAGCCTCTCGGCGCAGGCAACACTCCTGCTGAACCCCGTTGACACAAGCGCGCTGCTAAGGGCGAGCATCGGCAGCGGCTACATCGAGAACTGCACCATCAGCCTGGAAGGCACCTGGTTCCTGGGACCGATCGCATCCGAGTTCGGCTCCCTGAGGGTGGGGCCGACAGGCCTGTGGGGCACGATCCAGCTCATCGTCGAAGTGGGGTACTGAGCGTCGCGGCTCAACATTGGCTGACGCTCCGCATTGGAGGATGTACCCAGAAACTGGGTACAAGCCCCACTGGTGGAATGTGCACCATCCATGGCTGCCGCACCGAGGGGTCGGAGCTGCGAAAGCTCGAAAGTATCAGCACATCTCAGTAGCTATACCGGACCAGCAGATTCTGCCCCGACGTTTCCAGGCTGAGCCCCCCCGTTCCCTTCTCCGACGATTCCTGCCGGTGCAGGAACGGTACAAGCCAGCCGATGGCCGAGCCCATCGCCGCGCCCGCCACGACATCCGTCACGAAATGCATGCCTGCCGTCACCCGGAAAGCACCGGTCAGGGCCGCCATGGTGTAGCTTGCGACGGCAAAAGGAATGAGGTAGGGGGAATCCGGAAACGACATCGCGTAGATAGTCACCCCAGCGGTGGCAGCGGCGAAGGCCACGGTCGTGTGCCCCGAGGGAAAAGATCGATCGTCTTCCGAGGAGCTCACCCCCGGAGCGCCGCCCTCGAACATGTAGGGGCGATAGCGAGGCAGAAGGTAGTTCAGGAGATTCTTCACGGCAAAGGCGTAGGAGACGGCCTGCCCGTAGACGATTCCCATCGTGAGGAAATCTCCCGGATCCAGGGCAAGGGCAAAGAGGGCAGGGGCAGCCATGGTGGAGTACTCCAGAATCGTGCTCGCAAGATCGAACCCGTGCGAGTAGGAAAACATGACCGCCCGGTCCAGGGCGTTCACGGTGGAAACGTCGGGCGTGCCCAGGCTTCCCCACGGAGGCGGAAGTTGAGGGAGCAGCAGCTCGCTCAGCCCGGCTGCGGCCGCGCCGCCGGCGAGAATGATGCCATCGGTGACGAAGTCCACGTGCAGCCGGTCTGCAAAGCTCGGCTGCCCCACGGAAAGCGCGAGTACGAACATTCCTGCGGCGAGAAGCCTGTTTGTATGAAAACTCATGCAGATGAATGTAGCACACCGAAAGTCTTGAACCAAAGACTTGGCACCTGATATGTTGTGCGGGTCGTGGGCGTGCACCAGAACATTCGTCAGGGTGAAGCCGTCGGGGGGGACTATGCCATCACCGGTACACTGCCGACGCTGGATGACGTTATTGCGTTCAAGGAAGGAACCGCAGAGTTCGACCATGGATACTATCGGTTCGTGTCGCACCCGCGTCTGCGGCGGCTGGAAGATGCGCTGAAAAGCAGGTTCGGCTGCCGTCACTGCAAATTGACGGAATCCCTGGAGACAGCTCTCCTCGAGCTGATCCTGTGTCTCCGCAAACCGGGATCCCAAACCAGGATCGTCATCATGCAGAGGGAGGGTGCGGCTGCGCTATTCTCGGATGAAAGCTTCCTCCCCGCCTGTGATAGGGATGGTATCTCCGTCCTTGCCGGCGATCTCGAGAGCGCCCAGGGAGCGACCGTCGTTGCCGTGGTGAGATCAGAAGGCGGCGAGCTGCCCGCGCTGCCGGCCTGGGCCAAGGGCGCGCGGTACTTTGTCCTGGGTCTCGGCGACGCCCACGGCTGTGTGCAAGGGGGAGCAGTGCTCGGGAATGCAGACCGGGTCATGGACAAGCTTGCCCAGCAGGTGAAGCGCCGCGGTGCCATCCTCTCCAGCAGGGCGGCGGACAGGATTCTGGATGGCGGTCGGTCGAGTATCGACCTCGCTCCAATCGATCGCGTCACCGAATCCTTGTGCCGCCTGGAGGGGGGAAGTGACGCATTCCTTTACTCCTCGGGGATGAGCGCCATCACTCGGGTCCTGGACCTCGTGCGCCGACCTGGAAAATCTCAAATCGTCGCGGTGGGGCATCTCTACAACGACACGTTTCAGACCCTGCGGCTCGGGCCGAACCTGTTTCTCGGCGTGGATGAGCTGGATGCACTCGACGCTCTTGTGACCGATCAAACCGCGGCGATTCTCACGGAGACAATCACCAACCCTTTGAGCGATGTGCCCGACCTCGAAATACTCTCCCGCATTGCCCACGTTCACGGCGTCCCCCTCATCGTGGACAACACCATCGCCACTCCTGCCAACTGCCATCCGTTCGAGTATGGCGCGGACTACGTGATTCACAGCACGACAAAGTTCCTCAACGGCCGAAACGACCATGGGGGAGGGGCTGTGGTCGTGCGGGACTCGCGCCTGGCCCAGCCCCTTGCGCATTACCAGGCCCTGCTTCATGACCAGATGTCTCCGCTGGAAGCTGCAGCGCTGGAAGGAAATCTGGGCAGCTTTCCGGAAAGAATGGATCGGTTCAATGAGAATGCCGGGAAGGCGGCACTCTTCCTGGCGGCGCATAGCGGGGTGGAGCGCGTCTATTTCAACGGCCTTCCCACGCACCGAAGCCACGCGACTGCCCGACGGCTCCTGCGCGGACCCGGAAGCGTCATCAGCTTCACCCTGCTGAGCAACACATGGGAAGGGCTTCGCGCTTTCTACGATTCACCCCTCTCCGGCATCAACAAGGCGCCGAGCCTTGGCTCTGACGTCACGCTCCTCTGTCCCTACACGCTGCTCACCCATTACGACGACACGGATGAGGAGCTTGCCGAGATCGGCCTTCCGCGGTTTCTCCTTCGCGTCGCCGTCGGATGCGAGAAAGACATCACTCCCGTGCTTGAGTCATTGGACGCTGCGCTTCATCGCTCGCCTCTGCCGTAAATGCCGTAGCGATGCGCGGTTTCGTACATCGCCATGGCATTGGCGGGCGGTACAGCGTCGATGAGCGCATTGCAGGTGCTCAGGATGAAGCCGCCCCCTGGCGACGCGACGTCGATCGTTTTCTTCACAACGTCCTCCACCTCGCTCGGGGGAGCCATTGTCATTACGTAGTCCAGATCGATGTTGCCGATCAGCGCAAGAACTTTTCCGTACCTGCGCTTGATCTCGGCGATGTCCATCCCCGCAGACGGCTGCAGCGAATGCAGCCCCTCGAAGCCGCAGGTGACGATGTCGTCCAGAACAGGTGTCAGCTTGCCGTCCGAGTGCAGGAGCACCCGGACGTCGCGATGGCGCTTGATCTCGGCGATGAGCCAGCGGTAGAGAGGGTAGACCACCTGCTTCATGATGCGGGGGGGAAGGAATGGGCCGGAATTGAACGCGATGTCATCGCCCACGAGGATCGCATCAGCACCGGCGTCCAGCAGCGTCTTGGCCTTCTCTGCCTCGAAGCTCATCACCGCCTCGCTGAGAAACTGGATTTCGCTCGTGTTTTCCAGTGCGGCGATCATGTACTCTTCCATGCCAAGCGCCTCGTCGAGGATCGTCACGGGGCCGCCGATCTGACCAAAGACAAACATATCCCGGTCCGCCGCAAACAGGCTCGCCATCTCTCCCTTGATCTGTCGGGGATCCGGGGCATGATAGGTGCGCGCCTGGTCCATCGAAGCGACAAGGGGACGGACCATGTGTCGTGAGCGGCCCGCCATCGCGTACTGGTCGCCATATGCGGAGCGGTACACCCGGTATCCCCGTTCATCCAGGCCGAGGTCGTATGCCGGCCAGTCCCCCATGTTCACGTAATCGATATCAAGACGCTCCCGGACGCGCCGATCGCGTTCGTAATGCTGGTAGTCATCGGGAAACCTCGTGCCGAGAAGTTTATTGGCGAAGCCCGCTTCGATGCTGATTTCGCCAGTGGGGACGCGATCAGGCTCTCGATGAGCCAGAGTGGTTTCGACCCTTTCTTTCTTCGTCATGCGTCATTTCCCTGGGCTCACACATTATCATATCAGCCTTGCCGATGCGACCGATATGTGTCATCATGAATGATACACGATTGCAGGAGCATTTACGATGGTCCGCGCTCTGGCCGAGCCTATTGAGATCCGGGTCCCTTACGAAGACATCCTTGCCCGCCAGGAACGCGTGCAGGCGGCGCGCCGGTTCGAGGAGCCCGACCGCGTCCCCGTCCTCCCCGCCATCGCGTACCGCTACCTCCTTCCGCGGATAGGGGTGTCTTTTCGCACGTATTATGGAGACCCCGAGGTAATGCTGCGCGCGCAGATCCTCGGGCAGAAGTGGCTCATGGAAAACATCCGCACGGACGCGTACAGCATCACCGGGGCATGGACCGGCGCATGGACTGATTTCGAGAATACATTCGAGGCCGGGAGTCTGGGCTGCGCGGTGGAGTTTCCCGACAATGACATCCCGTGGGTTGCCGGGAGCTGGGTGCGGACGGAGGAAGACCTGCGAAGGCTCGAGGCGATGGACTTCGTCCACGGTGGATTGAATGAGCGGCAGATAGAGTACCGGCGCGCCATGATCAATGTGGCGGACAGATACCCGGTGCACTTCCTCGGGGGACCTGTCTTCTACCCCGGGCAGAACCCAGCGCTCACGCACACATCTGACGGCCCATTCGGCGTCGCCGGAGACCTGATGGGACAGACGGAGCTCTTCACGGCCGTCCACGAAAAGCCCGGGTTCGTGGCTGAGCTTCTGCGCATCGTCACGGACAAGCTGATCGGCTATCTCGATTTCTGCTGGGAGGAGGAAGGCCTCACGGACCGCGATCTCTCCTGGACCGACGACCTGGCCGCTGGGCTTTCAGCCGAGACCTACCGGGAGCTCGTGCTGCCGCAGGAGAAGAGGCTGCGATTCCATTTCGACGGCCGCGCATCGCTTCACATGTGCGGCAGGACGGATCACCTGCTCCAAGTCTTCCGTGACGAGCTCGCCATCGACGAGTATCAGGGATTCGGCTACCAAGTGGAATTAGGGAAGATCGCCGCGGTCATGGGAGGCAGGGTCGTGCTCTTGGGAAATGTGAATCCCTTCCTCGTGCTGCAGGGCCCACCGGAGCGGATCCGGGAAGCAACCCGCGCGTGTATCGAGAAGCTCGCCCCGCTCAAGGGATACATCGTCCAGGATGGCGCGAACATCCCCCCCGGAACCCCGCCCGAGCACATCAACGCAATGATGGAGGCAGCCGAGCTCTACGGCCGGTACAAGTGACGTGAATCAGGCCAATGGCAGGAAGCCTGGCTTGCCATTTCGATCAGTTTGTGTCATTCTGAATGACACACGATTGCAATACTGACATGAGGGTGCAATGCAGGCGTTTTTGGTTTCGCATACGCACTGGGACAGGGAATGGTACCTGACCCGGGAAAAGAGCAGGTTCATGCTCGTCGGGCTCATGGAGGAGCTGTTCTCCATGCTCAATGAGTGCGACGGCTATTCCTTCCTCCTCGACGGCCAGACCATTGCGATCCAGGACTACCTCGAGGTAAAGCCTGAAAAGAAAGAGCTTCTCTCCTCCTACATCACCGCTGGCCGTCTCTCCATCGGTCCCTGGTACGTTCTCCCCGATGAGCTCCTGATTTCCGGCGAATCGCACATCCGCAACTACCTCGAGGGACAGCGGCAGTGCGATGAGCTGGGCGGTTCGATGAATGTCGGCTACCTGCCGGACTCGTTCGGCCACCCCTCCCAGCTTCCGCAGATCCTGGCGGGCCTGGGCATGAATGAGATCGTCTTCTGGCGCGGACTGGGGCCGGACATCACACGCACGGAGCTTTCCTGGGCAGGGAAGGACGGAACGGAGATCCTGGGCGTGAACCTCCCGTTCAGTTACGGGGTGGCCGCGTGCATGCCGGAAGAGCCCGAGGCGTTCGTGGAGAGGCTGAAGCTGAAGATTGGCCTGCTCGAGCCACTCACCGACGGTGAGGTGATCCTCCTGATGAATGGCGTGGATCACGTGGCGCCGCAACGGAGCTTCCCGTCCAACCTGCGCTACGCGCGGGAGAAGCTGACGAGCTGCGAGCTGCGCCACGGCAGCCTCGCGGACTACCTTCACGCCTTGCGAGCCCAGAAGCTCACCCTGCAGAAGACGGAGGGCGAGCTGCGCTCCGGCTTTCGCGCGTATCTCCTCGGCGGGACGATCTCCACCCGGATGTACCTGAAGCAGGCGAACTACCGGGCGGAAGTCCTGCTTGAGAAGTATGCCGAGCCCCTGTCCACCCTCGCCTGGACCCTCTTCGGCGGGTCATACCCCCAAGCCGAGCTGCGCCACGCCTGGCGGCTCCTGCTGTCCAACCTCCCGCACGATTCGATCTGCGGCTGCGGCGTGGATGCCATTCACGAAGAGATGATGCAGCGCTACAGGTTCCTGGACGATCTCGGCGGCTCGATCGTGGATTCGGCCGCCGCGATGGTTCGAGACGCCGCGGGCGAAGCCGATGGCTCCTGGGACGGGAGCTTTGCCGTCTTCAACCCGCTCCTTCATCCGCGCAGCGACGTGGTCCGGGCGAGCATTGTCTGCGGGGAGCGACTATTGAGGAGGGTCAACTTCGAGACAGGACTCCTGGACGAGCACCACCCGGACGAGGAGTCACGGCTGCCCACGGGCATTGTCGTGCGCGACGGCGCGGGCAACGAGGTGCAGGGCATCATCCACGCGGTGAATAGCAGGGACACGATGCGCCTCAGCCTGCAGACCCAGCCGGAAATGTATCGCGGGACGCAGGTGGAGTTTTCATTTGCCGCGAACACGCTTCCGCCTGTCGGCTATTCGGTCCACGATTTCCGCCTTACCTACGGGGCGCCACCGGCAGCACGGGAGATCGGGCGCCTGGAGAACGAGTTCTTCCTGGTCACCTTCGAGACGCTGGATGCCTCCCTGCGCGTCCAGGACAAGAGAACAGGCATCACGCACGAGGGGCTTCACGTCTTCGATGATGGCGGAGACGCAGGGGACGAGTACACGTATTCGGGGCCCCTGCGCGACTCGAAGGTCTCCATGAAGCCGGCAAGCATATCGCTGACGGCGGAGGGAAGCGCCGCGTACCAGGCAATGGTGATGCGGGGCATCCTGCAGGCGCCGGCACGCCTCGCCGCGGATCGGCAGAGCAGGTCCGGCGAGCTCGCCGATATCCGCATCGAGTCGCGCATTTTACTCTGTCGTGGCGTGCCCCGCATCGATGTGAGGACCACGGTGTGGAACGCGGCGGAAGACCACAGGCTCCGCGTCCTGTTCCCCCTTGGAGCGCCGGCCCGGTTCGGAAGCGCCGAGGGGATATTCTCCGTCGATGACCGGCCCGTCACTCCCCGCGACACATCGGCTTTCGCGGACTGGGTCGAGCCGCCCACCACGAACCCGCAGAAGAGCTTTGTGAGCGTCTGCTCGGGAGAGCGCGGCCTGGCAGTGGCCAACCGCGGGCTGCCGGAGCACGAGGTGATCCTCGACGACCGGAGCAATGCCGTCATCGCCCTGACACTGCTGCGGTGCGTCGGATGGCTCTCCCGTCCCGACCTGCTTGCCCGCAAGGGAAACGGCGGGTGGACCCTGCCGACCCCCGGGGCGCAGTGCCCGGGAGAGCACCTCTTCGAGTACTCCATCATCCCGCACGCCGGATCGTGGAAGGAGGCGGGCATCGTGGAGCTGGCGCACCAGTTCGCCGTTCCCCCGCTGGTCCTGGGCCTGGGAAAAGGCGGACGCGGGAAGGATGGCGCTCGATCCTTCGTGCGCTCCGACAGGAAAGAGATCGTTCTGAGCGCGCTCAAGAAGGCGGAAAAGAGCGACGCCTGCATCCTGAGGCTCTGGAATGCTTCCGGAGCGCCAGTGCGGTCGTCCCTCAGCTTCGAAAAGCCCATTGCATCGATGCATCGGACAGACCTCGCGGAGAGGCGGCAGGAGAAAGTGCCGGGGCGGAACGGCGTCTTCCTGGTCGAGTTCCCGCCCTGGAAGATCGTCACGTTGGAAGTGGCTCTCACGGGGAACCGTCGAAAGGGGCGCGTTGCGCCGCCTGACGGTCCCGAGAATGCGTAGCTCGGAAAGGAGCGCGGGTATGAAAAAACTCGTCGTTCTGGGCGTGATGCTGTGCGCGGTGTCGATCGTGGCCTTCGCGGCACCGGCGGTATCACTGGAGTACTGGACGGTCTACGAGAAGGACAGCGCGCTGAACAAGGTGATGGAAGCCGCCGCGGCGAAGCTGAAGGCGTCCGCCAACATCACGGTAACCATCGTCAACAAGGGTGACAGCGGGTTCCGCGAGCTGCTCACCGCCTCGGCCATGTCGCAGTCGGGGCCGGACGTCGTGTTCAACTGGACGGGCCTCAGCGACATCGTCACAGGCGGGCGCCAGGGCCTGCACTACCCGCTGAACAAGAACAACCTCTTCACCAAGCAGGAGCTGTCCAATCTCCTGCTGCTGGACAGCTGCACGGACCCCAGCACCGGTGACGTCTACGGCACCGCGTACGGCAACAACTACATCGCCGTCGCCTACAACAAGCAGATGATGACGCAGGCGGGCATCGACTGGAAGAAGTTCCCTCCCAAGTGGACCTACGACCAGTTCCTCGCGGTCTGCAAGCAGTTGAAGGACGCGGGCATCGCCCCCTTTGGGTATGCCAACAAGGAAGGGATCTTCGCGGACTGGTGGTTCAGCTTCTCCTTCCCCACCTACGTGGACAAGATCACCGACGTCATCCCCTACTACAACAAGAAGCCGCTCTACAACGACGTGTTCGGGGACGTCATGAACAAATGGAAAGCGTTCCGAGACGCCGGCTACTACCTGGAGGGCGGGAACACCATCTCCATCAATGACCTCTGGGGCCAGTTCACCGCGAAGAAGGTCGCCATTATCCCGCTGTTCCCCGCGCTGTACTCCATCTACGTGAAGGCCCTCGGAGAGGAGAACGTGGGGATCATGGAGTGGCCGAGCATGGGCGGGCACGGGAAGCTCGAAATGCTGGACCCGATCTTCGGGGATGCCATCGGGATCACCAACTGGACCAAGCACCCCAAGGAAGCGGCGATGTTCATCAAGGAGCTCGTGTTCGACAAGGCCATCGTGGCCCAGTTCGTTGCCCAGGGGCTCTTCCCGGTGGACAAGCGGATGAAGCTCACGGACTTCAACATCCCGGGCGCCGAGCTGAAGCGGTTCGCGTCGGTCCACCAGACCATTGCGACGTATCCCGAGGGGCACGCGTTCTGGAGCCGCCCGTTCAGCTCCGCCGCGGAGAAGTTCAGCAACTCCTGGCTGGAGGGGCAGATCACGGCGGAGCAGTACGCCGCCGAGCTCGAAGCGATTCTGCCGCAGTAATCACGGCAGCAATGGAAGGAACGGCGGGGGCCCCGGCTCCCGCCGTCTGCTGAAAAGGGAGGACGGTCACGCGCTCAAGACTCGGATTCTCAGCCCAGGGCTACCTCTTCGTCCTTCCCGCCCTCGCCTTGATCGCGTTCATCTTCATCAACCCGATCGTCCGTATGTTCCTCTTCAGCCTGGAGGGATGGAGCTACCTCAAGCCACAGGGATTCAATAATTTTCGCAACTACGTGGTCCTGCTGCGAGATCCACATTTCTACAACACGATGCTCAACAACGTCATCATCATCCTGGGCGTCGTCCCGGCCACGGCGATCATCGCCCTGGCCTTCGGCCAGGCCATCTTCTCCCGGATCCCGGGCTACCGGCTCTACACCTTCCTGTTCTTCATCCCCGTGGTGCTTCCCGACGTCGTGGTGGCCCGGGTGCTCACGGAGATCCTGAACAAGGTCGGCCCGCTGAACGCCATGTTCAGCGCGATCGGGCTCGACTTCCTGTCCCAGGACTGGCTGGGGGCGCCCGGCCTCTCCCTGTTCTCCATCATCGTTTCCCTCGTCTGGAAGAACATCGGCTTCGCGTTGATCCTTTTCCTGGCGCGGTTGACGACGATCGACATAGGCATCTACGAAGCCGCGGAGATCGACGGCGCAAGCTCCTCCCAGAAGTACTTTTTCATCACCCTTCCCCTGCTGTCCTCTACGATCAAGATCTACATCGTGCTGCAGGTGATCGGGCTCATGGCGTTCCTGTTCAACTACATCCACGTGATGACGGCCGGCGGACCCGGGTATTCCTCCACGGTGCTGGAGTACTTCATCTACCTGAACACCTTCCGGCTCCAGGAGATCGGGAGGGGAAGCGCGGCCGGAGTGATCCTCATCGTGCTCACCACCATCTTCATCTATTACTACGTCTTCCGTGCCTCGAGGGCGGAGCGCAAGACCTGGAGGAGGGCCAATGGCTAAGGTGAGAAAAACCACGGTCGGCTCGGTCCTCGTCCAGGCGCCGTTCGTCCTCTACAGCCTCACGATCGTCGCCATGGTCATCATCCTCGTGGTCACGCCGTTTCGGTCGGGAAACGACCTGGCGCGAGGCCTCTTGGCGGAGCCGACCGGCCTCGGCCTGGGGAACTTCCGCGACGCGTTCGACAGCGGCCTGGGATACGGGGTGCGCAACAGCTTCATCCTGGGCGCCTCCACCTGCGCGCTCACCATCTTCCTGGGAGGGATCGCGGGCTACGCCATCTCCTTCATGAAGTTCCACTTCCGCAAGGGATTGGCTTCCTTCATGAACGCCTGCATCTACATTTCCACGATGCTCATCGCCCTACCCTTGTTCCTCCAGTACAGGGACCTGCACCTCGTGAACAACCTGCTCGGGGCGCTGCTGATCTTCCTCGGCCTGCGTCTGCCCTTCTCCGTGTACCTGTTCAAGAGCTACTTCGACGAGTTCTCCCCCGAGCTCATCGAGGCGGCCAAGATGGACGGCGTGAGCGACCTGCGCATCTTCGCGAGCATCGTGTTCCCGTTGTCGAAGGGGGTGGTCATCACGGTGCTCCTGTTCAATTTCTCCGCCGTCTGGACGGACTACCTCATCGGCCTGCTGTTCCTGCAGCAGGACAAGCTGATGACCATCATGCCGAAGATCATGAACATCTTCGGGTCGGGGCCGATGGTGACGCACGCCACCTCCCTGGGGCAGGGATTCGCCGGCCTGTTCGTGGCCACGCTCCCCATCGTCGTCATCTACTTCTTCACCAAGAAGTACTACGTGGAAGGGCTCACCCTGGGGAGCCTGAAGTGAGGGACGGCGAGGTTCGGGGAATTGTGACAACGGCTGACATCGCGCGCGCGCTGAACATTTCCCGCAGCACCGTGAGCCGGGCGCTCAACAACCAGGGGCTGGTGAAAACGGAAACCAGGACGCTCGTGCTGGAAACCGCGCGCACCATGGGCTTCCTGCCCAACCGCGCCGCCCGCTCCATGCGGCGCAATCGCACGTTCCGACTGGGTGTTGTGGTCTTCTCCGAGCCCCGCTACTTCTGGGACGAGGTGGCATCGGGAGTCCGGCGGGCCCAGCGTGAGCTGCGCGACTACGGCGTGCACGTCGAGCTGCGCTCGGCTGACCTGCGCCATCCCGAGCAGCAGATCGACATGATCAGATCCCTGAAGGCGGAGCACGTGGATGGCCTGGCCATCTCTCCGGTGGACCCGGCGGCCCTGCTGGAGACCATTGATTCCCTGTCGATGGACGGGATCCCCGTCGTGACGATAGGGTCGGACATTCCGGAGAGCAGGCGCGTCTGTCACGTCGGCTGCGACTACATCGACTCCGGGCGCATCGCGGCGCAGCTCATGGGGACGTTCGTGCATGGAGAGGGCAAGGTCGGCATCATCACCTTCAGGGATCCCGTGCTCCCCATCCAGCAGAGAATCATCGGCTTCCGCCAGGCCATCGCCGAATATCCCCACATCGAGCTGAACGGCCCCCACAAGCTCTCGCGCACGGGCGAAGACGCCTACGATTTCGTGCGCGGCTACGTGCGCGGCGAGCCCGGCCTCAAGGGTCTTTTCGTGAGCTATGGGATATTGCAGGACGTAGCCCGCGCAGTGCGGGACGAGGGAATGCAGGGCCGCATCCACCTCGTGGGATTCGACCTTTCCCGCGAGATCGCCGCGCTGATCCGTCACAAGGTGGTCGACGCGGTCATCTGCCAGGAGCCGTTCGACCAGGGGTATTACACCATGAAGATTCTCCACCAATACCTGGTGGAAAAGACACGCCCGCGGCAGACCATCATCCACACGCGCCTGGAGGTGGTCATCCGGCAGAACGTCCAGTACTTCGAGAATGAGACCGACTATCTCACCCTCCTCCACGACATCTGAGACAGAACCAACGAAAGGAGCCATTCCTTGCGCGGAGACTCTGCTGCCTATTCGACGGCAAGCTTCCAGTCCATTCCAATGTCCCACACCGCGGAGGAGGTGTTCACGCCTCCAATGGTCACCAACCGGCGCGCTGAGGCGAAGCTCTGCAAGGATCCCGTCGCCTACCGGTTTTTCCAGTCGCATCCGCTTGCGACGGCAGAGGGGAACAATGCCCAGCTCTCCCTGCGTGTCGCCGCCACGGACAGCATCCGCCCCCTGGGCGAGCTGGGGTGCCCCATCACGTACCTGTGGCGGCCGGATCGGGTCGAGCGGCAGATGCGGTACGAGCGCCTCGACTTCTCCTCCGTGACGAGAATCGCCGCCCGCACCGACGCGCTGCTCATTGACCTGCGGATCCGCAATTCGAGCCCGAGCCAGTCCATGGCGCTGGATCTCTATCTCCGGCTGCTCTCCGGCGTGGAGAAGCTGGAGGAAACGAGCGTCTGGAACACGGTGGCGTCTCCGCTGGCCGCAACACGCTACGATGCTTCCCGACGCGCCTTCGTGTTCTCAGGGCCCGGCGGGGCAGTCGCGGCGCAGGGAGTGGACCAGCCCCCGCTGGATCCGCGTTCATCGATCGCGCTTGCCGAATGGGTGTCGGACGGCGACATGCGGGGCATCGTATCGAACAAAGTGAAGAGCCCGAGCGTCTACGCGGGGTTCGGCTTCAACGTCCGGCTCACGCCGGGAAGCTCGTGGCGGCTGCGTTTTGTCCACGTCATCGGGGACGACGAGCGGCGGGTGCTGTGGGACTATGACGAGCTGATCCGGGGGTTCGACGAGGAAGCGGCAAGGGCGGAGCGCGACTGGTCGGACGAGATCGGCGCGGCCTTCACACCGGGCAATGACAGATTCTCCGGCTGCCTCCCGACGCTGAGAAACGTGGAAGAGCCCATCGAGCGCGCCTACCTTGCGGGCGCCTCCAACCTGCTCTTCATGAAGCGGCTGCCCGGGGGGGGAATCCTGCCGCGCGTGTACAAGAGCATCAGTCCAAGGAGCGGTCCGACGTGCTGGCTGTGGGACGTGGAGGAGGCCGCACCCGGTCTTGCGCTCCTGGACCCCCAGTTCCTGAGAGAGATCTCGGAGGCCTGGATGCGATCGGATATCCATCGCGGCTGGGCCGTCAACTATTTGACGGGACAAATGCTCGGGACTACCTATTCGGTGAACGACTTTGCGCTCTTCACGACCGCTTGGGAGTATCTGCGATTCACCCGTGACATGGCGTGGCTGGACGCGCGGCAGGGGACGATGACAATCGGCGAGCATCTGCGGCGCTGCGCGACGGGCTGGAGGGAGCGTCCGCGCGACGGCTTTCTCGTGGACTACGGCGTTGCGAAGCACCTGCTGGAGTGCGTCCCGACCTACGAGCATGGCGTGGCGTCACTCAATGCGGCCAACGCGTGGATGTGCCGGCAGCTCGTCGAAGTGCTGGAAGCACGGCTGCAGCAGGAGGAGCGCGACGTGCTCGTCCAGGACGCTGCGTCGATCGCTTCCGATGTCCTGGGCCGGCTGCAGATGGAGGACGGAACCTTCGCCTGCCTGTACCCGGACGGGCGGCTTCAGCGTGTGGCGCATTGCTACGATTTTGCCGTCGTTTCGGCCGCCCTGGATGAGTACCTGCCGGCCGAGACCCGGGAACGGATGATCGAGTTCTTCCTGAAGAGGCTGATGACGCCCAGCTGGATGCACGCACTCGCGGAGGACGACCCTGCCTCCGCCCTGAACTTCCGCACGGATCACTCGGCCACCGGCGCGTACACATCGTGGCCGGCGCAGTGCATCCGCGCGCTCGGCCTTGCCGGGCGCCACGAGGAAATCGTGCACTGGTTGGGAGTCGGAAATCCCAGCGGCGGGATCGGGGGCGTGGGACGGCAAGGCCCCTACGGGCAGGGCACGTTCCATGGCGGGCCGGGGAGCCTTCTGGAGGGTGGTGCCGCCCGGAAGGCGCCCGACGATGCGCCCCACTATGAGGAGTGGATCGATGTGGCCGGCGGGGCGTTCGTATGGGCGATACTGGAGGGGGTGTTCGGCCTGAAAGTGCCGCTCCGCGGTCCGGTTTCGGTTCAGCGTGCCGCATGGGACCGCATGCCATCGGCCGTTATCGAAAACGTGATCGTGGGGGGCAGGACCTACCGCATCGCCGGTGGCGTCCTGGAGCAGGCGGCGGAGTGAGACCGCCGGGAAAAGGAGGGTCGTCGTGACTCCGAAGGAGAGGATGCTCATCGCGCTGTCCGGCGGCACGCCGGACCGGCTCCCCGCGACGATCCACCAGTGGCAGGACTACCACCTGAGGACCTTCATGGGGGGAATGACCGACATCGAGGCTTTCAGCGACGTGGGAATGGATGCCGCGATCACGCGAAGCCCGTTCGTGACTCCCGCGATTCCTTCCTGGAGGGTGAGGACCTCCACGTCGGCGCCAGGCCGCACGCGGTACGAGATCCAGACGCCGGACGGGGAATTGTCCTACGAGACCGAATCAAACCAATACACGAGCTGGATCACCGAGCACCTCATCAAGAACGACGGCGACGTGGATCTGTTTGCGGCGCATTCCCCGCGCATCGCCCTGGACAGAGACTTGCTCAGGCATGACTACGACGCCCTCGGCGACGCAGGGATTCTCCGCATGTTCATCATCGGCCACCAGGGCGGCTGCTGGCAGGATGCGTGCGAGCTCTATGGAACCGAGAACCTCATCATGGCGACATTCGACAAGCCCGACTGGGTCCACCACTTTCTCGAAGTACTCTTGGAAAAGAAGCTTGCATTCATCTCCGGCCACATGCGAGGCGCGGCCGTCGACCTTGTCGAGACCGGCGGCGGCGCATCTTCCTCCACGGTCATCTCGCCCGCGCTCCACCAGACCTTCTGCCTTCCCTACGACAGGAAGATGCACGACGCGCTGCACGAGGCGGGACACCGGGTGGTGTATCATACCTGCGGGGGAATGAAAGCGATCATTCCCCAGATATTGTTGAACGGCTGCGATGTCTCGGAAACCCTCTCTCCGCCGGGCATGGGGGGTGATATCGCCCCGCAGGACCGTGCGGCGGTCAAGGCGGCTCTCGGTGGACGACTGGCGCTGGTTGGCGGCCTGGACCAGAACAACATACTCGGAGGCGCCTCGAAAGAAGCGATCACCTCCGAGGTCGAGCACCTGTTCTCCACGTTCGGCCGCAATGGCGGCTACGTCATGAGCGCAAGCGATCACTTCTTCCACGTGCCCCGGGAGAATCTCCTCCATTACGCAAGTGTTGCGCGCTCCTGCACGTACTAACGTGCTGATTCTTGTCAGAACCTGTAATCAAGTCCCGCGATCACCGAGACGTCGCCGTCCCGGCCCCAGCCGAAAACATCATTCGCTTCACCGAGCATGACAAGACCGGTGGCAGTGATCGCAAGGCCTTGATAGATGCTCCACGAAACGCCTGCCATCACCAGGCATGAGGCATCCACGGGGGACACCATTGCGCGTGTCTGCAGGCTGAATGTATCGACCGGACTGTAGGCGACGTCCCCGAACACCATGGCTCCGTAGCCCGGGCTTGAAGGATCCAGGCCGCCGGGAACCGCCTTCCAGGGGCCGTAGGGCAGGAATCCGGCTTCCAGCCGGGTGCTCAAGGTCCCCGCGGACCCGAGGCTGAAGATGCGGAAGAGTCCGCACGAGAGCCGCAGGTTCTTCTTTGCATCGTCCCACGAGGCGGTATGTACCGGGGTCGCGATACCGGCAGCGCCATAGAGATCGAAGAAGAGGCTTGTCTGCAGGCCCACGTAGGGCTTGTGCAGATCTCCGGCATTGTCGAAGAGGTAGCCTGCCTCCAGGGAAAGGCCAGCGAATTCCACGACGGCTCGGGCGCCCGCGTTCAAAGATTCGAAGGGAATCAAGGGCGATCCAGGGGTTGCGGGCGCAGCCGATATCGCGGGAAGCCCCGGGATCATGGCGCTCGCAGTCGGAGGCATGAAGGGAAGGGCCACGGCTTCGATGAAGGAGAAGTCCTCAAGCGGTACATATGTAGAGAGAAGCCATACCGTCTGGTCCCTCGGATCGGCCAGGGAGAGATCCAGCCGGGAGGTCATGCCTCCGAAGATCACGTCCCCTGCATCGAATACGAAACCGTTTCCCCACGAGAGCCGCGTCTTCCCTGCCGTGAATCGAAATCCGGGGAACCGCACCTTCACGTACGCGCGCGGAACGTCGAGGAGGACGTAGGGCACCGTGCCGGGCACGATCAGAGTGTTTATCTCCAGCGCTCCCTTCACCTCCTTCGATGCCTCGACCTGGAACGAAACCCTGCCCTCTGCCGCGCTCATTGTGGTGGCGGTGTCGGACATGCGGGTGCCGCCGGCGAGGACGAGGATCTCGGCATTGGTCGACAGCTCCGCCATGCAGGGAAGTGCTGCGAGCAGGAGAAGGCTCGTGCCCATGAGCATGAGCCCGCGCGCTACCATGACAGCTCCTCGCGTGAGAACAGCCGGGGATCGAGGGGAGCGTCGATCCTGATCTTCACGATCTGAAAGACGGTGCTGGATTTCTTCTTCATGAGATCCCGCATCGTGAGGAGAGTGGGAAAAGTCTTGCCGGAATCCGTGCGGATTTCACCCACCGTCATTTCTTTGAGCGGCTTGCCGGAGAGCGAGTAGGAGGAGACCTTGCGAAGCACGAACAACTCCGAATCCACCCACATCCGCTGCAGGGGGTATGCGATGTCCTTCTTCTTTCCGGTGAGCGCGAGCACGTAGCAGTTTCTTCCGTCGAGAGACTCGTTGCCTTCGATCTGCGCTGAGTACAGTTCGAGAAGCCCTTTCTCCCCGGTGAAATCCTCGTAGGAAAGATCGGACCCCATCACGGAATCTTTCAGGGCGCTCCCCTGGAGCCGGATCACCTCTTCTGCCTCCGGGAAGTACAGGGAGACCGCATCCCCGGTCCTGAGGATTTTCTGTCCCTTTTCCTCCCGGTTCGTGAACTCCACGAGCATCTTGTCCGTGCCCATGGAATACGCCTTGAACGTCTTTGTGCGGGAACCGAAGCTGTCCGTGATCACCATGCGGCCCTCGATCTCGGAGGTTCTGTGTACCTGGTTCGCCTCCATGCGCCGGATCACCTCCGCTGCGTCGATTGCAGAAGCGAGGGTGGCCGCGAGAAAGAACACACACGCCGCGGCGGTCTTTTTCATGGCTCCTCCTGTTTCAAATGGCCCGGAGGGCATTCACCGGATCGACACGGGAAGCCCTGCGGGAAGGAATGATCGAGATCGCGGACGAGACGGCCGCGGAGTACAGGAAAGCGACGATCGTGGATCTCCAATTGAGGATCGGGAAATAGACAAAGGAGATTTCGATGTCGACGCCTTTCATGGTTTCGGAAAAATCCATGCCGTTCACCGCGAATGGCCAGGTGACGCCCACACCGACGAGCATGCCGGCAAGGGAGCCGATGGCGCCGATGAAGAATGACTCGAGGAAGAACAACCCCACGATCTGGCCGCTCGTCATTCCCAGGGCGCCCATGGTGCCGATCTCCCGAACGCGTTCGTAAATGACCATCATCGTGGTGTTGATCATGACGGTGGTGCCCAGGAGGATGAAGAAGAGGGCAAAGATCATGTACATGGAATCCGCAATGCGCAGGTACGAGTACCAGATCCCGATCCTTGTCCAGGGTGTGACCGACAGCTCGTTCCGGCCCTGGGAATGCAATTCACCCGCCAGGAGTGCTGCCGTCTTCGAGGCATCCTCGCCATCGCGGAGGATGAGGAGCACCTCGGTGACCGAATCCTGCATGCCCAGCAGGCGCTGGGCGGTATCGAGAGGCACGAAAAAGAAGCTCTTGTCGAACGCCGCAACGGAGAACCTCATCGTTCCCGTGATCCGCAGGGTCATTCCGTTCATGCCGCCTGTCGAGTTCTTCGTGAAAAGCGTGATCTTGTCTCCCACCACCACGCCCATGTCCCGCGCAAGGCCCGCGGACAGGGCCGTCTCCTTGGCCCCCATGGAGGGCATGCTGCCCTGCGTGAGATGCTTCGAAAGGACCTGAAAGGTCTCTTCCAGTGGAAAGTCGACGCCCATTCCCATGCCCTTGTAGGTATTGCCGTTCCTGTACAGGCCGGTGGCGAACATGATCCGGGGCACGAAGTTTTTCACCTCGGGCCTTGCGCGAAGCCAGCCCAGCACCGCGGGGGCGTTCGACACTGCAAGGTTGAGCGGATTCAGCATCTCGTTCGCATCGTACTCGGCATTCCGGATCCGAACCTGACCGCTCACCATGTGGAAGACGTTCTGCCGGATGTCCACCTTGAGACCTTCGATCAGGGCGAACATGAACACGATGACCGCGGTGGCAACTGCAATGGCGGTCGCCGAGAGAATGCTGCGTCTCATGTTTCTTCCGACGTTCCGAATCGAGATGGCCAGGATGTTCATGTCTCACCGCCTACACGTGCCTCAGGCAATCCGTGATGCCTTTCCGCAATGCGCGGGAGGCCGGTATGAGAGAAACGACCATTGACACCAGCACCCCGAAGAGAAAGGCCCTGACCATTGTTGCAGGGTTCCAGGCGCCTCTGAAGACGCCGTTGATCCGATACCCCATGTCGGTCCTGCCGATGAGGCTGGTATAGTCGATGCCCCAGTTCACCATCCACCAGGAGAGCATGGCGCCCAGGAGAACCCCGCCGATGGATCCGATCAGGCCGATTCCGCACGCCTCCAGGACAAAGGCGAGCCTGAGCTTCCCATCCTGCATTCCCAGGGCGCGCATCATCCCAATCTCCCGGAAGCGTTCGTACACCGCCATGAGCATGGTGTTGGAAATCCCCACGGCGGCGATCACGAAGACCAGGAAAAGGAGGAGGTTGTAGATGGACATGTGGGCCTGCACGATGTTGATGAAGTCCTGGCCGAGGTCACGCCAGCTCTTCACCACAAGACCCGGGAAATCGATGCCCAGCGCGCGCGTCATGCCGAGGGCGAGCTTCTCCGGCTGCCTCCAATCGTTGACGCCCACCAGGATTTCAGTGACCGAACCTTCCATCTGGAGGAGGTCGTTGGCGGCGGCGAGCGTCACGAATCCCACGCCCCTGTTGAGGTACGGATTCGGCGAATCGATGATCCCCTTGATCTCGAAGTCCGAGGTCTGAAACGCGCCGTCCCGGGTGCGGGTTCTCAACACGAGGGTATCGCCCAGGTCCGCATCCAGATCCTCGGCGAGCAGCCTCCCCACGAGAATGGCGGAGGGGTCGTCCCCAAGGTAGGCACCCTCCTTGACCGAGTCACGGATGCGCAGCACTGCCCTGTCAGTCGAAGGGTCGAGGGCCTCCATCATCACCTGCTGCGAGCCATATTCATGGAAAAGCTCGCCGAGAAATCGGATGCGCGGAGTCGTGCGCACGCCCAGCGGCGCCAGGGCGCGCTGGACGGCCCCCGGATCCCGGATCCCGTATTTCAGCGGCAGGTAGTCGATCTCCTTGAAGAACCGCTCGTCCATGACCTGGGCCGCCCCCGCCTCGTAGCGGATGAAATTGCGCTCCGAGTCCTGCTCGATGCCCGAGAACATGCAGTCTGCCGCGATGTAGACCGCGAGGCCCGCGGTAATGGCGATTGCCGTGATGAGGGATCTCCGCCTGTAGCGGCTCAGGTTCTTCCACGCCAGGGAGACGATGAATCCCATTACGCCCTCCGGGTATCGGAGACCACCTCACCGTCGTGGAGCATGACGAGACGTCGCGCGAACTCCATGACCATTGAATCGTGCGTGGAAAAGATGAACGTGGCCCCATGCGTCCTGTTCAAACCTTGCATGAGAACCAGGATCTCTCTGCCGGTGGCAGAGTCCAGGTTGGCGGTGGGTTCGTCGGCGAGGATGAGGGAGGGTTCCTTGACGAGCGCCCGGGCGATGGCCACCCTCTGCTGCTGCCCTCCGGAAAGCTCCGAAGGCCGTCTCTTCTCCATTCCCTGGAGGCCCACCTCCAAGAGAATCTTCACTGTCTTCTGTTCGACGTGCTTTCCATCGATGCCGAGCAGGGACAGCACAAAGGCGACGTTTTCGAACGCCGTGAGCACGGGAATCAGGTTGAAGGTCTGGAAGATGAAGCCGATCTTGTCCCGCCGGAGCAGGGCGAGCTCCTTCCGGCCCTTCTTCGACACGGGTTCTTCCTCGATGAAGATTTCCCCCTCGGTGCAGGTATCCAGGCACCCGATGAGGTTCAGCAGCGTGGTCTTGCCAGATCCTGACGGACCGGCAAGGGCGAGAAACTCGCCTCTTCCCACCGAGAGGTCGATCCCTTTCAAGGCCCTGACCTGGATCTTGCCGTCGTAGTCCTTGATGACCCTGTCGAGGCGGATCATTTTTCCTTCTCCCTGGAGAGATCCTCGAAGGGCGTTTTCCCCTTGCTCAGATCTTCGACCACTTTGCCCAACGCCATGTCCTGTACCGCCCCTGAGGGGAGGAGCACGATCGTGCCGTTCTTCCGAAGTCCTTCATAGACGATGCTCATTGCGCGCAGCTTGAGGGCGGTCGGATTGTCCGCGTAGTGCTTTGAGGCCTCCACGAAGGCGTTGGCGATCTCTTCCTCCGCGCGTCCGAGGATCAGCCGGGACTGGCGCTCCCTCTCCGCCTGCGCCTGCTTGGAAAGGGAATCCTCCAGCTCCTTGGAGATGACGATGTCGGTGATCCCGATGGACAGGATGGACACGCCCCAGGGGTTGGTCTTTGCATCGAGGAACTCCTGGATCTCCTTTCCCAGCCGCTCCTGCTCGGAGAGAAGGCTCGCAAGGTCGTGCTTGCCGATGGCGTTGCGAAGCGCCGCATGGGCGGCGAGGGTCACCGCATCGAGGTAGTCTTCCACTTCCAGGATCGCCTTCTCCGCGTCCCAGATCATCCAGAACGCGATGGCATCCACGCTCACGGGGACCGTGTCCCGGGTGAGCGTTGTTTCGTGCCTGAACTCGATGACCCGGATACGGGTGTCGACCACCCGCAGCGCCCTGTCGATGATCGGCGCAATCAGGAAGAGGCCGGGGCCGCGCAGGCGGTGGAACCTGCCGAGACGGAAGACCACGACCTTCTCCCACTGCTGGGCGAGCTGGACCATCGGCATGAGGAGGAGCCCTGCCGCCAGGATGACGGGCAGCCAAGACAGGCCTGCGGCCGAGAGCCGGAGGGAGAGGATGCAGACCGCAGCGATGAGCGCGAGGTCCAAGCTCCAGTAGGGGATCACCAGGAGGATGAGCCCGGCAATGAGAGTCGAGAGCGCGACGATCCCCAGCCCTTCGATCTCGAAGGGCGCGCCTCCTGCCGCGGTCACGGCAATCCCGGCGGCAATCACAACCCCGAGCAGGAAGAAACCGAAGACGTTGAGACGGAAATCCCGTCCCCACTTTCGCTTCGTGATGTACTGGAGAGGCGGAAACTCCTTGGGCACGAATATCATGGCTTTTCTCCTGTCATTCGATCTCTTTCAGATATTGGGCGACATCGCGGAGGCTGAACCCGTAGGAAGACGCTTTGGAGATGAACTCCCGCACCAGCTCGGCAAGTACGCGCTCCCGTTCGACCTCGGAGATCTCCACCTTGCGGTTCCCAATGAAGGTGCCGGTGCCCTGCTGGGTGGTGAGAATCTGCCTGATCTCCAGCTCGCTGTACGCCCGGGCCACGGTGTTTGGATTGACCTGGAGCTCGACGGCGAGGCTGCGCACGGTCGGCAGCTGGGCACCCGAAGCGAGCCTACCGTCACTGATGGCCATCTCGATCTGAAGGATTATCTGCTTGTAGAACGGTACCCCGCTCTTTGGGTCAAGGGTGAACCTCAAGATGATTTCTTCCTCCTTGATCATCCTGATTGTACCAATCTATTAGTACAATAGATTATTAGTACAATCCAGGGACTATGTCAAGAAGTTTTTGTCCGATCACCGGGAGAGAAAAGGCGTCACTTTGGCGGGGTGATTGAAGGCGCCACCGCCCTGAGGAATCCGATGAACATCAGCACCACGCCGACCAGCTCGCTCAAGTACAGCGCGCCGGTGATTCCGAATCGACTGAATGTTCCTCCAAAGGCAGGGAGGAGAGCACCCACGGCGATCAGGATGTTCCCGACGACTCTGTTCGGCAGCACGCGCTTCCGCGCGAGCTGTACCGCGGACCATATGGCACCCCCCACCAGGGTGAGCGTTCCGTACGAGTTGAAGATCGGCGTCAGGGAGCGCACACCGGGAGTGACGATGGCACGGCCGCTCAGCTCGCTTCCCGTATGGAGGCCCTGTGTCATGGCTGTCGGGTCGAGCTGCGCGCCGATGACCCTGAGCGCAGCGTAGATCGAGGCAAGCCCCAACAAGGCCATCAGGAAGTGTGACCAGCGTCCTCTCACCCAGAGGTACACGGTCCCTTGACCGAGCCACGCCGCGACGAGCATCGCGCCGAACAGGTACCACAGCCGGAATACGATAGGGCTCCATCCCAAGGCGCCGTAGAGCGCCTCGCAAAGACCTCCCACCGCGTAGAAGACGAGCCCGATTCCCCAAAGAAGCAAGTGCAGTCCGTGCCTGAGCGTGTACCGACGGAAAACCAGGAATGCAAAGACCAGGCTGACAGCGCCCGAAACGAACGGCAGTCCCTTCAGAACAACGTCCAAGGATCGCCCCCTTTGGAGCCGAGGGTACGCCCGAGGCTCGGCTGAAGCCTAGTACTTCGCCAGAGTCTTGTCCACTTCCTCTGCCCAGGCGTCCGCCACCCTGTCGGGGACAGTTCTGTCAGCTGGATTCTGATGGTTTCGTTGGTCGCACGAGACGGTCGAGCTTCGAGCCGCTGCTCTTGCGCAATGCTCGTTGCGTTTCACGCATGACCAGCGATAGCCTGAGTTTCTCTTCCCATGAGAGAGCGGCGCGGCTTCGCTGCCATGCTGCCTGTCTCTCGAGCAGTTCCTTTATCCTCTCATCCATAGCATTATTCCAAGAACCGCGCCTTGAAGCGCATCAGCTGGGTGGAGAGCCCGTGTTGGGCCGCCAACGGCTCCAGCCCGGCAAGGTCAATAGAGCCAGATTCTATCATGGCAAGGATTCGGGCGAAATCTTTCGGTCGCCCCGTGCTCAAGGCTATGAGTGCAAGATGATCGGCCCGGACGACGCGCAGCGGAACGCCCTCGATCTCGGCGACCTGAGCTTTCTGCATCGCATCCTCTGTGAGTGGGCTGAAAGCTGGTATAAACTGCACGGGCCAATCGCCAATCCGTATTGCCTCTCCTTCAGCGCGATAGCCCCTCGCTGTGCAGAAGTCGTGAATCGGTCTGAGAATGTCGAGGCCGGATCCCGGGGGGACTGCCACCAAAATGTCCGCGTCCATCGTGGAAACGGCCTCCGTGTATCGCATCTGGGCTACAGCGCCGAAAACGGCATAGTCAGTGATGACGCCTGCGGAAACCATGTCCCGAAGAAGCTGAGCGACTTGCCGCACTATTCTGATAGTATCTGCTATCAAAGTGCCAATCAATAATACGGCAACGCCCGTCAATTCTTGGAGACATTCGAGCAGGGTGCGCCCCTAGTACTTCGCCAGCGTCTTGTCCACTTCCTCTGCCCAGGCGTTGATCCCCCCGACGAGATTCTTCACCTTGCGGAATCCAACCGAGCGAAGGAACTCAACTGCCTTGGAGCTCCGTCCGCCCATCTTGCAGTGCACCACGATCTGATCCGCTGTGTTCAACTCGGCCACCCGCTCAGGCAGCTCGCCCAGGGGGATGAGAATGCTCCCCTTGATGCGCGAGATCTGTGTCTCCTCGGGATTGCGGACATCGAGGATCACAAGGTCATCACCGGCGCGCAGTCGCTTGTCCAAAGCCGCGGGACTGATCTCCCACTCGCTGCCGAGATCCTTCTGCTCCATCTCTTCGCCGCGGATGCCGCAAAACTGCTCGTAATCGATGAGCTTGGTGATTGTCGGATGCTCGCCGCACACTGGGCATGCCGGATCCTTGCGAAGCTTCAGCTCGCGGAAGTGCATCTTCATCGCGTCCAGAACCAGGAGCCGTCCTGACAGCGAGCTGCCCTTCCCAAGGATGAGCTTGATGCACTCCGTGGCCTGGATCGTCCCGATGATGCCGGGAAGGACTCCAAGAACGCCGCCCTCCGCGCAGCTAGGCACGAGCCCAGGGGGCGGCGGCTCGGGGTACACGCACCGGTAGCAGGGGCCTTCCTCCTGGCAGAAGACCGATGCCTGGCCGTCGAAACGGAAGATGCTTCCATAGACATTGGGAATGCCGAGCATCACGCAGGCGTCGTTGACCAGGTAGCGGGTGGGGTAGTTGTCCGTCCCGTCGACCACGACGTCATAGTTCTCGATGATCGACAGAGCGTTCTCCGAGGTCAGGCGGGTCTCATGCACCTGTACCTCCACGTCAGGGTTCATCGCCCGAATCCTGTCGGCCGCGGCTGAAAGCTTCGGCTTTCCAACGTCCGAAGTGGAGTAGATGATCTGTCGCTGAAGGTTGGAGAAGTCCACCGTATCGAAATCCACGATCCCGAGCGTCCCCACGCCTGCCGCTGCCAGGTACGAAAGGACGGGGGAGCCCAGCCCGCCCGCGCCGACCACCAGCACGCGCGCGTGGCGCAGCTTCTGCTGACCCTCCATGGCGACCTCGGGCATGATGAGGTGCCGGCTGTAGCGCTGGATCTGCTGCTGGCTGAGCGCCCCGTTTCCCGCCACAGGCCCGCTGCCCCCGGGCCCCGCTCCCCCCGCCACCGACGGGATGATGCTGATGACGTCCTTCGCGCTCACGCGCGTCTGTTCCCTGTCGAGATGCTTGATGTCGTCATCGTTCACATATACATTCACGAAATTGCGCAGCTTGCCGTCATCGTCAAAGAGGTGCTTCTTCAACTGAGGGAAGCGATTTCCGAGCTGAACCAGCAGTTCTCCCACCGTGTCTCCTTCGAGCTGGACGGCGTCCTGATTGCCGGCAAACGAGCGTAGCGCGGTCGGGATTTCTACCTTCGTCATCGTTAGTCTCCCCTGTCACGCGCAATATACTACTTGCTTAGTAGATTAGGAAGTCTACATGCGCTTCGGGATGCTCAGGCGTGCAGGTACTTCCCGAAGAATGAGACTGACTTGTTGGCGCCCCACGCGTGCTCGCCGGCAAAGAGGTCCAGCTCGAGTCGGTCTCCAGCCCCTGCTGCCCTATAAATGCTCTGAACCTGCCGGTAGCATTCCATCGCCGTGTCCACCTTGTAGCAGGTATCGTGAATCCCGATGTCCAGCAGAAGCGGAGCAGGGGCGAGGAGCCCCTGGAGGTCGGAAACGTCGACAAGCTTGAACAGTCCCGGGGCGATTTCCATGCCGCAGTAGTTGATGTCGCGGTAGCCGAAGGCAGGCCAGAGGTCGCTGTAGCAGATCAGCTCCGCCGCCTTCAGGCGTGGATCGAAAAGCGCCGACCAGAGGGCGAGGGTCCCTCCGGCGCTCAGACCCATGACTCCCAGCCGCTCGGGATCCACCCGCGGAAGCGAGCAGATGAAATCAGTCATCGCCATCCCATGCGCGACGTAGATGCCGAGGGGTGTCATGCCGAGCATGGTGGCGTGCAGGTAATAGACGTCGCACCAGTCCTTCTTTCCCGGCGGGCTCCTCCAATTGGGCTTGTCTTCGTCGCTGCGATCCCCGTAGCCGAACCAGTCCAGGGCGAAGGTGACGAAGCCCTCCCGGGCCATGCGGTGGCCGTAGTTGCTGTTGTTCTCTGCGAGGACCGCCTTCAGCTCGGAGGACGAGTCGTTTCCCATGACGGCCTCTTTTCCGCCGAAGAAGTGGCCGTGCCAGCACAGGATGGCCGGCAGCCTGCCGGCGCCGGCTGCAGGGTAGTTGATCTGCACGACGGCGGAAATGTGCCGCGAGACGTCGAGAATCCAGCGTTGTTTGAGAAGACCGTCGTGGGTCCACTCGGCCTGCAGTCGAGGCTCCGACGGGGTCTGCGGCGGGCGATCGCCCAGGGTGGCCTTCACGGCAGGCAGGGCCTCCTGCTTCCATTGGCGGAACTGCTCGGCAGTGGTCCCCATGAAACGGAATCGCGGGACGTGCTCGCCGGCGAGCGCAATGAACATCTGCTGCGGGCTCAGGTTCCGCTGCTCCATGCGCGATACCTCCGTTCACCCAGGACCTTGTCGATTATCGCCGAACCGGCTCCGGCTGCCAAGAGAGGCGGGCGTGGAAACTCGAGCATCGGGCTGAATCCTTGACAGCGCTCCGGACCCGACCGATAATTTCCTCCAACAGGAGGCTGTCATGAAGCAGCACGTACGGTTGTTTCGTATTGCGGTTGCCGTGCTCCTCCTCTTCGGAGCTTCTCTGGCGTTTGCCGGAGGGGCGAAAGAGCCCGGCGCAGGAGAAAAGGTCACATTGAAATTCGTGAGCTGGATGGTGGCGGAGGCATCTGGCGGCGAGGTGTGGATCCCCGATCGCGTCAAAGCCTGGGAGACGCTCCACCCGAACGTGACCGTGGAAGTGATCCCGCTGGCCTGGGAGGACACTCCCGACAAGATCACCCTCCAGGTCCAGGCGAAGAATGCGCCCGATATCTGGACCATCGAATCCCTGTGGCTGGGCAAGTTCGGCACGATGCCGGGGGCGGTCCAGGACCTCAAGCGCTACATGGACGCGTCCTTCGTCTCCCAGCTCGTGCCCGCATACAAGGGCGGAGAGCTCGCCGGAAAGATGTTCGGTCTCGTCTGGAGCCCGAACCCCTGGGTGCTTGTCTTCAACAAGGACCTGGTGCAGAAGGCGGGGGTGAGCGGCGCGCCCAAGGATTTCAACGACTTCCTCCAGCAGGTGAACGCCGTGGCGAAGGTGCACGGAAATCCCTACGGCGTCGGACTGCAGCTCAACCTGGACGAGTACTCGGCGGACACGTTCCATATCATCATGTGGCAGACCGGAGGCGACATGCTCGACGCGTCGGGCAAGCCGGTCGTGAACAGCCCAGGGACAATCAAGGCAGTCAACCTGGTGAAGGACCTCGTGGACCGCAAGGCGGCTCCCTTCGGGGAGGACACCCGCAACCTGCGCACGATCTTCGCGCAGAACAAGATCGGGTTCATGTTCGAGGGACCGTGGATCGCCGGCGTCCTGGACGGGGAGGGAATGTCACGCGACAAGTGGGACGTGAGCGAATGGCCCGGCAACGTGCAACCCGCCTCCCACATCCTCTGCATGTCGGCCAACTCGCCCCACAAGGACCTGGCGTGGGACCTGATGAAGTACATCGTCACCGATGAGACGACCACGAAGGAGTACTTCAAGAAGACCGGGCTGATGCCGATGATCAAGACCCAGTACGACGATCCGCAGTACAGCTCGCACTATCCCCAGACCTTCCTGGCCCAGTTCTCCCAGCTCATGAACCCCAACGTGTGGGGCTCGCAGAAGAAGTACGAGATCGAGATGGCGTTCATGCAGGCCCTGCAGAAGATCTATCTCGGGCAGGGTGAAACCGTGGCAACTCTGAACGCGCTGCAGGACGATCTCACGAAGATGGTCTCCCGCTAACGCAACCGGATGCAGGGACCAGGTTCCGGGGGGCTCGAAGCGAGCCCCCCGCTCACTGCGCAGCCGCGGCGCGAGATGAGCAATGGGCTGTTCGCTTTCTTTCTCATGCTGCCGGCCCTCCTGGTCATCACATTCGTCATCATCTATCCGCTCTTCAATGCCATCGCGACGAGCTTCTTCCGCTACTTTCTCACCGATGCCAAAGGGCGGACCTTCGTCGGCCTGGGGAACTACGCGGCAATGCTCTCCAGCGGCTCCTTCTGGACCGTCTTCCTCAATACCGTCGTGTACGTCGCCGGGACCGTGATCGGAGAGTTCATCCTTGCGTTTGCCCTGGCCCTCCTGGTGAACTTCCGCCACCGGTTCACCAATGTCATCAACAGCCTGTTCTTCGTTCCCTGGATCATCCCCTCGGTGGTCGTGGCGCTGATCGCCCGGTTTCTCTTCTTCGACAACTACCATGGGATCGTCAATGTCGTCCTGCAGGGACTGGGCCTGATACGGGATTTTGTGCCGTGGCTCAAGGACCCGCTTCTGGCCATGCCCACCGTCACCGTTGCCACCATCTGGAAGATGTTCCCCTTCATGTTCGTCGTGCTGTACGCGGGGCTGCTGGCGATCCCTCTGGACGAGATAGAGGCGGCAAAAATCGACGGGGCGAGCGCCGTCCAGCGCTTCCGCCACGTCACGCTCCCCAATATGCGGGAGATCATCGCCCTGGCGACGATTCTGGAGTTCGTCTGGCAGTTCCAGTACCTGACGATCATCTGGACCACCACGCGGGGAGGCCCCATCAACCGCACTACCACGCTGCCGATCCTTATTTACCAGTACGCATTCCACGGAAGCATGGACATGGGGTTTGGATCATCGATCGGCGTCTTCTGGATGATCTTCCTTCTGGGCTTCTGCATCATCTACGTCCGGCTGGTGGGCCGGAGGGAGGCGTGAGGGCGTGGGCCGATCGGGAACCCGGGCTCTCAGGAGCGCTCGCAGGGCGCTTCGGTCCGCCCTGATCCTCCTCATCCTGGTCCTCGTGCTGCTGCCCATTTACTGGATGGCGAACACCTCATTCAAGCTGCAGCCCGAGATCTTCCGTGTCCCCCCGACCCTCGCGCCCTTCGGCGGCACGCTGACGAATTATCGCGCAATCATGGGCGGCAACCTTGCACACTCCATCGCGCTGCCGACCTACATGAAGAACAGCATGATCGTCGCGCTGCTCACCGTGGCGGTCACCCTGCTCCTGGCCACCCCTGCCGCCTACGCCTTCTCCCGGGTGCCCTTCCGGGGCAAACGGCTGGTAATCTATGGAGTGCTCGTCTCGCAGATGCTCCCCGTGGTCCTGATCCTCATCCCGCTGTACCGCACCTTCCTCGGCCTGCACCTGCTCAGCACATACGCGGGGCTGGTGATCCCCTACCTGATGTTCTCACTTCCCTTTTCGATGTGGATGCTGAAGGGATACTTCGACACGATCCCCCGGGAGCTGGACGAAGCGGCAAAGGTCGACGGGTGCACGAAGCTGCAGGCGATGCTCCGCGTGGTGCTGCCCAACCTGAGGGCGGGGCTCGCCGCCACGGCGATCGTTACTTTCATCATGGCCTGGGATGAGTTCATCATCAGCCTCACGATCATGGACAAGGACCAGATGCGCACCCTTCCGGTCGGGCTGCTCCAGTCCTTTGTCGGGGAGTTCACGATCAAGTGGGGGGAGATGATGGCCGCCTCCGTCGCCACGAGCATTCCCGTGATCGTGCTGTTCATCTTTCTGAGCAAGTACCTGATCGGAGGGCTCATCTCGGGAGCGATCAAGGGATAGAGGCTCCTGCGGCGCTCTCCAGCGTCATTGCATCGAATCCTGAGCGATCGTCCCTGAGCTGCCACGCGTTGGCCTCGGCGGCCCTGCCGCCCTTCACCGAGACGATGATGTAGCTGAACCATGGCCACGCGTGATCGCGGTCGTACTCGGAGGGCCGTGCCGGGCTGTCGGGATGGGAATGATAAATGCCCACCAGGAGGAGGCCGGCCTTCCGCGCGTATGATTCCGCAGCCTTGAACTGCCCGGGGGAAATGACGAAACGATTCTCCCGCGAATCCGTGCGCTCGTTGGCCTGGCCGCGGATCTCTATGATGCGCTGCACCCCGTCCTCCGCGCTTCCCAGCATGAAGCCGCAGCATTCGTGAGGGTAGGTCTCCTCCCCATGTCGGCGCATCCGCTCCAGGATGTCGCCAGGGACAACGACTTTCATGCTTCCTCCCAGAACGACTCATGGATGAACCTGCGGCCTCCCTCGGGAAGCACCGTCACCACCACGCCGCGCTCCAGCCGCGCGGCAGTTTCCAGCGCCGCGACCACCGCGGCTCCCGCGGACACGCCCACGAACACACCTTCCTCACGGGCCAGGCGCACCACCATGGCCTGCGCGGACTCCGTCTCCACGGCCACGGTCTCATCGACAAGCGTCGGGTCGTAGATACGCGGGACGATGGTGGTCGGCAGGTGGCGCAGCCCCTCCAGGCCATGCAGGGGCGATGACGGCTGGACGCACACGATACGCACGCCCTTGTTCAGCTCCCGCAGCCTTCTGCCTGTGCCCACAAGCGTCCCGCCGGTACCCACACCTGCGACGAAATGCGTCACCAGCCCGTTCGTCTGCTGCCAGATCTCGTTCGCGGTCCCGTCGAAGTGGGCTTTCCAGTTCGCCGGATTGTTCAACTGGTCGGGGAAAAAATATTCTTCTGGCGATGCCGACAGGATGCGCTGTGTCTCTCGTGTTGCTCCATCCATTCCCTGCGCGGGGTCGGTGAGGATCAGCTCCGCGCCATACGCGCGCAGGGTCGCCAGGAGACCTTCATCCGTGTTCGCCGGCACACAGAGCTTCACCCGGTAGCCGCGCGCCGCGCCGATCATCGCGTAGGCAATGCCCGTGTTCCCCGAGGTCGCGTCGATGATCGTCCGTCCCTGTCCGAGCACGCCGCGGTTCTCGCCGTCAACGATCATGCGGGCGGCAGGCCGGTCTTTTACCGAGCCGCCGGGATTCATCCACTCGGCCTTTGCAAGTATTTGAACCCGTGAAGGGAGGTCGCGGCCGATCCGCGCCAGACGGAGAAGCGGCGTGTTGCCGATGCTTGTGGATAGTTGTCCCTCCATCGCGTGCAGAATATACTACCGAACTGGTGGGTTAGGAAGCCTTTAGGGCATGTGCGTCTTTGTTTGACAGCGCAATGGATTCGTGTTAGCACCTTCCATATTGGGCGCATTTCAGCGTGTCTACTTCGATCGCGTCTACAATCCACTCTACGATGCAACGACAGCAAAGCTCAGCCGATACAAAGCCCTTCAGCAGAAATGCCTGCGCGCGCTTGACCTGGAGGATGCCCGGCGCCTCCTGTGCGTGGGCCTCGGGACTGGCAACGAGCTGGCGGCAGCGCTTTGTGTCGCCCCGCAAATCCAGATCTGGGGAATCGATCTCTCACCCTGCGCCCTGGCTGCCAGCCGGCGGAAGATGAGAATGACGCACGCGATTGTGGACCTCCAGGTCATGGACGCATCCGCAATTCGCCATCCCGACGGGAGCTTCGATCGCGTATTGTGCATGCACGTCCTGGACTTCGTCGACGAACCGGAGCGCGCGGTTGGGGAAATGGTGCGCGTTCTGTGTCCGGGGGGGCGGTTTGTCGTGACGTTTCCTTCGCGGCTGGAGGGAACCGCCCTCGGCGTCGTCCTTGCGCGGGACGAGGTGCGCACCGCCCTGCGCCAGGGCCGTCATCCGCTGGCCGTGGTGGCAGATCTGCTGTTCAAGTTCATCTTGGGCCTCGTGTACGTGCCGCTGCTCGCGCGCAGCGGGCATCATGCCTTTTCCGAGCAGCAGGTACACGGCCTCTTCGAGAGGCTGCCGGTGCGCGGGCTGGCCATCCAGGAAGAACAGGCATACCAGGATTTCATCGTCACGGGACAAAAGTCGTGACTGAGAGATCTGCACCAGGAGGAATGTAGAATGTTGCCCGAGGACGTATTCTTCAAAACACTTGACAGCGAGGAGCTGTGGAAACGCTACTGCGGTTTCCTGGAACTCTCGATCGAGGAGTTCCAGCAGATCCAGTGCTCGCTGCTGTCCGAACAGCTTTCCCTGGTGAGGGACAGCACGCTCGGCCGCAAGATCCTCGGGGCGCGGCCGCCGCTCTCCATCGAGGAGTTCCGCGAAACGGCGCCGTTCACGACCTACAGCGACTATGAACCGTACCTGGGTGAGAAGCGCGAGGATGCGCTGGCCGCGAAACCCGACGTCTGGTGTCATTCGTCGGGCCGCAGCGGAAAGTTCAAGTGGATCCCGCACAGCCAGCCTTTCATGGAGAAGACCGCGCGCAACTGCGTGGCGGTTTTCATCCTGTCAGCCGCGTCCCGACGGGGCGAGATCACACTGGCGCCCGGCGCCCGGGTCCTCACGGGAATTCCCATGGCACCCTACACGTCGGGCACGATCTTCGAGAACTTGAGAAAGCGGTTCACCTTCCAACCCCTGCCGCCTCCGGACTCGGTGCAGTCTCTGTCGTTTCGTGAGCAGATCGGCCGCGCTTTCGAGATAGCGCTCAGGGACGGGTTCGATTTCGCCGGGGCCATCGCCAGCGTGCTGGTGCGGATGGGGGAGCAGATGTCGGGCCATGCCGCCGGCTCGTCGAAGCTGTCCCCGTCGATGCTCAATCCCAAGGTTCTTTACCGACTGCTCCGCGGCCTGCTCAGAAGCCGGGTCCAGAAGCGGCCCGTGTATCCAAGGGATCTGTGGAGCCCCCGGGGGATCATGGCCGGCGGGGTCGACGCGAGCATCTACCGCGACGATATCGAGAAATACTGGGGTGTCACTCCCTTCGACGTCTACGTGAGCACCGAGACGATGTTCGTCGCGATGCAGAGCTGGGCAAAGGCGCACATGACGTTCCTGCCCGATTCGGTCTTTCTGGAGTTCGTTCCGCACAGGGGCAGGGAAGGAACGGAGCCGAAGCCCGATGAGACTCTCCTGCTCGACCAGCTCGAACCGGGCGGCCTGTACGAGATGATCGTCACGCAGTTCCACGGGATGCCCCTCTTGCGCTACCGGATCGGGGATGTGATCCGGGTGGTGGGCATCGGCGATGAGAAGGCAGGGATAAAGCTGCCCCAGGTGGAGGTGCGCCGGAAGGTCGGCGAGGCGATCAACCTGGGAAGCCTGTGCAGTCTGGACGAGCGGACACTGTGGAGCGCAATTGCCGCCTCGGGTCTTCCCTATGCCGAGTGGACGGCGCTGAAGGAATACGATCATCACCAGACGTTTCTTCGGCTGGTCATCGAGCTGAAGCAGCCGAGCACCGCGGCGGAGGTCAGCCGGCTCGTGCACGAGCAGCTCGAGAAGATCGACACGGACTACAAGGACGTCGAGCGGTATCTCGGCGTCAACCCGGTCCGCACGACCATCATTTCCTGCGGCAGCTTCGCGCGCTACGTGGAGGCGAGGCTCAGCGAAGGCGCCGTGCTCTCCCACCTGAAGCCTGCGCACGTGAATCCACTTCCCGAGATGCTTCAGATGCTCATGGAATGCGGTTCGGTGGTGGATGAGGAGAAGCTGCGGGAATGACCAACGCAGGTTTCGTGCTCAGCCCGCTGATCGCGGCGGCGATGACGCTCATCCTCATCGTCCTGGTTTTTCCCGCGGTCTATCGCGACAGGAGCCGCCGCATCTTCCTCTTCGTCCTCTTCAGCCTCGAGCTGTGGGCTGTCTTTACCTTCGCGATGCGCTTCAGCCAAACCACCGACGCGGCCCTGGTCTGGGACCGCCTGATCACCGCCTGCGTCCTGTGCCTGTTCGCGACCTTCTTCCACTTCTGCCACCTCTACATGGGCCGCAAGAGCCGCGGGCCGATGTACCTCCTGTACGCGGGGACGGCCGCAGCGGTGGGAATCGGGCTGTTCACCGACCTCGTGGTCAAAGGGGTCACCCGGTTCGAGCTCGGGTACGCCCCCCAGGTCGGTCCCGCGGCCTACGTCATGTTCGGAGCCACGCAGGTGCTCCTCATCGCGAATATGATCCGCCTCCTGCGCGCGCGGCGCCACGAAGTCTCGATATTCGTCCGCAAGCGCCTGCTGTCCCTGGCCATCGCGGGTCTGCTCCCGTTCTTCGGGACCGTCGCGGACGGCTTCACGAACCTCCCTCCCATGGGGATCTGGACGAACCTTGCTTTCTGCACGGTCTGCTCATTCGTCATCCTGCGCTACCGGCTTTTCGACATCCGCGCGCTGGCCCGCAAGGGCCTGATCCGGCTCCTTGTCGGCTCGATGATCGCCATTCCCTACATCGGCGCCATCCTCGTAGCGAACGCCCTCTTGCGCGACAGCGGGAGCCTGCTCTGGATCTACATCGTCGCGATGCTCGTCTACGCACTGGTCATGTGGCCAGCCTACGAATGGGCGCGACGACTTCTGGACCGCCTGTTCAACACCGAGAGGTACGACCACCTGCAGGCGCTGAGGGACCTGGCACGCGGCGCGGACGCCTTCAGCGGATCTCACGAGACCTCCAGCAAGCTGACCGCTCTCGTTCAGCGGGCGCTGAACGCCAGCTCCGTCTCGCTTCTGCAGCCGCTTTCCGAGGGCCAGGGGATGCATCTTGTCGCGAGCAACGGAAGACCGTGCAGCCCCGAAGGAGCGATCCTGAGCGCTGCGAGCCCCCTGGTGGAATGGTTCCAGAGACAGCAGGCCGCGCTTTCCATCAGGATCCTGTCCGTGGAGCCATTGCTGCAGAATATTCCACAGACCGAAAAAGCAGCCCTGAACAGGCTTCGGGCCGACCTGCTGTCGCCGCTCGTGACGGCGCACGGCGCCCTCACGGGAATCCTGGTGCTCGGCCCGAAGGCATCCCGGCGGCAGTACACGCTCGACGACATTCAGCTGCTCGAAAACCTCGGCGGCGAGGCGGCCATGGCCCTGGAGAACGCCCGCCTGTATCGCGACGCGGTGCGCGCGCGGGAGACCCTGGAAGCGTGGCTGAACAACCTGCCCGACGTTGTCGCCATTGTCGGTCGGGACGACATCATCCGCTTCCTGAACAGGGAGGGTATCGAACGCATAGGCGCTCAGCCGGGGCAGCGCTCGTTCCTGCTCGCCGGACCTCCCGGGGAGGACGCCGTTCCACGTCGTTTCACGGAGACGATCCGGGGGAGGGAGTATGAGATTGCCTCCGCGCCGCTGGTCGAGCCCGGAGGGCAACTCTCCTCTGTCTTCGTGTTGCGCGATATCACCGAGCGAAAGAAGGAGCAGGCCGAAAGGGAGCAGCTGGAAGCCCGCGCACGGCTTGCCAGCCACCTGGCGTCCGTCGGCGAGATGGCATCGGGGATCGCGCACGAAATCAACAACCCGCTGACGGCGGTCATCGGCTACAGCCAGCTTCTCAGAAGCGGATCGCTGTCCGAGGATGCGCGTGAGGCCGTGCACCAGATCCGGGAAGGCTCGATGCGGGTGGCCGGCATCGTGCAAAGGCTCCTCACTTTCGCCCGGCAGCGAAAGCCGCAGCGCGCGGCCATGGACATGAACGAGGTCATCCGCTCCACCCTTGCCCTTCGCGATTATGCCCTGCGGACGGGCAACATCCGGGTTACCACCCGGCTCGACCCGGCGCTCCCCCGCAGCGTGGCCGACGGGCAGCAGATGCAGCAGGTGCTGCTCAATCTGATCGTCAACGCGGAAGCGGCGATGGTCAGTGCCCATGGGAAGGGGGAGCTGCTGCTTGTGAGCGAGAGGCAGGGGGAGAACCTCCACATCATCGTGCAGGATGATGGCCCGGGGGTTCCCGGGGAGATCCAGGACCGCATCTTCGATCCCTTCTTCACGACGCGCGAGATAGGGCAGGGCACGGGGTTGGGGCTCAGCATCTGCCACGGGATAGTGAGCGAGCATGGCGGCAGGATCTGGGTGCGAAGCGACGGAGCAAAGGGGAGCGAGTTCCACCTGCTCCTCCCCATCGTGGCAGACGATTCCCCGCTTGTCGTGGAGGCCGCGGTGCGTCAGGAGCTGGAGTTGCCGCATACGCGTGTGCTCGTGGTGGACGACGAGTCGACGATTCGTTCGCTGCTGAAGGCGATGCTCGAGCCGATGGGGCATGAGGTCGATGCGGTCGCTGACGGCCGCTCGGCGATCGAGTACGTCCTGGCGAATCGCTACGGCGTGATCCTGCTGGACGTCCGCATGCCGGACATGGGGGGGCTGGAGGTGTTCCGGCGGATCAGGAAGATCGCAGGCTCGATCGCCTCAAGGGTGGTGTTCATGACCGGCGACATGCTGGCCGACGAGACTCGCGCAATGCTGGAGCAGACCGGGGCGCCCGCCATCGCCAAGCCCTTTGAGCCGCAGGAGCTCCTCCAGGCTATCGAAAAGGTTTTGAAGGCGGCGCGCTGAGATGCTGGGCGGGCGTCGAACGGCGTAGACTCTCCTGATTCCCGCGCTGTACAATCCAGCTCACGGGGATGCATTTCGGAGTCATGCATGAATACAGTCGAGAGAGAGCAGATACGCCGCCTCATGAAACATGTCATCTGGGATTACGACATCGATCCTTACGAGCTCTACGAGGTCGTTCTTGGCTTGCGCGAAAAGGTGGGCCATTTCGACAGAATGCGTGTCTTTCAGCGCATGCTGGAACGGCTGTCCTGGTACGACCTGCTGGACCTCCTGGGGGCCGATATGCTTCGCGAGCGCCTGACCCCTGAGACGATCGCGCAGATCAGACGACCGGATGTCAGGGAAAGATATGAGCACATCAGAAGAGTACTTCACGACGATGCTCTACCCTCTGCAGGATGGAGTCCTGAATATCGTCAGAGAATCCAGGATACCCTTCTATCTGACCGGTGGTACCGCGTTGAGCAGGGGGAGATACGCACATAGGTACTCGGAAGATCTGGATCTTTTCGTCGACAACGATCCCTCGTTCTCCGTCCGCGTCGACGGGTTTTTCTCGCTCCTGAAAAACGCCGAACGCGCCGGCGACTTTTCCGTGGACCAGGGCCGGCTGCGTCGATCCGCATCGCATACCCAGCTATGGGTGACCAGGAAAACAGCGGGAAACACCGTGGACCTGAAAATCGACCTTGTGAACGACACAGCGCCGCATGTCGGAGAACCCGAGACAGACCCGGTGCTGGGGCGCGTGGACAACTGGCGAAACATCCTGGCAAACAAGCTGGCGGCTCTGTTCCGTTACGAGCCCAAGGATGCCGCGGACATCTGGATCATCTCCAGACACGAGGCATTCAACTGGCGCGAGGTTCTTTCGGATGCAACCGCCAAAGAAGCGGGAGTTGATCCGGTAGCGCTTCATGAGATTATCCGCGGCGTTCCCGTGGAGGAGCTCGCACACGTGGTGTGGGCCAAACCTGTCGACCTAGCGGCTATTACGGCCGACCTGCGCACGGCGGCAGAAGACATTCTCTATGGACGTGCCAACTCTCTGGCACAATCATAGGGGCAAGCTTGTGTTCAGGGTGGATTTAGGGTACACAATAGAAAAGGGGAAAGGGGGATCCATGGCATTCAAGGAAAGCATGAAACGGCAGTTACGCTCTGTCATCCAGTGGGAGAACCCGGATCCCGCGCAGCTCTTCTACCGATGGTCGGACACGGGAGATGAGATCAAGAATGCTTCAAAGCTCATCGTCGGCCCAGGGCAGGGCTGCATTTTCGTCTACGAAGGAAAGGTGGAAGCCCTGTGGGACAAAGAGGGCATGTACGAGGTCAAGACGGCCAACATTCCCTTTTTGACCACGATCGTGAAGTTCATGCAAGCCTTCCAGAGCGAGCACAAGGTGGGGATCTTCTATTACAAAACGACGAATATCACTGACTGCAAATGGGGAACGCCATCGCCCGTAAAATACGTCGACCCCGTCTACAAATTCCCCGTCGGGCTCAAAGCCCGGGGCAACTACACCTTCCGCATCACGGATCCCAAATTGTACTTCGTGAATTTCATGGGGCAAAGGGACAGTTTCCTGAAGGACGACATCAAGGACGTCGTCTCCGCGCGGCTCCTCCAGCCCATGGGCGACTACTTCGCGGAGGCGGGACTCGGCTACAACCAGATCGATGCCCAGCGCGAAGAGCTGTCGCAGGGAATAACGGCGAAGGTCAAGGCTGATTTCGGGAAATTCGGGTTCGAGCTCACGGATTTCCGTATCGAGGGCACTGATTTCGACGACGAGACAAAGAAACGGGTGGACCGCATTGCCAACGTTTCAGCAGATGCCGTTGCGGCCAGCGCCGCGGGCGTCAGCTATGAAAAACTCCAGCAGCTTGATGCATTGAAAAGCGCCGCCCAGAATCCCGGCGGAGCTGGCACAATGATGGGCATGGGCGTCGGCCTGGGGTTCGGCCAGGGGATGTCGGGGATGGCTGCCGGGGCAACGCAGCAGAACGCGCCTGCGGCGGAAGATTCCACGTCCAAGTTGAAGAAGCTCAAGGAAATGCTCGACGGGGGGCTGATCACTCCCCAGGATTACGAGGAGAAGAAGAAGTCGATACTGGCATCCATGTGACAGCGAAAGCCGGCTCGCGGCGAATGCCGCGCGCCGGCTGCTTTCTCGAATCTTATTGTGCCTTTATTTTCGTCACGGCACCCAGCGGCGTAACCCAGATTTGGTATTTCGCTCCTTGCGTATATGTGCTCAGCTCGCCGACGGGAGCAGAGTACTGATATGTCTTTTCTCCGAGCGTGAGATAGAGGAGTCCGCTTTCCGCGCGTTTTCCTTCCCGCTCCGCGGCAGAAAGGGCCACGGCCGGCCATGCGGGTGCGCTTGCCAGGTCTCCCTCGCTTTTCAGTGTCCTGGTCACGACCCATTCCTGGACCTTGTACCTGACCTTGTTCTTGTAGACGTCCCGTTCCGTGTACACGGGAACATTCTCATAGACGTCCTCGAAGAAGCCGTTGCCCTTGTCTTTCTGTCCCGTTTTTTTGCGCTCGGTACCGGTCTGGATTTTCTCGGTACCGAATTTTTCCTGCCGAGAATCCAAGACGATCGCATTCCGGGGGACAGCGTCTTCCCAAGCCGTGTGCTCGACCCATTTGTTTTCTTCAACAGTGATGGTTCTCAGCCACTGGCCCCTGTCGAGCACGGCTGTTTTTTCCGAAGCCGAGAAGAACAGAAAATAGACAAGGACGCCGACGGCAATGACGGCAGCAATGATGCCGCCGACGGCGATCGGGCTCATTCGCGTCCTGGCCCGGGTTGCGGCCGGAGAAGCGGCGCCCGGCTGGCCCGCGTTTCCCTGTGTCACGATCTTTTCCTGGAGAGAAGGAGAACTTCCCTTTTCGGCGCCGCACTGGCGGCAGCGCGTGTCCTTTGCACGGTTATTGGTGCTGCAAAACTCGCAGGTCCAATCCGCTCCCGCCTGTGCCACGTCGACGAGATTCTGATCCGTTACCTCGGCCGCATCGTCGTCCAGGAAAAACTTGACGTCTTTGCCGCGCGGCTGATCGCACTGGTGGCAGGCGACATCCCGCCCCTGGTTCACCTGGCCGCAGTACGCGCATTTCCATTTCCCTTCTCGTATGGCCACGGAATCCTCCTTCAGCCGCCGCGTCGGTTCTCAATGAAGCGCGCATTATCATACGGTTCTTCTATATTGTCAAATTAAGATTTTGCACTTGCGGTATTTGACCGGCTGAGCAATACTCCCGGATACGCTGTGGGAGAAGGAACGGAGGTGAACGTGGGCAGTCACAAAGACCAGGATTGGGCGCAGGAGCTTGTCGCGGAGATCCGCGATTGCGGCACTGAAAACAACGCGGATTCAACCCGTCGATTCGTCGCGGCCTACCAGGGAGGAGACGCGCCGGATTCCTGGAAACGCTATACGGATGGAGCTGCTGCCCATGAAAGTGCGGACGGGCAGAACACGCTCGTCATATTCGGTGATGGATCGGTCTATTGCGATTCGGTGGAAGGCATAGACCGCTTTTCCCCCAGCCTGGCGAAGCTTCGAGAATACAACCCGGACGAACCAGGCCGATTCGGGCTGTAGACAGCGGCATCGAATCTCGCCGCGGCCCCGTAGTTTATGGTCCCCTTCGTTTGCCGCCGCCGGGAGGCGTCCGGCCTTCATTGAAGTACTTCTCGCTGCGATAGCGGAGCCACACGCGAAGGACCTGGGGGATCTTCTCTTTTTCAGCTTTCGTGAGGGTGTCGTAGAGTTGGAGCGCACGCGCTCGTTCCGCGCGGCATGCGGAGTTCCTGTGATCGTCCCAGTAGCTGCGCGCCAAGCGGATGCGGCGGCAGACTTCCTTGCGCAAGGCTTCGCCGCTCAAGCTTTCGGATCCGTCGCGCTTCTTCACGGCTGAAGGAGTATACATGACATGCGCAATGTAGCAATTGTAATCAGTTTTGGACTCCTGTTTTTGACTTCCCTGTCCAGGGTGGGGGCGCAGACTTTCCGAATCGTTATGGTGGTTGCGACAAAGGACTTCACGGACCAGGAGTATCTCGAACCCAGGACGGTTTTCGAGAAGGCCGATGCAGCGATAGTCCTCTGCAGCACGAGCACCCTGCCTGCCATCAGCCACAACGGGTTGAAGGTCAATCCTCAAGTCTCGACTGCAGCGCTCACGCTCGACCAGTTCGATGCAATCGTCCTGGTCGGGGGTCTTGGTGCGGTCACCAGCCTGGTGCACGACGAGCCGTTGAGGAAGCTCCTTGTGGAAGCGGATGCACGGCACAAGATCATTGCCGCGATCTGTCTCGCGCCGACCGTGCTTGCGCGCGCGGGCCTCTTGAAGAACGTCATTGCCACATGCTACGTGGATGCGTCGACGATCAACTACCTCAAGTCGAACGGAGCGTCATACATGGACAAAACGGTAGTAGTTTCAGGCAGGATCGTCACCGCGAACGGCCCCGACGCCTCGAAGGAGTTTGCCAGGCAGGTGCTTACCTTGCTGCAAGGGAAGTGATTCCCAATTGACGAGCCACTTTCAGCAACGCTTTGTCCCTGGTCATGAGCTTCGCCCGGGCGATCATCGTCGAGGCGATCAGGTGCGCGCCTATCCAGCCGATTCCTGATCCCGTGAGGTTTCTGCTCTCTACGAGATGCATCACCTCCCTGTGTTCAGCCATGGCGACCTCAGGCAGGTTGGCGAGCAGGTCCGCATCTTCTTGTAGGACCCTTCCTTCGCCGAGAGGCGGTGCTTTCCAGTAGAATCGAGGGCACACAGGCTTCGTTCTTTGACTTGCTTTTTTTCGAAGCAGCGCGGCTGGGCGAGCCTTCTCAATTGCCCGCGATCATGCGCCTCGCCCTGATCCACTACCAGTTCGAGGTTATTCATCCATTTCTTGATGGGAACGGACGCGTCGGGCGGCTCCTGGTCACTCTTCTTCTCTGCGCGGAGAAGCTCCTCCCTCAGCCCCTGCTGTATCTGAGCGCGTATTTCGAGCGGCACAGGGACGATTACTATCGCCATCTTCTTGCCGTAAGCCAGAAGGGGACTTTGGAGGAATGGATCCGATACTTCCTCAAAGCAGTGGCGATTCAATCGAGAGATGCGATCCGGAGGATCGACGATCTGCTCGCCCTGCGGCAAGAGTACAGCGCGCGTCTGCAGCAGGCTCGTGCATCCGCACTTCTTCTCCAGCTCGTCGACGATCTCTTCGACTTCCCTGCAGTCACCAACCCCACCTTGTCCAGGCGAATGAAGGTTACTCCTCGTTCGGCTCAGCTGAATATCGGGAAGCTGGTTGACAGAGGCATACTTCGCGAGGCGACAGGTCAACAACGCAATCGCGTCTATGTCGCAACGGAAATCGTCAGGATCATCGAGCGAGAAGAGGCAAAGCCGCCCATCTGAGTGCGCAGGATCCCGCCTGCTGTTGGCGCTTGGGAAAAGGAGAGGCAGCAATAGAAAGACTCCACTGTAATGTGAGCTGCGCTTGCGGAATGGATGCGCTCGGACAATACTCAGGCATCACCAAGGTATCTGCGATGTCGAAAGCCGACGCTGTCGATCTTCCCGCCCACCTTACAGAGCAACAGAGAGAAGCGATTCTTCATGATGCTGGGCCACTGCTGATAATTGCTGGTCCAGGTTCAGGCAAGACCGAGGTTTTGACGTGGAGGGTAGCCTACCTCATCAGCTCCGGACTTGCGGCGCCCGTGAATTGCCTCGTGTCCACGTTCGCTCGGAAGGCCGCGCTGGAGCTGCAGGATCGGATCCAGGTGAAGCTGCCCGACGTGGACGTAGAGCAGATGCCTATCGGTACGATCCATTCGCTGTGTGCGGACATCCTTCGTGAGTATCAGACCAAGAGCACACTTCCACGCGGCTTTCGAATACTTGATGACGATGGCCAGCTCCTGCTCATGTACCGAAACCGCGAGGAGATCGGGCTGGGCGGCATCATGAAGGGACGGCCTCAGGACTTCTATCCTGCGGTTCTTCGAATGTTCAATCTTGCCACAGAAGAGCTGGTCGGGCCCGAGAAGCTGCTGGACTGGTGCCGGCTCCAACGACAAGCGGCCGAAACTTACGCCGCGGAGACGGCCACTGGCAGGAGCAAGTTGAAGGCGCAGAAGGCGGCGGACGCGGTTGAGCTTTGGAAAGAGGAGGCAATCGTCACCGAAGCTTATCAGGGGTACTGCGAGCTTCTGCATTCCCGAAACCTCGTAGACTTCGCATTCCTGCAGCGCTACTGCCTGGACCTGCTGGATGCGCATCCCGAGGCGGTTGCAGCGCTTCGGCAGCGGTACTCTGCGATCCTCGTTGACGAGTACCAGGACACCAACGCCGTGCAGGAGCGTGTCCTGCATCATCTAGCGGGTGAGGGTCATCATCTCACGGTCGTGGGAGACGACGACCAGAGCATCTACCGTTTCCGGGGAGCCACCGTGGCGAATCTTCTCAGCTTCGAGCAGCGGTATCCGGGCGCGCGAAAGATTTACCTGGAACAGAACTTCAGGAGTCGCGATCCAATAGTTGCGGGTTCCAGAAATTGTGGCCACAATAATTCCAGAAATTCTGGCGTGTTGGGAGGAGGGCCAGAATGGAGGAGCTATCGAATGGCAGCAGCCAGGGCACGGGATCGGCGGTGGGGCCGAAGCCA
>Ga0315279_10000271_pt1 | contig 111603 bp, 89 predicted proteins | sample YL17G06_20_MG_FD_203694 | JGI IMG/M metagenome (GOLD analysis project Ga0315279, IMG submission 203694) | Sediment microbial communities from Yellowstone Lake, YNP, Wyoming, USA - YL17G06_20 | ecosystem: Environmental > Aquatic > Freshwater > Lake > Sediment | place: USA: Wyoming | collected... | reverse complement strand
TAAACTCAAACTGACCACCAGAAAATCTTACGGTTTCCGTACATTCAGGGTCGCGGAAATTGTGCTCTATCATACGCTTGGTGGTTTGCCCGAGCCGAAATGTACCCACAGATTCTGCTGACGAGGCGACTTTTCGCACCATTCCAGCGTCCGTATGAGCGCAAGCAACCAACGATATATTAGCGACACCGCCCCGAGAGAGGTCAACAATGAACCGAACGCGTATCGTCAAGCTTGTTGTGTATTGCCTTGCTCAGCTGACAGTAATCTCAGCCGCACCCGCCATCCGAGCAGGCCAAGAAATCATCATCCCTCTGAAGCTGAACCTCAACGCAAAGAACAGCATAGGTGTGTCGGTTAATTTTGGAGAACGAAAAACTGTCGCGGATCCTGGAACCACCAGCATGGGCATAGCCCCAGGAGGCGTAAAGGTCAGTGTGGAAAAGCCTACAGAGTCCGAAGACGTCTGCATCGTGAGGGTCGACTGTGATGGGGACGGAGATCTGGAGAAAGAGACCGCCTATACGATGAAACCTGATTCTTCGATCCGGGTTGAAGTCGTGAGGAGACGCAAGACTGGTAGCTCAATCAAGCTCCCTTACATTGTGAAATACAATCGCGATATGAATTCAAAGAATGAGATGACAGAGTCGCTCTTCTGGACCTCGAATTATCGTGCCGACGGAACCCTTCAAGTCGGTTCCTGTCAGGCGATGATTGCGGCCTTCGACATCAATGGAGATGGAGTATTTGACAACAGAGACTTTTTGATGGGTACGAGCATCGGCCTTGATCGGAATGAGGACGGTGAAATTTCTGGGCGGGACGAATGGCTGATGGGAAATCAGATCATCGAGTTCTGCGGCAAGCAGTTCCTGATCGAAAAGCTCGCGGATGATGGATCTTCGATGACGCTTGTTCCAACTCTGCTGAAATCCCCCAAGGTAGGCGAGACAATACCAGATCTCATCTTCACCACTACCAAAGGCAAAAAGATAGCGACCATACAACTAAAGGGGCAAGTTACCATTTTGGATTTTTGGGCTTCTTGGTGCGGCCCATGCGTCCGGGAATTGCCGATCTTGAGAAAGCTGCATGAAGAGTTCAACGGCCAATTCAAGGTGATCGCGGTCAATGTCGATGAATCAAGGCAGATTAGCCAAGCTCGCAAGGTTGTTGAGAAGTACAAGCTGAGCTGGCCTGTAGTGATGCAGGGACTGGGCCAGGCTGATCCAATTTGGAAGATGTTTGGCAGCATTGAAAACAATCGTCTGGCGATCCCGTTTTACGTAATCATGGACAAGGACGGCACGATTTGTTATGCCGGACATGGCGGCGATGGCCTCAAGGATCTGCGGAATCGGCTGACCGATACAGTTAAGTACAAGCTGCAGCTAAGAGGTCACAGCTAGGTTCATTCTCTATCTCACTCAAAATTTTCAGGACTCTTTCACTTCAGCGCTAGCAACCGATGTCCTAAATTACCCACAGCTTCGCCGGGCGGATATTAAACGGTACTGACCGATTCGGATCTGCAAGGCCGGGGCATCGGAGGGATGGGGTTTTTGGGTCGCCGGCCACGTAGGAATGGTGGGACAATTTCCTCTGACAGGCACAGGCCAGTTGGATGCAAAGCGCGCTTGCCGTAGAAGTGAAATCACCGAGATGCCCCGGAAGGCCCGTTTGGGAAAGTCTGGGATCACGCTTCCCCCAGTTCCCTTCCGGAGAAGTTGTGCAGCTGTGCCACTTTTCCGGTATGCCGACTACACGGCCAAGTGGCCGATAGTATTGGAGGCGTAGCTTCCCAGGACGGGACTTCGGGCCCGCAACGTAGACACGAGGCTCGCGCAGCAGTATCTGTAACTGCCGCCAACTGTGCCACTGCTTGCAGCCGACCAGAAGAACGCGGGCAAAAGGAGCTTGGCTTGTCGTAGGATGGCACCAGGTCAGACGCTGAACGGGGGATTTATCTCCTCCTCCGCCCTTCCCGGCTGTAAAACTGTACCGAGCGTCTTCCGAGCTGTTATGTCGCGAGCGGGAAGACGACGATCTTTCCGGGAGTGTTGACAAAACACCCCAAGCGTATCGTCGGAATAAGCTGCAGTTCGGGGGCGGAGCCCGGCTATGGCGCCTCCTCCAGCTTCCGATAGGTGGTGATATGTCAACTTCGCGCCGTCTGCCGCAACTGCCCGGAGTCCAGGGTCGATCACAATCGGGATTTTACGCCCAAACGATGGCTGCAGGATATGGAGTTTTCACACACTTCTCCTACCAACACGGCGGATTAGTCTCTCCTGCTCACGAAAAGTTAAGCTCGTCGATCTCGCGATCCGGCAGTGCACGGGCAATTGGAGGTACTCTGGAAGGGAGACCGAGGCACTCGAGAATCTTTCTGATCGCCTCGGGCGAATGGATTGCGGCTAAAATCCTCATGCGGCCGCCGCAACGGAGTCGGAGCGTTACACGCTTGCGTCTAGCGAATTGCACAGCAGGAGCGTTCAGTTGAACGGGACTGAGCTCAAATTGGGCGACAAAGACGATCTGCCGCGACTCGTAGGTGTCCCGACGCCTGCAGGGGTCGTTACGTTCGCGCCAGCAACGATCACGTTTCTGGCGTTGCCCGTGGCCGGGAACAGCGCGTGTCAGTAGGGCGAATGCGAAGCACCAACCTAGGGTCAGCTCCAGAATCGTGGCATGACGGCCCACGGCGCCGGCCCGAGCGCACCGTGTCGCTTGATGGTCATGGCGCAGCGAACAGACGAGTGTCGGGCCTGAATCGGCGGGACCTCGGGAGGCCGGCCAACTGGGGAACCTATATCGCGGTACACGCTTTCAATGACGATTCGGTTCGCCGCAGCGCGGAAGCTGGAGCTGTCCCCTCTCGCTCTCGCACATCATTGAAACTGTCTTGTCAGATCCCATGAAAGGAGAGAATTTATGAAGAGAAAATCCATGATTCGTATCGCGCTGATCGCTATTGTGCTCAGCGTCTCGGCGCTCGCTGAGGCACAGATCCCCTCGCCACCCCCCGAGGTCGCAGCTGACAACGTCAAGGTGGATCGTTATCCAGCCCACGACGTCACCTTCCCGAACGGCGTGAGAGGCCTCCCGGGCGCCGTCTATTGGGAGCCGGTCGGTTACCGGCCGCTGACGCTCGATCTCTATCTCCCCCCGAGTCCCGTCGAGCGGCCAGCGACTGGCTTTCCCCTGGTTATGTACATCCATGGCGGTGGATGGATGGGCGGCGATGCGCACCGCAGCGGGCCGTTCGTCGATTTTCCCGGTGTGCTGGCCTCGCTGTCGGCCAAGGGCTACGTCTTGGCCTCGATCGAATATCGCTTGAGCGGTGAGGCAAAGTTCCCCGCGCAAGCCCAGGATGTGAAAGCGGCCATCCGTTGGCTGCGGCTCAATGCCTCGAAATATGGCATCGATCCGGCGCACGCAGTGACCTAGGGCGTATCCGCGGGCGGACATCTGGCCGGACTGGCGGCGGTCAGCTGCAACGCAGCAGGGCTTGAACCCGTGCAGACCGTCAAGTCGGGTGCGCCCGACACAAAACCAGACCCCATCAGCTCCGCGCATGTTTCCGACTGCGTGCAAGGAGGTGTCGCTTGGTATGGCGTGTTCAACATGGCCACGATCGCAGCCCAGTCGAGACAGGATAAAGCCATGTCGCGTGACGCTCCGGAGGCACCCGAGTGGCAGTTACTCGGCTGCTTTGGCAAAAAGTGCAAACCGCAACAAATCGCTGCAGCGAGTCCAGTTAACTATGTTGACCGCAATGATCCGCCCATGTTCCTGATCGTCGGGACAGAGGACACGACGGTGCCGTACCACCAAACGCTGGAAATGGCAGAGAAGTTGAAGGCGGCTGGGGTGAAGCACGAGCACATCGTGCTGTCCGGCATCAACCACAGTTTCATCGGGAAAACCCCGGAACAGACACGCGATGCCAATCTGAAGGCGCTCGCGGCCACCTTCCAGTTCATCGACCAAACGATCGGCAACGCCTCCAGCACGAACCGGTAGCCTGAGCCAACTGGAAGGAAGCCAGACCATGGTCCGCAACACATCTATTGCCTTTGGCACCAACAAGTTGCTCCGCCGGATGGCAATTCCGCTGCGCTACATCGCCGCCGGTGAGCTTGATTATCTGGTTTTGAACCATTAACTGAAAGGAGTAAACCATGAACATTACAGAGAACCAACTGTCCACCATTCTTTCTCGCAACTGGTGGGTGCTGTTACTGCGTGGCCTCGCCGCGATAGCATTCGGCATCCTGGCCTGGCTTCAACCCGGAATTTCACTCGCCGCGCTGGTGTTGCTCTTCGGAACCTACATCATGGCGGACGGCATCCTCGGCGTCTGGACCGCCATTGCGGGACGCAAGGAACGTGAGCATTGGTGGGTACTGCTTCTGTGGGGGCTAGTCGGTATTGGCGTCGGAACCCTGACATTTCTGGCACCCGGTATCACTGCACTCGCGTTGCTGTTCTACATTGCGGTCTGGGCCATCACTACAGGTGTTCTTGAGATCGTGGCCGCGATCCACCTGCGCAAAGAGATAAAGGGTGAGTGGCTGCTCGTTCTCGGCGGCCTCGCATCGGTCGTGTTCGGCTGCCTCCTATTGGTTCAGCCAGGAGTAGGCGCGCTCGCCCTGCTATGGCTGATCGCCACTTACGCCGTCGTGTTCGGCGTTCTCCTCGTGATGCTGGCGTTCAAGATGCGAGCGTTCGGCAGCCAAGGCACACGCTCGTGACACTTTGTATGCCTGGTGTGACCGGTCATCCCGAGCGAGAGAGTGTCCGCCAGAAGTCCACCCCGTCACCGGGGAGCCGGCTATGGAGCTTTCCGGATGAGGCGGTTGACAGGGCAGTAAACTTGTTCGCCAAAGGCCTGCTCGGGAAGGACGTATAGATTTCGACCCGTGTCCGGATCTCCGGGCTATGAAGTTTCGGGAAGGTGACATAAGACAGAATTATCAGAAGCGGCAGCAAGGCATCTTGCCGGAGAATTGAGCGAAGTTGCAGCTTATACTTCCTATTGGCCAACGTCCTATAAATCGTGAAACGCCCGTCCTTCCAGTGACGAGCCGAACTCACGATGGTGAAGATCACGGGGTCGCGGGGACGCAAAGCAGAAAGCGGGATGCTGCCCCCGAATCACTGGTGCTGTGTGAAAGCACCGGGGCGATTCCACTTCAGAATCGGTTTGGCGAACCTGATTATGACTGCGGTGACCCCAGCCAACATCAACCTCCTTGTTAGTTCGGTTCGATAGTGATATTAGTAAAAATAATGAGAAAAACACGATGCGCAGATTTGTAACGGGGCTCGCTCTGGCCGCGGCGCTGATCGCGTTTGCAGCTGCTCAACAGAAGAGGCGCGTGGCCGTGCTTGACTTCGACTACGCCACAGTCCATAGCGATGTGACGTCGATCTACGGCGCCGAGCAGGACATTGGCAAGGGCGTCGCTGACCTGATTGTAGGGAAGCTGGTCGCCAGCGGAGAGTACTCCGTCGTCGAGCGCAAGGCGCTGGACAAAGTCCTGGCCGAGCAGAACTTCTCCAACAGCGACCGGGCCGACCCCAACTCCGCCGCCAAAATCGGCCGGGTGCTGGGGGCGGATGCGATCATCATGGGCAGCATCACCAAGTTCGGCCGCGATGACACGAGCAAAACCCCCATCGAGGCCGGCCTGTTCGGTCTTAGTGGTCTGATGGGTGTCAAGCGCTACGAGGCCAAAGCGGTGGTGGGCATCAGTGCGAGGATGGTGGACACTGAAACGGCGGAGGTATTTGTCGCGGCCCAGGGCGAAGGCAAATCGAGCCGTGCGGGCACCTCGGTGTTCGGGGTCGGCGGCGGCGCCGCGGACGTGAAAAACAAGAGCTTGGCCGCTACGATTCTGGGCGAGGCCACCAACGCGGCGGTCGACCAGCTGTGCTGGCAGTTCGATTCGACGGCGCGGAAGCTGCCGGCAAAGGCGGCAGTCATAAACGGAGTAGTGGCCGATGCGATGGGCGGCGTGGTGGTTCTCAACGTCGGCAGCCATGCTGGCCTCAGGATTGGCGACCGCCTGCAGCTCCGCCGCATTGCCCGCGAGGTGAGCGACCCGCTTACCGGCGCGGTTCTCAAGAACATCGAAGACATGGTGGGCGACGTGATCATCCTCGAAGTCGATGAGAAGTCGGCGACAGGACAATATAGAGGGAGCACCCCGGCTCAGGTTGGCGACACCGTGCACAACCGGGCTCGGACCTTAAAGCCCCTGACTAACGAGGAACTTCTCGGACTCGCAAAAGCGGGCTTTGATGAAGAGAGCCTAATCAAAGTCGTCGAGGCAAACGACATAGCGCTCGACCTGTCTGACAACGTCCTTCTGGGTCTGAAAAACGGTGGTGTAAGCGAGAAGGTGATCAGCATCGCGCTAGCTTCAAAGGCAAAGAAATTATCGCCCGCCACCGCCGGAACCGATTCCGACGCCCTGGAGGTGGGGGTCTACATGATGCGTCATGACAAGCCTACTCCAGTCGATCCGGAGATCGTAGACTTCCGCCAAGGCTGGGGAAAGATAAGCGGAACCGTCAAGGGGCCTCATAGTCTGACGCAGGTGACGGGAGCTGTGATTCTCGTGGTCCGCTGCGCGGAAGGTGTCGCAGCCAGCGAGTACCAGCTTGTCAAACTCGACGAGACGGGCGGCCGCCGGGAGTTCAGGGCCGCAACCGTTCGCATGAACCACGCCTCCACCGACAACGAGCGCAATAAAATCCCCATCCAGTTTGTAAATATCGCATCGCACACATACAGACTTGTGCTGAGCGGCCTCAAGCGCGGAGAGTACGGACTTCTACCGCCAGGGGCCAACGCCAGCGTAACCCTCAGATCGGCGAGCAAGGTTTACACCTTCGGGGTCAGACAGTAAGTTCCCTGCCGGGGGACTCGAAGAGTTTGTGGGTTCGGGAAGTTGCTGTTGCTGATAGGAAGAACAAGCGGCCCATGCCCCGGTACGGGTCCTGCTTCCGATATGGGGCCTTTTGTTAACTTTGCCAGACTTCTGCGACTGCCAGAGTCCAAGGGTCGATCACAAACTGGATATTATGCCGAAACGATGTTGCCGGATACGGAATTTGTCACACACGCCCCCTACTAGCACGGCGGATTAGTCTCTCCTGCTCACGAAAAGTCAGGCTTGTCCATGTCCGGAACTGCGGAGGCAATCGGCGGGGGTCTTGAAGGGAGGCCGAGGCACTCGAGAATCTTTCTGATCGCCTCAGAAGAATGGATTGCGGCTAAAATCCTCATGCGGCCGCCGCAACGTCCGCATTCCAAAACGTCCAACTCAAAAACTCTTTTCATCAATTCAGCCCACGCATAATTCCGTTGATGGCATCGGCGTGGCTTTTGAGAACTCTCGGGATGATGCAGCTGTGTTCCCGCACCACAGCCGGAGTGATAAACGGACTCAGAACCTGACGGCCCAGAGGGGGCAAGGCGCGACCAGGCACTACCTGACACGCAGCTTGTCCTTCGTATCCAAGGCGTTCCAACCGCATCTGGTCATGAGCCGGGATGTAGACCTTTACGTGCACGCTGAAGCCGGAAATGCGGGCGCAAAGTGGACCGACAGCGCCGGCAAGATCTTCCAATTCGATCCCGTCCCCAACCTTGTTATCCGGTGGCCAGCACAAGGGCCGGTGGCAATGCGTCCGGCGATCGAAGCGCTGGCTAGATAGCGAGCCAGGCGGTGGCGTGAAATCCATCTGGGCAGACCGACGGCTGAGGTGTAAGATGCTTTCCGCCTGAACAGAGCTGGATCTTACTCGCCTATACGTCAAGGAGACCTTGAGTATGCCGCTTGTACTTAAACCGAGTCCCCTCCCTGCAGATTGGGAGACCTACGTCCCCCCGGACAGTCAACCCTATCACCCAGGGAATGGCGAAAGCTGGGAGACACTAGCGCAACGCCCGGAAGTGAAGAGCCTCGGGCTGTCAGCCAATGATCTGTGTTACTTCAACTTCAGGACCCGGGATCCCTTTCAGATCAATTGGTATTTGCATCACAAGGTCGGTTGCAAGCACGCCACGCGCGACGGCAAGAATTACATCTTCTCCATCACCGATCCGAACAACATCTATCTGCCCAAGGTGGGCGCGCGCCCGCCGGTAAGCGAGTTTCCGAAAAGGGCGGAGGAGCCACGCCTGGACTTATGGGTGGGACTGGGCGGGAAGGCAGGTACCATGTTCGTGGTGGCCGGGATTGAGACCCTCGAAGGCGCGGTGGTTTCCCTCGATCCGCCTCACAAATGGATGGCCCTCCACGCATCCATTAACCGCCTGGGAGCCGGCTGGGGCGTCACCGGGGGGGCCTGCATCATTGTGGTCACCGGCGTCAGTGATCCCTCGCAATTGCACGGTCACCAGGAGGGCGATTGGGATGCCAACGTTGCCCTGGGCGCAAAGTGGGACAAGATCGCGAAGGGAGCCCTGGCCGCCAACAAATTCAGACCCCTGATCGAGGTGCTCGCCAAGATCGGCGCCAAAACTCCCAAGGCGTTAAAGTCGGTATTAAAAGCCGATCCCGACCGCTATGTCGATCTGATCAAAGCCGTAAAGAATCTACGTGACTCCATGGGAGCCGAAGCCAGCCAACCCAAGGTGTTCCTCATCGACGTGCCTTGGCTGGGCGGCGGTGTGGAGGTTTCCGTCTTTTTCGGTGTCGCCAATTACGAAGCCCTGTGGGACTCTGGGGGTTAGAGCGTTTACCGCTGATGAGATTGCCGACGGGTTCGCAGCGCGAGTGCCACGGGCTTACCTAAGGATAGCGGAGGTGTGCGAACTGACCTCACATGTGTCCTTTTGCCCCCCTGTCCGATAGGACCCAAGTGTTTCATTTTGGCCCGCCTTTGGCATCCAAATCCGGGAACTCCGAATCTAAGTTGCAGCGGCTTGGTCTTTGCGACCCTGCTGAGGATCGCAGTAAACAGCAAACAAACGGGCCGTTGTTCTGGTGGTGCAGTTCCTAGTTGGGGGGATGCCTGAGCCCATGTCCAGCGCGCCCACGTCTGCATCGTCGTCTGTTTTGCCGTCCACCTCGTCACCGCCCACGTGTACCTTCTTCTGCGAGCATTGCGCGAGCACCACACGATTCTTGTGCATCGCCCAAGCGATGGGTATAGCTGCAGTCAGCCGGTCCACGATTTACTACTGCATGGACCAAGGCTAGGTGCATTGGCGAACCTTGCCCAGCGGCCGCAGGGCGATCTGTCTGGGATCAGGAGACCATGGACGGCAGGGTAGCTCCGCGCGGGCGCTCAACGACTCCTGTGCATAGTCCAAATAACCTGCAATTTGGGATTGGCGTCCGGTTGTGAGGGGGCTGCCAGTTTCCCAGTTGGGGTGTTATGTCGCCTTTGCCCCGCCTGTCCGCTTCCTCGCGCAAACAACGGCGATTGTAGGCCAAAACTACGTTACTGGACACGGGATTTGCGCACACTTCCGCCTGATGAGTTTCGCTGCTCACTCTTTCTGCTCAGCTCGTTTCGATCCGGTAGTACGCATGCAATCGCAGGCGGTCTGGAAAGCTGGCCAAGGTCACAGGACGTCGGCGTTCTGGGAAGTTGTGGCTCCACGTGGCCGTGTAACGCGCAAACCGTACAACTGGCGGGGCGTTCGAAAATGACTGACCCAGTGCCCTCGACTTCTCCGATTTAGAGGGCGCTGGACCTAGCGAAGAGAAGGTCACACAACACCCCAAATCAGAAGCTAACCAGCCCTCACAGCACGGCCCATTTCTAAAAACGCGTTTTCTTATTCCTATCGACCGTTGTATGCTGGGCCGGACGTGACGAGACGAAGGTGGCTGATGATGATGGCCGCGGCGCTGGCAGGCGCTGCGGAGCGGTTGCCCGCCAACCGGAATATCAGATGGGCGCTCGGCACCAGCCTGTGGAATTCTTACCCGGGAACCAAATTCACCGACATCCTCGACATCATGCGCGACACCGGCTTCATCGGCCTCCGGTTGACGCAGTTCCCGCTCATCCTGAAGACCTATGACATCACTGCGGAGCAGATGGAGCGCGAAGTGTCCCGGCGCGGATTGCACGTCATCACCATTTCCTTCAATGGCGCAGCCGACGATCCGGCGCAACACGCGGAAGTGCTGGCCCGCGCGCGTGAGACAATGCAGTTTCTGAAGAGGTTTGACGCGCGGCACCTTGTGGTCTTCTCCCCTCGCCGCACCAACAATCCGGACGCGTTCCCCACGATGTGCCGCTTCTACAACCAGCTTGGCGAAACGGCCGGTGAAATGGGCTTCCAGGCGGGTTTGCACAACCACCTCGGGCAGATGGTGCAGGACCCGGTGGAGATCGACCGCTGTATGCAGCTCACCGATCCGCGCCTGTTTCATTTTTCGCCCGATACCGCGCACGTACACCTGGGCGGCGGCGATGTGCCGCTTATTCTGAACAAGTACAAAGCCCGGCTCATGCTCGCCGATTACAAAGACGCGAAACGCGCCGGGCTGGCGACAGATTTTCGCCCCAACATTTTCGATCTGAGCGATGGCGAGATTGACTTCCCAGCTTGCCACCGCGTGCTGCGCAGCATCAAGTTCCAGGGCTGGCTGTGCGTGGACCTTGACATTACGCGCAACGGACCCCGCGCCAGCTACGAGCATTGCGGCGCGTACGTCGTGAAGACACTGGAGCCCATCTATGCATGACTTGACGCGGCGGCAACTGCTGCAACTGGCGGTGGTGGGAATCCCACCCTTTGCTGGCGCAAAGGGTGGGGCACCCGCGTATCGCATCATTGATCCGCACGTACACGTGTGGAAGCACGACCCCCGCTGGCCTTTCGCGCCCGGCGCCAAAGTGCCGGACCGCGATGCAACTCCGGAAACGCTGCTCGGTCTGATGAAAGCCAACGGCGTCGAAAAGACCGTCATCATCCAGGTGATCCACTACCTCTACAACAACAGCTACCTCGCCGCAGTGTTGAAACAGTATCCGCAGTGTTTCCAGGGCGTGTGCCGCGTGGACCCGCTCGATCCCGCGGCTCCCGATCATTTGTCGAAGCTGTGCGAGGAGCAGGGCTTCCGCGGAGTACGGCTCAGCCCGGCAGGGGATGCACGCGGAGATTGGATCCGCGGGCCACTGATGCCGCCGCTCTGGGAGCGGTGCCGGAGTCTGCGCGTTCCCATGACGCTGCTGGCGCCGATCAGCCGCGTCCCGGATATGGGCAAGCTCGTTGATCGATTCCCGGACTTGACGGTGGTGATTGACCACATGGCCGACTGTCCCGTCGATCGTCCGGAGGAACTCGAGAAACTGGTCCCGCTGGTTCGCTATCCGAAGGTGTTCGTAAAGGTTTCGCACACCTGGTCGCTCTCGAAAGAAGCTTACCCATGGCGCGATTCGCAGCGGCTGGTGAAGCGGTTATACGACACGTTTGGACCGCAGCGGCTGATGTGGGCCACAGACTGGCCGATCCTCGAGGCGTCCGGCGCCCGCTATGCCCAGGCGCTCAGCCTGGTGCGCGACGACATGGATTTCCTCAGCGCCGAAGACAAGAGCTGGATGCTCAGCAAAACGATCGAGCGCGTCTGGCCCTGCCCCGAGAAATAGCCCTTTAGAGTCTTTTAAGAGAGGGAGGGAGGATGCCTAGCGGCCGTGCTTCAGCCGCGGCGCTTCATGATCTCGCCGAGCGCCGGCGGCTGCAAGCGCTTGTCAGACGGGGCCGAACCGACGGCCAGAAGAAGTGCACCGACAACTACCCTGAGGCACGCATCCAGCAACGCCGCCAGACCTCGGCGGGACGGAATTGCCAATCCGAGGGCCGCAATAGCGTTCCCGCTGGCATGGAAGACGATGCAGAAGAGGATGCTTCCCGTGCGAGCATAAAGCCAGGCCAGGATCAGAGCCCCGCCGACAACGCTGATGGTAAACACTGGAAAGTTGGTCCCGTACTGCCCGACCCCGGGAAGGACAAACAGCGGAAGATGCCACAAGGACCACACCAGGCCTACGAGCACCGCTGCAGCCGGACGGCCAAGGCCCCGCTCCATCTCGGGCTGAGCGACGCCTCGCCAGCCGAGTTCCTCCAGGCCGCCGCCTGCGACCATGAAGAGAAAAAGCGGAACGAACATGTACCAAGGCCGAACGGAGAACTGCCGAGCAGAACCGGGATCCACCAGGATTGTAGTGCCCACCGAGGCCATTGCAAGAGTCACGGGAAGGCCCAAGGCAATGACGTACCATCGGCCCGCGACACGCCAACGAAAGAGCCGGCGGTGAAATTCTGCGAGCGGCGCCTGCGTCGGCGTAGCCAGCACCGCTACGTAAGCGGCGAGGGTCGGTCCCAGGCCGCCAAGCGCGTAAAGGAGCATGAAGGGCAGGTCGCCATAGACGATCGTTCGTGCGCGAGCCAGGGGCACCAGGATCCCCCAGGAGGTGCAGGTGATCGCAAACGTAACCGCGAGATGGATGGTGAGGCGGCGGGTCATGGGTTTACCGGCACAGTGAGCCTCAGAGGCGAAGTACAGAGATTGCCTGTCTGATCTGTATTTACACTGACCCCTGTATCAACTCGTGCAAAGTTGCCTAACGCAGTCACATGTATCAGCTTGGCGCCAATTATTGGCATGATCAGTACGGATTACTACCATATTTGCTGCGACAACTTGCAGGGAAATTCGCATCTGCATCCGCTCGATCTTACGCCGCTTGTGTGACTGGCTTGCAGCGGAGCGACCAACATGGTGGGCGAGATCCCGGCGACTCGGAATTTGAATGCAATCCAAAAACGACACTTTGGGAGGTTCGCCAAATGGCCGTGTGATGTGCTTTTCGGAAACTGAGAACCCTACTCCCCCAGAAGTCCGAGACCTTCCGGCTGAATTTCCCGGGCGTCCCCGAAGCGTTGCACAAAACTGACGGCGCCGCACCGGGCCTGCCGGTTTGCGGCAGGAATGCCTGCCCGGAAAGAGAGCTTGTGGCCTTCCGTCTTGCCTTCGGCGATCTGAAGCGGATTCCCCTGAGAGTTCTGGACCGTTCCAGTGAGCTTCGAGCCAGCCTGTTTGAACTCGAACGTCAGCGAGAAGTCCCGCCGCCATCGTGAACAGCCATTTTGCCGGTCCGCATTCCGGTGATATTCGCGGCGAGGTCGATGCCCGCCAAGGACAGGATCAGAGTGCACAGCACAAACGCAAGCTGTTTCATTATGTCTTGTCGTCCTCTTCTGCTATTCGCCTGATTTCTTCTGCGCCGCAGGCGAGGCCGGTTCTTCGAGGATCAGGCGGAGCCCCCAGTCGATGTTCTCCGGAAAATCGGGCAGATTGATGACGCCCGTGGCGTTGGAGCGCAGCGTGCCGTTACCCACGTCGCGCCAGGAACCGTCGCGCGGGTCGAACCACTGCGCGCGATAGGTGGCGTAGAGCCGCCCGCCACGAATCTGACTACGCGGGCAATCCTTTTCGAAGTAGGCCATGAAGATCTTCTTGTCGGGCGTACGAGCGCAGTATGCCCAGCCTTCATAGCCGCGAAACACGGATGTCTGGTGCGGAACAATCAGGTCCGCGATCGGCTCAAGCTCCTGGTACCGCTTGCCTATGGAGAAGGCGAAATCCCGCAGGTAGTGCAACTGCGCCGCTGAGTTCCATTTGAAGGCGTCCCACATCTTGGTGGGAGCGGCGTCTTCGATATCCGCTCCCCAGATGCCCTCGGCGCCGTAGACGTATCCGCCCAAGCCGCCGGAGAGAAAAGTGCCGTACATGGCCGAACGCACGAACTGGTCGTCTTTCGGCGTTCCACCCGGGGCGCCGTACTGATACCCGTGGCCGCCGCCTAGCGACCGGGCGTCGTTGTAGCCGGAGTAGTACGGTTCGCCGTCAATGGCTGGACGCGTCGGGATGGCGTAGTAGATCTCGGTCAGGTACCAGTAGGCGTAATGTTCGCGCGCGTTGCCGGTTTGGTGCAGTGTGACCCAGGAATTGTCGCCCCAGTTTTCGAGCGTCGAGGGGTTGGCATTGGCAGAGAGCAGCGAGCCGAATGGCGGCATGCCGAACTTCTTTACCACCATGCTAATGGCCTTTGCGAATTCGTCCGGGCCCACGGTCTGGCTGATGATATCGAGGTGCACGGGGCTGAGGACCGCGTTATTGGCTTGGTAGCGCGACCATATGTACTCGATGTACCGCGCGTAGGAGTCCGGCCACTTGTAGTATTGGCTCCAGAGCATGCTGGCATCGCGGCGTGAGGCTTCGATGAACGGCACGAAGCCGTTGGCGTTGAGATAGTCGATCTTGCGATCGACGTACTTGAAGTATTCGGGGTTGATGCGGTCCACGTCTGGGAAGTAGTCCTCGTAGCCCGGGACCTTGCCGGGAAACAGGAACGGCCGCCCGCCTTCGTTATCCATGTTCTTCGCGCTGCCCGTCCCGAACTCGAGCCAGGCGGAGCGGATGGTGGTCCGCGCCGGGTCGTTCATGGTGAAGTTCCACGGTTTGTCGTCGGTTTTCCAGTTGGGGAACGCCGCGATGACGTTCACCCAGTTGAAGCCTTGCGCCTTGCGGAAGCGGACGTAGTCCTTGAAGCCGGCAGTTGGGCCGATGGGGTGCTCCTGGTCGTCGTCGTACCACTTGAAGCGGTTCGTGCCCACGGAGTACCAGGTGTCGCCGAGGACGAAGTAGGGCGTGCCATCGGCGTACTGGAGCGCGTGGTGGTTGGATGTGGGGCGAATAAATCCGCGGCGGACCGGGCTCTCCCCTTTCTCCTTTTCGGTCCACGCAATGGCGGTGAAAGAGCCGGTCTTGCCGGCGAGGCCGGGATCCGCTGGGGTGGACCCGCTGCGCCAGGACCACGCGCCGGGCCGCATGGCCACCAGGCGTACGCGAAAGGTTTTCCCGCCGTCCCAGAAGCCGTACACCCGCTTGTTGAAGTTCGGCGCGGTGAGATCCACCCAGACGACTACGTCGGTGTAAGGATTGGCGTAGTTGCGGGCGGCGGTGAAGGTCAGTTCCTGTTTCTCCCAGACATGCACGGGAGCGGGCGCCGGGAGGGCAGCGGAACAGGCGAACAGAATGAGGCACAGCGAAGCCAGTTTGCGTAGGCAAGCGTTCATGGACTTGTCCTTAATTAAGCAAGTCTACCACTTTCCCCCGCCGGGCGCGGAGTTCACGGCAAGAAGAGCGGAAGAATTCGCCGGAGAGACGCAGAGAAAACGTGAGAGCATGGAAGGGACGCAACCGAAACTACGGCGTCCGCGTGGCCACGGAACTCAAGACGGGCCTCGCTGGAGTACAGAGAAAACATCGTTCCCCCGAATGCTCCGCGCCGCGCCAACCTCCGATTTGGGATGGTATTTCACATACCCGGAGAGTCCTGCATCGTTTTCCCGCTGGGAACATAACAGCGCGGAAGGCGCGCTTGTAGCAGGATTCTACACGCTCTGGCAGGACACCCGGGAAGGGATGGCGGGGCAGTCAAAATCCCCTATTTCTGTTTCTGAGCCATGAGGCTCATGCAACCCTATGATCCCCTGCAGGCCCGATTGCTCAACCCTCCCAGCGGCGAGGCTCACTCTCCCGGAGTCGCGTTCGGGCAAAACCGCGTGGGGTACACGTAGGCGATCTCAGAGGACACGAGATCTCGAACGCATCTTCAAGAAAACCGAGAGTGGGGTCGCATCTGTAAAATGAAGTCTCTAGATTAGAGGCTCATCCGCAAGTCGATGCCTGCTGTAGTTGAGGGACGCGTTCAGCTTAGTAGTTCCGCGTGGCAGCATGACGGGATTCTAATCTGGAAACTCTATTCTACAGATGCGACCCCGTTCGCGGTATGCCGACTTCAGGATGGAGTAAGTAGAGGGCTGACTGCGACCATACACCACTACTATCGGAGTTGACAGATGCTGTCCCAAGAGGGTGCGATTCAATTCGTCAAGCTGATCACTGTGTATTATCATGAGCGATGCATATGCAACGCATAGTCCAGCATGGACTTCTATTCGCTGCTGTGTTGTTGATGGGATTGTCGAATCATGTTCAATGTCATGGACAGCAGCGAATCAAGATTTCGGTCATGCCCGTGCAAGCTTTGATGGATGACCGATTAACAATTCGAATCTCCGAACTGCCACCCCGGCGGCGGATCACAATCAGCGCGCAATCCAAATCACATGATCAGCACTACTGGCGGAGCAACGCCGTTTTCAGAGCCGGAGTTGACGGCAGACTCGATCTGTCGGCACAGGCACCCCAGCAGGGCTCGTATACAGGCGTGGACGCCATGGGATTGTTCTGGTCGATGCAGCCCGTAAAAATCCCCAACCGCAAGACTCCAGCGTTCTTCTCCACTATCGATTGGTCTGCGCCGATTATTACAGACATCGATGTTGTTTGTGATGGTAACCCACTCGGATCGGTTCGCGTGGCCCGTCACTTTGCTGCTCCCCGGGTATGTTTGGAATCAGTCAGGTCCAACGGAATTGTTGGTGTCCTATACAGACCCTGTGAGCAACGCAAGTTCGCCGGCGTCATCGTCATGGGGGGGTCCGAGGGAGGATTTGCAGGAGCGGAAGCGCCAATGCTGGCTTCCCGCGGTTTTGTTGCATTATCACTGGCCTACTTCGGAACTGACGGCCTTCCGCAAAGCATGCAACGAATACCCGTGGAGTACTTTGGCCGGGCAATTCGATGGATGGCCTCGCGATCCGACGTGGATCGAGAATGCATTTCCCTGCTTGGGGCTTCCCGAGGGGCCGAAGCCGCTCTGATCGTAGGGTCCCTCTTTCCAGAGGTGAAGGCTGTGGTGGTTGCTTCCGGTAGCCACGTGCTTTGGGAAGGAGCAACTGCAAGGCAGATGCCCGGTGGTTCTGCCTGGACCTACAAAGGCAAGCCTCTGCCGTTTGTTCCGCTACGAATCAGCGCAGGATTCGGGTTCCGTTATCTCTGGAGCATTGTCACGGGCAATGGGCTGGCATTTACTCCAATGTTTCTTGACAGCCTCGGGCGCTCTGATATTGGCCCGGTCGAGATCCCGGTCGAGAGCATTCAAGGACCAGTACTGCTGGGGTCTGGCAGCGATGATCACAAGTGGCCGTCCTCCATGATGTCCAACCGAGTGATGGATAGACTGCGCCAAAACAAGCATCCGTTTCGAGACGAATATGTCGAGTATGCAGGTGCGGGCCATTGGCTGCCTAGCGCTTATGTGCCGACTGCGGGGCTTCAGGGCGGCATGAAAGAAGAAATCGGCGGCACCGCTGAGGCGACAGCCAGGGTGGAGGCAGATTGGTGGCCCAGAATCCTGCGCTTTCTCTCCGCCCTTTCGGCTCGCGACTCGATCCCCAAGTAGGTCCCTGATTCATGACGGTTTCTCCGCCGATATTACATTTCTATGGCTTCGACGGGGAACTGTGCGAGATACTTCGCCTTGAACAAACGTAATTCCATTGGTACCGGCAGCTCTTCCGGAGCCATTGAAAACTCACGGGGGTCCCCCTGCTGAAGCTCCCAAACCACAGGAAGGATGCCGCGAATGGCACGATCGGCCCAGGCCAATGTCCACTTGGCCGTGTAACGGGCTACCCGTAGAAGTGAAAATCCCCGACATGCCCCCGAAGTCGCGTTCGGGGAGACGTTCTTTTGGCGCCTCCACATCAAGGTGCTGATCTCCTCGACGCCGTTGCTGGATAGCGGTTCGAGTTAGCAGGCCGCATTCGACGTATAGTCGGAATAAGGTGCAGTTTTGCATTGCAGCCTGCCCATGATGCCTTCCCAGCTTCCGAGTTGTAGGTATCACGTTAACTGCGCCCGCCTGCTCCAGGGATCCCATGACGGCGACAACTGATCAACCGCACTTTGGAGACGGACGCGCCCTAATTGGCCGGCCATCCGGGAAGGTCTTTGTTCTGAGAGGGGAGAGTAACTCGTAGCCTTCTATGAAGTAGCTTGCTGTCAAGCTCCTTCGATAATTTCATCCTCCTGTTTCCCACCAGAAACGTCGAATGCCGGCAGGTTGAAAGAACCGCTCCCGTTGCGGCGCCCGCAAGCGCAACCAGCCCAAACGCTTTTGGTACCACTGCCTCGAGTTGGCGGAGAAGTTCCCGCCCTTCATTGGGAGGCGCGGCGCATCAGCTCGCCCTAGGAATAATTGCGTGGCCATGGAGCGGGCCTTTGGTCTGATTCTCGTGCTCGATGTGCGGAACGCCGACAACGGGCAGTCGAAATCAGCCTGATTCGATTGAATCAAATGTCGGCGTCAGCGTTTCGGCGCGGCTTTGGGACGTGGAGGCTTGATCCACTCGAGCCGCAGGTAGCCTGCAGCGGCGCGAACGCGCACGGCTTCGGTTTTGTCTTCAAACAGTGGAACCAGATCTGCCGCCAGAGCAGGATCGTTGCGCAGCGCGATGGCATGAGCCGCGGCCGCGCGCACGGACCAATCCTTATCGGAGAGCGCGTCGCGCAAGGCCTGCAATACCTGAGGGTCCTTGTCGGTGCTGAGCAGTAGCGCCGCTGCGGCGCGCCCGGAAATATTCGCATCGGAGAGAATCCCTTGCATCGACGAGACGCCCGCGCCTAGTCCCGGCACAGGCGCCAGGTTTGCTCCTTGTTGCAGCACAAACAGGAACATCGTTTTGGGTGTATGGAGCATGCGCAGCGCATCGCGTTTCTGCCGAGTAATGAAACCGGATTGGGTCTTTGTCTCGCCGCTGAGAACGGAAAGCAGAGCTTCGCGGCCTTCCGCCGCCTGGAGTGCCCAAAGCGCCTTCGCAGCCGCGAAGCTTACCTCAGGCACATCACTGTCGAGAGCCTTCTGCAACGCAGGAACCGTGCGTTTGCTTTTCAAATCCACCAGACTCGTGATGGCCGCCACCCGTACCTCGATGTCTTTGTCGTCGAGCATCTCTTCGAGCTGCGAGATGCAAGGTTCGCGAGGACCAACCAAGCCGAGCGCCTGCACCGCGTGTTTCTGCGTGTCCGGGTTTTTGTCTTTCAGCGCTTCATCGAGAAGACGGCTCGCACGCTCGTGATTGGACGGTGCTACGACCGAGGAAGGAAATGCGGGCTGGGGAGTCTGGCCGAAACCGGTCCCGAGACAGAGAAGTGAAGCTATTGCGGGCAAGATTCGCATAAACCCTCCAAACTTAGCCAAGTATAGCCAATCATAGCAAGAACCTCTTCGGGCGCCTGGAAATCGGGGACAGGCTGTCCCTCATTTCCGATTGAGCGGGTAACGTTCCTATTTACACTTCCAAGATGATCGATCGCATCAATTGTAGGGCATTGCTTTTGTGCACGATTCCCGGGTGAAGCAGGTAATCGAATACCATCTTGCCGTTACCGTATAGTCGGAATAAGCGCAGTGTTGCATTGCCGCCTGCCCATGATGCCTTCCCAGCTTCCGAGTTATAGGTATCATGTTAACTGCGCCAGCCTTCTCCAGGGATCCCATGACGGCGACAACTCCGGATTTTACATCGGAATGGTGTTGCGGGCCTGGAATTTGCACAAACCTCCGCTATCCGGCGCGACTTGTCAGTGCCGCCAACTCAGAAAAACACTTCCCGATCCGGTAGGGCGCGGGCAATCGGAGGCGGCCTGGAAGGAAGGCCGGGGGCAAGGCTCTCGCTGCGCCGCCGGAGCAGGTCGATGAGAGCCACGGTCCGTAAACGAACTGAGGTTGAGCGCCGCGGCCCTCGATCGCTAAAGCCACCTGGAACGGGTGGTCGGCTACGCGGATACTGGTATGCAGTCCACAAGCGGCGCTATAGGAAACATGATCCGCAATCCCGCTCCAAGTGGACGTATAACGCGCAAACCGGAAAAATGGCGTTCTATCCCGAAGTCCCGCTTGGATTGGCGAGACTGTCCCTAAGTCTCGATCTGGGAAACCTGCGCTGGCGAACAGTCGTCTCCGCTCATCTGGCCTCCCCGGGTCCCCAGGTTCGAGCCTGAGACATCACGTTGACTTCCCGGACTCTCGAAATCGCAGCTATAGACTGCTCTGGCAGTATTCTACACCCGGGTTATCGCCTCACCCCCCGTCACTCAAAAAGCACGATCCCATAATAATTCCCTTTGCAGTCAGCCGTCTTCAGTACCTCGATCGGATAGCCGTTGGCCCGGACCGTGGTATAGACGTCGATCCCACACGCCTCCAGCGACGGCCGCGTCTTCTCAGTATGGCGGCAGGTTTCGGCGCACTCCTCGCACAGGTTACAGGGGCCGGCCCCCATCCCGAACGCCTTGAAGTAGCCGTCGAGGAACATCTCCCGTTCAAGCGTCACCACGATCGAGCGGATATCGGTGTATTCGTTGCCATGGATCAGCAGGCCGCGTTTGTAGTACCCCAGCATCCGACGCGTCATCTCCGGCGTCGGCGAATGTGGTGGACAGGTCAGGCATCCACCGTACCCGTCGCATCCGAACTGACACTTCATCCGCACCCATTCAGCGGCAACTATGCTGCCCGCCGGTATGACCTTCGTTCCACGCGCACCCAGCTCCTTCGCACGTTTGATGTATTTCGAATAGCTGCGCATCGATACCCCCGTCTTGCCTCATCCTGATCTTATTAACGGCTTGTTTGATTTCATCAGCTCTATATTGTCCGGCATCTCCTGAATGACACCCCAGGATCTATTGAGTCGTCAGCGAGAAAGCCTTGCGCGATCCTGACCGCCGTTTCCATCAACCACAAGGTCTTCTCCCGCCTGCCAGTTTCGTCTCTGCAATGGTTTTATAGATTATGACAACGGGGCCACTGACAAGTTCTTGAACCTGCGGAAGGACGAGCCGAACAAGCCGTGTATGCGACAGGCACCCAGACCAGGACCTCCGCTCGTCTGCCGCCCGGGTCCTCAGGTTCATACTCGTGCGATCATGTCAACTTGGCGAGGCCCGAGGACTCTCCTGCTCCTCGGATCAGGACTGTCGATAGTCGATAAGAAAAATAAGCGGTGTTTTCGCTTCAAGGGTCTCGCTTGGAGGTCCGTCCTGATCTCTCCCGGCTTCTGAGTTGATATGATGTGGCAACTTCCCCCGCGAGGTCCAGCGACCTCTGATGGCCACGACGGCCAATTCATCACAGAACCAGCTGAGAAAATTGGATTCTCTAAACTTCCGGCCTTCAGCACGATCTTAGAGTGTCACCGGCTCCGGGCCATAAGTCCCGATCTGGGAAATGTGCGTCGGCCGGAACTAGCGCGTATTCGATCGAGGTCCGTGCCGAGGGCTCCGCTCGTCTGGTTTCCGCAGGTCCCTCGGGTTTGTACTTGAGAGATCACGTTGACTTCCCGGGAAAGCAAATTACTATCTTTCACTACCCATCCGGGGAAAGCCAAACACCAAAACCGCAGCTTTTCTCTCCTGTGCGTCAGACTGCTGGCCCTACTTCCGCGGAAACGTATACTCTCCAGCAGGATCTCTTTGCTTGAGCGCCTTCACCTCGCCGTTCTCCAGCACAAACTCGAATATCACGTCTGAGAATTGCGGCGTGCGGAATCGCAGACCCTTGACCTGTTGGAGAGGTATCGGTGGCGCGCCGGGCGACACTAGCAACAGGCCGCTGTTTTCCTGGTAGGTGATCTGGATCTTCGTTCCGGTCGGTGTCTCGTAGCTGCCGGCCAGCTTCCCGAGCGTCTGGGGATCAAGCTTCTCCGGCCTGCGCGTGAAGACCGCCTCTGCCTGGTCCAGCGAAATGACGGCCTGATCAATGCCGCCTTGAGGATTGGTACGGAAATTCACCGACCACTTGCCATCCTGCTCGTCATCCGCCGTATCGAAGCGGTCATAGTGGAAGTGCATCAGCGGCATCCGGATCTTATGGAAGTCGAACTGGAGTTGATCATCCTTTAGCCCGATCCTCAGCACACCGTACGCCGGATTTTCGTAATCGCTCACGTAATCCGCCAGCGTGTGCGACGGCTTGGTGTCCGACACACGATCCTCGCCGGCTTTTTTCCGGGCCTGCTTGCCGGCCTCCTTGGCCTTCAAGCGAATATCGAGCATGCGCTGAATCCAAGGCGTCTGGTCCATCCCCAGGAGCCGCTCGTACACGTTGTAGCTGATCAGGTTGTAGAGGGGCGCGGCATGATTGCCGATCACAAACACCAGCACGCCGATATGCTCCTTCGGCATAAAGGACACCTGCGAGTGGAAGCCCGGCAGGTCGCCGCCATGATACGCCAGGAGGTGCCCGCGGTAAGAGGCGGTCCAGCGTCCCATGCCATAGGCCGAATTCAGGAGCTCCCAGAATCCCCGCTGCTCGGCGGCAGTATTGGGCAGCGCAATGGAAGGCCCGAGCGTCTGCTTGAGCACATCGGCCGGCAGCACGTTTATGCCTTTATACTTGCCGTCGTTCATCAATGCGATCAGCCAGTGCGACAGATCCTCGATGTTGGAAACGATTGCTCCGCAGGGCGCTACGCCTTCGATGTCTTCGTAGTAAGGAATGCGGTAGAGTTCGAAGGAATCCCTGCGCTCCGTGTAGCCGACGCCGTGTTCGGTCTGCTTCAACATGTGGGCGATCGAGTAACCCGTGGACTTCATCTCCAGCGGTTCCAGAATCCGGTCGCGCACGAACTGCTCCCAGGTTTTTCCGGATTGCAGCTCGATCATGTAACCCACGCCCGCGTACATCAGATTGTTGTACAGGAACGTTTGCCGCATCGGTTCTTGCGGCTCAAGATACTTCAGCCGTTCGAACAATTCTTTCCGCGTAAAGTCGGATTTGTACCAGATGGTGTCGTGACGCGTAACGCCGGTCCTGTGCGACAACATATCGCGCAGGGTCACGGTATTGTTGAGCTGTTCGTTGTAGAATCGCACTGTGGGCACCGATTCTCGCACCGGCTTATCCCAGGTCAGCTTGCCTCCTTCTACCAGCATGCCCGCGGCGACCGCGGTAAACAGTTTCGTATTCGACGCGATCGGGCATACCGTCGCCGGCGTGAACGGCAGCTTCTTCTCGTAATCGCGATATCCATACCCTTTCGCGAAGACCAACTTGTCGCCAACCACAATGCCCACGCCAATCCCCGGCCCGTTCCAATCCTTTAAAACCTTGGCCATGTAATCGTCGAAACCCTCAAGCTGTTTGGCAGTATTGATGTCCTGCGCCTGAACCGCACAGGCACAGACAAGCGTTAGGAAGGATGCAATCAAAAACCGTTTGCTCATATAACCGTCCCTTCGAAATAACAAAGACGCCAAAGCGTGACTCTTTCGCGATAGCGTCGGTAACCTAAAGGCGTGGTGCTGTCGGCCAAAAACAGCTCAGCTTATGTTAACTTCCGGGTCTTACTCTTCTCTAAATCACAGCTGTGAGCTGCTCTGGCACGATTCTATACCCGCAAAGGAATGGCGGGGCAGACAAATCTGCGTCTCACTCCCGGGAAGTCCCGTTCAGGGACACTATTTAGGGTTCGAGGCGCGAGGGCGTCTCCTCGAACTCCTTGTTGAAGGCGACGCTCCCGTCGGCGGAGGCTGACCTGGCCAATACAGCACTCTCAGCTTCGCGATTTCACAATAAAGAGGTCAGGGCACGCTGAAGAATCTGGCGCGTGCTGATCTAAGCATGAACAGCGGCTCTCGGGGACCTGGGGTAACAAACCACCAGCGTCTGCTGGCTTACGATGCCTTCGAGCCCTACATCGGGCACTCCGGGGGGAGAACGCTGGGATCTACCAAGGCGCGGGCCAGCTCCCGGCGGCGTTGAAGGTCGTACTCGTAGAGCCACGTCTCCTGCCAAATGCCAGCAGCCAATCCACGCGCCTTTACGTATAGAACACCCCGAGCTTCATCCACCCGCACATCACTCGGATAAATGTAGTCCCCCGGTCGCACGGCCGTCAGTTCTGGACCGTCGGGCAGATAGCGAATCACGACATTTCCGCTCACCATGTTGGCGGCCATTATCCTGATCGCCAAACCGCCTGGCACAGTTATCGTCGCATCCCATCCACGAGTCGGCGGTGTCACGCCCTTCGCAATGTTCGGTTGCACACATCCAGCGCCGCGGTAATGGTCAATGAGAGTTCCCGACCGCAGGGGGCGTTGGCACGATACAACACAAAGTGACAATGTTGTGAGCGAGATTGCTAATAGCTTAATGCGCCACATTGGCCGATGTTACCCAGATTTCTGCCGCTTCTTTCCATACGGAAAAAGTATAACTGCGGGCCTCTGCTGATCAAGCAGTCTTGCGAACTCCCTTACGCTGGAGAAGCCACCCTGCTTTTGGGTCAAAACACGGGCGTCTGAAGACCTGATTGTGATTTCCCCGAAGTCTCATTCGAAGAAAGGTCCCGAGCGCGAGTGCCCAGGGGTGATCGTGCCCTCGAAGCCCGTTCGAAAGCAGAATCCCCCTTGTCCGGATAGCCGACGACACATCCAATGGGAACGCTCCAGGCGCACTCCTGTTTCCCGCGCCGCACAGGATCTCGAACAATTTTTTTGAGCTGGCGGCATCGACATGTCGCGCCGGACAGCGGAAGTCTATAAAAATTCAAGGCCCGCAACAGCCTTTCGATGTAACATCCGGAGTTGCCACTGTAATGGGATCCCCAAAGCAGACGGGCACAGTTAGCATCATATCTACAACTCGGACGCTGGCGGGCACCATGGGCAGGCTGCAATGCAAAACTACAGCTTATTCCGACTATGCGCCTTTTGGGAACCTCATCGATGCGCCGATTGATGAATCTACGCCTGATGCTGTTGTTCGGGCTGTTTTTGTCGCAAGCCGATGCCCAGACCACGGCACGGGTCTTTCGCGCAGAGTCGACTGTTGTCCTCGTGCCCACGCTGGTAGCAAGGATGTCCGGCGAGATTGTGTACGGCCTCACCGCGAAGGATTTTATAGTCGAAGAGGAGGGTGTAGAACAGGCTATCACTCTCGACGAATCCCCTGGCTCCGAAAGAATCTCCCTTGTAGTGGCGGTCCAGCTTGGAGGCAGTGCCTACCTGAACTTCGAAGCCAGGCAGGAGTGGCTTCCCGGGTCGGGTGACTCGATCCCACAAGAGCTCAGACACCGCAAGGCTGCACTAAGTGGGCTTGGAACAATGGTGGAAAATTTCATCGGCGAAGCAAAGGGCGAAGTCGCCATCGTGGCCTTCGACAGCCACGTCGAGCTTCTGCAGAATTTTTCGGGTGCTCTGCCCGCAGTATCGGACAAGTTGAATCGGCTTCAAGGGTCACGCGACGGTGGAGCCGCGATTCTGGACGCAATATCTTTCTCGCTAGATCTCCTTGCAGATCGTCCGCCGGGGCAACTGCGCATTTTGCTCCTGATAAGCGAAACCCGTGACCATGGAAGCAAGACCGCCAAACTTGACGGCGTGCTAAAGCAGGTAGCGGCAAGCAACACTCTGGTATACAGCGTTGCGTTTCATCCTTTACGCTTAGAGTTGGCTCGCGACCTCAAGGGCCAGAATCCGGCCCCGGTTCAAGCCGCTCCACCACCTGGACTGCCTCCACAGGCAGCCTCGCCCGGGCCTAACCTGCTCGGCCCTCTTCTTACTCTCGCTATGAATTCCATGGCCAAAAACACCACCCGCCCACTCGCGAACCTTACCGGAGGAGAATACCGAACATTCTCGAACAAGCGCACCTTCGATGCCAATCTTAGCCTCCTGGCCAACCATGTTCGCAACCGCTATCTGATCAGCTTCCAACCGAAAAATCCTCGTCCAGGCGCTCACGTCATCAGTGTCCGACTTCGCAACTCACCGCGTGATGTCGTCGTGCTTGCCCGGAATAGTTATTGGGTGACCGTTCACGCGCCCTTACCCTGAACGAGCATGTTGAAGGTGCCGCTCGTAGCGGGGCTTGTCTCTTCCCCGGACCCCGAAGTGTTTTTCTGCGCTGGCGGCACTGACAAGTTGCGCCGGACAGCGGAAGTCTGTAAAGAATCCAGGCCCGCATATCCTCTACTCTCATCATCGCCCATAAGTCCCGTTCTAGGAAACCGCGAGCGTATTTGGTTGCGCCGAGGTTGCGGATTTTTGAGGAAGAATCAGGCTTCCTGAACATGCTCGCTCTTCTCTTCCCCAAACAGTAATTCCTCGGCCATCTTCCATTCAGGAAGGGTCCCAAGCGCGCCAGCGCCCAGGGGTGATCGTGTCCTCGAAGCCCGTTCGAAAGCGGAATCCCGCTTGTCCGGATAGCCGACTACACAGGCAAGTGAAGGGTTCAAACTCATTTTTGGCTTGATTTCCTCGAAGGCGACTTCTGGCCCGCGTCAGGGTCGGCGGGCGATCGCGAGCAGGTGGGCGCTCGCCCCTAGCACGGACGGCTCGGACTCGAGCGCGCGTGCCACGTCCACGAGCCCCTCGCGTAGCACCGGGTCCTCCCACTGGGCGTCGAAGTCGGGCAGGAGCCATTCGGGACCCTCCACCCCGAGCACGCAGGCGGCCGCGAACCCGGCGGCCGCGACCTCGGCCAGCAGCTCGTCGGGCCGGTGCATCTACGCAGTGGTGAAGTAGTCGATCCGCCCCGTGTCGTTCACGTGCCGGCAGTCGGCAAGGTCCCGGTCGCGCAGGCGCACGAAGTCAGGGTCGCCCGCAAGCCGGAGCGTGAGCCCGTTTAGTCGTCATATTTGTCTGGAAGCTTTTCTGGATGATAGAGGAGCGAATAGTGACACACCATTGCCGCTGCAGACTTCCCGGGCATCGGAAGGCCGCAACAGATCTAACCGTCAGGAGTGGATATAAGCCAACTATTTTTCGCCCGGGATCAGTCTTGAAAAGCCTTCTCGACTGGTCTTCCTGATTCCAAAATCAACCCGCTGCTGACAGGTGATGCTTATGGCATGCGATCATCCCGGGGACAGCAAAAACCATTGACGATCGGCGAAAGACAATTGACGCTTAGACGGTCGGGGGGCCTACCGGCCCTGCGTGACAAACTCAAAGGTTAGAATCAACTCCCAAGATTGCGCCGTGGCGCCGGGTTGGCCCTGTGCTCGCGCTTGGGCCAGCTCTTTTGCGCGGTCGAGTGCCGCCTGATTCAAGGTGGCATCGCTGCTCGCCAGGATCTCGGCTTCGCTCAAGCGGCCGTCCCCAGCAACATTACCGTGCAGCACAACGACTTGGATGACCGCATCGGCATTCGAGGTCGGATAGGGCCGCCCCGGGGCCCTCATCCTGACGCGTAGATTTGAGCCTGGATTCATCGCTCGCCCAACCCCCAGCGCCGTCAGGCCTGCGGGATTGAACATGGCGTCCTTGGAATCAGGCGGATCGGTCACGCTGATCGTCCTGGCTTCCACCACCGTCTGTCCGGCCTCCGAGATGGTGAATCCTGTCGGGATGATTTTGTTGTGAAACCGAAGCGGCGAGGAATAATCGTAGTGCACGTATAGGCCAGGCGCGGGAGAAAATGTGGTCAGAAGACCGGACGTGGCGTCGACACAGTATTCGGACTCCTCCCAGTTCCGCCCGTCCGTAAGTGATCGATTACCAGCCCCGATTGCTACCAGTACGCACCGCTGCTCCACGCCGTTCAAAAAACCCGTTGCCGTTCTGACTGAAGTCTGCGGCCCAACCGTCGGATAAATAAAGAAAATAGCCTCCCGGACCTGCATCACGCGAAGCGGAATGATGCCGCTGGGCTGGCTTCCGTACAGGACGCCTTGTGTGGACTCGGGGTAAAGATTAATTGCCGAGTAATTCGGCCCTTGGGCCGTCCAACGATACGCACGCCCCGCAGCAATGTCTTCGAGCGTCCAGGTGCCATCCGAGGCCAGCCCGCCCGACGAGGAAAAGAATGTCTTTAGGTGATAGGGCTGCGCGCGAACATTGGAGAGGTCCCGCGCCTTATTCAGGAGCGTAATTGCGGCGATCCGCTGTTGAATATCTTGAACCGGCTGCGCGGCGCCGGCGGCCAACTCCAGCACGTCGGCAGGGACAGGTGGGCGGGGAATCGTTTCGAAATCGAGAGCCGCACGAACCGGAATAGGCGCAGGCGCCTGTGCAAGCACCACGCCTGAAAATGCCAGGAGAAATGCAATGAGATTGCGGAAGCTGGATAGCATCTTGGCCCGTCCTTTCCGAACGTACGTCGAATTAACCGAGATTTCGGTTTTAGCCAAAATTTCCATCTATCACGGCGCGGGGGCCACGAGTCTGCTGCAGCTGCAAGAGCCCAGGGGCGATCACAAGTGGGATTTTACTCCCAAACAATGTTGCAGGATATGGAATTTGCACATGATGCCGAGCAGATGTTCTACATCGGCATAATCGGTGGACTTGGAGCATAAATGACTCGGCATAATCAAAGGCTTTTCAGAAAAGCCAACAGTTGAGCATCCGTAATCCGCTTCTTTCTGAGCGAGGGACAGGGGCGGCGAGCCGTAGCCACATGTTTGGCGAGCAGATACTCGATCCCATCGCGATTTGGTTAATCCCCTTAGGATTCAGACCAAGCCGAGACGGGCAAATTAGCGTAGTCTCTCAGCACGAACTTAAGGACACGGGAGGCAGGCGAGTGTAGGCCACTGTTCGTCACCGCAGGTTTCCCAGATCCCGCCTTCTGGACAACTGAGAGAGATCTCACTCCTCCGAGTAGCGCGTGATACAGCCGGAACCCAAGTGGGAGCATCGGTAAGCGCTGGGCGACTACTCGCGGGGAGTCCTCGGAGTTCCCAGATCCAGACTCGGGCTTGACATCGATATATATGATGGCATATATAAATGGTTGATGAGAGAAAAGACCCCCGACGCCTTCCTCCCGCTTCACAACAATTGGTTCCATATCCTGCTGTCGCTGGTTGGTAATGAGCAGCACGGCTATGGCATTATGCAGGAAGTTCTGGAGCGGACCAACGGGACCGTGCGAATTTGGCCCGCGACTCTCTACGGCTCTCTGCAACGAATGATCGCCGAGGGACTGATCGAAGAATCCGAGGAACGGCCGGCGCCGGAATTGGACGACGCGCGCCGTCGCTATTACAAGTTAACGCGGCTCGGACGAACAGTGCTGGAGCTAGAGTGCGAGCGATTGCGAGAGATGCTCCGGATGGTTCAGAGAAAGCGCAAGCAGGAGGCTTATTGATGGATGTCCCATTGACCGTCTGCCTGGCCCTCTATCGCCGTCTGGCGAGCGCGTATCCCCACGAGTTCCGAATGCTGTATGGGGAGGACATGGATCGGTTGGGCGATGATGCCGTTCCGGAAGTCTGGCGGCGGTATGGCGTGCCGGGACTCCTCCGGCTGCTCGCCGACATCGTCATCCGGTTGCCCGCCACGTATCTGGCCGAGATTCGCCAGGATGTCCTCTACGCGTTGCGAGTACTTGCCAAGTCGCCGGGGTTTGCGTCCGTGACCGTGCTTTCAGTGGCCATCGGCATCGGCATGTGCTCCGCGGTCCGCAGCGAGATTCAATCCATCGTGGGCGCCCCTGTAGGGTTGCGCGATCCCGCGGCGCTGGCGACCTTCCGTTGGACCACGGTTTCGTACCCCTACTTCGAGCGCTATCGGGATCAGCGCCAAACAGTGGCGGCGGCGACCGCCCTTCTGGGCCCATTGCCGTTCGCCGTGGCGTTTGCGCCGGATAAAAGCGTGAGAGCAGCGCGGTTCTATGGACACCTGGTTTCGCCGGAGTATTTTTCCACATTGGGCGTAATGCCAGCTGCGGGGCGATTCTTCAGCCCGGAAACCGAGAAACCCGGAATGTCTCCGGTAGTGGTTGTGAGCGACCGCTTCTGGCGCACGCAGCTTGGCGCGGACACTCACGCGGTGGGCCGCATACTGCGGCTGAACGGCCGGCCGGCAACCATCGTCGGCATCGGACCGAAGGACTTTCTGGGTATCTGGCCGGGAAACCCGGCGGATTTGTTCGTGCCGGTGACATGCGGCGTCGCTCTTGCTCCGGAGCTGGCCGGCGACCCGCTCAATAGCCTGGACCGCGAGGTTTTCCGTGTGGTATTCCGGCTCGCGCGCGGCGCGACCCTGTCGATGGCGGAAGCCGCCCTGAACGCCGTGACCCGCAACTTCGACCGGGAGCGTGGCGTGAATCGCGCTCACGACCGGGTGATGCAGCTTATGCCGGCGGGCACGTTCATGTACGCCACTCCCGAGCAGCGAAGGTTCACAAACACGTTCAATGTGGTTCTTTGGGCGCTGGTCCTGGCGCTGGTGTGCGCAAACGTGGCAAACCTGCTGCTGGCTCGCGGCGGAGAAAGGCGGAGGGAGATCGCCGTGCGTGTCTCCGTGGGCGCCAGCCGGCCGCGCTTAGTGCGCCAGTTGCTGACGGAAAGCGTGCTTCTGTCCTTCACCGGGGGGGCCATCGGCGTCGCGCTGGGCTATTGCTTCATGCGCGTACTCTCGTCTAAGTCTGCGGCGGCTTTGCCAATTCCGGTGCAATTGCATTCCCATCTCGATTTGCAGGCGCTGGGGTGGACGCTGGCCATTGCTATGGTTGCGGGCGTTGGTTCCGGCTTGGCGCCAGCGCTGTCTTCTGTCCGCACCGACATAGGCCGCGCCCTGAAAGAGGGCTCGCAGGCGCCCCTGCGCGGCTACGGCCGGTTCGGCTTGCGGAATCTCTTCGTGGTTTGTCAAATGGCGGCATCCCTGATGCTTGTCCTGGCCACCGGTTTGGTCGCAGCGGCCTTTCTGCGAGGCGCCCGCGTCAGCCCGGGTTTCGATATAGCGGATCTCGGCCTGGTTTCCTTGGATCCGATGCGCGACGGTTACTCCGTCGGACAGGCGGCCAGGCTCCTGGAGGTCCTGCCGGAAGAGTTGTCGCGCGTCAGCGGAATCCGCGCCGCTTCCTTGAGCCGCGCCGCGCCGTTTTCGGCCGACCAGCCGCCCGGCCGAGTATCCTCTTCCGGCAGCGAAGGGCGGAACGAGCCAGTGATGCAAACGGTCTTCATCAAACGTGTCGGCGCCAATTACTTCGCCACCCTGCGCGCGCCTCTGCTGGCCGGGCGGGAGTTCGAGCCGCGAGAGCAGCGGAACACGGCGGACCAGGGCGCGCCCGTACCGGCGATCCTCAATCAGACTGCCGCGCGGTCGTTGTTCGGCTCGGAAAATCCGATTGGCCGCCGTATCCGCGAGGGGGAAACGAGCTACACCGTAGTGGGCCTTGCCCGCGACAACCGACCCCCCCCCATGAGGTCGAAACCAATAGCCACAATGTTCCTGCCGTTTACGGCCGCTGTATTCCGCGAGAACCCGACGCAAGGCATCACCGTGCTGGTGCGCGGCGCGGCGGGCCGCGACGTTCTGGCGGCCGTGCGGAACCAACTCGCATCGCTCCACCCCGATCTCACGGTCTTTAACGCCCGCACGCTCGAAGAGGACCTTAACGGCTGGAACTCTTTCATGGCTTGGCAATCCACAATCTTCGTGATCCTGGGCGTATTCGCGTTGCTGCTGGCCTGCATTGGCCTGGGCGGCGTAACAGCGTACGCCGTGGCGCGACGGCGCAAAGAGATCGGCATTCGGATGGCGCTTGGCGCCCGCGGCAGTCAAGTACAAAGGCTGGTGTTGAGGGAAGGGGCGGCGCTGGTGGCCGTGGGTTCGGCGCTGGGTTTCGGCGGCGCGTTCGCGCTGTGGCGTCTTCTTACTGCTTACAGCGACATGCTTGCGCGGACCTTCGATCAGCCCATCAGCGGCCCCTTGCTCATGATCGGAGCGCCGCTCGTTCTGGCCAGCCTGACTATGCTGGCCTGCAACCTACCGGCACGGCGCGCAACTGGAATCGAGCCGGTCGCCGCACTTCGGGAGGAATGAGGCGGGCTTGCCCCGTCGACACTCGCAGGAAGGGGAATTGAAGGGTGGCCAGTCACGTATGGCCAAACACTCGGGGCGGCACGCGGAGGAGATCACGTCAATCCGAGTGTCATTTATCGGGCGAATAGACCCCGCTTGACGCCGTAGTTTACCGATAGTTCTCGTGTAGTCGGCTATCCGGAGAGGTGGCTCTGACTCAAGGTCCCCAGATACGGGATTCTGGGAAGTTGTGACTCCACATGGACGTATAACGGGCTATCCGTATAGGTGACAGGCCGGGGCCGAGGACATCCCCTCAAGATTCGCCAAATCACAGTGTCACGCGTGCCGCATTTGGGGTTGTTGTTGCAGGCCAGGTTGATGCCTTAACGGCTGCGGTTGAACGCGGGGGAGGGACAGTCACCAGTGTCCCCCGATCCTTCGTTCGGGGACATTGGTTCCTGACAGCATTTATCTGGGTCACGCTGCGCTTTTTTCGAGGGCTTTCTCAACAGTGCGACGCATTTTTTCGAGACCTGTACTGGCAACATGGAGTGGATCCTGCTCCCAGAACTTGCGGCTGAATAATTCCAACGATAGCACCTTCCTGCCACCCGATCCGCACAGATAACGCACGACTTGCTGCAGCGGCGCCGTCCCATCGCCGGGATAGGTTCGATAGCTGTCGTTTATACGCTCGCGCGGAGGATCCGAGGGATAGTCATTCATGTGAAAGACCTGAAGCGCCTGGGCGCCAAAGAATCCCAATGAACTGAAACTCGATCCACCCTTATAAAGATGGAAGACGTCGGCCAGGATGCAAGCCTTGGGATGGCCGGATTCAATTGCCACAAACGCGCACTGGCTGAGGCTATGCAGGTTCTGCGAGAATCCCCAAAGCTCGAGCTGTGGGATAACTCCCATTTGGTCTCCCAGCTCCAGAAGCGCACGATAGCGCTTCGCGGCCTGCTCAAGACTGAGACCTGATTTGTCGGAGGCGCCTGCAGGAGGCGCGGCGATGCGCTTGCCGCCGATTTGAGCTACCAGGTCCATTGCTGCCTTTGCTTTCTCCATACCCTTTGCCCTGAGAGCGTCATCGTCGACCACCCACTCGGGGAAGGCGATGGCACTCTCGACTGTCAGGCCTAGATCTTGGATCCGCTTTTTCAGATCGCTCAGCGATCCGCCACTCTTGGCATATTGATCGATTCCATCAACCCAGGGCTCAAGGGCTTGATAACCTGCCTTTGCGGCTATTTCCGCCTCTCTTACGATTCCCAGTTTCTGGCCGCGAATCGTGGCCGTATTCAGGCAATAGATGAACTGCCCGTTCCCGGGCATCGGTTCAGATGCTGGGACGGCGTTGCTGGATCGGGGCTGAACCAAGTAAGGAGCGCCTGCGAACAGGCAGGCCTGGGACAGGAACCTACGGCGCGAAAAGCGATCAACCGCTGTCATGATCAAACTCCTTGATTGCGATGTTGCGAAAGCGATGGTAGCCGCCGGGGATCCAGCGGGGCGTAGTTTTGTTCGTGAAGTGAATCTGCAAGGCAATCATGCCGTCGACGGCTCCGTCGGCGGAGTGGTTTGCGCTGTCGGTCCAGTCCACGATTTTCACGTCATTCATCCACACCTGGATGTGTGGGATGTCTCCCTCAATGCGCGCGCGCAACGAGTTCCACTCACCCTTGCGCCAAGCCTTTTCCCAACCGCGCGCCATTCTGTCACCGCCGTTGTCTGGGGCTAGGTCAGTCAGGCCTTCGCCGTAGATGCCTCCGACAATCCCTTTTTCCAGGTAGTCGATCATCACCTGGTAGGCCTGGCCCTTTTCGTTGGACCTGAGAAACAGGCCTCCGTCGCATCCCCAGTCGGGATTGATTTCGAGGTACACCTCAAAGTTCCCATATTTCCGGTCGGTAAGCAGGATGCCGCCGTTTCCGGGCTTGTCCTGAGTCGCGGACAAAACCCCGTTTTCCACGGTCCAGCCGCGGCTGTTGCCGTGGTGGTTCACCTGACTGACGTGCCACCCGGTCAAATCCACTCCGTTGAAGATCGGCGTGAATCCGGGCGGGATGCCTTGCCGCAAGGGCATCGAGACAGCGCAAAAAAACAGGATCAGCTGCATCGGAAGACTCATCATATTCTCCTCCTCACTAGATGTATTGTTCGCGACTTCTTTGTGTCCTCGTGTTGACTGTTGAAAGGACAACACGAAGACACAATGACACAAAGGCTCACGAAGAATCCTCTCCAGCAAATCCGTGTCCGGTTTTTGTCTCCGCGTTCTCCGGAACAGCTTGGGCCTACTGACTCCCTCCAGTTTCACTTTGTAGGTATTGATGACCGTTCCCGAATCCCATCCCATAGGGACTTGGCGATGTAGCCGCGCACCTCCACGCCCGGCCTCAAAAACTTGGCTCGCGGGAACAGGTTCACATAAAGTTCGCGCATGCCCGCGGGGCGCCTCTCATAGAGCCACTCAGCGAGCTTTGGTTCCATGTCCGGTGTCACGAGGATGATGGGCGCAGGGTCCCCCTGAGCGGGCACACCGTTCCACCACTCCTGATGCACAAGCCTGCGAAAGTACCAGGGCAGAGGCCAAAGGTTTTCACGGCTGAAGATCTGCACCCGGACTTCCAGGCCCTCAGGCGCTGCCATCGCAGCTCCGATAACCTTGTCGCGCATCTCCAGAGCATCCGGCAGAGTCTGAGCATATACGTAGGGATTCTCCGGGCTTGCCGGCTTGAGAAAGCTTGTCTTCCAGCACATCCACCCGGAATACGCGCAGACGAAAAATACCACCACACCGGCGCTGCGGTGTTTTGCCGCAAGCCATTCCGCGCCCTGCCCGGCAAGAAGCAGCAGCGGAAACCAGAACTGGACCGAGCACCAGGGTGTTTTGTATGGCAGGGCGAAGTAGATAAACATCATCAGCGCCGCATATACCGAGAGCAGCTTGCGCGACTTCCATGACGCAAGTGCGCCGATGAGCGCCAGAGGCAATGAAATCAACTCGGCCCGCAACGCCAGAAGATAGTAAAACCAGGGGTGAGCGTGCCGGGCATCGCTGAACGCCCGGTGGACGTATTCTCCAGGCACGCGCTGGAGTGATTGGAGAACGGCCCGGGCATTCGACAAAACTCCGGACGACAACAGGAGCGTAGCAGCGCAGATGCCGGCCATCGCCGAAAGGTGCGCCGGGCGAGGTAGTTTCCTCTTGTCGATAAACCAAGCTGCGGTCAGCGCTCCAAAAGCCAGCACTGCTGTCTCTTTTGTCGCAAGCATCAGCCCCGCGCAAATGCCTGCCGCCATAGCCCAAACAAGGTTACTACGATCCAAGCACCGAAGGGCGCATAGCAATAGCCCCATACTGAATGCGCCGAGCAGCATCTCCGGAATAAAGAAGCGGCTGTAAAATACAAGCACGGGGGAAAGCGCAACAAACAACGCCGGCAGCAGTCCGGAGTCCAGTGCCAGTACCACAAGCAGAATCCCAAATGCCGCCGGCACGAAGCGCAGCACCGTTTCGCTCAATGCGGCGTAGTTCGCGATCCCGGTTGCCCGCGCTGCTCCCGCCGCCGCATATGCCAGCACTGGTCCGTGGTAGTCATGCGGATCGTATTTCCACCGGCCCGTCTCCAACAAAGTCCCTGTTTTGTCGGCCAACACGGCTTCGTCGGCGTGCATCGGCCTGTTGTCAAGCCGCGCCAGCCGAAGAGCGGCAGCTGCGCCCACAATCATCAGTGCGACGAGCAATCGTGAGACCGTCCGATTCATTTTAGTGGCTTGCCGTAAACTTCAACCTCGACATAGTGGTTAGCGGGTGCCGCATTGCTGCCATTGGAGTAGAGCCGTACGTAGCGTCCCTCCACACCCCTGGCATCCACGAGTTTTCCCTCGGCCGTCTCGACGTAGTTCTTATCTTTGCCGATGCCGAGACCCGACGTGTTGTCGTTGTCATTGTTGAAAATCGTCTTGACGTTGGCAACGAAGTCCGGATCATCCGCAACCTGTACGGCCACGTCGAAGTACACCCGTGGCTGCTGATGGTAATGCCAAAACAGGACCGCGTAGATTACGTGTCTTGCCCGCAGATCAATCGTGATGTGCTGTACGCCGCCCTTCAGCTCGACACAGCTTCCGTCATAGCCTTCCTTGTCTCCGTCCGTGATCTGATTGAGCCTGCCGATCACAGGGTTCATGTCACTGGAGACCACCGGCTTGCCTCTGGCAACATTGGCGCTTCCCGCGGGAGCAAGAAAGGGAGGGCGCGGCTGGTCAAGCGGTTCTTCCAGGTTTGGGACTTTGATGTCGACGGGCGTCCCCTCAAACATCGGCTTCGGAAGAACTATGGGCAGTGGTTCCAGGCCTTGCGGGAGCAACGCCGGCCACAGACAAATCAGAAAATGCGAAATCCGCATCGTAAGAAACCTCCCGCAGAATCCCACGGAATCCAATGAAGTCGGCCCTGTCTTTGCATCCATACTACTAACGCTAAAATCCTATCCTTGCGGGAGAGTATTTTTTCACCACCGAGGCGCTGAGCACGCAGAGAGCTGTCTGGTGTCAGCGGGACAGCCTCGCGGCGAACTGATAGCGACCTGATGCAAGGAGAAAAGCCGCTCTCCCCTTCTCCATTCCGGCAGCCCGGATTCCGACGGATTCTGTCGCGGGATGCCCGCCCCCAGTCACTGAAGCTGGCTCGGAAGTTGGGAGCAACAGCGTCGCGGTTGTCCCCGGCGGAACGGTCACGTCCACAAGAAACTGCCCGTTCTCAATGCGCCAGTTGCTGATTATCATCCCGCGGATAGAGCGGTAGCTCGTGCGCGCAAAGGTCAGATCGCCGACCGGGGACGGTTTGATAAAGAAATGGCCGAAGCCCGGCGACTTGTCATCGATTTGAATTCCTCCGATGCCCTGGATAAACCACGACCCGATTGAAATGAGCGTGTCGTGGATGTGGGATCCGCCCGACCAGCTTTCCCAAATGGTGGTCGCTCCCCGGTCGAGCATATACCCCCAACTCGGATAGCTCGTTTTGCTTGCCATTTCGCATATCAGGTCGTTGCGGTCTTCCTCCATGAGCTGTTTCAACAAGAAATAAGTGCCGTGCATGCCGGCATCGATGTGGCCTGCGTTCTTAATTCGAATCGTATCCTCGAGGTTCTTCATCACCGGGCCGCGCTGCTCCGGCGGAACGATACCCAACAGAAGCGGCAAAGCCAGGTATGGCTGCTCTCCTGTTGCGTAGCTTTTCTTTTCCGCGTCGAAGAAGCGCTCGTGAAGTGCGCGCCGGAGCTCACCCGCCTTGTCCGCGTAACTTGACGCGTCGCCGTTCTTGCCCAGGATGCCCGCGATTTTCGAAGCCAGCTGCAGGGTATAAAGGTAATGGCAGTTGTTGATAAATCTCGCGCTTACAGGATGCCGGGACGGACCTCCACCGCTTTCGGTGCTTCTTGGCGTTACCCAATCGCCCAGATAATTCCATTGCGGCATGCGGATGCCGTAGCTGATGTAAGGTTCCAGAATACGATCCTTTGTCTTCGACGCTGCGAATGCCAGCCACTTCTGAATTGTCGGATAGGAGGTTTCGAGAATCCCTTTATCGCCGTACTGCAGGTAAAGATGCCAGGGGAGTGTGACGACGAAACCGCTCCACATCGGGCCTCCGCCGCCCTGGTCCGGGTACGCCGGAGCTGTGTACGGCAGGTCTCCTGTCTTCGGATCCTGGGCGTCCCGCCAGATGGCGGACCAACGGTTGTACAGGCCGCCTGTGTCAAAGTTGAACAGGCCGGCCTCGATCGAAGTCCCGGCGTCGCCTCCGTAGCCAAGGCGTTCGCGCGTCGGGCAGTCCACCACATAGCCGCCTAAGGTGAGGCATTGGTAGGTCCAGGTCACCGTGCGGTAGACCCGGTTCAGCAGGTCATTCGAAGATTCGAAGTCGGCTGCTCGCTCATAGGCCGTTCGGATGAAGTACCCTTTGATATCCTCAAGGGAGGGTGCCTGATCCAAACCCGTGATGTGGGCATACCGGAAGGCGTGGTAGTTGAACCGTGAGCGGATAGTCTGGCCCGTGCCTGTGCGAGTGACGTACTCGTCGCGCTGATTGAACGTCATGTAGCGAGACCCGGACGGCGCGTCATCGGCGTACTCGACTCTGATGTTTTTGTCTGCGGCCACAGCGGAGGGGAGAAGCAGCTCGAACCAGCCTGTGAAATTCTTACCCATGTCGACCAGCCAGGCTCCGGCGGGAGATTCCTCTACCTTCACCGGCTTGATCGTCTCCACGATCCGGTTCGGCTCTACCATTTGCGCGGCCGTGGTAACCCGGGGCGGATCGAATTGTGTCGCCGCTTCCCAATTCGAATCGTCCAACTTGACGCTGTTCCAGCCCTGCAGTTCCACGCGTGCGTCGTAGCGTTCACCGCCGTAATCCCCGAATGCCGTGCCTTTGCCCAGCGGAGTGATCGGGCTTTGCCGGACCTTCCACGACGTATCCGTACCCACTTTTATCGTGCTTCCGTCGGGCAAAGAGACGTCGAACTGGGCCCTCACGAGCGGGCCGTCGTGAATGACGCCGGGATGGCCTCGGACGTACCATCCCCGGCCTAGCCATAACGCCACGCAGTTTGCGCCCTTGACTAAGTAGCCGGTAATATCGTGAGTCACGTATAGGTTGCGCTTGGAGTAATCGCTGACCGCCGGGGCCAGCACATGGTCATCGACTTTCTTGCCGTTGACGTACAGTTCGTAGTAACCGAGGGCATTGACGTAGGCAGTAGCGTGCTGCGGTTTCTGCTGGAGCGTAAGTGTTTTGCGGAGCCACGGAAACGGGAGCGGGGTGCCCTCCTTCAAGTTGTCGGGGCTTCCGGCGCCGATCCAGCGGCCATACCACTCGGACTCCCTGAGTATCCCCATCGACCACATCGCCAGACTGCTCCATTGCGAAGCGCGGTCATCTCGGTCCCAGACACGAACTTTCCAGTGACACCGCATGCCCGAAGCAAGCGGTTGCCCTTCGTAAGCCACGAACGTGGTTTTGTCGGAGCCCACCTTGCCCGAATCCCAGAGGTCACCCTTTCCCTTTTGAAGGTTCTCCGGGCTGCCCGCGACCAGTATCTGGTAAGCGCCCTGTTGCCGGCTGCGCTGACCCGGAGTCAGGATCCAGCTCAGCCTCGGCTTCACCACATCAATCCCCAGAGGATTCACGAGGTATTCACAGCGCAATCCTTCCACCGAAAGGGTGGCTTGGCCGGAAGCGATACAGTCTGCCAGGACTAACGCTAATAAGGCCAGCACGCCCACGAAAAACGGCTTCATTGTGCATTCTCCTTATGTTTGGAGATTCAGATCAACGACTTCTCTATTGACTTCCATATCAGGAACAGCCCGCTGGCGAACGTCAAAAATCGGTTTCTACCTGGAGCGAAGTTCAAACCGGCGCAGCTTCGGCTGTGCCATGGCGCGCTGCTGATGCAACAGCTCGGATTCGAGCGAGTCCAGCGCTCCGAGCGCCACCGGCGTCTGGACAAGCGAATCATTTTCCAGCGGCAGTTGAATCTGCCGCCAGCGCGTGAAGTGAATGTTGTTGTGCTTCAACGTCAGTGCATGAACAGCTGCCGCCTGGCGCGCCATCGGTGTCGGCAGCGTGGCCAGATTTATTCCCTCTGCCAGCGCCTCTTTGCTGAACACCCCGAGCTCTTCGCCGTCGATCACCAGCGCGAATTCAGATCCGTTCAGTCCGGTCACCTTCAAGGGTTGCTGGTCCAGCGACTCGACGAAATCAGAGGAACGAATCGCAAGCGCCGAAACGGGATCCTTGAGATCGAGCGGCATGGGCAAGGCCTTGTCTGTCTGAGTCCAGGAGAGCGAAGTGCCGGCCTGCAGGTCGGCCAAGACGCAGTTATCCGCTCTGATCACCCGCCTGGCAGAGGCATCGATCTCGACGGAGCTCACTGTTCCCGGAGCATTCCAGGCTTTGAGCAGGGCGCCTGCCATCAGAAGGTGCCCGGCGGCAGCCGGATGGACGCGATCCGGGACGATCCTCTGTGCCAGCGCGGGCTCTGCGGCTTTCGCCTTTTGAAGGGCTGCCACAACCGATGTGTTGAGGTCAGCCACGTCGAGCCCCTGCCGTTGGGCAAGTTCCTTGACAAACTGCCCATAGCGAACCAAGACCGTGTTATATCCGCCCTCGAAACCCGGCTCGCGGTTGACATCATCATATGGGGAAGGCTGAATCAGGGTCATGCGCGCGGACGGCAGGGCAGTGCGCAGCATTTGAACCATTTTCTCATAGCCCGAGCTGTAGGTGTCGAAGATACTCTGGTCGAACGCTCGATAGCGGCCGTCATTCATGCCCAGCATAATAGTAATGACCGTGGGCCGATAGATGATGACGTCGCGGTTGAGACGAAGTTCGATGGGACCTCCGCCGCCGCCGGTTACCCGGTCACCTCCCCAGCCCGAGTGGACGAACTCCACCTTCATCTGCGGGAAGCGGGTGAGGACGAATGTTTCGGTGAAGGTTGTGTAAAGCCGCTGGTCTGTAATACTGTCGCCGTAAAAGACGACCCGATCGCCATCCTTCAAATAAAAGTTAGTTTGAGCCAGAGCGTTACCAGCGAGCAAAGCCGCGGTCAGGAAAAAAACAATTCTGCAGACATGTTTCATATCGGGACTGAGCCTCCATGAGAATTTAAGTTCGAGCGAACTCGGCCAGATGAAAACCGCATACCTTAGACTATCGACTCCTTTGGAACGAGGCAACGATTTTACCGGCGAAAGCCGGCGAATCTATCTGGCCCTGTAAAATCCTCCCAGCATCCTCCTCGAAAAGAAAGAATATTGTCGGGAGGTCGGCCTTTCCTTCAATAGCCGCCGTGCCTTTGCCGGTGGCGGGATCATAGGTTACGGCAGCGATGCGGGAAGTCTTCAGTGCCCGCATGTATTGGCACAGGTAATCCAGGGTTACAATATTCGGTTGATAGGGTTTTAGCGCTTCCATTACCCCGGCGAGTATTATTTCCCAGTGGCGTTGCCAAGATATTCTTCGCCAGATGCCACTTCGAATATTCCGTTCAGTAAATTTGAACGTTACATCCATTCCACTTCAAAAGTCAACCGTTCAGCCTTTCCGGTCGTGCGGGAGCGCCAGACTCCCGTATTATGGCTCCATCCGTCAGCTCGAAAAACAGGGAAGGGATGTTTGATTCCAAATCGTTCCGGAAACTCTGTTGGATCGTGCTTGACACGAATCTCGCGGCGAATTAAATATTCAAGGTATTTGATTTTTAAGATCATTCATGCCCCGGTCTAAATCCGGTCGACAGGAGGTCGAGTTGAAGCCGCGGGAGAGGCAGACAGATATCGTAGCCCGACTCAGGTCTCTGCAGCGGGAAATGTCGGTGGATGAATTAGCTCAACTGTTTTCAACCTCGGCTCTCACGATCCGAAGGGACCTGGATTGTCTGATCAACGAGGGATTGATACTCAGGACTCACGGCGGCTGCGTACTGCGCAGCGCCCCGGAATCATCCTTTCAAAAAAGGCTGGCCGTCAATTATCCGCTCAAAGCGGCCATAGGCCGGGCGGCAGCGGAGGAGGTCCGCCCCGGCCAGGTCATCCTGATCGACGACGGCTCCACCACCTATCACGTGGCCGCCAACCTGGGAAATCGGGGAGGCCTGACGGTGTACACCAACTCGATAGCCATAATCCCGGTGGTTAGCCGCTTCCCGCAAGTCTCATTGCGAATCCTGGGAGGAGAATATCACCCGGACCTGAAGTTTTTGGGAGGAAGCATCACGGAATGGATCCTGGAGATGCTGGAATTCGACCTCGTGTTCGTGGGGGCGGACGCGCTGGATGACGGTGGACGCTGTCTGGTCAGCGATCCGGTGGTGGCCCGTCTGACCCAGCTCATGCTCAAGCGCAGCCGCCGGCGCATTTTGCTGGCCGACCACACGAAAGCCGGGGCCCGAAGTCATGCCGCTTATGGAAACCTGCGCGAATTCGATCTGTGGATCACCACAGCCGGCATCAAATCCCGCCAGTTGGGCCATTTCCGCGAAATGACGCGCATTGTCGAGGCTCCCATCACAGAAAGAGATCGAAATCTGTCGGAAAAAGGAAGTCTGGATTTAGCTGGCGATTGATGCTGGGAGGAGCGGGAGACGTACAGATCCTTGCCTTTTTCGCAAATAATCTTTGTGCCCTTGGTGTTCTTGGCGTCTTGGTGGTGTCATTTTAAAAACTTTACCGCCAGGACACCAAGAGCGCTAAGGACACCAAGCAAATTGGTTGCGGCGATGCCGCCCCAGGAAGATCCGCGGAAATCTGTGTTCATTTATTCGTTGAGATTACGGGCGGCGCGCGAGGATGAGCCAGTCCCTTATGCCGAACTCAGGATGTTCGATAAAGTCGTCATTGCGTAAGACGATCTCAAATCCTTCCTGGCGCAAGTCCTGCTCGACGAACTCGGGCGCAATCACGTGGTGTTTCTCCTGAACTTCGCGGGATTCGTTGCGCCGTGTGATCGACATTGGTTCGGTGATTAGCAGGCGGGCTCCGGGTTTGAGCGCCGCGCGAATGTGCTCGAGCATTTCCCGGTGGTGAGGCATTTCGTGGTAGGAGTTAACGATGAGAACGGCATCCAACTGCTCCCTGGGCAGCTTGGGATCCTCAGGTTGGCCAAGGACAACTTCGACCTGTGGGAATGGCCCATCCTGAACGCGCCAGCGCAGCACCTCCAAGACGTCCGGCTCGATGTCAACGGCATACACCTTCCCTTGCAAGCCGACCGCTCTGGCAAGACGAACAGTGAAGAATCCCACCTCTGACCCGACATCGGCGACGCGGCTGCCTCTGGAGAGATCCAGCAGGTCCATGATTTCCCGTACGTTCTGAAACCTCTCCCGTTCAGCCTCGTTAAGTTTCCACTGCAGAAGGGTCTTAAAAGCAGAATGGGTGCAAATAGCCTCCAGCGCAGGACCGCTCAACGACAGCTCCAACTCAACTGAGTTGTTGGTAGTCCGGACGTTGGCCTGATTACGGACCTGCTGGAGCTCACGAGGAGCAGTGCTCTTCGCCGTCCGTCGCACTGGGGACACCTGTGCGCGGAGAGCGTCGGCCAGTATGGCGACATCACCGGCGTCTCTCACCTCAGTCCTCATAACAATGAGGACCGAGTCCTTCAAGGCCTCTGCGGAAAACGCGATGACTCGCGTGGCCGACAAGCTCCGGCACACGCTGTGGCCGTCAATGTCCGCTGCCGCCAGTTCACTCTCCTTGGATTGGAGTTTCAGCAATTCGGGACTGGCTATACCCCAAATCTGAGCCGACTGCCCAAAGCCACGAATCAAGCGCACAGTCTCGGCATTTTGAAGCACGCTTTGATTTCCGGAGCCTTTGTATAAAGCGACTACGCGCTCCACTGCGGCGGCATCTCCGAACACCAGGTTCCTCTCATCCAACGCGTCAAGGCGGAGATTGCCTTTTGCTACCGGGATCGGCGCAATCTTGGCGGCACGCGCCAGAGCAATTGCGACCGTCTCTTCCCCCTCGCCTTTCCCGGATACTCGCGCAATGACCAACCTTTCCGCGTCCCGGAACAGATCCATTCCCGTGATTTCCGAGAATTGTTTGAAAGTCTCATCCATGCCGCCGGCACTGACGATTGCAGCCCCGAGTTTGGCATAAAGGTCCTGATTGTCGAGCGGACGGTTCAGAACCATCAAGAGCCGGGCATTCTCGGGAATCCATGAGAGCTGGCTGATAGTAGACTCAGCTGCTAGGTCGAGCCCGATCCAACCGCAAAGCACCAATAGCATGCAGTAGCGGAAGAGCCTGGTTTGTCTCATTGCAGTTCCTCCCTTGATGTTCCCAAGTGTACGAGGGATGCGGAGTGGAGTTGCCTCCACCCGGTCAAGAAGTTGTAAAAAGGTTGTCAAGAAAGCCTTAGTCCACCACTCACTTCTTGACAGGCCCCGCATGCAGCGATTCATAATTGGCCATGCGCTCCTCCTGGAAGCGGTTGGGGATTCCACTAGCATTACTCCTCGCTAGCGCCATAGTGGCTGGAACCATCGCTTGGCGTGAGGCGAATCGAGCACGTGCTACCGCGCACGTGCTCATGAAAGACTACGCTTCCTTTATCGCGGGCAAGTTTGTCGAACTCTCAGCCGACCGATACCGATTTCTCATTGGGATATTAAGCCGTTTCGAGGATGACGGCTCGCCGTTTGCACTACTGCGGTCGATTGCAGGGGCGAGGGCCGGGGGACGCTCCGGCGAACTCCCTCAGCCGAACCAACCGGTCGTCGATTACTTTTTCCTGGCGGACACAACAAGCGGCACCTTTAAGATATCCGGTAGGAATCCACCTGAAAGGGAGCGCGATATCCTGTTCGAGCTGGTCTCCGGCATCAACACGAAATGCTCTCCGAATCAGCTCCTTCCCATTGGACACCTGGCAAGCCTTCAGAGTGTGGAGGGGAAGTCGTTGGCAGATTCTTTTCCGTGGTCCGGCCTGGTTGAAACCGACGGGCGCGGCGCCGTTCTGCGGATTTACGGGTTGCGACTTGATCTCAGAGGCTCGATCGATCGCTTCTTTGATCCCGTGATAACCGATCCCGATGATTGCCATTGCACGACGGGACTTTTGCCTGCCAGCCTTGCAGGCATCAAAGACGTCCGCCGGGCTGCTTCCTTCATCCTCCGCGATGCCGAGAGGAAAGTGCTTTACTCGACCCAGCCCCAATACAATGGAGCCGGCGTGGTACAGGAACTCTCGCCGGATTTGCCCTTCGCCGGTTGGTCCATTGAGGTGGCAATCAACCCAGCGGTCGTACAGCCTTTTCTGCCTTACGCAGGTCGGGGGACTCCCTGGTTTGTGCTCGCTCTGGTCGGCTGCCTTATTCTTGGGTCGGGGGCTCTCGCCTTCGCGGCGCTCCGCGGAGAAAGCCAGTTGTTCCGCCTGCGCCAGGACTTCATTTCAAATGTCAGCCATGAGCTCAGAACGCCGCTGACCCGCGTTCGTCTCTTTAATGAACTTCTTATGGCTGGCGGTCAATCCGACAGCGAGAAGCGCCGCCACTACCGTAAGGTGATAGACCGGGAATGCCGGCGTCTTACAATCCTGATTGACAACATCCTTGATTTTTCGCGGCTCGAACGAGGGGCAAGGAAGTACGGGAAGACGGCGCTGGACCTACGTGCTACGCTGGAGGACGCGCTCGAAAGCTTCCGGACGGCTTCCGATGAGGGGCGCTTCAAGCTCGATTCCTTTCTGGAACCTGTTGGGCTCGTGATGGGAGACTCCCAAGCGCTGCAGCAAATCTTGATCAATCTGCTCGACAACGCGGTGAAGTACTCGCCCGAGGGAAGTCTGATCGAAGTGCGCCTGACATCAGAGGATAACACTGCTAAACTCAGCGTGACCGACCACGGATGCGGGATTCCCGAAAACGAACAGGAGCGTATCTTCGAGCCTTTTTATCGCATTGGCGCCGGTAAGGCCAACGGCGCAACAGGAAGCGGCCTGGGTCTGGTACTCGTCCGCCGTTCGGCGCAGGCTCACGGAGGCCAGGTAAGCGTGAAGAGCGAATCCGGGACTGGAAGCACTTTCACGATAACAATCCCGCTACTGAAGGGGGAGGATTCTACGGCGTGAAGCGCCTGGGCACGCACATTTTGCTGATAGAGGACGATCGCGATCTGGCAGCCGGATTGACCGATGCCCTCGAACTCGAGGGTTACCGTGTGACTCTGGCGGCCGACGGAAGCGCCGGACTCAAGGCAGCGCTCAGCAGCGAGTACAATCTCGTGATCCTGGATGCCATGCTTCCCAGGCTTTCAGGATTCGATTTACTCAAAGAGCTGCGCGCCCACTCGAGCGAGGTGTTGGTTCTGATGCTGACAGCCCGAGCCCAGGAGATGGACAAAGTGCGCGGACTGAAGCTGGGAGCCGATGACTACGTCACCAAACCCTTCAGTATCACCGAACTCATGGCCAGGATTGGCGCGCTCCTCCGGCGGGTCCCGTCCGCCGCAAAACCGGATCGGCTCGAGACCGGGGACGTGGTGGTGGATTTTAAAGCGCGTGAGGCTTGGAGGTCAGGCTGCCGTGTCGGATTGACTGAGCGTGAATTCGAGCTCCTCGAACTTCTTACGGCACGTCACGGAGAGGCGGTGTCTCGTGCCGATCTCATTGCTCGGATCTGGGGCACTGCTCCGGATGTCGAAGTGAGCACGCGAACGATCGACCAGCACATCGCGTCGTTGCGCCACAAACTGGGGGACGATGCGGCTTTGCCTCACCTTATTGAGACCGTCTACGGACATGGATATCGCCTAGTAGGGAAGCCACATTCGGAAGCGGATGAGCGTCGACGGAAGCCGAGCGTCAGGTGATGCGCTTTTTGCGCCAGCCAGAATCGGCGTTCATCGGTGTTGCCCGCGTCTCATTTCTTCCGAGGATCCCGGCCGGGTGCATCCTGGCCCCGCATCCTCCAAATGATCTTTCCCCTTGATTATCTACAAGAGTTGACTTAGGCTTCTTGTAGATAACCTAGGGAGGAACTTTGTGAGCAAGCCCACTGATCTCGTTCAAGGCACTCTTGATGTCTTAATCTTAAAAACAATCGCTTTGCAGCCCATGCATGGCTGGGCCATCGCACAGCGCATCCGGCAAATATCCAACGATGTTCTCCAGGTTCAGCAGGGTTCTCTCTACCCGGCCTTACACCGTCTGGAGCAACAGGGCTGGATTAGTGCCGAATGGGGAGAATCCGAGAACAACCGCCGCGCCAAATACTACGCGCTTACAAAAGCCGGCCGCAACAAACTTGAGAAGGAACTCGCCAGTTGGGAGCGGCTTTCGGTAGCCATAGGCTTGGTCTTGCAGACACCGTAGCGAGGACAACGTCATGCGATGGTTCGAAAAGCTTGTGCTTCGTTTGCGCTCGCTGTTCAAAAAGGACCGGGTGGAACGCGAGCTTGATAAAGAGCTACATTTCCATCTGGAAAGACAAATCGAGGCCGACATCGCAGCCGGTGCCAGTCCGGAAGACGCGCGTTGCCGTGCACTTCGAAGCTTCGGCGGAGTAGAGCAGATAAAAGAAGAGTGCCGCGATGCCCGCGCCGTCACAGTTATAGACACATTCGTACAGGACACGCGTTACGGGCTGCGCATGCTGCGCGGGAACCCGGGTTTCACCGCGGTTGCTGTGCTTTCGCTGGCCCTGGGCATTGGAGCAAACACAGCCATCTTCAGCCTCGTTGATGCAGTTATGCTCAAGTCTCTGCCCGTGAGCGCCCCGGAGCAGTTGGTAATCTTGAATTGGTCGGCTGTCAAGTACCCCAAACGCATCGATTGCCTCCGCTCGAGAAATTGGAAAGACAGGCAGACTGGCCTTTGGAATAGCAACGTGTTTTCATGGCTTGCCTTTGATGAATTCCGCGGGCAGAACCAGTCGTTATCGGACATCTTCGCGTTTGCCCCTCTTGGCAAAGTGAACGTAAGCGTGAACGGCCAGGCGAGCCTCGCAGGCGGACTACTTGTCAGCGGCACCTACTTCTCCTGCTTAGGTGTGCACATGATCCTGGGACGCCCCATTAACGAAGCTGACGACAAGCCGAATGCGGAGCCCGTCGCCATGATCAGCTATCGCTTCTGGGAGCGCGCATTCGGTCGCGATCCCTCCATTGTGGGCAAAGCAGTCAGGCTCAACGGCGTTCCGTTCACAATTGTCGGAGTGACACCCCGGCAGTTCTTTGGAGTTTCAGCCGCCGGCTGGGTCGCCATGCCCGCTGTCGATGTCTCGGTTCCGCTCATGATGCAGGAGCAGGTGGAGCGGTTGTCTCCAATGGGAAAACCCGGGCGGGGTAAATCCTGGTTCGCCGCGCCCGATCAATGGTGGCTCCAAATCATGGGCCGTCTCAAGCCCGGCATAAGCAAACGAGAAGCTCGAGCCGATCTCGACCGGATCTATCACCAGACTCTTGCCGAGGCAGGAATGTCTGCGGAGCGGCAGGGAGACCTTCCTGGAATTGAGCTGAGGCCGGGAGGCAAGGGCCTCGATTTCTTGCGCCTTCAGTACTCGGATCGTCTATCGATCTTGATGGCGATTGTCGGCCTGGTCCTTCTTGTCGCATGCGTGAACCTTGCCGCACTGCTACTGGCGCAGGCGATGGCTAGGCAGAAGGAAATCACAGTGCGGATTGCGCTCGGCGCCAGCCGCAGCCGGTTGATACGCCAGTTGTTGACGGAGAGCCTTCTTCTGGCTGTAACGGGAGGAACCCTTGGCCTGCTGTGCGCATCCTGGGGAGTCCGTATCCTTCTGGCTGCCTGGTCCCGAGGATGGAATCCCATTCAACTCGAAATTCGCCCGGATGCCCGCGTCCTGTTTTTCACCACCGCGGTTTCCCTTTTGACGGGGCTCCTGTTCGGGCTTGTCCCGGCTGTCCGGGCAACGCACGTGGATCTGAGCCCCGGGCTGAAGGAGAATCCGGCAGTCAGATGGGCAACAAGGAGAAGTGGGGCGGCCCGATTCGGCTTGGGCAAGAGTCTGATAGTGTGCCAGGTGGCGCTTTCGCTGCTGCTGTTGGTGGGCGCCGGCCTTTTCGTTCGGACACTTCAAAACCTGAAAGGCGTCGACCTGGGATTCAATCCCGAAAGGGTCCTGTTATTCGGGCTCGATCCGACACTGAGCGGTTATAGGGATGTGCGGCTTTCGGATCTCTACGCTCAGGTGCTCAACCGGCTGGAATCCATTCCTGGAGTCCTTTCTGCAAGCATGTCCGCACAGACGCTGATCAGCGACTTTGATTCCAGCGACAAAATCTCCATCGATGGAACCACGCCTCAGCCAGGCCAACGAATGAACGTGGCCATTAATCACGTTGGACCGAGGTTCTTCGAGACGATGGACATCCCATTGCTGCTTGGACGTGGACTAGGCATGCAGGATGCGGCGAGCGTTCCCAAAGTAGCTGTTATCAACGAAACCGCAGCGCGCCGATATTTTGGCTCAGGTTCTCCGTTAGGCAAGACGTTTCGGTGGCAATCCCGTTCAGACTGGCAGATCGAGGTCATAGGCGTGGTCAAGGACGCAAAATATGCCAGATTGAAAGATGAAATCCCACCTACGGTTTACGTCCCTTATTTGCAGAACCATTTCAGTTGGGGTTTGGGCCGTATGTACTTCGAGGTCCGCACCGCCGCCGATGCGGTTGGGACAATCACAGCCGTCCGGGCTGCGGTCCGCGAAATCGACAAAGACCTGCCGCTGATCGATGTGAAGGCGCAGGTTGAGCAGATCGACCAATCTCTTAGCCAGGAACGGCTGTTCGCCAAACTGTCGGGCTTTTTCGGGGCGCTTGCGTTGATCCTTGCTTGCATCGGTCTTTATGGAATCATGGCTTACAGCGTAACCCGCCGGGTGAATGAGATCGGCATTCGCATGGCGCTTGGGGCGCAGCGAAACCACGTGCTCTGGCTGGTCTTGCGGGAAACGATCCTCCTGGTTGCAGTCGGGATCGCCGGCGGCATCCCCGCAGCCCTGGCAACCACACGCCTGATTTCCAGCATGCTGTTCGGATTGAAACCGACGGACACTGCCACAATCATTGGGGCAACACTCCTGATGGCGGCTGTTGCGCTTTTCGCCGGTTATCTGCCGGCGCGAAGGGCGTCGCGGGTGGATCCCATTGTGGCCTTGCGTTACGAGTGATTGCCATGCGTACGATCAACGAGCTTCGCCTTCGTCTTCGCTCACTGTTCCGCAGAGAGCAGGTTGAAAATGAACTCGAAGCAGAGCTGCGCTGCCACGTCGATCGGCAGATCCAGGCGAACCTGGCCGCTGGAATGACGCCGGAAGAGGCGCGGTATGCGGCGCTGTTCGCCCTGGGTGGACTGGATCAAATCAAGGAGGAGTGCCGCGACATGCGACGGGTGAATTGGATCGAGAACTTCGCCAAGGATTTCCGTTATGCCCTGCGGATGATGCACCGCAGTCCTGCCTTCACGGCCGTTGCTGTGTTGTCGCTGGCGATCGGCATCGGTGCGAATGCAGCTATCTTCTCATTCGCCAACGCCATTCTGCTGAAGAGACTGCCGCTATTGGATCCCCAGCAGCTCGTGATCGTCCGCCAGTCCGTCTCCTATCCTTTTTTTAACCAACTCGAGCAACGCAGCCAGGTGCTGGCGGGCTTGGCCGGCCGCAAGGCGATTGAACTCAATGTCACCGTAGGGGATTCGACAGAGCGAATGATCGGCGAACTGGTGAGCGGCAGCTACTTTCGTGTTCTCGGCGTAAGCGCCGTCCTTGGAAGGGTCATTACGGAGGAAGATGACCGTGCGGAAGGCGCCCGCCCCGTCTGTGTCATCAACTACGACCTGTGGCAGGACAAGCTTGGTGGCGATCCGCAGGTCCTGAACAGGGCGATCCTCCTCAACGCCCGGCCTTTCCAGATCGTCGGTGTGGCACAGCGTGGGTTTCGTGGCGCTGCGTTGCAGGGCCGGGCTGACGTTTTGATTCCTACCTCCATGACGACGTTTTTCATGGGCGATAAGCGAGACTCTACCGGGTGGTCCTGGCTTCAGATGATCGGCCGGTTGAGGCCAGGCGTGACACGTGAGCAAGCGGAGGCCAATATCAATGTTGTCGGCCACCAGATTGATACTGAGCTCGGGCGCAAACGGAAGACCTCATATCAGCTGCTGCGTGGAGACCAGGGATTCAACACGCACCGCAGCCAGTTTGAGAAGCCTGTTGTCGTTCTTGTGGTTTTGGTCGGGAGCGTCTTGCTGATCGCTTGTGTGAACATAGCTAATCTTCTTCTCGCGCGCGGCATGGAACGTACTCGGGAAATCGCGATTCGGCTGGCGCTGGGCGCCACGCGCTCAAGGCTCGTCGCCCAATTGCTGACGGAGAGCCTGATGCTGTCTCTGATTGGTGGCGCGGCTGGCTTCCTGCTCTCGTTCTGGATGGTGCGTGCAGTCGTCTACTTCCTACGGGACGGCCGCTCATTCATCGATGCGCAGCCGGATTTTCTGGTCCTAGACTTTGCGCTTGGCCTCTCGGTACTGACAGGATTGATCTTCGGGTTGCTGCCAGCCTTCCAAACCACCCGGCCGGCGGTCGCGCCCGCGCTGAAGGTGGACGCAGCCTCGGTCGGGGACTGGACCGGCCGCACGACAATGCGGTGCATCCTCGTGGTTACGCAGATTGCTCTTTCGCTCGTGTTGGTCTTTGCTGCCGGCCTGTTCGCACGCACGTTGCGCAACCTGCGCACAGTGGATCTTGGATTTCAACCGCAACAGATCGTCCTGATGACCCTGAACCCGTCGCGCAGCGGTTACAAGGATGCGGATACCGCGCTCCTCTATGAACAACTGCTGGACAACGTGAGAAAGCTGCCGGACGTCAAAGCCGCATCCCTTACTAACATCCCCGTGCTTTCCGGCAATATGTTCGCGGCGAATGTTCGGGTGCCTGGTTATCAACCGAAAGAGAACGAGCCCAATAATTACATCCATGTGATGAGCCCGGACTACTTCAGAACTCTGGCAACCCCCATTCTGATGGGCCGCGACTTCGACAATCGGGACCGCAAGGGAGCGCAAGGCGTGGCTGTCATCAATCAACGCTTCGCGTCCTACTACTGGCCAGGGCAGAGTCCGATCGGCAAGTTTTTCCGCTGGGGCGGCGGGCGGGAAGTGGAAATCGTCGGCCTCGCGAAGAACACCAAGTACCAGACCATTCGTGAGGAGCCGCAGCTTATTTTCTACCTGCCGGTTTCACAACTCCGATTCGAAGAGCTTACCTTGCTGGTGCGGACCGGAAACCGGGCGAGTGAAACCGTGGCCCGCATTCGCAACGTTGTGCGCCGGCTCGACCCAAAACTGCCGGTGTACGACGTCAAGACCCTGGAGACGCAGATCGATACGCGTCTGTCGCAGGAGCGCATTCTGGCATCGCTTTCGATGTTTTTCAGCGCGTCGGCCACCCTTCTGGCCGCCGTCGGACTCTACGGCGTGGTGGCTTACTCCGTGAAGCGGCGCTTCAGAGAGATCGGCATCCGGGTTGCTATGGGTGCTCGTCCCAGCGACATAGTGCTGCTCTTTTTGCGGGAAAGCGTTGTGATGGTTGTGGCCGGTCTTGCAATCGGAGCTGCCTGCGCATTGGCAGCCGCCAGGTACTCCGCAAGCCTTCTCTACGGGTTGAGCCAGAACGATGTTGTCACGCTTGTAACGGCGAGCCTGCTGCTACTTCTCGTCGCGTTGATTGCCGCGTTCGTCCCGGCACTCAAAGCGACCCGGGTAGATCCAATGACTGCCCTGCGCTACGAGTAGATTATGGCGCCGGATTTTCAGGGCCCGGTACCAGTTTTTTCTCCCGTTCTTTCCCACGCCGCGTTTTGGCTGCGCCTGAGGCACGTGACTTTTCTCTCTTTGCGCAGCCGCACAAATCTCTTACGGACCTGCTGTCCCGCGCAGCCTACGACTTCCTTCCACAAGGGTTTCGGGGGCTTATTCGAACGCAACGACCTCCGCAGCACGCCGCACTGGGGGCGAAATCCACCAGCATCCAGGCTATTTGCCTGGAAGAAGTCTGTATTTGCCGAGGCGGGCGAAATCGGCGTCGAACGTGAAGACGTCGGTGATCTTGAGCCGATCCATCAGAACGAACGAGATGCAATCCGTAAGCGAAAAGGGGTAATGGCGATATTTGCGGAGCAACCTCCAAGCGTTCTCCTCAAGCTCGCGGTCTACCCATTCGAGGCGCACCACACCGCTCCTGAGTTTCTCGCCCAACTCGATCTTTTTCTCCTCGTAACGAGAGAACCACGCCATGAGCTCCGCAAATACGTAGGAGCTCGTGAACAGATCCCGGTACTCGCCGGAGCTTATGACGTTCGCGAAGGCCGTTGCCCGTCCGTGGTTTTGGTCATCGGCCTCTTCGAGGGCGATAAATGCACTCGTATCGATAAACAGTCGGCGCGCCATCTCATTCAGGCCTGTTGTGGTCTATGGAACCGCGTTTTCGACCGGTGTGTATGGGCGCTTGGCCGAAAGGAAAATAGACGCCGGAATGCCCTGAGTGGCTCCCCTTCAGGTCCTTTTCGACAACCCGGCGAACATATGCGCCAACGCTCAGTCCCACTCGGCGTGCCTTCTCCTGGAGAGAGACCTTCAACCTCTTTGGCAGAAGCAACTGGAGCCTTTCTTCTGATATCGCCATTGAAATAAACCCTCATATACACATGCTCATATAAACTAGCACAACATGCTCACAAATGTAAACCTGCTATGGCACAGATCTCCATATGGACCAGCCGCAAGAACGAAGAACAATGCGACCGACACACGCCTCATTCGTAGCGCAGCGCGACCATGGGATCGACCTTGCTGGCGCGGCGGGCGGGCAGGTAGCAGGCGACAATCGCAATCGCTGACAGCAAGAGCGAGACGGCGACAAGCGTAACGGGATCGCCCGGCCGCACGCCGTAAAGAAGCGTGGAAAGCAACCGCGTGGCGAGGAGACCTCCCGTTACGCCAAAGCCAACGCCGAGCGCGGCCAGCGTGAGACCCTGGCCGAGCACGAGGCGGAGCACATCCGCACGCTCGGCCCCCAACGCCATGCGGATGCCGATTTCATGACGCCGCTGGGAGACCGAATAGCTGATGACCCCGTAGATGCCGACAGCGGCGAGGACCACGGCGATTCCGGCAAAGATGCCGAGCATCAGAGCGTAGAAACGCCTGGGTGCCGCGTAGCCCGCGATCCGCTCCTCCATCGTGCGCACGTCCTCGACCGGCTGGTTCCTGTCAATCGCCCAGATTTGCTTGCGTACGGCGGGAGCCAGATAGCTCGGGTCGCCAGTGGTGCGCAACACGAGGAACATTGTCGAATCGCCGCTCTGGCCATAAGGCACATAAATCTCGGGCCCGGCGGGCAGGTCCAGCCTCAGGTGCCGGGCTGCGCCGATGACCCCCACCACCTCGGTAACGGGGCTCGAGTTCACCCGCTTTCCGATAGGGTCCTCGTCCGGCCAGATCTGGCGCGCAAGCGTCTCGTTGACGATCGCTACCGGAGCTGCAGCAGCGTTATCCTGCTCCGTGAAGCAGCGGCCCCTGAGCAGGGGAATCTCCATAGTCTGAAAGTATCCAGGGGTGGCTGCACGGGTGTGGGTGAGGAATTTCTCCTCCGGCCTGCCTTCCACGGTTATGCGCGTTCCCCACTGCACGCCGCTGAACGGAAGCGCGTTGATCAGCGCGGCGGAGCGCACGCCCGGAAGCGCCTTCACGTATTGCAGGGTCTGGTCGAAGAAAGCGACTGCCCTCGTGGCACGGTCCTTTTGCCCGAACGATCTGTATTTGTAACTCGGCAAGGTGATGCGCGTTGTCAAAAGGTTCTGCGGCTGAAAGCCAAGATCGACACTGTAGAGGCGCGCCAGCGTATTGACCATCAGTCCCGCCGCAGTCAGGAGAATCAGTGCGGCAGCCAGTTCGGAAACCACAAGCAGGCCGCCCAGGCGCCGGGTTGATCCCGAAGCACCCGGTGCGGCCAACCCCTCTTTCAGCGCTTCGGCGACATCGATTTTCGAGGCGCGCAGCGAGGGGATTAGGCCTGAGATTAATCCCGCGACAACCGAAGAGCCGAGCGCGAAGCACAGAACGCGCCAATCGAGGTGCACGTCCTTCAGTTGCGGTACCGTTGCCGAACCAAGAGTGACAAGGGTCTTGGCCGACCACAAGGCAATCAGCAGCCCGGCCGTTCCACCCAGCAGCGCGAGCGAAACCGTTTCGACCATCGACTGGCGAAGAAGGCGGAATCGCCCGGCGCCCAGTGCAGCCCGCAGCGCCATCTCGCGGATGCGAACAGTGCCGCGCGCCAGCAGCATGCTGGCCAGGTTGGCACAGGCGATCAGGACGACAAAACCGGTGGCGCCGAACAGCAGCAACAGCCGGGGCCGAGTTTCGCCCAGCATGTGCTCCCGCAATGGAATTACGGCGGCGGTCTTGTCTTTATGCTCATTCGGAAACTCGCGCTCGCGGACGGCGGCCAGCGTCTCGAGCACCGAGCGGGCGTGCTCCAGTGAGACCCCCGCCTTCAGGGGCGCAACAACTTCCAGCTTGCGCGTGTTGCGCGAAAACTTTTTCGGATCCACCTCCAGCGCGTGCGGTATCCACAACTGCTCGCCGCGCGGGAACTGGAATCCCGGCTGCATCACCCCGACCACCGTGTAAGTTCTACCGTCGATCGCCGCGGGCTTTCCAACGATATCCAGGTCTTGATTGAAGCGCCGCTGCCAAAGGCCGTACCCGAGAAGCACGACATCGTTCTTTCCGGCGCGGTCTTCGCCGGGCAGAAACGACCGGCCCAGCATTGGCTGGACACCCAGCACCGAAAAGCAATTGGCGGTAACCCTGCCGCCGAAGATTTCTTCAGGCTCGCCTGAGCCGATAAGAACGAAGCGCGAAGGGAACCAGTAGTAGGCCCCGACCTCCTCAAAGACGTCCGTTTGAGCCTGCCAATCGAGTAAGCCTGGTACGGAGGTCGAGACCAAACCCTTGCTATCGGGCTGGAGCGAATCCGGCCGGAACGTCTTGTATTTCTCGGACACCATCACAAGCCGGTCGGGGTCCCTATACGGCAACCGCCGGATGAGCACGGCGTTGACGACGGTGAAGATGGCGGTATTGGCGCCGATGCCGAAGGCCAGCGTGAGGACGGCGATCGTGGTGAATCCCGGCGAGCGGCGGAGTTGTCTTAGGCCGTAGCGAAGGTCCTGCACGAAATCGCGTACCAACCGGAGGCCAAACGCGTCGCGGTACTCCTCCTTCGTTTTGTCGACGCCGCCAAGCGCCATCAATGCCCGCCGGTGCGCCTCCTCTGGGCTCATGCCTGCTCGGATGTTGTCTTCTGTTAGTTCCTCGACGTGAAAACGCAATTCCTCGTCAAACTCGTGTTCAAGCTGACCCCGCTTGAATACGATGCCGAGACGTGCCCCCACCGCTCGCAGCTTGGACAGCATAGTTCCTCCTGCCTAGGCGCCCTGAAGTACCCGATTGATGATCGCTGCCATTCGCTCCCAGCTTTCTGCCTCTTCCTGGAGTCGTTTGCGGCCCGCTCTCGTGATCGAGTAGTACTTGGCCTTGCGGTTGTTCTCGGTGACTCCCCACTTTGAGACGACCCACCCGCGCAGTTGAAGCCGAAGCAGAGCCGGATAAAGCGTTCCCTGGTTCAATTGCAGCGCATCTTGTGAGATCTGCTGAATGCGGCGGGCAATAGAATAGCCGTGCATCGGGCCGATGGTATCCAGAGTTTTGAGCACGAGCAGGTCGAGCGTGCCTTGAAGAACATCAGCCTTCGGAACGATCATGCGATCCTCCATTAGATGGTCAAATGGAAGATAGCCGTACTCCATTTGGATGTCAACTGAAATCGCAAGCGCACGATAACCTGTTAGTTTCAGGCTGTTAGATAACAATAGGACGCGGATTCACGGCGATCTATTCGCGGACTGAAATCAGCGTGATCGGCGTGAATCCGGAGTTTTTGGCAGCTTCTTATAGTTTAGGGGGGTGGCGCGTCGCAAGGAAAAGACCGGCATCATGCATTCGGATTCGGGCTTCGCGATCCCTTGGACGTGGCTCCTATGATGTCAGAGAACTGGAAGCTCCAACCCTTCTTGGCGCGCCGCCTCATTTAAGGCTTCGTCAAAACCGACGAACTGTACCGTGAGATTTGTCAGGCTGGCCAGAAGGAGTGCAGAAGCCAGATGCAGAGAATCGCCGGCGCGCAGTTTGTGACGCATGAGCAGACGGCAGGCCAGCGAGCTTAGTTCGGGTGAGATCTCGACCACGTAGAGAGATGCCATATCTTGTTGCATGGCCTCCAGGAGGCGGTTCCGCTCTGCCAAACTTAATTTCCCCTCGCGGTGACGGCGCGCAAGCGCAGAAGCTATTTCCGGTTCCGAAAGCCTTCCCGTGGTCGCTGTTTCATTCGAAATCAGCCGGGCCACTGCTTTGCTGTGAGGTTCCGCTACATACCGTTTTGCCAAGGCGCTTGCATCAAAGTAACGGATCAAAACCTGTCCTCCCGGCTTTCGAGAACGGCAGCGGAAAGTGGCTTGCCTGCCATGGAAAGCGGCTTTAATCGTGCCAGCGCAGCCTTTGACTTTCGGGTGAGCAAGCCGAGAGCGACAAGTTCGTCAAGCCGGCTTTCTTCGCCGGTACCTTCGCCGGCGATCGGTCTCAGTTCAGCCACCGGCCGCCCCCTTTCGGTAACCACCAGTATATGGCCCTTCTGAACCTGCCTTAGATAGGCGCCGAGGCGGGTTTTGAGCTCTCGGGAACCCACAGCGCTCTTTTTCATCTTCGCTCCTATGTGGTCATTGTAACCACATTGCAGGCAAGTTGTACAGGCAGAAAGGTCAGTGGCCACTGCAGGCAGCTGAACTGGTGCACTGGCAAACTCTGCCTCACCTCAATTTCCGCGAGGTCGGACTTCGGCCAGTTTCAAGAAGAGCCCACCGGGGGTGCCGCACCGGAGCCGGAGATTCACTCAAAGTAAAATTACTGGCAACCAACGCACCCTTTTTTGCGTCAAAAGAACTATAGTCTGGTATTTGTGTGCGCAAAGTACGCCTGTCTGGTGGCTGCAAAGGTCATCTCAACTAGCCGTCAAGGAGAAACTCGTATGAAAGCTGCTCGGTTACTTCTCTTTCCGGCAGCAGTGATGCTGCTTTCGTCTTTGTCCGGTTCTGTGCAGTTCGCCGCTCCGCCTGAAACCCGCCTGATGCGCTTCCCCGATATCTGGCACGATCAGGTGGTTTTCGTATACGCGGAAGATTTGTGGGTGGCATCGATCAAGGGCGGGCAGGCGCGCCGCCTGACCGCACACCCGGGCGATGAACTCTACCCGAAGTTTTCTCCGGACGGCAAATGGATTGCCTTCACCGGCGAGTACGACGGCAATCGCGATGCCTACGTGGTGCCGGCGGCCGGCGGCGAGCCCAAACGCCTCACCTATCACCCCGGAAGCGACATGGTGCTGGGCTGGTCGCCCGACGGCCGTATTCTGTTCCGTTCCAACCGCGTGAGCGACCTGCCCGATTATGATCGACTGTTCCTGATCTCGCCTGAGGGCGGCGTGCCGGAGATGCTGAGCGTTCCGCGAGCCTCGCTTGTCAGCTTTGCGGCCGACGGCCAGCGCATCGCCTACAACTTCACCTCGCAGGAATTCCGCACCTGGAAGCGCTATCGGGGCGGCTGGAAGAGCCCCATCGCCATTTTCGATTTGAAAAAGCACACCTACGAGGCGTTGCCCACTACGGATGCGATGGATATGTTCCCCATGTGGTACGGCAACTCGATTTACTTCATTTCCGATCGCGACGGCGTGATGAACCTCTATCGTTGCGACCTGGCTACAAAGAAGGCCACCAAACTGACGAATTACACCGAGTATGACATCAAGTGGCCGAGCCTGGGACCGGATGCGATCGTGTATGAGAACGGCGGCCTGCTATACGCATATGACCTGAAGAAGAACGAGGCGCGCAACATCCCCATATACGTGGCCAGCGATGACGTGACGGCGCGGGCCGAGTTCAAGAACGTTGGCAGCCGCATAGGCTGGTACGACATCTCGCCCACGGGTGTCCGGGCGTTGTTTGATGCCAGGGGAGAGATCTTCACCGTGCCGGCCGAGCACGGCAGCCCGCGCAATCTGACCAACAGCCCCGGCTTTCACGAGCTCAACCCGGTGTGGTCGCCCGATGGCAAGTGGATCGCTTACCTGTCGGATCGCTCGGGCGAGTACGAAATCTACATTCAAGCGCAGAAGGGCGGCGACGAGATTCGCCTGACCAGCGATGGCGATCAGACCCGCTATCGATACCCGCCCGTCTGGTCGCCCGACTCCAAGAAAATCGCCTACTCCGATAAGAAGCTGCGGCTGTGGTACGTCGACATCGAGAAGAAACAGCCGGTGCTTGTGGACACCGCCGAGTACTATACCCGGCTGGCCGCATCCTGGTCACCCGACAGCCTCTGGCTCACCTTCTCGAAGCCGATTGATGGGTTTGGCAAGGAATCGATCTGCCTCTACTCCCTGGAGCAGAAAAAGGTCTCTCAGGTTGGCGGCGGTTTCTACGATGACAGCAATCCGGTGTTCGATCCCGGCGGTAAGTACCTCTACTTCCTCTCAAGCCGATTTTTTTACCCGACCGGCAGCGCTATTGACCAGCGATTCAACTATTACAACACCACCGGCATTTTCGCGCTCACGCTGAAGGCCGACGAAGCTGCTCCCTTTGGACCCCAGAGCGACGAAGAGAAGGAAGCCGAGGAAAAGAAGGCTGATGACAAGAAGCCCGAGGGCGAGAAGAAGGCTGATGACCAGAAGAAAGCCGAAGACCAGAAGAAGGCCGAGGCACCGGCAGCCAAGGAAGGCGAAAAGAAGGCCGAAGAGAAAAAGGCGGAGGTCAAGCCCATCCAGATCGACCTGGATGGCCTGGCGAACCGCATCTCTCAGGTGCCGGTTCCGGCGGGAATCTATCGGCGGCTTCTGGCCCGCAAGGACAAGATCTTCTACATGTCGGCTCCCATGGAGGTCGCGCAGATGGGCCGGCCGGGACCTTCGCAGCCCATGGGTACGCTCCATCTGTACGATGTGAAGAAACGCGAAGACAAGGTCCTGCTGCAGGGAATCGGCGGCTATGAGCTTGACAAGGAAGGCGACAAGCTGATCTACGGCGCGGGCGAAACCATTGGGATCATCGAAGCTGTGCCCGGCAAGAAGGTCGGCGACGGCAAAGTGAATACTGCCGCGATGCAGGTTCTGTCCGATCCCAAGGAAGAGTGGAAAGAGATTCTACGTGAGGCATGGCGCCTGGAGCGCGACTTTTATTGGGATCCCAATATGGGGGGAGCAGACTGGGCGGCAATCGGCAAACGCTATGAGGCGCTGCTGCCCTGGGTCGCGCACCGCAGCGACCTCAATTACATCATTGGCGAGATGATCGCCGAGTTGAACACCTCACACACCTACGTCGGGGGCGGCGATTTACCCGACCGCAAGCGCGTCGGCGTGGGCATGCTTGGCGCTGACCTCGAGCCCGACGGCGGCTTCTTCCGAATCAAAAGGATCTACTCGGGTGAGAACTGGGACGACGACGCGCGCTCGCCGCTCACCGAGCCGGGGTTGAAGGTGAAGGAAGGGAACTACCTGATTGCGGTCGAGGGCCAGCTTACCCGCGCCGATCGCGAACCTTACGCCTATTTCCAGAATCTGGCGAACAAAGTGGTAACGCTGAAGGTCAATGACAAGCCCAGTGCTGAGGGAGCGTGGGATGTCATCGTCAAAACGATCGGCGGTGAAGCGAATCTCCGTTACTTCAACTGGGTGGAGAACAACCGCCGCAAAGTGGCGGAGGCTACCGGCGGCCGCATCGGATACATGCACGTACCCGATACATCGATCGGCGGCGTGATTATGTTCGACAAGTATTTCACCGGCCAACTGGGCAAGGAAGGTCTGATCGTCGACGAGCGCTTCAACCACGGCGGCATGTCGCCCGACTTCTACACGGAGAAGCTCGGGCGCCGCCTGCTTCTAGCCCTGGCACCGCGCGAGGGCAAGGAGTTCGTGCCGCAGACCGCCTTCTTCGGTCCGAAGGTCATGATCGTGAACGAGCAGGCAGGTTCCGGCGGCGACTTGTTCCCGTTCTACTTCAAGAAGGAGAGGCTCGGCCCGCTCGTCGGCACACGCACGTGGGGCGGTCTTATCGGCATGGGCGGATTCCCGCCGACGATGGATGGCGGGATGGTGACTGCGCCGGGCTGGGCATGGTGGGAGCCAAACGATAAGGGCAGTGGCGAATGGGTCGTCGAGAACCACGGGGTCGATCCCGACTATGTGGTCGAGCAGAAACCCGATCTCGTGTTGCAGGGCCATGACCCGCAGTTGGAAAGGGCGATCGAGCTAGCCAAGGATGGGCTGAAAAAAATGCCTGCGCCGTTGCATCGGCCACCATACCCGATCAAGGCGCTGCGGCCCGCAGCCCCTCAGCCGATCAAGCGGTGAGTGGTGAGTCACACCCTCGCTGACAGGTGCGGCGGGACCAAGTCAGCCTCGGCCGACGCATCAGGCTTCATGGGGATCGTGTTTGCTTCATCTTAGAAATGAGGATATGCTAGCATATATGCTAGCATATGCGATGGAGCAAATATGACGCGCACCTCGATTCTGCTAGAAAACAGTCTGCTACTGGAGATCAAGCAGCTCGCACGCGCGAACGGCACAACCGCGACTGCAATCATACGCGAAGCGCTCGAAACCTACATTGAGCAGCGGCGGCCCGCTCCCGCTCTCTCTTTTACTTGCGTGGGGAGAAGCGGTCGCTCTTCCGTCTCCAAAAACGCGGAAGCCATCCTGCGCCGCAAGGCAGACCGCCGAGGGGGATGGTGATGGCGATACTGGTCGACACGGGTCCATTGTACGCGCTGGCTGATGAGGATGATCAGTACCATGAGGCGGTCGTCGGATATGTATCGGCGACCAACGAGGCGCTCATCGTTCCCGGCCCGGTAGTGCCGGAGGTATGTTATCTGCTGCTCGAATACCTGGGGGCCAAAGCGGAAATGCAGTTTCTCCGCTCGCTTGCCAACCAGGAATTGCTCCTGGAACACTTCACGACAAAGGACCTCGGCCGTGCCATCGAGATCTTAGAGCAATATCGCGATGCGGAGTTCGGAATGGTGGATGCGACGGTCATGGCGATGGCCGAGCGACTGAAGATTGAGGTGTTGCTGACAATCGATCATCGTGACTTCAGCATCTATCGCCCCAGACATTGCAAAGCTTTCCGTCTCGTGCCGGATCTCCCCTCGCCGCGCAAGAGGTGATTCTGCGCAGGAACGAACAGGGTCTGTCCCAAGAGCGGACACGTGATTCAATCCCAGGTGTTGATTCCGTTCCCGCAAGCCGTTGTTCTGCAAATAGTTAGAGTCTTCATGTCCGATGGCACGTGATTTGCGCAGAAGGGCTATCCACTTCGCTCTCGTAGCCACTATGCGTTGTGGTTCACGCCCCGCCTCCCGCCGACGAGTCGCCTGCGATGGCCAGAAGCGGCCTCTACGACCCGCTGGAGGAAGCGCTAAGAGCTCGAATAGCGGTGCTGGTCCCGACTGGGACAGGAGATCGTTGTCCGCCTGCGATCCAGTCTCACAGCCACGTGTCGGAAAGCTTGCCTCACCACTACATCTCGTACCCACGAGAGCGAAGTGGATAGCCCCTTTGCGCAATATTTAGCTGTGTCTGGGCGCGACCGGCCCGCAGGGTGGGCTGGGTTGAACCGGACGTATCGAGGGTGCTCCAGTGGACGGATGAATCGGTATGGGCATCGTTTCTCCGTATTATAACGACCGCATCCGAACCACTCTGATTCACCATTTTCTGAGAATTCCGGCCTGTCCGCAGCCACTGAACAGGCCGGCAGAGAAGTCATGAGTAAGAAGTGATGAGTGAAAAGGCCAAAGTTGATATTCGAAATGGAGAGAATGCTCGACTCTGCGCAATCGAACCTCTTCACTTGTCGGTAATCACTTGTCACTCGGATCGTTGGGAGAAACGATGGATACAATATTGCAGGATCTGCGCTATGCGATTCGCATGCTGCTAAAGAGTCCAGGGTTCACCTTGGTTGCCCTGCTGACCCTGGCGCTCGGCATCAGCGCAAACACTTCCATATTCAGCGTTCTGAACGCGATGGTGTTGCGCCCGTTGCCGTATTCGGAACCTGAGCGGCTCGTACTGGTACGAGAAACGCATGAAGGGAAGCCGGCGAGCAATGGCCTGGCGGCGTTCCTGGATTGGCGCGAGCAGAATTCGGTCTTTGAAGATATCGCCCTCACCGAGTTTGATGCCCGCAACCTTACCGGACAGAGCTTTCCTGGCTTCGGTGAGCCGGAGAAGATCGTCGGTGCGAGCGTTACGACCGCTTTTTTCCCCCTGCTCGCCGTCCGGCCTTTGCTTGGCCGGGTCTTTCTTCCGGGCGAGGATTACCCGGGCAGAGATTCCATGATTGTTCTGAGTCACCAGTTGTGGCAAAGGCGCTTCGGCGCCCGACCGGACATCCTGAACCAGTCGCTGACGTTCCAAGGAAAAACATACACGGTGGTTGGGGTGATGCCTCCGGGATTTCGCTGGTCGTCGGGCGCGCCGAGCGAGTACTGGGTGCCGCTGGCCTATAATCCGAAAGGATCTTACGGGCGAATGCAGCACCAGTTCGGAGCCATCGCACGGCTCAAACGCGATGTTTCGCTCGAAGCCGCACAGGCGCAGTTGAGTGCAATTGCCCGCCGCATCGAACAGCAATTCCCACACACAAACAAGGGTTGGGGTGTTCTCGTCGCTCCGCTCTCTGAGGAGTTTGTCGCAGAGGCGCGCCCGGCCCTGTTTGTACTCTCAGCGGCAGTGGGATTCGTGCTCCTGATCGCGTGCGCCAATGTGGCCAACCTGTTGCTTGCCCGGGCCGCCGGGAGAACGCAGGAAATAGCGATCCGGACCGCCCTCGGCGCCGGGCGCGCCCGCGTGATCCGACTGGTGCTGACGGAAAGCCTACTCCTTTCGCTGGCGTCCGGCGTGCTTGGCATGATCCTCGCGCTCTGGGGCGTGGAAGTGCTGTCCTTAACGCTGTCGGCCACCTGGACCTGCTGAGGACGATCGAGATCGATGGGTGGGTACTAGCGTTCACCCTCGCAGTATCGCTGTCCACCGGACTGCTCTTCGGACTGGCACCTGCTCTTCACAGTTCGAAAACCAATGTGCAGGAGGCGCTGAAGTCGTCCGGACCGGCGACCGGCATCAGCCTGTCCCGCAGTCGCTTTCTCAAGGCCGTCATGGTTTCTGAGGTTTCTCTGGCCGTTGTGCTTTTGATTGGAGCGGGGTTGCTTACGAAGAGTTTCGCAGGATTGTTTGCGGTGAATCTTGGGTACCGCGCCGAGGGGTTGCTCACGATGGAACTCCAGCTGCCGCAGACAAAATACAGGCAGCCGGAACAGCGCATCGAGTTTTACCGGGATCTTCTGGATCGGATTCGCTCGCTCCCTGGCGTGGAGTCGGTGGGCGGCGTCGATATGATGCCGCTGAGCGGCTATTACAGTGGCGGTGGGTTCACGATCGAGGGGCGTCCGGCACCCGAAACCTGGAGGCAGATGTCGACGCAGCACAATATCGCGACACCCGACTACTTCCGCACCATGGGAATTCCGTTGCGTCGGGGACGTCTGTTTGGCGAACAGGACCGCAGCGGTGCGGATTCGGTCGCTCTCATCAACGAAACACTGGCGCGGCGGTTCTGGCCGGGTGAGGATCCGATCGGACACCGAATTCGGTTTATGGGCGGCGACCCAATGACGATAGTGGGAATTGTGGGCGATGTCCGCCACAACGGCCCAGCGCATGATGTGGGGACGCAACTGTACGTGCCGTACGCGCAATGGCCGTCAGGATTGCTGTTCCTTGCTGTGAGGACTGCAAGTGACCCGTTGCGCCTCGCTTCCGCTGTGCGGGCGGAAGTCCGGCAGATGGATCCCGGCCTGCCTGTTGCAAGACTGCGCACGATGGAACAGGCGCTTTCGGACTGGGTCGCCGGCCCTCGCATCATCACCATTCTGCTCGGATCCTTTGCTGCTTTCGCGCTGGTTCTGGCCTCCATGGGCCTCTATGGCGTCACAGCATATTCGATCAGTCAGCGGACGCACGAAGTTGGGGTCCGGATGGCCCTGGGCGCCGGGCGGTTGGATGTGGTGAGACTCGTGCTCGGTGATGCCATACTATTGGTGCTCGCCGGCCTTGCTGTCGGGTTGGCCGGGGCGTTCGCCGTAACCCGTGTGCTTTCATCCCTGCTCTATCGAGTCACAGCAACCGATCCCACGATCTTTACAGCTGTTCCGGTTCTGCTGACTGCAGTGGCCGTGCTCGCCGGCTATCTTCCGGCTCGACGTGCGGCCCGGATCGATCCCGTGGAAGCACTGCGGTACGAATGAGAATTGACGATTTTAGATTGACGATTGACGATTGGAAACTCAACAAGGTGCTTTTCAATCTCAGGCGCGAATCTTTTACTGGTTCGGACGGCGTTGAGCAACAGAGAGAACCGAAACACCAAAGAGAAGCAGGATACCGACCCAGCCGAACCAGTCGCCAAAGCGGCTGTAGAACGTGTGACCACGCCCCGGGGCTACGTCAGCAATCAACAGGGAGCCGGGAATTCGAGCGCTTGTGTCCTCGGCGAGGATGCGGCCGTGGCTGTCGCTCACAGTCAGGAGGCCTTTCTGGGCCGCGCGTACCACGGAGAAACCTCCTTCGACTCCACGCAGGACGGCCATGCGTGAGTGCAGCCGGGCATCTCGGACAAAGTCCCACGCTGGCACAAACAGAATGCCAACGCCTTCATATTGGCGGGTCCAATCCGGGAAGTCCATGTCCTTGCAGATCGCAACCCCCGCCGGCGGCTGGAACGCGGGAATGAAACCCTGCCGTGTGCCCGCGATGTAGCCCACCTCGATGCCCGGCACGGGATACGCTTTGTCATAGTCGAGCAGGACCCGGCCCTCCGGAGAAAAGACAACGGCCGTGTTGCGCAATATTGGAACTCCTATCCGATTGAGGCCGGCAACCACCATCACGTTGCCGGCGCGAGCCGCATCGCCGAAAATCCGATAGACGTCATCGACGTAGCTGGGGGTGACACCGACGAACTTCTCTGGAAGCACCACCGCCTGGGCGCCATGAGCAGCGAGTTCCCCGATGCGCTGAGCGTATGCTTCAACCACGGGCAACGCTTCCTCGCGCCTTTCGGTTTGGAAGAATCGAATTGTGGTGTCCGTTGCCGCGAGTCCTGCCCGGAGTGGCGGACTCAGGTTCGGCTCCGCGAGACGAGTCCAACCGTAGGCCAGGCTCAAGATGCCGACAGAAAGTGCTATCGCCAGCGAGGCGAACGCGCGAGTACTTTGCTGCCGGTGGTGCCAGAATGCCGCAATGCCCGAGGGAACCAGCGTCAGCACAAAGGTGATACCCCAGATGCCGGCAATCGAAGCAATCTGAATCAGGAGAAGGAAGTCCGTCTGGCTATATGCCAAGCTGCCAAAAGTCCCGTGCGGTGACACGATGGACAGCAGGTACTCGTAGGAGGTCCATGCGGCGGGGAATGCCAGGGTGCCGGCCCAGCATGGGAGTCTTGCATCAGCAAACCGGGCACAAAGCACTGACAAAGCAAAAAACACAGCGGGTACCATCAAGACAACGATCACTACGCCGATGGGAACGAGGGTTGCGAGATATGAAGCCATGTTGAGACTGCCCAGCAGATAAGCCAAAAATGCGCTCGCTGCAGAGAGCCGGGCTGAGGATTTGAAAGCCAGAACGAGGATGGGAATGGGTGCAATCCACGCAAATTGCCAGAGCGTGTGGAGTCCGGTCGAAACGAAATACGCGGCGGCAGTTGTCCCAATGCAAACTGCCGAAAGAACGAGATTCCATCTGCCCGTTGAGTTTGTCCTGTTCATATTTGGGTCGAATTACACACCTCACGGATCGGTTTGCCTTGAGGATTTCACATCTTGGGGGAGCGGGTCAATCTCCGTGATCTCTGTGTCTCTGTGGTGTCAGTCGAGTTTTGGCGCTGTTTGGTGATACGATGCGAAGATGGCTAAGGGAGGGCAAACGTAGTTATGAGCACCCAGCAGCTGGTTTTCGACTTTCTGTCACAGCGGAAACTTGCGCTCGTAGGAATTTCGCGTAGCGGCAAGAAATTTGGGAATATGGTATTGAAGGACCTGAAGGCGAAGGGTTATCAGGTCTACCCGGTTCATCCCCAGGCCACTGCGATCGACGGTCAGACCTGCTGGCCGAGCCTTTCGGAACTGCCTGAAGTCGTCGGAGGGGTAATTGTCGTTGTTCTTCCTGCGGAAACGGAGAGGGTTGTCCGCGACATTGCAAAGGCTGGGATACCACGAGTGTGGATGCAGCAGGGTTCAGAATCAGCCGCGGCAATTCGCTACTGCGAAGAAAACGGCCTACAGGTGGTGCATGGCGAATGCATCCTGATGTTCGCTGAACCGGCAGCCTTCTTTCACCGGGCGCACCGCTGGGTGTGGCGACTGCTCGGTAAGCTGCCGCGCTAGGGAGTGACGGCGGGCACAGAGTGGACGCAGTCAGGCTTGAAGTCGGTGGCGGACCGAGAATTGAGTCATTGAACCGTCGAGCCGATGAATCAATGGAAGCTGGCCCACGCGAGCCCGTCCGCGCCTCTACCCACCTCGATCAGCCTGTCGAACGGCGGGTCCCCGGAGTCCGAGAATATCCCTGGATTCCATCCCTCATGCAGAAGGGTGATGAGAGAGGACTATCCCCTTCCGAATTCCACCCGTTCCGCACACAATATTCAAATGATACCATGGACGCGAATCGCGATTGCGCCGACGGTCGATGAGGAAACACGCGCAGCATTCCCATTTAAGCCAGCCGAGAATGACGTTTTGTCAAAGGTGTCAGGATGGCGAGCAGAATCACAATAGCCAACGCTCTGGCTTGATCCCCGTGTTGGCCTTGTCAGATCTTTAGAGCTTGGTACTCGGTGTTTTTCATGTACCCTTGCATCTAATAAACAAGAGGAGACACAATGAGTAATCTCCTGGCAACTCTCAAAGTTATGTTCTGCTTGATGGTCTGCATCTTCTTGCTATCAGCCGCCTCGGCGGTGCAGTCCTCGGCTGCTCAAAAAGTGCAGCTGTACAAAGCCATGTTTGTGCAAGCGGCCCCCGGAAAGCTCCTCGAGCTCATCAGCCTATACCAGAAGCGCATGCCCGTATATGACGCTGCGGGCGACGAGCGCCCGTTCTGGTGGCGCCACACGCAAGGCGACCATTGGGACCTTATGTTTCTGTTTCCGATGGGCAGCTACACCGAGTATTTCTCGCCTGACAGAGTCGCGAGGCGCAATAAGGCGGCGGACGACTCACCGCTCCCTCAGGAAAACTTTGCGCGAAAGTTCTACGAGCTCACGGCCTGGCACGAGGACGTCTACGTCGAGGGTCCCCCGCTCGAGGCGGTAAAGAAGGCGTTCAGCAGCACCTCTTACTACCACATCGAGATCTTTGTCGCTCTTCCTGGGAAGCAGGCTGAGCTGCGCAATGAACGGGAAATGGAGAACGCCTATCAGAAGGGCATAGGCCGGCCCGAGACTCTGATTTTCACGCACGATCAGGGTGCAGCATGGGATCTCTTTACGTTAGGTTGTTACAGGGACCTGAAGCACTGGGCAGAGAGTGGCGAAATTCCCAAGGAGAAGCGGGACGAGGCGGCCCGCGCTGCCGGATTCGCCGATGCCGATCAGATCGGACCCTACATGAGGACGCTGATCTCCACACATCGCGACACCATGGGAGTAGCCATCAAGTAGCGGAAATTAAAAAGGGGACATTCCGAATTTCCGGCTCTCAATACGCTTAAACGAAAGGCCCACTACCGGTTGACTCGTTCAAAATAGGAGAGCAAAACTGGAAATTCGGAATGTCCCCTTTTTACCAATCAGGATTTGCGGATGTTGATGTTTCCGTCTCCTGTTTGGATACGAAGCCGGTAGCCTCCATTGCTGAGCCTGCCAATGAGGCGATTCTTTGAGGATGATCCTTCCAGGGTAATCGGTTGCTCGCTGTCGATCCGGCCGTCGCTTGCGCTGGCATCGAGGATGGCCGCGAATCCTTCCGGCAGGATCAGCCTCACGTTGCCGTCTCCGGATCGGATGGACCAGTCCCTTTCCATCTTGGATCCGGCTCTTGCAGTTATGTCTATTCGTCCGTCTCCCGACTTTGCCTCCAGACCCTGAAAGACGCCGTCTAGAGTGATCTTTCCGTCACCGCTGTGGGCGGATACCTCACCGCGTGAGCTCTCGATCCGCAGGCTACCATCCCCGGTTTGGGCGGTGATGCGGCCGGAGCAATTGTCCGCGCTCAGATCTCCGTCACCGGTCGTCAAATCAATTCGACCATCGAACCCGTACACGTCCAGGGAGCCATCCGAGCTGCGCGCATCTATGTCGCTCGATTTGGGCGCAGTGACTTCGAAATGAACGAGCACCTCTGGATGGTTACCGAAGAGGTTGCCGACATTTCTCGGATAGCGGGCCTCGATTTCAACTCGATTGCCGCTCTGTTCGATGCGGATCTGGAGCTGCTCTGCGAGCCTGAGGGCTTCCTCCCGGCTTCCTGCCCGACGCACTTCCTTTATGGCCTTTACGCGGACCTGCGACTGGGAATCTGAAGTAATCCTGGTTCGTCCGTCGCCGTTTCTGAGAAACAGGGTGGGCCGACCGGAGACCGTGAAGCTGCGCTCGATCGTGTCCACGACCTCGCCAGCGAACGCGACGCTGCCTGAGGTGAGCAGGAACGTGCTCACAAAGATCAGGCACACTAGTTTTTTGAATGGGGATGCAAGGCGCATAGTTTTCTCCTCTCATTTTCTAAAGATGATAAACGCAAAAAAGGCGTGCCAAGTTCAAAGTGTTATTCGCGAAATCCCTTGCGCGCTCAAAAGGATGCTGGGCGGCAAAATAAACGAATTCCGCGACAGGCAGCCAGCATGCAGCAGGCAGCCGGCAGTGAGAAGCTCCATTGGATGCATAAGCACCAAGGGAAAACTGCCTGCTTGTGTGTCGCCAAAACTCCGTACGCACGCGGAATCATGCGTTTACGCCAGGCATGGAGATGACGCTTGTGATATAAAAGCCAGACTATGATTCCGTTTTTTTGGCGGTTTCCTTGCATATCTCAAATCCTTTTTTCGCTCTCGAAACAGCCTGGGCCTGGAGATCCTTGCACTCCGACGGCAGTTGGGCGTGCTTCAGCGATATCATCCGCGCTCGCGGCTACGGATTGCGGACCGGCTGTTTTGGGTAGTGCTCCGCCGTCTTTGGTCTGGATGGAACAACGTCTTATGTATCGTCAAGCCCGAAACCGTTGTTGGGTGGCACAGAGCTGGATTTCGTCTCTTCTGGCGGGTTCGATCTCGAAACAGGAAGACAGGGAGGCCAGGATTGGATGGGGAACTTCGCGAGGTCATCCGACGCATCGCGGATGAAAATCCAACCTGGGGCGCGCCTCGAGTTCACGGGGAACTTTTGAGACTCGGCTTCGATACCTCTGAACGAAGTGTCTCGCGCTATATCCGTCGGCTGTCTCACCCTGACAAATCCCGGAAGCTCTGGCTGACCTTCCTTCGGAATCATCGCGAGGCAATCGCAGCTCTGGCCTTCTTCACGGTGCCCACTGCCACCTTCCGAGTGCTCTATTGCTTGTTCGTTATCGAACATGGCCGCCGCAAGATCCTCCACATCAATGTTACAGACCGCCCGAGCGAACCGTGGGTCTTGCAGCAACTAAGGGAGGCATTTTCTGAATGCGTCCCTTACCGGTATGTGATTCTCGATCGCGATTCAAAACTTAGCAGCGAAGTGGCGGATTTATTAAGGGCCAGCGGTGCAGACCCAACGCGAACAAGCTTCCGCTCTCCTTGGCAAAATGGAGTCGCCGAGCGTCGGATCGGAAGCTGTCGCAGAGAAATGCTGGATCATGTAATCGTCCTAAACGAATCACATTTACGCCGCCTGCTTCGAGAGTACATCTCTTATTACAACGAAGACCGCACGCATGATGCTCTTGAAAAGGACACACCGGCAATTCGGTCTGCTGCTGCTAAGCCGCTAGAGCGGGCATGTTTGGTTTCCGTCCGGCGAGTGGGCGGGCTCCATCACCGATACGATTGGCAGCAGGCTGCCTGAAAGATGTTGTTCGTTTCTAGCCAGATTTTCCCAAGGGCAGGGGGGCTTTGTCTCATTTGCTCCCTTGCGGCAGGGGCAGTCTTCTTCAAAATGAAACAGCAGTTCAATGTGCTAGCGTTTCCTGTCACGCAGCTGCAGGCGTGCGTGTGTGGGTTTGGTTGCGATTGATTTTTGGCGACGGACACCCCTGCTCCAAAATCTGTTTCTGTCTTTCGTGGTATCTGGATGGTACCCGCGCGAATTCAGAGTCCGATGACGCTGAAGCCCAGAGCCCGGGCGCCCGTCGCCTGTTGCAGGTCGTGCGTTGCGAAGGTCAGGCTCTCAGCGCGGCGTTCTTGAAAGAGCAGGGCGCTCGCGAGATGAATCGCATCGAGGGTTTTGACCACTGTCGGCATGGGCAGGGCAGCGCGGCGGAGCACAGGCCGGGTTAGAAGGATGTATCCGATGGAGTGCTCCATTCGGGCCAGCTCCTGGTGGGCTTGAGCGACGCCCTCGTCGTCCAGAGCCGACTCGAGACGCAACCTATCAATTACTCTACGGACTTCGAGCCCCAGAATTTCGCTCGAGAAAGCCTCCTGCTCCTGTGCCAGATCGAGCGCCTTTGATTGCCCGAGCAGATGCCGTAGTACCACGCTGCTGTCGAGATACAAAATCATCGCCCGCCGCGCGCCTCGCTGAGGATCTTGTCGACATTCACTCTCTTGCGCAAGCGCACCGCTCGACCCCGGGAGATCTCGCTCGCTGACTTGCTGGCTTCCTGAATTCTCAGCTCATCCGCTTTGGGATCCAAGGGAACCAGCTGCGCGATCGGCGTCGAGCGATTACAGATGACAACCGTGTCGCCGCTGCGGACTTCAGCGAGGTATGCGCTCAGTCGCGCCTTCACCTCTGACACCTTGGCTTTTATCATGACCCTATTGTGACCAGATATGACCTGATTGTCAATTTTTCGCTTCTGCTCTTATTGTTGCTCCCAGTCGGAAATAAAAATCGGTGTCAGGCTACTATTTCACCAATTTGTGAAGGCATTCCTTTAATCCGAAGTCCTGGCGGACTAGGATTGCTCGGGTCCGTCCCCACACGCGTTGCGCGAACCCCCTCTGTTGTCCGATTACCAGCGCTGGTGCACCTGCTCACGGATCAGGGCGTCGTAGATCGAGCGGATCTGTGACATGGTGGAATCGCTGAGTGCCGGAATGGCGGAGGCCCTGGCGTTGCCCATTGCCTGGGACCAGGACTTCGCGCCGGGAATGGCGCAGGTAACGGCATCAAACATCAGGATCCAGCGTAGTGCGAACTGTGCCATCGTCACGTTTTCGGGAATCAGTGGGCAAATGCGTTCGACCGCCTGGAGCCCCGTCTGAAAATCGACCCCCGAAAAAGTTTCTCCTGCATCGAACGCCTCGCCTCTTTCGCCGCCCAGGCGTTCGCAGCGCCGCCGACTGAGCAGGAGATCCGCGCGCGCGTCGATGCTCTGCTCGCCCGCATGACCATAAAAGAGAAGATCGGTCAGCTCACCCAGATCGGCGGTGTGGCCTTCATCCCCGGTTCGCCCAAGCCTGAGGATGCCATCCGCAAGGGAGGCGCCGGCTCGATCCTGTGGCTTTCTGATCCGGCGGCCATCAACAGGCTCCAGCACATTGCCATGGAAGAGACCCGACTGAAGATTCCGCTGCTTTTCGGGCTTGACGTCATCCACGGCTTCCGCACTGTGTTCCCGATGCCGCTTGCCTTGGCGGCGAGCTGGGATCCCGCGCTGATCGAGCGCGTGCAATCCGTTGCGGCAAAGGAAGCCAGGGCGGCGGGCATTGCCTGGACCTTCGCCCCGATGCTCGACATCGCCCGCGATCCCCGCTGGGGCCGCCTGATCGAAGGGCCCGGCGAAGATCCGTTCCTCGGCGCCGCCTTCGCCCGCGCGCAGGTTCGAGGTTTTCAGGGTGACGACCTCTCGAGCCCCGACCGTCTGCTCGCCTGCGCCAAACACTTCGCCGGCTACGGCGCGGCCGAGGGGGGGCGCGACTACGACTCCGCCTACATTTCCGACTCGCAGCTCTGGAATGTCCACCTGGCGCCCTTCCGCGCCGCGCAGGAGGCCGGCGTGGCGACCTTCATGAGCGCCTACGAGGACTTGAACGACGTGCCCGCCACCGCCAACACGTTCCTGCTCCAGGACGTTCTTCGGCAGGCCTGGAAGTTCCAGGGCTTTGTTGTGAGCGATGCCAATTCAGTCAGGGACCTGGTGACGCACGGCTTTGCGCGCGACGCGAGTGACGCCGCTTTCCGTGCGTTCACCGCCGGCGTCAACATGGACATGGCCAGTGGGACGTATCTGGCAAACCTCGGCGCACTCGTGAAAGACGGCCGCATCGCCGTCTCCCTCATCGACTCCGCCGTAAGGCCCATTCTCACGGCAAAGTTTCGCCTCGGTCTCTTCGAGCGTCCCTACGCCGACGAAGCTCGAGCCAGGCAGGTCATTGCGGTCCCGGAGCACCGTCAACTGGCTCGTGTGGCCGCTGCGCGCACTGCGGTGCTGCTGCGCAACGAAGGCGGACTATTGCCGCTCGCCAAGGACACCGCAAAGTCCATCGCCGTTATCGGGCCACTGGGCGATGCCAAGCGGGACATGCTGACCATGTGGAGCGGCTTCGATGTCGATCCCAGCTCGACTGTCACCGTGGTCGCGGGCATCCGCAACAAGCTCGGCGCCGGAGCGCGCGTGGAGTTTGCACAGGGCGTCGAGGTCAGGAAGCAGTTCAGCTCCATGTTTGAGGCTTTGCTCGGCGGCAAGAGGCCGCAGCCTTGGACCGCAGAACAGGCCGCCGCCGAATTCACGAAGGCCGTCGATCTCGCCAGGCGCTCCGACCTGGTGGTGCTGGCTCTCGGCGAGGCGGCCCTGATGAGCGGCGAGCTGGCCTCGCAGTCCTCGCTCGACCTGCCCGGACGCCAACGCGAGTTGCTTGATGCCGTGGTCGCCACAGGCAGGCCCGTGATTCTCGTGCTTGTCAACGGCCGGCCGCTCAACATCACCTGGGCTGCCGGCCGCGTTCCGGCCATCCTCGAAGCGTGGCACCCTGGCAACGAGGGCGGTAATGCGATTGCGGACCTGCTCTTCGGAGACGGCAATCCCGGCGGCAAATTGCCCATTACCTGGCCGCGTGACGCCGGGCAGATCCCCGTTTATTATGCTCACAATCTGACACACCAGCCGGAAACTGCGCGCGGTTTCAATTCCCGCTATTGGGATCAGCCGAGCGCGCCACTCTACCCCTTCGGCCACGGCCTGAGCTACACGCGTTTCGCGTTCTCGAATCTTCAAATCCGGCAGGAGCGTGCGAAAATAGGCTCCGCCGTGGAAGTCACCGTGGATGTCGCCAACACCGGCAACCGCGCAGGCGATGAGGTCGCTCAGCTCTACATCCACCAGCAGTTCGGTCGCGCCTCCCGGCCGGTGCGCGAATTGAAGGGCTTTGAACGCGTCTCGCTTGCTGCCGGCGAAAAGAAGACTGTGCGTTTCTCGCTCGGAAAAAACGAGCTGAGCTACTGGAGCGCTCAGGCGAAGGCCTGGGTCCAGGATGCAGCGAACTTTGATCTTTGGGCCGGTTCGGACTCCATGGCCGCGCTCCACGCCACGTTCCAGATCGTTCAATAAGGAAAGAAACTCCGAAATGATGCGAAATCTTATCGTCCTGTTCGTGCTGATCGTCCCTGGCACCTTTGCTGCCTCGGACGTTATCTGCAGATTGCTCGGCCTTGGGATCTGTAGCAACCAGGAGTGAATGGTGAAAACCCGGCACCCGGATCCTTATGCGGACTGCACGCGCTGCGGTACTCTTTTCACAGACTCGTTGAAGGTAACGTAAATCACCGCCAACATGAGCAACACAGCCAGCGCGATCCTCGGCGTCATGGCCATCATGCCTGCCGAGAGAAAGACTGCGCCCAGAGCACAGGCGACGCTCGTAGTTAATCCCCACAGGAGGTTTTCCCGCCATAAAGGAAGAACTTTCTCTTTCATCTGCAGGGCCACTATAACCGCAACCCCCATCGTATTGAGAAGGTAGTAGGAGATTGCCAGCACCAGGGCGGGAAGGAAAGCAGCTTCCAATTTGGGCATTCGGTTTCCGAACACGGGTCCGTTCACGAGGGTCCGGAAAAACAGCTCGCCGGCTATGTAGGCCGACAGGGCCATGCCTGCCACATTGAAAAGCGTGAATTCCATCCTCCGGGCCTTGGTTTTGCAACGCATCGAGCCGGCAAGCCCGTCGAGAGCGGCGGTGATGCCGCCTACCACGGGGCCAAAAAGAATCGTGTTGGCGAATACAAAGATGTCTGCCAGCGAGAATTTAATTCTGATTCCAGGTATTTTAACGGTGATGAAGCCTGCGACCACCGCGAGCGAGGCCAGGATCAGCCACTGATAACTGATTTTATCGCTTATCACATTTTGCAGGAGCAGCGCCACGAATCCCAGGCCGAGGGCAACCATGAAGTAGTGGAAGCGCCGGTAGGCGGGCCGGAGAGTGACCGGCTGCCAACCTCCTTCGGCCGTCGGTGCAGTGTCTGCTTCGGGCTGCAGGTAAATCGTGTTGACGAAATAGATAGCCACCAGGATGGGAACGACGGCCAGGAGCGTCAGCGGTGTGATCGAGCGCGCGCCGAAGGCGAGGAGGGTTCCTGCCGCCACCCCTGCCAAAGTTATAGGCAGTGTCGTGGACAGCCCCTGCCGCCATTGTCGAAGGGCATTTCCGCCTCCATCCAGCGATAGCATGCCGGCTACCAGGATCGAGTTGCAAAGGTAATACACGAGCGCCGAAGAGAGGGCGGGCAGGGCGAGCTGCAGGAGACTGACCGAGGGTCTCTGGGACAAGGGGCTTTGCCCGAGCATCCGGAAGAAAAGCTCGCCTGCGCAATAAACAGAGATCCCCAGAACGGCCGTGTTAAAGAGAATCATCTGCTTCCGTCGTGTCGTAGTGCGGCATCGGACGGATCCGTGCAAGCCGTCCAGCACCGCTGTCAATACGCCTGCCGCCACGCCGAAAAGGATGGTATTGATAAAGATGAAGGCGTCCGAGGCCGAGAACTTCGAGTTGACGCGCGGGATCCTTACCGTAAACGCGCCGGTCAGAACCGTGAGATACGCCAGGATCAGCCACTGGTAGCTGACCCCGTCGTGGATGACCCTGTAGGCGGATCGGGCGACGACGGCCGCACCGAGCGTTGTTATGGTAGCGGCATACAGGAGAAGTGTTGTGCGTTTAGTGTTCATGACAACGACTCCCTGCTCTCGAACCAGAGCATCAATACGGAGGATAGAACCATGCACCTGCCGGCCCCACTGAAAGTCCGGAAATGATTCCGTTGGTTCCGTTCCCCAGAACGCTTTCGCCCAAATCGGTCATCGAATTCGGATTCAGGAAGGCGCGATACCATTTTGTCTTGGTGCTGCTACCGATTGACAGTTGGTCTGCTCTGGCATTGGTGCTCCAGATCAGGCTGTTGCCTAACACTACGCTGTCCCCCGACACTACGCCATCGCCCCAGATGACACCCCTCCCAAAGGCAAGCTGATTGTAACCAATAAGAGACCCCGACCAGGGCTTGGTTGCGTCTCCCCAGATGACTCCATCTCCCCAGCTTACTCCGTCTCCCCAGATGACTCCGTCTCCCCAGATCACGCCGTCCCCACGCAGGATCCTATCTCCCCAGATGACACCGTCACCCCAAATAACCCCTTCACCGCCGATAGTATCGGATGGCCTGATGCTTGCCGGATTCTGAATCAAGGAAGCCCCCAGGGCCAAAGCCCCGGAGTTCTGCGACAAGGCGCTCGCAAGACGAACGGCGCCGGCGGCGTTCAGGTAACCATTTCCCTGTTCGAGGATATTTGGCAATGTCATCCGCTGCGCCGTATAGGCCAGAACCGCTTTCACCATGTTGGGTGTGAGGCTGGGGTTGGCTTGAAGCATGAGGGCGACAGTCGCGGAAACCACCGGCGCCGCCATGCTCGTCCCGTTGAGAATGAAATAATTGTCCGTTTTCCTGTTTATGCCGCTTACGCGGTTGCTGGAGAATGCCTTATAAAGCTTAGATCCGCGAGCCGTCGCGGATATGACCTTGTTGCCAGGCGCAACAATATCTGGTTTGATCAGCCCGTCTATGGCCGTCGGTCCACGGGAACTGTAGCTCGCTATCGTATCGTCACTTCTCGGAATGCTCCCCTTAGTGTCCACAGTGCCAACTGTAATAACCGCAGGGTCATTGGCCGGGCTTGTGATGCCTCCAAATACCCTCGAGCCGTCATCCTTCTTGCCGTAATTGCCTGCAGCCACTATGACTACGATTCCGTTTTGCACACAGGTTTCGACCGCCCGGCAAAGCGGGTCGGTCTTGTAGGACTCATAGACCGGGTGACCTAAGGACAGGTTGATCACCCGGATGTTGTAGATGGTCTTGTTCTGGATACACCAGTTGAGGGCCGCGATTACGTTGCTGGTAACTCCCATTGCATTGCCGTCCAGGACCTTTAGGTTAATAAGGCCCGCGCCGGGGGCAATGCCTTTGTACTGGACAGCGAAGCCTTGCTCCGGGGTGGAATAGCTCCCCTGTCCGGCAATGATGCCTGCAACGTGCGTGCCGTGACCATAATTATCCCCCGGATCCTGACCATTCATCGATAGTGAGGTGACTATCTTCCCGCTCAGGTCGGCGGAGGTGAGTTCAAGTCCGGAATCGATCACCGCGACGTTTACATTCCTTCCGTCGAAAGCGGTCCCCCCTGTTGCGGCTCCGATCAATACCTGATCCGCCCCGATCGCCCTGGCGGTTGTGTAGGTGCTGCCCTGAACCGGATGATCCACGGAGATATGAGCAACCCTGGGGTCCTGGGCCAGACGCCTCAGAGAAGCGTGCGTCACGCGGGCCGAATGGGCCATGAAGTGCTTGAAATAGCGTTGCGGTTCGCCGCCCGATTCGTAAATCACGCGCGCTTTCCCTTGCGCCACAACTTCCTCTTTCTCGCCCATCGCGCCAGCAGCCTGCCATGCCTCATCGTTCGGCCCGCTCCCGGAGAACTGGACAATAACTGCTACCGTCTCTCCCTCCGGCAAAGCCGCGTGACGATCGAGCCAAGCCAAGGCCGGATCAAGTTTTTCTCCCCATCCTCTGGCTCTCTGCTCCCGCAAGCCCTGCCCGGACTGGCTGAACACGCAGACGGCGACAAGGAGCACTAATACAAACGCCAGGAACAGCTTTTTCGGCGGCCATTTTCCCTGGTTTTTGTGGCTTCCTTTGTTTTTCATTGCTCCACCTCCAAGTATCATCAGTCAATGAGCAGTTCCCAGCTTCGACAATGACGCGCTCAACGGACCGGCGGGTAGAACCACGAGCCGGCAGGACCAACCACCATGCCCGGCACGAGCCCATTCTCACCATAGCCCAAAATGGCTTCGGCGTTGTTGGTTACGGAACTCGGATCGACAAAGCTTGAGTACCATTGCGACTGGGTGCCATTTAGGACCCGGTTTGTATGAACCGCGGCGCCATTGTTCCAGATCAGGCTGTTGCCGAGCAGAATCGAATTGCCCGAAACCGTTCCGTCCCCCCACAGGATTGCGTTCCCGAGCGCCGGCTGCTTCCTGATCATGATCGGATCGGTGAAGCTTGTGGCGCTGCTGGCATAGCGGACGCCGTCGCCCCAGAGAATCGCGTCGCCCCACAGGATCGCGTCGCCCCACAGGATCGCGTCGCCCCACAGGATCGCATCACCCCACAGGATCGCGTCACCCCACAGGATGGCCTCACCGGCGATCGTGCTCGACGCCTTCACCAGGGATGGCTTGGCAATCCACTGCGTCCCATTAGAGAGCGAACTGGAGTTGGCGGCGATCGCCTTGGCCAGCCGCACGGCGCCTTCCGCATTGAGATACCCGTTCCCCTGCTCGAGCATGCCGGGGCCCGTCATCCGCTGTGCCGTGTAAGCGAGGACAGCTTTCACGGTGTTCGGCGTCAAAGAAGGATTGGCCTGCAGCATCAGCGCCACGGTACCGGATACCACCCCGGCTGCCATGCTCGTGCCGCTCATCGTGAAGTAACTGTATTTGAGATTCCCCTTTGCATAGGCCGAGAGAAGCAGGTTCGAGGGGTAGTTCCGATAGAGCGTCGCGCTGGTCTGGGAGGAAGAGAGAACCTTGTTTCCCGGCGCCACTATGTCCGGCTTGATCAGGCCGTCGATGGCCGTCGGCCCACGGGAACTGTAGGTGGCGACCGTGTCGTCGCTGCGCACCGCCGTCTCGTGCGAGTTGACCGCCCCAACCGTGATGGCGGCAGGATCGTTACCGGGGCTGCTGATTCCACCGAAAACGGGCCCGTTTTCATTCTTCCCGTAGTTCCCCGCCGACGTTACGACGACAATCCCGGCCTTCACGCATGCTTCCACGGCCTGGCACAGCGGATCGGTCTTGTAGGATTCATAGACCGGGTGGCCCAGCGAGAGGTTGATGACCTTGATCGCGTATTTTGCTTTGTTTGCGATGCACCAGTTCAGGGCCGCGATCACGTCGCTGGTTCTGCCGGCGCCGCTGCCGTCCAGGACCTTCAGGCTGATCAGCTTGGCATTGGGGGCAATCCCTTTATAGACGGCGTCGTAGCCGTTTTGCGTGCCAGAATTTGTTCCACTCCCGGCAATGATCCCGCCCACATGCGTTCCGTGGCCGTAGCTATCGCCAACGTCTGCCCAGATATCGCCTCCGCCGACGAAGTTAACGGCAGGGTTCACCCTACCGCTTAGGTCCCATGCGTAATTTCCGTCGTCGACTCCGGAGTCGATCACGGCGACAACCACCTTGTCGCCTCTGAGAGCTGTGCCGGTGCTGGCACCTGCCCAGACCTGGTCCGCGCCAATCGCCTTGGCGGTATTGTAAAGATTGCCCTGCACCTCATGATCGATCGAAACATGCGCGACACGCGGATCTCGTGCCAGGCGATCGAGAGCTTCACGACTTACGCGGGCCGAGTGGACAGGCAGATGGGAGAATGCGCGCTCCGGCATGCCGCCGGACTCATAAACCGCCCGGGTACGCGCGTACACCCGCCTCTCTGCACGGTCTTGTGCTTCCGAAGAATTTGTCAGGCCGATGTCTTCCTCCCCGGATTCTGCAAACTGCACGATTACGGGAATCGTTTCGCCCGCCCGAATCGTCTCGTACTGCTTCATGCCCAGCAGCACGGGTTCGATCTTCTCCATCTCCGCGGCAGTAGCTGAGCGCGATTGCTTCCTGGATTGACTGAAGATCGAGACGCTGAGTGTGCAGATAAGGCCTATCGTGAGGACCACCAGCGCCCTGCGACGCATAAATGATTGTGGGCCGGAATTGTGGCGCATCGTACCCCTCCAAAGACGGTTTGTTGAGGGTTCCAGTTTAAGCGAAAGCGACACTGCGATAAATTGTAGGACCCGCCCAATTTAGATGGTCTAGTTGGACTATCTCTGACCCGGTTCACATGGGATAATCGTTGGGGGTGGAACGGCACAATTGTGTTGTCAAGACGAGGATAATAGCCTACCCACATTTCCGGCCGCAGACTCGCTCCCGAATTGTGTTGCTTTAGTGCGTCTTCAGGTCCACCATCCAGGTGTCCGCGCCTTTTTCAGATTCCTCAGATCCAGACGGTGATCGCCCGGCCTGGGTGCAATATCCCCGCCTTTACCAATCTTCTTAGTTTCAGACGAGGATAGCCCGGACCGGGTGTGCCCTGAATGGCGTACAGCTTGCGGTCAATGCGATCAGTGAGGATGGGAAGGGGCTTCAATATGAGAGGAAAAGGGTTTTATCTGCGCGAAGGAGGGGGGCAATACGCGGGGCCGTTCGAACATCATGAGGATGCCGAAGCCTTCATAAAGATGATGGAATCGTTCGGGGAGAGTTGCGATAGTGTCGATATCGTGGAAATGGAGGATGACGTGGACCAAGGCCGTCGGGGTTCGGATCGGACCATGTACGGCACCGGCTGAGGCGGAAACATTCTGGGGGACATATAAGCAGCTGGCGCGGAGGGTTACCACATGAATACGAAACGACCCGAGAGTTGGGCTTTGCCCGAAGAAGAATAGGGTACACCATGTGGCTGGGTCTTTTAATTGTCGTTGCTGTCTTTGTATCTGCCAGTGTAGGGATTCCATGTCGAGAGGTTGCAGGAGATCTTAAGCGTGTTGCCAGCAACTCTGATAAATCGTTCGATCATCAGGGGCGGGAGGTCGCCTTGACTGCAGATCCCCGCTGTGTTAAGCAATAGTCGTGCCTAGAACTGCGGTTCAACCACTGCGTGTTCTCTTCTTGATTTGTGTTTTGTTCGCGCCGGCCGGCGTTCATGCGCAACGCGAGCGGCAGATACAGCCCCCGGAAGAAAGTGCCTATGGATCGAAGTTCTTCGATCAACTGCGCAACATCTTCGGTATGTTCCGCGATGCGGATCTTCAGCGCGCGTTTCAAATGGCTCAACCGATACAATGCTCCGAACTCATAGTCAGTAAAGGAGAGTGGAGAACGGTCGCGTTCTACAATGAAGACCGCAGTTTGGGCGAGTGGTGCCGCAACAGCCTTGAAGAAGTGAAAGCAGATCTGTCCGTGTACATCTTCAAGGGGACCTGCAGGGGAGATCAAGGTGCGATCCAGGTGACGACGGAGTTTCCGGTAGGCGCAAGCGTCGACGCTTACAACGAAGGGAAAATCGGCTTGGATCAGGTTGATGTCAATGTCAACGCGCCGGTGAGCGCCGTCTTTGATCCGAGAACTCAGGCATACAGTTTCGAGCTTCCCTATCTGTTCCTGGTAGGCCGACGGAGTTCTGGAAACGTCTACAGCCTCGTCGCACCGCATCGTGAGGACAGTTATGCCACGAATGTGACGAGCCGTTGGGAATGCAAGGCCGTAAAATCGAACGACGTTACCTACCGGTTCTTGATTTGCCGAACGGCGACGGTGGCTCGCAATACAGCTGTGAGAAACCAGAACCGGGAACTGAGCTTCGGTGCGTCCGCCTATTTTATTCTGTCGGACGGCATGGAAGCACAGACGAGTGTGAATTTGTCATTCGGCGACGCGGGCCATCCGGCCGACAACTCGCAGGCCACAGCATCGCCTGTCGCCTCCCCTACGCGTCCCTCCTTGACAAGGGAGAAGACGGTGAAGCTCGTCGGGGGCTGGCAAATGCCGGATGTCCGCTCAAAGGTTGTCGATGTGGGGAAAAGCGAGTTCAGGCTCCGCTTCAGTTCTCAAACATGGACTGGCAAGATTGGTTCTCCCGAGGTCCTGTCCGATCAGAAAATGTCGAGCCCCCTATCGGCCAGACTGCAGGAAGGCGCGGACTATTGCGCCTGGCGTCCAGGAGCTGCGAATCTGGTGGATCGCCTTCTGGCAAACGAGCCTGGCGCGGATGTTTCGTACTCCGTGGAAGGGTTCGACAAAAACAGCCAGTCGGCTGCGTCGATCGTTTTTGACATGAAGACCCATACCGGCATTCGTGTCGGAACGCTGCAGTGTTTCTTCCCACGTACCGAATCCGCGGCGAATATCAATTTCGATCGCTGGGTCTCGGTCGTTGGCGGCCATCTCACGCTGGAGATCCGGCGGTAGGTACCGCATACCCCTCATAGGACCTGGCAGGGCATCGGACACACGGATGCAGACCGGAACTGCCGCGGCCACAGCGCCAGATAGGAATTGCCTTCGTTTGCGGGGGTCATATGGGCAGAGTTTTCATTTGCGTGTTCGCGGTATTTATGTTGTTGACGGCCAGTGTGGTCGCCCAGGAAACAAACAAATTCCGCCTTCGCGTCGGTTCAGCGATGAGCGGCACCGAGGAATACGAAATCACCAAAGCCGCCGACGGTTACCACCTTACGGGCAAATCGCATACCCAGAGAGGCGACCGTTCCATGGACATGACTCATGAGCAGACATTGACGCCCGATCTCACGCTGGTGCGCTACAAGCTGCAGGCCGGGGGCAGCCAGGTGATCGAAGCCTGGCGCGAGGGCGACAATATCCAGATGAAAGTCAGCGTCGCCGGCCAAGGGCAGGCGAAAACGGTTCCGTTCACCCCCTCGGTGCTCGTGCTCGACAACATGGTCACAGCACATTTCCAAGTGCTGTTGGACAGCCTGGCCGCCAAGCCCGGACCGGCATATTCCCCAACATTTCTAGTCCCGCAGCGGCTGGCTGCGATAAACGGCAAAATCTCCAAAGTCAGTGATGAACCGGCCACCCTGAACGGCAAGTTGATTCGCGCTCAGAAATACACGCTGGAGATCGCCTCGTTAATGGAGGAGTTCTGGGCCGAAGTCGAGACAAACAAACTGATGCGCGTCTATGTCCCCATGCAGGATGTTGAGTTGGTGCGCGAAGGCTTCGCCCTGGAACCCAAGCCGGAGCCGAAGAAGGATACCTCCGTTGTATTCACGGAGCACAATGTCGAGTTCCCGAGCGGCTCGCTCAAATTTCCCGCCACCCTGTGCCTGCCCGCGCATACGACCGATAAGGTGCCCATCGTTGTCCTGGTGCACGGCTCCGGACCGCACGACCGTGACGAGACCGTCGGTCCCAACAAGCCATTCCGCGACCTGGCCCATGGCCTGGCCGCTACGGGCATTGGCACGCTTCGCTATGACAAGCGGACTTTCGCCTTCAAGGCTCAGCGCGATCCAAAAATCACGGTGGAAGAAGAAACCATTGCCGACGCCGTTGCCGGTCTGCAGTTTGCGCGTACACTGCCCGAAGCAGATCCCGGGCGCATCTTCGTGCTCGGACATAGCCAGGGGGCGACGTTTGCCCCAGCGATCGCCGATCGGGCACAGGTGCGCGGCGCCATTTTGATGGCGCCTGCCGAGCGCCCGATGGATGTTGTCATTACACAACAGATGGCTTTTCAACTCAAACTGGGAGGAAAGTCGGACGCGGAGATCGCCGCCCAAGTCAACGAGCTGAAAAAATCATTCGACCGCATCCGTTCCGGTGAGGCCAAAGATGATGAGATCATATTTCATGCTCCCGCACACTACTGGCGCGATTTCCTGAGCCGTGATCCGCAGGCCGCGCTGAAGAGCCTCAAAGTGCCGGTGCTGTTGCTGCAAGGCGGCAAGGACGTCCAAGTGCTCAAGGCCGATTACGATCTTGCGCTGCAGGCGCTGGCGTCGAAGCCGCCGGAGATGCGCGAGGCGCATTTCTTCCCGAACCTCAACCACCTGTTCCTGCCCGTTGAGGGTGAACCCACCGGCGCCGAGTACGGTGCCGCCAGCAACATTCCGCAGGAAGTCATCCAAACAATTGCGACGTGGATAAACAGGCAGGGTGCAGTTGACCCCGGAACGCGAAAATGAGCCGATTGCGACGCATTGCGGCTTTCGCACGGAAACTCAATCCACGGTGACCAGGCACAGACAAAGGATCGGTCGTAACCATAAAAACAACATCATTGATGTTGCTCTTGCTTTTAATCCTGCTCTCGAGCTCATTCGGCCAGGAGTATCTCCAAAAATATTATCCGGAAACGGATCCGTTTGTTCTTCAACAGCTGGAGAAATGGCAGGATGCAAAGTTCGGTTTGTTGATGCACTGGGGTCCGTACAGTCAGTGGGGTGTCGTCGAATCGTGGTCCATCTGCGCCGAGGATGAAGACTGGTGCCGGCGGAAAAATCCCAATTACATCGAGTACAAGAGGCAATACGAAGATCTCAAGAAGACATTTAATCCGACAAAGTTCGATCCCGTAAAATGGGCGCAAGCAGCAAGAGATGCCGGGATGAGATATGTCGTGTTTACCACCAAACATCACGACGGCTTTTGCATGTTCGACACGAAGCAGACCGATTACAGGATTACCGATCCGGCATGTGCCTTCGGCACGAATCCGAAAGCAAATGTCACGAAGGAAATCTTCAGTGCTTTCCGCAAGCAAGGATTTATGATCGGCGCCTATTTTTCTAAACCGCATTGGCACAATGAAAATTATTGGTGGCCGAATTTTGCCAGCCCGGTCCTACAGACAGCGTTCAGCTTAGGATCTCTTTCAGGATCTTCGCGGCTTCAACCACCTGGTCGGTCGAGCAGGAGAAGGCAAAGCGGATATGCCCTGCGCCTGCTGGACCGAAAACCTCTCCCGGCGCGCTGCCGATTCCGGCTTTTTCGATCAGGTACTCGGTCATCGCCCAGCCGTCACGCTTGCCTGAAAAGCCCGGCCAACTCGCATCGATCCGCGCCCACATGTAAAATGCGCCCTGCGGTTTGAACGGATGAAGTACCTTCAGATCCTTCAACCCGTCCCAAAGGGCGTCGCGGCGCAGCAGGTACTCGCCGCACATGTGGCAGGTCGGTTCCTGCGGGCCGGTCAGTGCGGCGATGGCGCCATGCTGGGTTGCCGAATTGACGCCGTTGATGGTGCAGCGCAGAAGTTTGGCCATCCGCTCGATCAGCAGGTCGTCGTTGCAGCTCAGATAGCCGATCCGCAGGCCACTCATGGCGTAGCTCTTCGACAAGGAAAAGATGCTCAGCACCTTGTCATAGCCCAGAGATGCCGCGCTGACATGCTGGTGGCCATCGTAGAGTACGTGCTCATATGCCTCGTCGCTGACAACCCACAGACCGTGTTTTTCCGCGACCTTTAATATTCCCACCAGACCCTCACGGTCCACGATCAGGCCCGTCGGATTATGCGGCGTGTTGATCACGATGGCACGCGTCCGCGGCGTTATCGCGGCTTCGATCGCCTCGGGCTCGTACCGGTAGCCGTGCCGCTCATTGAGCCGGACCCGGACGGGTACTGCGCTTGCCAGCGTGACGTTGTCGGCGGTCTCGGTCCAGGTTGGATCAGGCATGATGAATTCGTCCCCGGGATGAGCGAGGGCGCCGAAGGCGATGTAGAGCCCGTTCATGGCCCCGTTGGTGACCAGCACGTGCGCGGGATCCTTCACGGGGATCCGGTTGGCTGCCTGGAGTTTTTTGAAGATTATCTCTCGCAGAGGCTTGATTCCGGCGCCGGCGGTGTAGTGGGTCTGGCCGTCATCAAGCGCCTTTTTGATTGCATCGCGAACATGGTCCGGGATGGAAAAAGAGGGATCCCCGGATTCGAGACGGTAAACCTTTTTCCCGCGCGCCTGCTGCTCCAGCAAGCGGTCTCGCACAGTTACGATTCCGCCCAGCGCAATATTGTCGACAACGTGTCTATGCTCCTTCATCGCTTGAAGTTCTCCTATGAATGGATAACCCGCAAAATGATCCGCTAATTATGAACTACCGCGGCAAAAATAAAATAGGGAAAGCGGACGCCGTTCTGTTGAATTACTGGTCGACGCTATGTCCTATTTTCCGCGGGGAGCGAGGTTCTGGCTCTTGAGGCAAGCGAGGATCAAATCGTTAAAGTGGCGGCTGGCGAGTTCGGGAGGCGGCGGTGCGGTACCCGGGTCGGCGAGCGGTATTGGATGGATGTATTTAAGTCCCCGTTCCTTCAACGCCCAGCGCCATTCCCGCTCAACCCACTCCGATTGGCTGGCCGGCACGGACCAAAACAAGTAGAAGATATCGTTATCGCGGATGCTTTGCAGGATCCTGCCTTCCCAGTCCTGGCCGGCCCGAAGGTTCAGCACATCCACGAACACCCGCACACCAGCGGCCTCGATGCCCTGAACGCGTCGCAGCACCTCGTCTCGGTCGGCACTCGCGTATGATGCAAAGGCCGAGCGGAACTGCTCCTGCCGCACTTCAAGGTTTTTGGTGGCAGACATCGGAGTACCTACAACGACATCGAAGACCAAGCGGCTGAGCAGCATCCCGCAGTGCAGGATGCTGAGCTGCCCCGGGTAGATCCCGGCACTCAGCTCCTTGTTCGCCTCCACGATGAAAGCGGCGTTAGCGACGTCACCGTCCCAGAAAATCGAGTCTTGGGGATTGAGGGAGGGACAGTCACCACTGTCCCCATCGAATCTGGGAACAGTGGTGGGCATGCTCTTCGGTGCCTCGGCTGGTGTCAGGCAGATCTTTAAGCCCCGGACGGAGGAGAGGCGTTCCAGCGGGGCCTTGAGCCCTAAACGTCAATAGTGCCTGTAAATGAATGCCTCAACCCGATAGAATCCCTCTGATAACAGCCGCTGGCGCACGAGCGCAGCGGCGCTCTCGATCTCCATGGCAAACACGGTGCAAGAAGGGTCCCCAACTGCGCAGACCAGGCGTGCGTCTCACTTCGTCGCTCTTCGGCACCGCAATTTTCGCCTGCTCTGGTTCGGTCAGTTAATTTCCTCATCAGGCTCCACCATGCAGACGGCATCCGTCCTCTGGCACGTCTCTCTCCTGGTTCCTGAGCACAAGCCGATCGCACTCGGCCTGGTTGGGCTGGTGCGAGTGCTGCCGATCCTGGTGTTTTCACTGGTCAGCGGCGTTATCGCTGACGCGCTGGACCGGCGCAAGTTAATGCTCGCCACACAGAGCTGCATGGCCGCTCTTGCCGGGTCGCTTGCCATGCTCACCTTTCGTGGGCTGTCAGTCGTCTGGCCAATATACCTGCTGACGGCCATGAGCGCGGCCGTGGGCTCGTTTGACAGTCCTGCGCGACAATCGCTTGTTCCAAACCTGGTAACGCGCGAAGACCTGCCGAATGCCATCAGCCTGGTCACAATCATGTTTCAGATCGCGTCTGTTGCAGGGCCATCGCTGGCGGGAATCGTGATTGCGTCGTTCGGCGTGGGTTGGGTCTATGCTTTTAACGCGGCCTCATTCCTGATGGTGATTCTGGCGCTGCTCCTGATGCGCAATGTGCCGGCTGTGCACGGGACGCTGCGGGGAACCATCAGCCTGCGGTCGGCGCTGGAGGGCCTGCGTTTTGTTTTCACATCGCCCATGATCCGCTCGACCATGCTGCTGGACTTCTATGCCACTTTCTTTTCCTCGGCCACGGCCCTGCTGCCGATATTTGCACAGGATATTCTGCATGTAGGTGCGAGGGGTTACGGGTGGCTATATGCCGCGCAGTCCATCGGCGCACTGTTGGCGAGTGTACTGATGGTCCGAATGGTGGACAGGATAGAACGGCGCGGCGCTGTTCTACTGTGGGCAGTAACGACCCATGGGCTGACGACGGCGGTTTTCGGTTTATCGCGAGTATTCTGGCTGACATTTCGCTGCCTTGCCATGACGGGTGCGTCGGACACGGTGAGCATGGTCCTGCGCAATATCATCCGCCAGCTGGAGACACCCGATCATCTCCGAGGACGCATGACGGGAGTGAACATGGCCTTCTTCATGGGAGGTCCCCAGCTGGGAGAGCTGGAGGCAGGTCTGGTAGCAAATTGGCTGGGGGCATTCTTCACTGTTGTGAGCGGTGGCATCGGCTGCCTGTTGGCAACGGCCTGGATCACTTTGAAAACACCCGTCCTTCCTGCCTATCGGCGTAGCGAATACTCCCCCCGCAGCAGTGCATCGCAGCGACGCTGAGATCCGGCGCGGCACAATCGTGGGTTAACGCGGCTGTGTCTAAGTCTTTTGCGAATTCTTCTCCCCCGATGCAAACCGATCCTTAGGTTGCTCCTTCGAGGGCAAATCAGTACCATCCACGGGTATCTTTGCATGCAATATTGCCTGCCTGCGTACAAGCTCGGCGACGCTGCGTTCAAGTTCTTTGAATTTGGAGTAGATCAGGATCAATGCCAGGAAACCCCCAATGACGCTGAAGTAGAGCAGAAGGTCGGCGCCGCGTCCGATTCCTAGAAGGTTGGCAATGTGGTTCGTCAATTCGGGGAATACAACGAAGACCAAGCCTAGAGCGAAGACAAAAAGAAACAGGAGACGCTTGATTGCCTGATTTTTGAAGCTCTTGTAGTAGAGGATCAGCAGCAGGCAAATTGCTGCTATCAGTAACGCTTGAATGACAGTCATCGGAACCTATTCAAGATCAGGTCAAAGAATATGTTGACCGCATTGAGTGTTGTCTGCCCCTTCCTGCGCGAGTATGGGGTGTAAACTACGTGCGTGGCACGTTCGCAACATCGGAGATCGTTGATTTTTATTAGTTTTATGATCTCGGTTGCATGAGCCATCCGGTTTTCGGTTATTTTTATTTTTGCGAGGGCCTTTCGGTTCACGACCCGTAACCCGTTGTGAGCATCGGTCAGCCACATGCCGGTGAAGAGAAGGTTTATCAAGCGGGCAGCTTTCAGAACCAGTCGTCGAACAATCGGCACGGCAGCCGCGTCTGTTTCAGAGAGAAATCGTGAACCAAGCGCAACATCCGCCATATTTTCCAATATTGGCGCGACGAGAACTGGAATATCCTCCGCCCGGTGCTGACCATCGGCGTCAAAGTGAACAACAATCTCGGCCCCGCACTGCATTGAATAATCCATTCCGGTTTGTAAGGCTGCGCCCTGTCCAAGATTAATCTCATGCCGCAGACAATGAACAGGAAGATCCGCGATTTCCAAAAACAGGTTCCGCTCAGATCCGTCATCGACAACAATGACATGGTATCCCTTGTCTAGAAGGGCTGTGAGCGTTTCTCTGATTACTCCCGTTTCATTGAAGCAAGGGACTATTATATAAATATTCTCATTCATTCTTTTTGACTGTCGTCTTATAGATCACGCTCTCATCTAGTTCCGCAATTTTTTCTCCATTATGAACTTCGATGAGGCGTTTTTCCCCTTCGGATGGCTCGGTGGCGGTCCACAGAATGACAATAAGATCCTGGCTTGTCTTTATCGAAGGCTGCAAAAGATACCGCTGTTCTGGTGATGCAATCGAGCAGCCATGAATCGACAACAGGGGTAGATTGTCGAAAGTACTCAGAACAACTACCTTTTTGTGGGCGAAACCTACTATCTCACTAATTATGCGGCCGGCCTGCGCCAGATCATCATTCGGCGGACGGAACATCGAAGGTACCTGGCATTGATAGAGGCGCCAGGAAAAATTGATACCCGAAAACAGTAGGGAGGTCGCGATAATGAAAAAGGGAAGATTTAAGTACTTTCTATTCTTCAAATGCGCGGACGCCACTAGAGCCGTGCAAAACAGCACACATAACATAGAAGGTGCAAAATAGCGGTTCTCTTGAACGTAAGTCCAGTATGCGGTCCACGTGGTCTGAGGCGCGTAGCGCAGCGATAAATAAACAAGGGAACTTACATTCAACACAATAGCCAGGAATGCCATTAGGCAATAGTTGTTTATCAAATTGTGCTGGGAATTATTTGCCAGGAAGCGGCGTTGAAACACAAGGTGATGTAACAATATAGCCAGCAGTGCCAACGCAAGAAAAGATGAAACAAAGGTGAGAGATCTAGTGTTGAGGATATGGCCGCGCTCCAATAAATCGAGGCCAAAGCTTTCATCGCGACTGAAGAAAGTATCGAATGTAAAATTGTTGAAATGAAGTAAATTTATGAAAAGAGGCTTGTGACTTGTTGTCTGAAGGGGAGACCAGCTTGTGGTCGAATGCATAACCTGAAACAGGGAGAGTCCAACTAAACACGCGATGGCAGTCGAAGCGGTAGTCAGCCCGTTCGCAAAAATGGATTTATTTTTTATGTTCAGTCCGATAATGAGTAGTGATAGGGGAACGGCAAACAATACAGGGTAGTAGGAATAACGGAGGAAGCCGGCAAGAAAGCAGACGACCCCCAATGCTGCAAAAAATAGACGGCCACGGGCTTGTTTAATGCCGTGAAGAGCTAGGCAAACGCCAAGCTGAAAGACCGACAGGGACAATAAATCGGTACTGGTAAGTCTGTCAATAAAATGCGCAGGCAGGCAGAGGGAAACTAGAATGAGAGCGTAGACGCGACGGTCGAAAGCGAGCAAAGCTGCAAGCTTGTGAAATGACAAAAGAAGGATCGCGATTGCCAGGATTTCGAGTGCAAATGCTGAGCTTAAGAGATCTTTGATGAGCAGATTGACAAGGGCAAGTGAAAGAGAATAGCCCGGAGGCCAGGCGAGAATAAACTCGACCCTATTTCGGCTCAAGTCATTAATATCCGCATAAGATCGGTTAAAGCCCAATCCATGCAAGATGTTGTAAGAAGCATGGATCTGCCACGCTTTGTCGGAGTAATAGTCGGGCTGGACAATCTCTTGATTCACCCTCAAAAGAAATGCAGAAAACAAGAGAGCGAGAAGAAGACCGTTTGCGATCTTTCCGGGTGTCAATGAAAGATGCATAAGCAAGATCACCTGGCGGCTGCTCCGGCATCACAGCCACGACGAGGAGACTCAATAACGTCTTTTGCCTGCTCTCGCGCACGGATTAAAACAAAGGGCGATCGAACCGGTAAGTGTGGATGATGAGGAGCCGAGTGCCATGGCGATCCGAAGATACAGCATCGGCAGGCACATGGTCAATCTGATCTCTTTGGTTGCTTTGGGGGACGGCAACAAGAAGCCCGCTATTCACTCGTGCCAGGCAAGATCGTGACGGAATGATTCGCTCAGCTGCTCCTTGGTCTCCTTCGGCAGCCATGTTGCCCGAATGCCCTGAAGGATCAAGGCCCGAATGTCGTCGCTTGAGAAGTCAAGTTCCGCCTCCAGGCAGCGATACTCCCCGGCGAGGGAGTTGCCAAACATCTTGGGATCGTCCGTGTTGACGGTGACGACGAGGCCGCGGTCGATGTACTTGCGTATCGGATGCTTTCTTATGGATGGGACCATTCCGGTCCGAAGATTGGAGAGGGGACACATCTCGAGGGGTATGTGGTGCTCCGCAAGGAATTCGAGCAGCGAATCGTCTTCTTCGGCGCGCGTCCCATGACCTATCCTGTCCACGCGCAAGGAACGAATGGCTCCCCAGACACTGTCCGCGCCTGCCGCTTCGCCGGCATGGGCAGTCGTGCGGAAGCCCAGACGTCGCGCCTGCTCGAAGACGCCCGCAAACATTTCCGGGGGGAACTTCTGCTCGGAACCGCCAATGCCGATCCCAATCACTCCCTGGAGCCGCACTTCATGGATCTCCGATAGCGTGATAGCTGCCCTCTCCGGCCCGGAATCACGCACCAAATCTGCAACAAGGGCGACATGCACGTCAGGCACGCGTGAGAGCCCTGCGCGGATAGCTTCCGCCAGCCTTTGAGTTTTCAAACCATGGCGAGCGAAGTCCGAGGGGGAGAAGAAGGCCTCCACGTAGCGAATGTTCTGGCGCGCCAGATCGCGTGCAACTGCCTCAGCGATGAAGGTAAAATCCTCGTACTCCCGAAGAAAACGGTTTCTCCAGTCCCAAATCTCGATAAAGTGTGCGAAGTCTCGGAATTCGAACTGGCGCTTCAGCAGCTCGACACTTGGAACCGCCGGGTCTCCTCCATACTTCTGAATGAGCTCCCATAAAGCCTCATGTGGAATGGCACCTTCGAGATGCAGATGGATCTCTACTTTGGGAACCCGCTCAAACCAGTCCATGGCAGGCACAGCGAAGAACCCCCCGGCCATTATATCCGACCCCATAACAAACACCACAGAGACGCAGTGACCACAAAAAGACCTCTGTACTACTAACGCTGCAATCCTGGCAGGCATATAATGACGACTCAGGGACTTCGCTGCGCGAGGCGAAAAAATGCGGCGGCTCTTGCAGGCTTTGATTCTGGCGTTGGTCGTAGTCTCCACGGAGGCCTCCTCTAACAAGGATCGATATCAGTTAGTCGGCACGATCCTCAGGGACGACGGAAAACCCTTCAAAAACGTGACCCCCGTGGTTTTTCTGCAAGGCGCCATCACGCCCTTCTCTGCTCGGACTCAAATGGGGCCGGATGGCCGATTCACTTTTAAAAACCTCCCTGCCGCGACCTACACGCTGATCGTCGACGTGCCGCGCGCGGGGGAAATGCGCAAAACGGTCGAGGTGGGTCCTAGCTTTGCGGATTCCAAGGGACGGGTTGCTCTTACGGTAACGTTCGACCAGGCAAGTCCAATCGAAAAGAAACAGGTGGTTTCGGCAGTCGAACTCAGCGTTCCCAACAGTGCAAAGGTGGAATACAACAAGGCCGAGGAATGTTTGGCACGCCAGGACCTGAAAGGAGCCATCGACTGCCTCAAAAAGGCAATCGAGATAGCACCGCAGTTTGCTGCCGCTTGGAACCATCTTGGCACCATCGCCTATCAGACCAAACAGTACCAGCAAGCCGAGGAGTACTTTCGCGAAGCGCTGGAGCGCGATCCCGAGGCGTACTCTCCCTTGGTTAATCTGGGCGGCGCGCTGCTGGCACAAGGCAGGATCGCAGACTCGCTCCCGGCCAATGAACGCGCCGTCAAGGCTAAGCCGGATGATCCTCTAGCACATTCACAGCTCGGGCAGAGTCTCTACTTTCTTGGAAAGCTTGACGAGGCCGAGAGGCATCTCAAGCAGTCCAAAGCGTTGGATCCCAGCCATTTTTCCTACCCGCAACTGGTTCTTGTGGAGATCTACGCGCGCAGGAATCAGCTCTCGGCGGCCATCGCGGAAATAGAGGAGTTCTTGAAGCTGCATCCCGATTCGGAAATGGTTCCTAAGATGCGGAAAGTCCTTGAAAATGCGCGTGCGCGGCTTTTGCCAAAGCCATAATAAAAAGGGGACATTCCGATTTTCCAGTTTTGCCCAACGAAGTTATACGAATCAACCAGAGGTTGAGCTTCTCTTATTGGCCGGGGAAAACTGGAAAATCGGAATGTCCGCTTTTTCATGTAGTGTGATGTTTGTGATATTCTGCGCCCGACGCGAGGAATCCAAGCGATGAACAAATCTCTTCCGACATCTCAATCTCGAGCCACGCGCCGCGGATTTCTTCAAACGGGGCTTGGCGCCATCGTTCTCATCTCGACTCGCGCGAGTCGAGTCGGCAGAGCGCGGGCATCCAGGAAGCCGAACCTCCTCCTCCTCATGGCGGATCAGCACCGGGGCGACTGCCTTGGAGCCGCGGGCCATCCCGTGGTCCGGACGCCCAATCTCGACAGGCTCGCCGCCGAGGGCGTGCGATTCCGGTGTGCTTACACTTCCGTACCGTCATGCACTCCCGCCCGATCGAGCCTGCTCACCGGCCTCGGGCCCTGGCGTCACGGAATGCTTGGCTATGGCGTTGTGGCCGAGAGGCACGAGAACGAAATGCCCCGGATGCTCCGCGAGGCGGGCTATTACGGCGTCGGAATTGGCAAAATGCACTGGCACCCGCAGCGCAACCTGCATGGTTTCCACCAAACGATCCTGGATGAATCGGGCCGGGTAGAATCTCCCGGCTTTATCAGCGACTATCGCAGGTGGTTCCGCGAGCAAGCTCCGGACTTCAATCCGGATGCTACCGGGATTGGTTGGAACGACTACCAGGCGAAAGCTTACGCGCTTCCCGAGCGGCTGCACCCTACCCACTGGACCGGGGAAACAGCCATCGAGTTTCTCAGGAACTACACAAGGAAGGAGCCATTCTTCCTGAAGGTTTCCTTTGCGCGTCCGCACAGCCCGTACGATCCTCCCGAGCGTTTCATGCAGATGTATGAACTCGCCAATATCCCCAAAGCCTTCATTGGCGCCTGGGCGGAGAGAAACGCTCAGCGAGGCACGAAGCTGCCGTCCGACACCTGGCGGGGTGATCTCGGAGAAGAGCAGGTCCGCCGCTCGCGTCAGGGATACTACGGCTCCATCTCCTTCGTCGACGAGGAGATCGGGCGCATTTTAGAGGTTCTCGAGAGGAGCGGCCGACTTGAGAACACGCTGATTCTCTTCACGGCCGATCATGGGGACATGACCGGGGACCACTACCTCTGGCGGAAAACATACGCCTACGAAGCCTCGGCCCGAATCCCAATGCTTGTGCGCTGGCCTGAAAGTCTCCTCGCAGCCAGGCGGGGCCAAGTGCTCAGGCAGCCTGTCGAACTGCGCGACATTCTGCCCACATTCCTCGATGTTGCGGGCGTGCGCGTCGACCCCCGGAGATTCGACGGCAGAAGCCTCCTGGATCTTGTGCGCGGCAAGGCCGCCGGATGGCGAGAGTATGTCGACCTGGAACACGACGTCTGCTACAGTCGCGAGAATCATTGGAACGCCCTAACCGATGGAAAGCATAAGTACATCTTTCACGCCCTCAACGGCGAGCAGCAACTCTTCGATCTGGAGAGAGATTCCGGCGAGTGCCACGACCTCGCGTCTGAGCACGAGCATGCCGAGACGCTACGGCGTTGGCACGGGCGCCTCATGAAACACCTTGAAGAACGCGGCGCGCCCTTTGCGGTCAACGGCGACCTGGCCCTCCGGCCCGAGGGATTGCTCTACAGCCCGAATTATCCGAAAAAGATCGGCCTCTAATATTGCGGATTGCGAATTGTAGATTGCGGATTGAAAAAACCGAATGGGCAATCCGCAATCTACAATCCGCAATCCGCAATTGGTAAGGCGTATTTTCTCAGCCTATTTCACGGTGGAGAGCTTGACCCAGCGCTTGTCGTGAGCCGAGATCAAAGCCGCCTCAAGCACGCGCTGCGTCTGGTAAGCATCTTCGAAATCAGGAATCGGTACGATCGGTTCCTGGCCCGCCAGAACTCGCAGCATGTCAGAAGCCTGGTTGATGAAGCCGTGCTCGTAGCCGATCAGATGAGCGTCCGGCCACCACGCCGCGACGTACGGGTGATCGGCTCCGTGCGTAACCATGATGTTGGTCCAGCCCTGTGCGACCCGGTCGCTCGTGGCATCGTAGAAGTTGAGCTCGTTCATTCGTTCGAAGTCGAAGCGCAGCGATCCTTTCGTGCCGTTGATTTCGAAGCCGTTGCGGTTCTGGTTGCCTGTGGCTTGGCGTGCGGCTTCGTAGCTGGCCACGGCACCGCCGGAGAAACGTGCCAGAAACAGAACAGTGTCATCAACCGTGACCTTGCCGGTTGCAGTAGCGGCCTGCAGCCCGGCGGCAATCCCACCCGCGGCCGTGCCGGCCATCAGTTTGCGCTCCTTGATGAAGGTTTCAGCGATCGCGCCGCAGATCTCGGTAATCTCCTGGCCCGTGACGAAGCGGGTCATGTCCACGATGTGGGCGTTGAGATCACCGTGCGCGCCGCTGCCTGACAGCTTCTTGTCAAAGCGCCAGGTCAGCGGTACCTCCGGTCCGGCCCAATCCTGCAGGTAGGAGGCGCGGACGTGGCGGATCTCACCGATCTTCCCCTGCTTCACCATCTGATGCGCGAGCGCTATGGCCGGCACACGGCGGTAGTTGTACCAGACAAAGGTTTCAATCCCCGCCTTTTTCGCGGCCTTGTACATTTCGCGCGCTTCCTTGAGCGTCCCGGCGATGGGTTTCTCGCATGAGACCTGCTTGCCTGCTTTGATTGCCGCCATGGCCACAGGGGCATGCATGTAGTTCGGTGTGACAACATCCACCAGGTTGATCTCGTCCGAGCGAACCAGCTTCTTCCAGTCGGTCGTGAAGTTTTGCCAGCCCCAATTGGCTGCGAAAACCGCAGGGTTCTCTTCCTCCAGCCCGCAAACCGTGTGCATCACCGGCTTGAGCGGGACCTTGAAAAACTTGGCCACCTGTCCCCAGGCGTTGGAATGAGTGCGGCCCATAAATCCCTGACCGATCAGTGCAACGTTTACGCGCTCATTGTTTGGCATGAGCTACTCCTTTCAATGGCATAGGGTAAGGGTCTGTCAATGAATAACGTTTACACTTTGCTGCAGGCCCCCAGGCCCGGAGGGGCGCGGCGGCGGGCGCTCGCGCCAAAGTGCAAACGCTATTCATTGACAGACCCTAAGGATGAGTTATCAGATCAAACTTCCTGACGCACAGAGAGAATATAACCGAGAATTCGGCAGGGAATGCACCACAAAGACACAGTCAATTGCAGATTGCAAATTGCAGATTGCGAATTTGGCTGTTGTTCAATCTGCAATTCGCAATTTGCAATCGCCATCTTTTCAGCTTGTACGCATACCAGGAAATGTCTTATAAGCCCGGCCATGAAATCGGAAGCAGCCAAAACCATACCCGTGATGTTCGAAAACAGTGTTCGACAGTTTGGCTCGAACGTCGTGATGTGGGAAAGAAGCGGCGGAAGCTACAAGGGGACGAGCTATCTGGAGATGCAGGGGCATGTGCACAGGTGCGCCGCCGGCCTGCTTGCTCTAGGCCTCAAAAAGGGTGAGCGGGTTGCGCTGTTGTCCGAAGGGCGCAGCGCTTGGCTTACAGCGGAGCTGGGTATCTTGTATGCCGGCGCCGTCAATGTGCCGCTTTCGGTCAAGATCGAAGAGCTTTCCGAGCTGAGGTTCCGGCTGTCACACTCCGGTTGCCGGTTTGCGATCGTATCCGGAACCCAGGCGCACAAGGTGCTCCAAATAAAAGGTGATCTGCCTGAGTTGGAATTGATCATTCTTCTCGATGGCGAGGGCAATCCTGACGCAGGGGTGCTTGGATTCTCTGAACTTCTGGCGCGGGGAGAAGAATATCTAACCTCTCGGCGCGACGAATTCGCCAAAACCTGGCAGGCTATTCGGGGAGACGACCCAGCTAACATCTGCTACACATCCGGCACGACAGCGGATCCGAAAGGCATCGTCCTGACTCATGGCAACTACACGGCGAACGTGGACCAGGCATATGCCATTCTGCCTTTCCCTCCCTCGTTTGTCACGCTCATGATTCTCCCCTGGGATCACTCGTTCGCGCACACTGTTATGTACCTGCTCTTGCGTCGCGGGGCCAGCATCGCTTCTGTTCAAGTGGGCAAGACGCCGATCGAGACGCTGAAGAACATACCTGTCAACCTGCGTGAAATGCGCCCCACGATACTATTGAGCGTTCCGTCGCTGGCGAAGAACTTCCGGAAGAACATTGAAAAGAGTATCCGTGAAAAAGGCGAGAAGGTCGAAAGGCTCTTCCGGCAAGCCCTAGAAGCGGCCTACGAATACAATGCCGACGGCTGGAATCGCGGTAGAAACTCCTCTCTGTTCCTGCGGTTGCGCTGCGCGCTCTACGATCTTCTGATATTCCGGAAGATCCGAAAGAACTTCGGCGGCCGGCTAGAGTTTTTCATCGGCGGTGGGGCCCTGCTCGACATCGAACTTCAAAAGTTCTTCTACGCCATCGGGATTCCCATGTATCAGGGCTACGGCTTAACGGAGGCGGCACCGGTCATCTCGGCCAACGTTCCACACAGGCACAAACTGGGTTCCTCCGGCTCCATCGTGCCAAATCTGGAGGTCAGGATCTGTGACGAGCACGGGAAAGCCCTTCCGGTGGGACAGCAGGGAGAGATTGTGGTTCGCGGCGAAAATGTGATGTCAGGTTACTGGAAAAACGAGAAGGCGACCCGCGAGGCGATTCAAGGCGGCTGGCTCTATACCGGCGACGTGGGGTATCTGGACGAAGATGGCTTCCTCTTTGTCCTGGGCCGCCGAAAGAGCCTGCTCATCGGCCATGATGGAGAAAAATACAGCCCCGAGGGGATCGAAGAGACGATCGTGGGGCACTCACCCTATATCGATCAGATCATGCTGTACAACAACCAGTCACCTTACACTGCAGCGCTTTTGGTGCCCAATCGCGATGCTCTTGGCGCAGTGCTCACGCGGCAGAATCTCTCATCTGAGACGGTGGAAGGCCAGGATGCGGCGCTCGATCTGCTGAAAGCGGAGATAGATGCTTACCGTCAAGGCGGCAGGCACGCCGGGATATTTCCGGAAAGGTGGCTGCCGGCGGCCATTGCCGTTCTGGGCGAAGGATTCACAGAGCAGAACCGGATGCTGAACAGCACGCTGAAAGTTGTTCGCGGCAGGGTAGTCGAAGCTTATAGAGATCGAATCAACTTCCTCTACACCCCAGAAGGTAAAGATCTTCACAACTCCCAGAACAAGGAGGTCATAGGCCGACTATGAGACCTTCATTTACGCGTTTGTCGATTCTTGCTGCAATTCTCAGCGCTTCCCTGTGCTGGAGCCCCGCAGACCAGACTGGCAAAGCTGGCGCGACTTCGGATCTGTCGCCAGCAGCCACTGACCACGCACTCATAATCTGGTATCGCCAGCCGGCGCCGACCATCGGTCCGGATGCGCAAATCACCGGCGGGGACAGCGCCCGAGCGTGGGTGCATGCGCTGCCTGTTGGGAACGGACGTCTGGGAGGCATGGTCTTTGGCGGCGTTCAGCACGAACGGATCCAATTGAACGAGGACACTCTGTGGTCTGGAGGCCCGCAGGACGCCGACAATCCGGCCGCGCTCAAGGCATTGCCCGAGATCCGGCGGCTGCTTTTCGAGGGCAGATACAAGGACGCAGAAAACCTGGCCTATCAGCGTTTGATCTGCGCAGGGAAGGGATCCGGACGCGGCAACGGCGCCAAGGATCCCTACGGCTCTTATCAAACGCTGGGCGATCTCCAGCTCGACTTCGAGGGGCAGGACGAGCCGACTGAATATCGGCGCGAGCTTGATCTGGACTCCGCAGTCGCGCGGGTGACCTATCGCTCCAGGAGTGCCCTATTTAACCGTGAGGTGTTCTCCAGCGCGCCGGACCAGGTCTTGGTCGTGCGCATGACGAGCGACCGGCCGGGGCAGATCAGCCTCACCGCCAGCCTTAGCCGTGCGGAGAGTGCTGCGACGAGATCTCTTGCAAACGACGAACTGGTCATGAACGGCCAGATGTCGGACGGCAAAGGGATGAAGTTCATCGCTCGGTTGAAGGCGCTCCACGAGGGCGGCAAGGTTTCGGCAGCCGGTGATAAACTGCGGGTGGCCGGAGCTGATGCGGTGACGCTGCTTTTGACGGCAGCCACGGATTATCTCCTCAGACCTCCGGATTATCGCGGCAACCCGTATGAGAAGATCAGCGCAGAGAGGCTTCGGGCCGCGGCCGGAGAGACTTATGCGGTGCTGCGTGAAAGGCACGTGTCTGACTACCAAAAACTCTTTCGGCGGGTTTCTCTGGATCTTGGCCGAACAGAAGCCGCAACGCTTCCAACTGATGCCCGTCTGGAGACGTTCCGCAACAGCGCTGATGACCCTCAACTCATGGCGCTCTACTTTCAATTCGGCCGCTATCTACTCATCTCGAGCTCCAGGCCCGCTAATTTACCTGCCAATCTCCAGGGCATCTGGGCCGGCGGCTTCCAGACCCCGTGGAATGGTGACTATCACACCAACATTAACGTGCAGATGAACTATTGGCCGGCGGAAACAACCGGCCTGTCCGAGTGCCACGAGCCGCTACTGGAGTGGATCGGCTCCCTCCGGGAGCCAGGCCGCAAAACCGCCAGGATCCACTATAATGCTCGCGGCTGGACGGTGCACACGATCAGCAATGTCTGGGGTTTTACTTCGCCCGGTGAGCATCCTTCCTGGGGCCTCTTTCCCGCAGCGGGCGCCTGGCTCTGCCAACACCTTTGGGAGCATTATGCCTTCACCGCCGATCGCGAGTTTCTGCAGCGAGTCTATCCGACGATGAAAGAGTCGGCGGAGTTCTACCTCGACTTTCTGGTGGAGGAGCCCAAGCATCACTGGCTGGTCACGAGCCCTTCCAACTCGCCGGAAAACAGCTTCCGCACAGCGGACGGCCAGGTCGCCCACGTGTGCATGGGCCCAAGCATGGACCAGCAGATCATCTGGGACCTGTTCACGCATTGCATATATGCCGCCAAAGTACTCAAGGTGGACGCCGGCTTCCGCGCCAAGCTGGAGAAAGCACGCGCCCGCCTGGCGCCGCCTCAAATCGGAAAACATGGACAGCTACAGGAATGGTTGGAAGATTTTGAGGAGCCGGAGCCGGGCCATCGGCACATGTCGCACCTATTTGCGCTCCACCCGGGCAGCCAGATCTCGCCCAGGAGGACGCCGGAGCTGGCCAAGGCTGCGCGGGTTTCGCTGGAGCGCCGCTTGGCGAGCGGCGGCGGTCACACCGGCTGGAGCCGCGCATGGATCGTGAACTTCTGGGCTCGCCTCGAGGATGGGGACAAGGCTTACGAAAATCTGGTTGCCCTTCTCCAGAAGTCGACTTTGCCGAATCTATTTGACACCCACCCACCTTTCCAGATCGATGGTAATTTTGGCGGAACCGCAGGTATTGCCGAGATGCTGCTGCAAAGTCACGCCGGAGAAATCCACCTGCTCCCGGCGCTGCCCAGGGCGTGGCCGGCCGGACAAGTCAAAGGACTGCGCGCACGCGGCGGATTCCAGGTAGACATAGCGTGGCAGGACGGCAAGCTCATCGAGGCAGCCCTGACATCTTTGCAGGGTCAACCCTGCCGGCTTCGGACCCACGAACCTGTGAAGATCCGCTCTGACAGTCCCGTCCGAGTTGAACGCCCTACACCCCAGTCAGCCGCTTTTCAAACCCGAAAGGGAGTACGCTATCTCCTCATCCCAGAGCGGCCCTAAGCTGCAGCCACTGGGCTTTGCGTTCTTGGGGCTCTTGGTATCGTCCTCCGGTATTTTCGCCAATGCATCCCATGCATTGCTTGACCCGCGTACACCGAGGTTGCTATCGTCCCCGTCGGTAATGGCGGTTCACTATCCCTTATACCGTATCCCAAGGAGCTCGTGATGAAGAGGTCTCATCCGTTGTCATTCGCAGTGTCCGGGCTGTGCTTTCTGTTCATCCTGTCCTTCTCCGTCATCACAGCTCCCAGCCCTGCCTGGGCGCAAGACAAGCAGCCACCCATACCAGAACGCGCGCGGCTAATTGCTGCCGCTCGCGAGATCATGCAAGCTCAGACTTACTGCGCGCTCATCACCATCGATCAGGCCGGACGTCCTCAGGTGAGAACGATGAACCCGTTTCCGCCTGAGGAAGACATGACGGTCTGGTTTGCCACCAACAACAACAGTCGGAAGGTGCAACAGATACGCAAGGATCCCCGAGTGTGTCTCTACTATGCAGATCACAGCAAGGCGACCGGGTACGTCGCCATCACGGGGAGGGCTGTCCTCGTCGACGATATGCGCGAGATTCTGAAGCGTAAAAGGGACTATTGGGACAAGGCGTTTCCGGGCTTGAAGAACCTCGTTCTCATCAAGGTTGTCCCTGAACAGCTCGATGTTCTCAACTACAAACAGGGCGCTCTGGCCGACACCGTTACTTGGCGCACACCCTCGATCCAACTCGGTGCGAGCCCATCGAAGAAATGAGAGCGAGAGAGCCGCAGGATGCAGCCATCCCGACAGGGTGATGATGAGTGTGCCAGTTCGCTGGAAGTGTAGCTTACGGCCGATGATCCACTTCACCACCCAGTGCTGACTCGTGCCGGTCATGCCCTTTCCGACGCCGATGTTGACTTCCCAATCGGGCGAGGTGTTCAGGTCAAGAGTCGGAAAAATCAGGTGATGCTGGTCGTGAAGGGTGTCGAAGTGCGCGATCGGCCCGGTTTCGGCATAGTCCTCGAAGCCCGGCTTGAATATCTTCGTAAGCTTGTAGGACAGCTTTACCCCAGGCTCCATGCCGAAGCCTCTGTGCGCGTCCTCACCGGCGTCAGCCGGGACGGCATTCTCTACAACCTGGATGCTCTGGAGATCAAGGCCACGGGGATTCTGGTGGTGAGGTTCTAAAAACGACATCACCAAGACTCCAAGAACGCCAAGAAGCACCAAGCTTACGGGGGATTTAATGAAGGGCCCACGGGACCAACAGTCCCATGGGCCCAGTTGAAGGAGGAGGGAGGGAATGTTCTTGAGGAGGATTTCCCTCGCCTCTTGAGGTGCACACTCTCTATTACGCTACAGAGGGTTCTTGTTACAGTGCGGTCACTTCGCCTTAATAGATCCTAATCTACAGAGAGTCTACTAACGGATCAGATCGTAATAAGGGACGAGTGGTAAGGTCCTGCAATCGCAAGAAATAACGCTGACCAGATCGGGATGCTATTCCAATCCAGCGGTCTCCCCGATTTCCCCCATCTAGGGGTACCAGTAGAGCGGTTTGATCAAATCCTGCAATGCCGCCGGCCTTGTGCGTATAATACATACGGAGTTTGACCCCCGGGGTCGTATCTGAAGAATGAAGTTTTTATCTTAGAGCTTGTCGGTGCATCCCGCGCTGAGCCACGCCGCTGCGATAGATCAACCCGCTCCATCCCAGGATTGTTTGTCTGCCGTTTCTAATTCAAAAACTCCATTCTCCAGATACGACCCCCTTCTCAAGCTCGGCAAGCTATCCTCCTGCACTCTTGGGAGGCTAGCAGGAATCCTGCGGACTGTCTTGATTTTTGGAGATTCGTTGAGACCGATAGGCGCGTCGATAATGAGAGCATCCACGACTAAGCTCAGGAGTTGGACACTCTGCTTAACTTCGGAATTCACCACAGCTCAGTTGGAAAGTTGAGCCCCGCCTTCCGATCTCTCATTTTTTGAAGGCACGATATGATAAACCCACACATAGTTCGCCGTTGGGCTCACATTGTCTGCCTCTCCTCATGGGCGGTGCCTTTCCTGTTCCTGCTTATCCTTGCTGCAGATAAGCTCGGCAACGTGGGTGGGTATTTCGCTAAGATGCCTTCCTGGTTTGTTTCTGTTTCGACGGTGCTGATCTTCGCCATCATTCTTGTTCCGCTGTTGCGAGTTACGCCGACATCGTGGCAACAATTTAGGTTTTTTCACCGATATCCGCCAGCCTGGATTGCAGGCGTCCTAGGGGTGGTTTGGATCTGGTTTTTCAATTTAAAACTTGGTGTTGGTCCTGCATTCCTTTTAACCGCCAGCAAATGGGGCGCATTTGTTGCCATCGCTGCCCTTATGTTGGCGTTGCTCTATGTGAGATGGCTTTCGGATTCGCCAGGGGCGAAACCGGCCAAGCTCTCCACGCGGGCTTCCGCCGCTCGCTTCACCGATATCACGGAAGACTGGCGCACCTTTGAGGAGTGGGTCAGTAGCGATGATGCCATCACTCAGTCTGAGCAGGATCTATTTGGGATGCGCGATGTGGCTGGACGAATGGCGAGGGAATTTCGCGAGCATGGGTTCGAGGGCAGGGGGTTTTCCATGGGGCTCATCGGACCATTCGGCAGTGGAAAGACTAGCATAATCAACCTGATCAAACTGGAGTTGGCCGACGCCAAAGACCCACACGTATGGGTCTGCGAAACAAACTGTTGGGGATTTGAGAATTCCACGGCGGCGCTCCACCACGTCCTATCGGAGATCGTGAAGACAATTGGCGAGTATGTCGATTGTTCAGGACTTCGCGGGATGCCAGAAGCATATCGCCAGGCACTTTCAACGGGTAATAATACCTGGCGTCTATTGGGCGGGCTTCTTGGGGCAGAGCGAGATCCCGCCAGACAGCTAAAGCGCCTAACCCCCATCCTAATGGCTGCCAATGCCCGACTGCTCGTCGTGCTTGAGGACCTAGACCGAAACCAGAGCCCGTCTTTCAATCCAGATGACATCATCGGGATGCTTTATCGCCTGAAATCAGTCGAAGGCGTTTCACTCGTCCTGGCCGCCTCGTCCCAATCGAGGGTGCGCATGGATTTTGCAAAGTTGTGCGATCACATTGAGATCGTCCCCGGTATGGAGCAGGAGGCTGTCCTAAGGGCTTTCGGGGTTATACGCGAGCGTTGTCTTGAGGGTTATAGCTTCATTGATCCCGCAGACCCAGTTGCCAGAAACAACTCCACTGCGGAATTGTGGAGCACCCAACCGCAATTGTAGCCCACCGACCATCCCCCTCTTCCCAGGGCGATTTCTTCTCTCACCAACACCCCTCGCAATCTGAAGCACGTCTTTCGCAAAGTGTTATCTTTTTGGAGTAGAGTGTACGGCGAGGTCGATGTTGATGAGCTGATGGTCATCAGTATTCTCCGGCACTGTGCGCCTGAAGGGTTCGAGTTTCTCCTGAAGAACATGGACCCCTTGAGGCAGGAGTCGAAAGACAGAAATGAGCTAAGTGATGGACAGAAGTCTCTCCAGAGTTACTGGGATCAGTGGACGGAAAAGGTCGAATGGGACGTACAATCAGCATTGGATCTCATCTTGTTTCTCGTACCGAATGCCGACCGTTTCCTCCATGGCAGAAAGCCATGGAGAGGCGGGCTATTGCCACAGAGTGTCTCTGTGTCATCTCCGACCGATTATTGGCGGCGAATGGTTAGAGGGAGCCTATCTGAGGGTGACGTGCCGGATCAGAAAGTGCTGGAAATGATCGGCGTCTGGCGGGACAGCGAGGGGCAGTCTCCTGTGTTGGCCCAGTATTTATATGACCATGAAAAGTACATTAGGGTGTGGGAACATCTCGACGAATCAGTTCAGACACCACGATTATTGGAACTGGCGGGCCATTTGATTGAAATCCTCCTTCGGCAGGAAGGAGCGCATGCTTCAGCCGATAACCAGGCCCTTATTGGCATCTGGCGCAGGTCAAACCGACGTCTGGGTAGAAATATCGCCAATGCAGAGTGGCTTGCCAAGAACATTAAACTGGCTATGCCAACAAGCCTAGAGTTGACGGTCGGGCTCTATTACTACTGGGCATCCCGGAGACACGGAATTGTCGAGCGGGAAGGGCGTATTAGCTGCCGTCAGAAGATTGTTGAGGTTTTCAAGAGCCATCTGGACCAGAATGGCGTGGACGGGCTGATCCACATCTTGGATAATGAGCATCCTTTCACGCTCGTGCACTTGGTTTTTCCGCCGGACCACGACGTCGAGGTCCCCTCTGTTCTGCGGCAACCAGGCGACTGGCAATGGCTGGCGCCGGTGCTGCTCACCGCCGCAAAGATCGCACCGCAAAGAATTGTGTCGCAAGTCGCCTGCCTTGTGTCCAAGACTCGGTATACTGATCCTGGCGAAGGTCCGATATATAAGTACGGCTTGGACCTCGATCATGCGACTGGCATCTTCGGGGAAGACCTCCATCAACTGATGGAATGCCTCGCAGCGGAGATTGCTGTGGAGGATAATTCTTGCGCCGCTGTGGTGGCTTCCGTTCAATCGGAAGCCAGAGTGTGGCTGAATTCGCCTGCGCGACTACCACCATAGCAAAAACCCGGCGTCACCCCTGTAGATTGAAGTTATTACCTTAAAACTTGTCGATGCCTCCTTCGCTGAGCCACGCTGCTGCAATGGAAAGACCCGCTCCGTCCCAGGATTATTTGGCTGCGTCTCCAGTTCAATAACTTCATTGTGTGGATGCGCTCCCTTCCTCCGATCCGGCACTTCCAGTATCTCCGCGCCACGCAGTTACATTTCGCCCAACCGGGCTTTAGGCACGAGAGGAAACATGCGGCTCCCCGACCGCCAGGCCGGTTCAAATTCATGTTGCGTCAAGACGACCCGTGGAGCGTCCTGTTATTTCATCCCGGCCATGAGGGCATCTTAGAAACTGACGGTTGAGTTTGGGTGTGACCGCTGGGGAGGTTATAATGTTGGAGTGTTCTTGGCATGTATGCGAGCCGCGTTCATAGCCGGTGGAGGGAAAAATCGGATGTGCGAAATCACCATCTCCTTGCCCGAAGAGACATTACTGGCGCTGAAGCTCTCACCTGAAAGAATCGGAGCAGAACTGCTGCTTGCCGCTTCGGTTAAGCTGTACGAGCTGGGCAAGCTATCCTCTGGCGCTGCTGCGAAGCTGGCAGGCATTCCGCGGACTGTTTTTCTCACAAAGCTTGCAGACTATGGTGTGCCCAGTTTCGACCTGAGCGAAAGAGAGATCAGGCAGGAGACCCCGCTTGCCTGAGGGCATCTGTAACACGTCACCAATCCAATATCTGCATCAGTTGGGCTGCCTTCAAATCCTGCCGGCTTTAGCTCGCGGCAAAATCGTTGTCCCACCCGCCGTAGTTGTCGAGCTATCCCAAGGGAGAGAGCGAGGCATCAGTCTGCCAGTCCTGGAAGACTCGGATTGGGTGGTAGTCAGGAAACCACTCAGTATGGCCGTGCTACCACTGGTAACAGATCTTGGACAAGGGGAAACCGAGGTGTTAGCGCTTGCGCTGGAACATCCTATGGCATTGGCGGTGCTTGACGACTCTCGCGCAAGGAGGTTGGCGAACATGCTCCATATTCATGTAAGAGGAACGCTGGGTTTGTTGCTTGATGCCAAGACGGCCGGTTTGATCTCCACCGTAGCACCCATGCTGGATCGATTAGAAAGTCTGAGATTTCACTTGTCCTCGAACACTCGAGACATCGTGCTTCGAATAGCAGGCGAGAAAGCCTAGTCGCCGCTTCCTGCCCACCAGCCACTGGATAACCGCGAGGCTTCACACTTGCGGAGAGAACTCACTATAGAAAAACCAGATATGGTAAGGGCAAAAGTCATGCGGCTGACAAATCCATTCATCGGGCTGGGCAAGGAACAGGGAATACAGGTAGGGAGAGAGGAGGGCCTAGAAAAGGGGCGGCATGCAGGAGAAGTTGCACTTGTGCTGCGCCTACTCGTGCGCCGGCTGGGGATTCTGCCTACCTCACAGAAGAGGAAGATCGAAAGGCTGGAACTTTCAAAGATCGAGGCGCTCGGCGAATCGCTCCTCGAGTTCAAATCCCGCGCAGACCTCGCTCGATGGCTGAAAACGAATGCCTCACAGCATGTGATTGCGCTCTGGCTCACGCTTCTGCTAAGTCAGCTCTTCCCAGGGCAGCCAGCTACCGCTGCTTTTACTTTGGTGTGCAAGACAAGAATCACTATCTGAACAGGCCGTTTTCCGCTTTTTCCCCATAATAGAAAGGACTATAAAGTAAATAGCTTGCCTCCTGGTATTGGGCTCCTTACCTGGTTTGCCAGGAGCGAGATTCCTGTATCGTCATGTCGGTCACTATGAGCGACACAGACTTCACCCACGATGTATTCCTCAGCCACAGCTCAAAGGACAAGGCGATCGCGCGCGCCATCGCGGAACGGCTGCGGGCCGACGGCCTGCGTATCTGGCTCGACGACTGGGAAATCCGTCCCGGCGACAACATCCCGGCGAAGATCGAGGAAGGGCTGGAGCACTCGCGCGTGCTTGTGCTCTGTATGTCGGCGAATGCGTTCAGCTCTGACTGGGCGCAATTGGAGGCTGGCACGTTCCGATTTCGCGACCCGCTGAACAAGGAGCGCCGCTTTATTCCCCCGCGGCTCGACGAGGCCCCCATCAAAGGCTCCCTGGCGCAATTCAGCTATATCAACTGGCTCTCGAAGGAGCGCAAGAAGGAGTATGCGAAACTCGTCGAAGGCTGCCGGCCGGCGGGAGCACAGATCGCGCGCGAACGTGTCGCAGAGAAGGCCATCCAGCTAGACTACAAGGCGAAGATCTGGAAGGCGACGATCTGGGCCTATGCGTTCAGTCCGGATGGGAAGCGTGCCCTCACCGGCGCTGAGGACAAGACCGTTAGGTTGTGGGACCTGGACACTGGGCGCTGCCTGCGGGTGCTCGCAGGACACACGAGTAGGGTCTTTTGCGTGGCGTGGAGCGCCGATGGCCGCCGCGCTTTCTCCGGCGACTCCAGGGGCGGCATCTGGGTGTGGGATCTGTCGGAATTTGTCACCGAAGCGCGAGCACCGAAAGCTCCTACGACCGCCTTGCCACTCGCTCCGGACCAAGTCCAATAGACGAACGCAAAGGTCCTCCTCGTCGGCGATACCAGTTCGGGCAAGACCGGTTTGACGGAACGTTTGGCGCACGACCGGCCGCCCCAACGTGGCCCATCCACTTCGGGCACTTGGTCCACGCAATGGTCCCTCAAAGACTTGCCGCAAAAGATCGGATGGGAGCGCGAAGTGTGGTTGTGGGATTTCGGCGGCCAGGCCGATCAACGGCTCATTCACCAGCTCTACCTCGACCGGACCGCGTTGGTGTTGCTGATGTTCGACGCCGACCGGGAAATCGTGCTGCCCGGGTTGCGCGAATGGCAGCAGGCGCTGGCGCGATCCATGGCACACGGCGCACGCACGTTTCTCGTGGCCGGCCGCACCGATGTCGGCTTCCGTGTTGACCGCGAAAAGGTCCGCGCCTTCGCGAAGGAGAGCGGCTACGAGTATTTCGAGACCAGCGCGGAAACCGGGAGTGGCATCCCCGAGCTGCGGAAGGCCATACTTGAAAAGATCCCATGGGATGAGTTGACGCAGCATTACTCGCCGACGCTCTTCAAGCGGCTGAAGGACGAAATCCTGAAGCTGCGCGACGAGGGGTCGGTGCTCGCTACTTTCAAGGAACTGGAAAGCGTCCTACGCCATCGCCTGCCAGCGGAAATCAAGTTTGCCGACGCCCAACTGGAAACCGTGGTGGCGCTGCTGGACGGCCCCGGCATGGTGAAGGAACTTGGCTTTGGCAGCTACATCCTGCTGAGGCCGGAGTGGATCAATGCTTACGCCCAAGCCGTGATCCGCACACTGCGCGCAGCGGAGTCCGGGCTGGGTTGCCTGCCGGTGAGCAGCATCGTGGAAGGCAAGCTCATCTTCCAGACCAGGCAGGCCGACGGGAAAGAGGTCGTACAGAAGCGCCTCGGCCCGGCCGACGAAAGGGTGGTTCTGCAAGCTATGGAGCAGATGCTGCTCGAACACCGGCTGTATCTCCGGCAGAACGGCGACCTCGTATTTCCCAGCCACTGCGGGCTGGAGCGCCCGGTCGGGCCCGTGCCGCCGAAGTATTTCGCCAGCTACGCGATGCGGGGATTCCTCGACGATATCTACGCGACCCTCGTCGTGAAACTGGCCCATTGCGGCGCGTTCAAGCTGAAGGAACTGTGGCGCGATGCGGCCGATTTCGAAACGCTGGCCGAGGGAAAGATTGTCGGCATCAAACTCGTCCGCCGGGAGGACGGTCGCGGCGAGCTTCTCGCCCACCACGCGAAAGGCGTCAGCGGGCAGGAGCAAGTCATCTTCGCGAGCTACATTCACGAGCATCTGAGTGAGAACTCGACCGAGGAAGTGCCGCGTCTGCGCTTCTACACATGCCCGCACTGTGACGAGCCGATTAAAAACCGCGAGCTGGCGATGGAACGTCCGGAGGAGAAGGGCGAGAAGGCGACGATTCGGTGTCAGCGTTGCGACGAGCTTATCCCGCTCTGGGACACGCTGGAGAAGTGCTTTGCCAGTGAGGCTTTGAAGAAAAGGGTTGAGGCACTCCACGAGTACGAGCGCGCCAACCTCGACTCCCGCCGTCTGGGGAAACTCCTCGTCCTCGAAGTCTCCGCCCGCATCACAAGCGCCAACCAGAAGTGCCAAGAAATACCGGGTGATGACGACGAAGGCATCGACCTGGTCGTCGAGTTCACCGACGACGAAGCTCGAGGCACGGGCAAGCACATGTATCTCCAGTTGAAGGCTGGCAACTCCCACCTGAAGACGCGCAAGCGCGATGGCGCGGAAATTTTCACCATCAGGAAGCAGCGCTGGGTGAAACAGTGGATTTGTCAGGACGGCCCTACGATGCTCATAATCGGGACGTTTCCAGAGGAACCCGAGCGCGGCGCCGGAAGCGAAAAGAAGACCTTCGCCAGTGTGCGCTGGATGGAAATCGGCGACTATCTAAGGCATGCCAGTGACAACGGGAAGAAACACGTCAAGCAGCTCGTGTTCGAGGGAGAGCGGCTCGACTCTCAGAGCGTGCGCCGCTGGCGGGACCGAGCGTTGCACGAGGGCTTGCCGCAGAGGCGGTGCAAGCTTTGAGGTTCCTCACTGCGCAGGGGTAACTTTCTCAAAAGAGCGCTTCACCATGACGCGTGCTAATGCCGGCACCATTCATCGCGACGAAAAGATCTTCGCGAAAACCCGAAAACCCAGAGTAGATCGGGGGACATATTCCATATCTCTCGAAGCGGTAGGAGCCGGGCTCATCGCCATTATGCCGGCTACGCCTCGAATAAAGGGCGCGCTCTGAGCGAGATGAGTATATCTCCCGAGTTGGGACCAGTCCCGGACACGCGCGAGGTGACTATCGGCCGCTGACTGCCGGCAGCGAGAATCGGAACACGGTGCCCGACGCGTCTGACGTGAACGACACGCGGCCTCCGAGGACCTGCTCGCCGAAGAGCTTCATCGAGTACGTGCCGAGACCGCGGCCCATGTCGTCCTTGGTACTGACGTTGCGCTGGAAGATCCGATTCCGAATCGCGCTTGGAATCGTGGCGTCGTTCCAGACCGAGAAGGTGACCCACTCAGGATTCTCCTCGATCGATAGGCGCACTGCGCCACCGGGCCCGGTAGCCTCGAGGGCGTTGACGATCATGTTCCCGAGCACACGCAGCACGAGTGTCGGATCGGTTTCGACCATGCGACCGGACGGCGTATGCGCCACCATGAGCGTTTTTCCCTGCGCGGCCCTATGGCGTCGAACATCGTCCGCACGTCTTCGGCGATCCGTGCGATGGTCACGGTCTGGAGTACGGGCTCGTACGTGGAGGCGCCGGTCGCGAACAGCGCGCGCTGAATCGATATCTCACGCGCGAGCCGATTGGACATCCGTAACGCTTCCTTCGCGATCGCGGCTCCGCACGTCGGACAGAACTCGGTGGTTCCGCAGCCGCCCTCCGTCTCGCCCGCATGCACGCACTGGAGCGCCTCTCCCATCCGGAGGCCGAGCACCTCCGCCGCATCGCGGCAGCCGAGCGCCCGGAGCAGGCTGGTATTTGTGGCGAGGATCTGACGCTCCGCGTTGAGCACGGCAATGAGACCGCTGCTCAGCCGTAGGACGCCATCCACGATCGGGCTGTTCGTGACACGATCGGCCTCCCACAAAACCTGCTCTTGGCTAGCCCGCTCGGCCGGCGCGAAATGTGTTTTCATCGGCTCTTTGTGCATGAGTGTTCTTACCGCCTTGAAATGTCTTGATGATTTCCGGATTCCGCTGACAGTGCTAGGTCCGGATCCTGGCGTTCATCGACTGCAAACGCTCCTCCCTCGTGCTCGGAATGTGTACCTTGATGCTCGTGGTCCGCTAGAGGCAATGAAACCGCTCGCTGAAGGGTAGTCGGAACAAGCCCGCTTTTTTGATGTCGAGGGCCGGTGAGGGTTCCTTCCCAGCTTTCTGGATTTAGATACTTACCCCAAGTTTTGTATACCCAATGAGTTTAAGAAAAACGAGTATACTTAGGCAGCACGCAGGAGTTCAACAACGTGGTCGATGGCGGCGTCGGCACGGCGGTAGGCTCGCTCCAGC